>Ga0209181_10002342_pt1 | contig 31282 bp, 29 predicted proteins | sample MAT05_FD_187208 | JGI IMG/M metagenome (GOLD analysis project Ga0209181, IMG submission 187208) | Freshwater microbial communities from Lake Fryxell liftoff mats and glacier meltwater in Antarctica - MAT-05 (SPAdes) (version 2) | ecosystem: Environmental > Aquatic > Freshwater > Ice > Liftoff... | reverse complement strand
AATGCCCTTTGTAATAAAAATCGTGATGTAGACTTTTTAAAAGATAAGCATAGTACATGCTAAACATTTTGTGGTCCCGGCGAGAATCGAACTCACATCTAAAGTTTAGGAAACTTCTATTCTATCCATTGAACTACGGGACCCTTTTGCTGATTTTCAACTTATTAAGCTCCATCATTTGAAAATAACTGGCGCAAGTTAATAAAAAATTGGTTAGCCCTGTCAGCATTTGGTTCAATATAAAAAACCATGCCATTGAAAACACCTGGGTTTACCTGAAATGAAAGTTGGTTTTGCCCTTTTGGATATTTAACAAACCTGTGTCGGGCTAATTTTAAATCACCAATCAAAATTCCGCCATCGAACCCTATCTTTGCCTACCTAATAAATTATGAACATGAAGTGGTTGAATGTAGTTATTAAATACCGTCTTTGGATTGGTATCGTGATGCTGGCGCTGGCAATTTTTACCAATGTACAGGCCGGATTTTGGCCTTCCTTTGTACTATATCTTGCATCGGTGATATTAATTGTGGGTCATTTTGTATTTGGCCCAATGCGGCTCATACAGGAATGTATGGAAACCGGGGATATGGAAGGCGCCAAAAAAGTACTGGCTTCTATCTGGTTTCCGGCCTTATTGATAAAACCAATCCGTTCTGTTTACTATACTGTTAAGGGTAACCTGGATATGGTAGATCAAAACTTTGACGGTGCCGAAAAGAACCTGAAAAAGAGCCAGGAATTAATGGGTGATGGCACCGGGCTAATGGGTGGGCAAATGAAACAGGCAGAAGGCGCCAATAAATTACAACTGGGCATGCTGGCCATGCAAAAAGGCGATATGCGGCAGGCGGAAACCTACATCCGTGGCGCTATACGGTCGGGATTGCCTGATAAAGAAAACGAGGCGGCCGCTTATTTACAACTGTCTTCCATCATGATCAATAAAAGAGAATTCAGGGCTGGAAAAGAATACTTCAGAAAAGCAAAAGGGCTTAAACCAACTACCCCACAAATAGCCGATCAGATAAAACAAATGGAAAAGTACATTACCAGGATGCCTGGATAAACCGCCTCTAAATCCCCTGAAGGTGACTTTTTAATCACTTATAAAGCGTCGCAACAATCTTCTTCGTCACCCCTTTAGGGCAATGTCATTTAGTTAAGGATTTGATTTGCCCCGTCCTTTAGGGCGGGATTAAATTGGGCAATAAAAAGTACGGCTTTAGCCGAAAGAATAATTTGGCTAAAGCCATTAATAGAAAAATATTACTTATCACCGCCCTAAAGGAGCGGTGCAATTCAAAAAGTTTGCTTCACTAAATGTCATTGGCCTTTAGGGAACGGGGGTAAAGTTTTTCAACTATCGAAAAGCGGTAATCAAATATCCCTTTCAGTTGTTTTTTTACAAAGAGGGTATTGGCGATATCTCCTAAAAACCAAAACGGGAGTTTATAATGTACAATATCCGTCATTTCTACTCCACCATTGACGGCTTTAAAATGATGTTGGTGGTGCCACATGGCATAAGGGCCAAAGCGCTGTTCATCTACAAAATATTTTTTATCCTCCACATGTGTTATTTCTGTCATCCAATAAACGGGAATATTTAATACCGGGCTTACCTTATATTCAATGATCTGGCCGGGATACATTTTTTCTCCATGATGCTTTGAAACAATATTAAACCCTAAATTAGCCGGTGTAATCTCTTTCAGGTTTTTGGGACTGCTAAAGAAATCCCATGCTGCATCCAGGCTAATGGGTAATTGCTGAACCGTTTTAATACTATATACTTTGCTCATATTCTTACTTTGCATGTATAACGATTTATGGCGCTAAATGTTTCGCCTTAACAATAATTATTTACCCCGGATTTATTCCAATAGTATACAAACCAACAAAGATTAACTACCGGGCTTATCTTTGAAATATGACCGCAGCAGGAGATATCATGAAAAATAATTTCAACCTGGAGTATGAAAAAGCCAGCCTTCAACAAAAAAAGATCATAGATACCATCGAAGGCCGGGTACACGTAAAGGCATTTCCCGGACCAGGAACAGCGGGGTTACTGGTTGTACGAATCGCCGGAATATTATTACACACTGATACCTTACCTGAAAACGTTCTTTGCATTACCAATTCAGACGCATCTGCTACTAAACTGCAAATCCAGCTTGAAAAGTTAATTGGCTTTAATGCCCAACAAGTAAATATCAAAACGCCCGCAGCATTTTGCGAACAGTTAATTTTAAACAATACCACCCTTTTTGATAACCGATCCCTGCAACCTTTTACCATATTGGAATCAATTAAATTGTATAAAAAATTAATTGACAATTTTCCCGGTAGTCACCCGCTTAAAAAATACAGGAGTGACGTTTATCACGAAATAAAAAACTTGAAACGGCTTTATTCGATGTTTAAAAAAGAAGGACTTACTGTTGAAATTCTCAACGAACAATTGGATGCTTTGCTCAATAAAGAGAAGGAAGTACATCCATACCTTAGTGATAATGAAAAAGAAGAAGCAATAGAAATGAGGCTAAAATTGCGGGCAGCCATCAACGAATTTAATCATTATCAAACCCTGCTGCAAACAGAAAACAGGTACGATGAAGATGACCTTGTTTACCTGGCAGTAAATATAATGGAAGAAAATAAAATGCTGTTATCCGGATACCTGCAGCAATTTCATTTCATTCATATAGATACACATAACGGAAACAGGAATTTATCTGATAAGTTGTTGGGGTTACTCACTGGCGTTGATGAAAAATTGAATATACTGGCGGTAACTTATGAGCACCTGGAATTAATGGTAACGAACCAATCTTCCATTAAAAACAATCCTGCATTTACAAATAATTGGATCACGCTGCCGTTTACAAATAATGTACATTATCCAACACCTGCCAGTTCATCGCAGCAGGGTGTAAATATACCGGTGATAAAAATTTATCAAACTGAAAAGACTGAGATGGCCGGTATCACCAACCAGGTATATGAGTTGCTGCAACAAAATATTCCCGCAGCTTCCATTGCAGTCATTTACCCGACTGAAGAATATTTTACCGGGCTGGATGAATATTTTAACTTAAGAAATATCCCCTTCTACTGTAGTCGAAACATTGATATTTTGAAACATCCCTTCACAAAAAAAATAATTCAATTGCTGCGTTATACCAGCGTTGAGCAAAACATACAATATAGTGGGGATTACCTTCTTTTTGAAATACTTCATTTTGATTTTTTCAGAGTCCCCTCCTTTGAAATTGCAAAATTATCGGTGGAAGTAAACAGTAAAAAATACAGCAAAGCACCAACGGCAATCCGCAAATTAATACAGGAAAGAGCCAATGCCCCGGCAAAAGATCTATTCGACCCTGGTATAGATAAGGAGCTTAAAAAAGCCGGTGCCCTGCTTGAAAAATTAATCCGGGATTCGACTCATTTCAACCCGGCACAATTGTTTGTCAACATCACATTGGATGAATCATTGCAGTGTTATATTGATCAACAGCAGGATGGTCATCTGTTAAGAAACCTACTTACCGCATTGGGCGATTTTATCAATGAGGAAACAACCCGTAATCCTCAATTGCATTTAATGGAATTGATAGAGATGATAGATATAATGGAATCGGCAAAACTATCATTACCTGCAACCAGCCTACAGGGAACCGCAAAAAATGTTCATTTATGTAATGCTGAAGAAACGATGGGCAAAGAATATGATTATGTATTTATTGCAGGTGCCCACCAACTTAAAGAGCCAACGAATGAATGGTTGTATTATGTTCCTGTGCTTCCTGGCATCTCTTACTATAACCAGCCATCCATCAATGCCCCTGTGTATAATCAACTACTGGCTGAAGCCCTCGCAGGAAATAAACCTCGTTTATACATTTCATTAGCCAGGTACAATGAGCAGGGAAAGGGACTGATACCCTTTGTTTTTGTTTCTGAGATAATAAAGCGTTATGCATTACCACTGACTGAAATTAATTTAACTGAAGATGAATGGAAGCCTTACCTGGCATCAGGCAAATCAAACCAGCTGCCGGAAATAGCGCATTTGGAAGAAGCCTTCATTGCTCCTATCCTGAAAAAAATTGTAATGAATGTGTCTGCATTAAACAGTTATTTAAACTGCCCGCTTGGTTTTTATTATAATAATATTATCCGTGTACCGGATAGCAAAAATGAGGCGCTGCAATTTGGAAGCGCTGTTCACTATGCGTTGGAAAACCTGTTTAAAAGAATGTTAGAAGGGCAGTCAGTAAAACAATACCAATTTCCTCCCGCATCAGCATTGATCAATTATTTTAAAGAGATTATGCAAAGTAACCGTATTCATTTTTCAAAAGAAGCTTTTGATAGAAGATGGCAATATGGAGAAAAGGTGCTCACTAATTATTACAATCATTATATACATGAATGGAATAAAGTAGTAACAGTGGAACGCAATATCCGTGGCGTTACTATAAATAATGTACCGCTAAAAGGCAAATTGGATAAGCTCGAATTTAATGGTAAGAAAGTAAATATCGTGGATTATAAAAGTGGCGACATAGAAAAAGCACGTACAAAAATGAATCCGCCAAATGAGGTTCATCCTAACGGTGGAGATTACTGGCGGCAGGCGGTTTTTTACAAAATGCTGATTGATAACTATGAACAGAAAGACTGGAAGGTGATCAGTACGGAGTTTGATTTTGTTGAACCCGACAAAAAGGGGGCATACCGGAAAGAAAAAATTATAATCACCCAAGCCGATATCGAAACAGTAAAGCAACAACTTACCCTGGTGTGGCAAAAAATACAAGCGAATGATTTTTACACCGGCTGCGGTAAGGCAAATTGCCATTGGTGTAATTTTGTAAAAGACAATAACCTCGCAATTGCTATGCACCCAATTAAGAAAGAAACCAATGCGCATTAAGCCAATTTTATGATTTACTATCTGCGACAAACAAAAGAAAGAGCATAAGTTTGCACCACAATACCATCAAATGAAGATCAGTCACATAGTATATTTTGCATGTTTCATATCAGCCCTCTGCTTTATTTCAATCATGGAAACGGGATGTGCACAGATTGGTTCTCCAACGGGTGGCCCGAGGGACAGCTTACCACCGGTGCTGATAAGTGCCAATCCCAAATTACTAACCACCAATTTTAAATCCAATAAGATCACCCTTTATTTTGACGAGTATATTGATGTACAGGAGGTGCAAACCAACTTGCTGGTTTCACCTTTTCCAAAAATTAATCCTACGGTAGATTTTAAATTAAAAACAGTTACTGTAAAATTAAAAGATACTTTACTACCCAACACTACCTATGCTATTAACTTCGGAAATGCCATCCGTGACAATAATGAAGGGAATCCTTTTAAAAATTTCACCTATGTTTTTTCTACCGGCAATACAATCGATTCCCTTGAGGCAGGTGGAAAAGTGATTATTGCGGAAACAGGTAAAAAAGACAGTACCATCATTGCTTTATTGTACAGGAATGCAGATGACTCAATCGTGCAAAAAAGAAAGCCGGATTATATTGCCAAACTGGATAGTTCCGGAAATTTTACATTTAAAAACCTATCGGCAGGCAAATATAAAATTTATGCACTACTGGATGAAGATGGAAGTAAAACCTATAATGCTAAGTCTGAGCTATTCGCTTTTGCCAATTCAGAAATAACGGTATCTGACAGTACTGCTCCTGTTATACTGTATGCCTATGCAGAGGAGAAAGATATAAAAAAAAGCGGCACCACGCCGGCAATCGGTGCGAAGGGAACGTCCACAGCGGATAAGCGGCTACGATACACCACCACCCTGAACAATAACGAACAGGACCTGTTAACTGATTTGGTAATCAGTATTAACAAGCCTTTAAAAAAATTCGAACCGCAACAAATTATTTTAACCGATACAAACTATAACAAAATAGCCGGTTCCGAAGTGAGCCTTGACAGTACTCAAAAAAATATACATATTAAATTGAAATGGAAAGAAGATACCCAGTATCGGATACTATTAAATAAAGAGGCCATCAGCGACTCTACGGGACTGGAATTAACCCGGTCAGATACCATCCGGTTTACATCCAAAAAAGAAAGCGCTTATGGTAGCCTGGTACTACGGTTCAGCAACCTGGCTGCAGTTACCCACCCGGTATTACAATTTATAAAAGATGATGTAATTTATAAATCATTCCCCATTACAACTTCCACATGGACTGATAAATTATTTGTTCCCGGTGAGTACGAACTGCGGATATTATTTGATGAAAATAACAATGGGATTTGGGATCCGGGCAATTACTCAAAAAAAATACAACCGGAAAAAGCCATCACACTGGATAGCAGGTTAAACATTAAAGCCAGTTGGGATAATGAACGGGACATTAAATTATAATGGAGCCCCTAACCCCTAAAGGGGAACGGGCCTTTTAGCGACAAGGCGTTTGTATTTATTCAGTCAGTTTCCGTGTATTTCCATTATCCCTTTATCTTTGCACCATGATTTTTTCTTCTTCTCTTTTAGAAAATGCGGTAAATGAATTTGCCAAACTTCCCGGTATCGGAAAAAAAACAGCATTAAGGCTGGTGCTACATCTCATTAAGCAGGATGCAAATGATGTCACAAAATTTAGCGAGGCCATTTCAACCATGAGGGAGGAAATAAAATTTTGCGGCCGCTGCCATAATATTTCCGACACAGCACTTTGTAATATCTGCAGCAATCGTTCCCGTAAGCAGGAAATGCTTTGTGTAGTAGAAAATATACGGGACGTAATTGCTATTGAAAGCACCCAGCAATTCAATGGTGTTTATCACGTACTCGGTGGTATCATCTCCCCTTTGGATGGTGTTGGCCCGGAGCAATTAACCATCGACTCAATGGTTCAACGGGTGGAAAAAGAAGGCATCACAGAGATTATTTTTGCATTGAACGCTAACATACAGGGCGATACCACTATTTATTATATCAGCAAAAAATTAAAAGCCTTCCCCGTAAAAATAACTACCATCGCCAGGGGCATCGCCTTTGGAGGTGAACTGGAATATGCAGATGAAATGACCCTTGCCAAGAGTATCAGCAACCGCATACCGGTTGAAAATTATATCGTCTCCGGAAACTAAGGGAGCATTTGATTGCATTATAAATTCGCGTAAGTATGGCAACGTTTTAAATGCATTTTTACAAAAAAAAATCCCATCGCCAATTCTTTGGCAGCAAATATATATACACTATTGTTAGCTGACTGATAGCCAATCGAATATAATTTCGAGTTTTCAGAGTCGGGCTCCCCTCGCCTTTGGAGAGGGGTTGGCGGTGAGGTCAATCAGGCCGGGAAATAAGCGAATTTTTTATACCCTATAAACATCCCTTTTAAAAAAAGTGTACACTGCTTTTGTTGCTCCGCGGTAGCAGTAGCAATTCGTAACACACCCGCCATTCCGCTACAACCTTTCCATCAATTTTATTTTCAAAGCAACCCGATTTCTGTTTTCACCGTTTCAGCTTATAATCTAACATGCGGCATACCGATAAACAATGTGGAATAATAAAAGAAAAATAATCGTTGCATTACTCGTACTTATTTTGGCTGCTGGCAGCATCGGCCTTTACATGTACAACAAAGAAGGCCCTGATGTAAATAATGCAGGCACTATAAAAGTAACTGCCCCGGAGCTATATGAACTGTTTACCAAAGACTCCGTTTCCGCCAAACAAAAATATGCTGAACAAATACTGAACGTTACCGGTGAAGTAAGCGGCGTATCCAAAAATCAACAAGACAATTTAATCATATTGCTAAAAACAAATAACCCCGGAGCCTCTATCAATTGTACCATGGAAGGCCCGGCAGGCAGCTTGAAAAATGGAAACAAAATATCAATGAAAGGAATTTGCAAAGGGATTGGGCAGGGCGATGCAGACCTCGGTATTGCACCAGATGTGTACCTATCGCGATGCTATCTTGGGAAGTAAAATCATCACTGGTAAAACCAATAACCTTCCGTCATTTTAATAAAATATATCTACTCAGAAATTTATCATTTATGAAAAAAGCTTATTTATTCTTAGTCCTGCTTATGCTGGCATCTTTATTTAATAGTTGTTACAATGAGAATGCTGAATCACTTTATGGCAATCCAAATGGAAATCAAAACACAACCTGTAACACAGTCAATTCAAAATTTGGAGCCGATATAAGTCCACTCATCAACAGCAAATGTGCCACACCCGGATGCCATGATGCCAATGCCGCAAGCAATCCTGCGGGCATCACCTTACAAAATTATGCACAGATAAGCGCCATGAAAAACAGGATCAATGTAAGGGCAGTTATTGATAAAACGATGCCTGAAAACGGCCCTTTACTTCCTGCGGAAATAGAGAAAATTAAATGCTGGGTAGCCGCCGGTGGTCCCAATAACTAAACCATTAATATGAAACGTATTAGTCTTTTAGCATGTGCCTGTATTGCTTTATTCAATATGGCACAGGCGCAAAATTTTTTCACTAAGAATGGGATGATCACCTTTTTTTCAAAAACCCCACTTGAAAATATAAGTGCCGTCAACAACCAGGTAGTAAGTGTATTGAATACTGCAACAGGAGATATTAAGTTTTCAATAATCATCAAGGGGTTTCAATTCAAGAAGGCACTGATGCAGGAACATTTTAATGAAAACTATATGGAAAGTGAAAAATTTCCAAAAGCGACTTTTACCGGTACCATTGCGGATATCAGTAAGGTTGATCTTACAAAAGATGGTGATTATTCAATAAACGTAATTGGCGATCTGATGATACATGGAGTTACCAAAAAAATAACAACCCCTGCTGTCATTGCTGTTAAGTCCGGGAAATTCACTACCAATGCCACGTTTAGGGTTTTACTGGCTGATTATAATATCAGCATTCCAAAACTGGTAGAAAACAATATTTCCAAAACAATCGAAATTAAGGTCGGCTGCAATTACGAGCCAAAATAATCATTACCAATCATTTCGAAAATTTATTGTATGAATTGCAAACACATTCTTTTGTTGATATTAGTGCAACTATCATTTTCTTCTATAGGATATGCGCAGGATAGTACCAACCTGATGAGCCAGTTGGAAAAGGAAGTGGGTAACAATGAAAATAACCAGGTGAATTACACCACCGCCGCATTTAAAACCACCCGTTTGGTAAATGGCCATACCATTGAAAATGTTGCCAAGGGTGTGTTAGATGTAAAAATATCACATCGTTTTGGCACCATTGGAGGTACTGAAGGTGGTTCCTATAATCTCTTTGGCCTGGATAATGCTACCATGCGTATGGGATTAGATTATGGCATCAGCCGGTATTTAATGGTGGGTGTCGGAAGAAGTACCTACAAAAAAACATACGATGCATTTTTTAAATTAAAATTATTACGCCAGTCTACAGGTAAACGCAATATGCCCGTTACGGTAAGTTATGTGCCTACCATTGCCATTAAAACTTCTCCCAAACCACCCGCCAACCGGAAAAATTATTTTCATTCCAAACTGTCCTTCTCACACCAGATTATAATTGGGAGAAAATTTTCAGAAGCCACCTCCCTGCAATTAATGCCCTCCTATGTACATAATAACCTGGCGGAATTATTGGGCGATCCAAATAAGTTGTTTGCAGTAGGCATTGGCGGCCGCCAAAAGCTTAGCAAACGAATGAGTTTAAATGTGGAATATTATTACCAGCTCCCCGGCCACAAATTGAAGGAAGCTAAAGACGCTTCAGGTATCATCATCCGCAAAGCCAGTATCAATTCGCTCTCGGTAGGTTTTGATATTGAGACCGGCGGCCACGTATTTCAATTGCATTTTACTAATTCAAGGGCCATGAATGAGTCGGGGTTTATTGGCGAAACCACCGATCAGTGGAGTAAAGGTCATATTCTTTTTGGATTCAATATCTCAAGGGTATTTACTATCGGAAAAAATCATTAGTACTCATCATTACAGTTATAAATAGAGGTAAATTTTTTACCATATCAATACTGATCATTTCTTTCCCCTGTTAATTATAAGCCGTAGCATTTTGTGTTACGGCTTAGTTGTTTTATTTTTGCATCCGTTTGCGGACAGATTTGTTTATTGTTCAGTTCGTAAGCCTTTATACAAGTGAACTAATAAACGAAAGCAATTCTGCATATCTTCTCCCGGATTGATTCTCGTTTATAGTTTACAATTATTTTTTGTGGTCAGCGAATACAGCTTTGGTCATCATCGTTGTGTCACTCACTTGTACCACAAACCATTTTGGATCAACATTTTACTTAGCATTACGATTGAAACAGCAATTTTTTAATTAATAAAACATTCCGTTCATCGTGCGGATTTACAGATATGAAAAAAACAATTCAGGATAGCCTTAAAGAAAGAATATTGATTATTGATGGCGCCATGGGTACTATGATACAACGGCATAAACTGGAGGAAGCGGATTACCGGGGCGAACGTTTTAAAGACTGGCATACCGATGTAAAAGGAAACAACGACCTGCTAAGCATTACACAGCCCGACATCATTACCGGCATACACAAACAATACCTGGAGGCGGGTGCAGATATTATTGAAACCAACACCTTCAGCAGCACGGTAATTGCGCAGGCAGATTATGATATGCAATCGCTGGCTTACGAACTAAATGTAGCTTCTGCAAAGTGTGCCAGGATAGCGGCCGATGAATATACAGCAAAAGATCCTTCAAAACAAAGATATGTGGCAGGCGCCATCGGCCCATTGAATAAAACACTGAGCTTATCGCCGGATGTAAACAATCCTGGTTTTCGTGCCGTTAGTTTTGATGAAGTAGCCGCGGCCTACACAGAACAAATAAAAGGATTGATAGAAGGTGGTGTAGATGTATTACTGATTGAAACCATCTTTGATACACTAAATGCAAAAGCGGCCATATATGCCGCTAAAAAACATTTCAGGGAAACCGGCACACCGGAGTTGCCCATCATGATCAGTGGTACCATTACTGATGCAAGCGGGCGCACATTAAGTGGCCAGACCCTGGAAGCGTTTTACGTTTCTGTAATGCATGCCAATCCATTAAGTGTTGGCTTAAACTGCGCATTGGGTGCCAAGGAAATGAGGCCGCATATTGAAGAACTGGCGCAGATATGCAACTGCTTTACATCCGCTTATCCAAATGCAGGTTTACCCAATGCGTTTGGCGAATATGATGAGCAGCCGCATGAGACAGCTCATATTATTGAAGAGTGGGCAGCCAATGGCTGGCTGAATATTGTAGGGGGATGTTGTGGCACTACACCCGATCATATTAAGCATATAGCGGATGAAGTAGCTAAATTTAAACCGAGGGAATTGCCGGTGATGGAAGAAGCATTATAGGGCTATTCAACAAGTAGCCGTTTTTTGTAAGTTTCAGGATGAACAAAGATTATTTTTTGATATCGAATTTTGCGATATCAAAACGGTATAATTAATTTGAAGTCGCAGATTGCGACTTCAAACAAAAGCAATTTATGGCAAATACAAAACAACCCCTGGCCAAAATAACAGAAGCTGCTATTGTAGAAAAAGTTCACGTCATACGTGGTGTAAAAGTGATGCTGGATAAGGATTTGGCGGAAATGTATGGCGTGGAAGTGAAAGTGTTGAACCAGGCTGTTAAACGTAAACTCCATCGCTTTCCCGTTGATTTTATGTTTCAATTATCGATCATTGAATGGGATTCTTTGAAGTCACAAATTGTGACTTCAAAGAATCCGGGACGTGGCGGGGTTCGAAAACTTCCCTTCGCTTTTACCGAACAAGGCGTTGCAATGCTTCATCACTGCTGAATTCCGACACAGCAGTTGAAGTAAATATTCAAATAATAAGAGTATTTACCAAAATGAAACAACTGCTATTTGATAATAAGGAACTTTGGAACAAAATTGAAAAAATAGAACAGCATTTGGTAAAGCATGATGAAGAAATAAAAATAGTATTTCAATATCTTAAAAAATTATTGACACAGGAAAACGAGCCGAGAAAAGCAATCGGGTTTCCTTATCCAAATAAAAATAAATGAATACAATCAAACCATATTTACGCCTCAGCGGGTTAGAACCATTAGTCGTTCGCCCGGAAACAAACTTTGTAAACGTAGGTGAACGTACCAACGTTACGGGTAGTAAAAAATTTGCACGTTTAGTAAGGGATGGCTCTTATGAACAGGCGCTGAGTGTTGCCCGCCAGCAGGTAGAAAGCGGGGCGCAAATCATTGATGTAAATATGGACGATGCCTTGCTGGAAGGCGTACAGGCCATGACCACCTTCCTGAACCTGGTGCAGGCGGAACCGGATATTGCCAAAATCCCCATCATGATCGATTCATCTAAATTTGAGATCATTGAAGCCGGTTTAAAATGTGTACAGGGCAAATGTATTGTCAATTCCATATCAATGAAAGAGGGGGAGGCCAAATTTATTGAGCAGGCTTTCATTTGTAAAAGCTACGGGGCATCCGTAATTGTAATGGCATTTGATGAGGTGGGCCAGGCCGACACTAAACAACGTAAAATAGAAATTTGCCACCGGGCTTATAAGATATTAACCGGGCAGGTTGGATACGCCCCGCAGGATATTATCTTTGATCCCAACATTTTTGCCATCGCTACCGGTATTGAGGAACATAATAATTACGCCGTAGATTTTATTGAAGCCACCAAAGAAATAAAAAGGCTGATGCCGTTAACCAAAGTAAGTGGTGGCGTTAGTAATGTCTCCTTTTCATTCCGGGGAAATGATCATGTAAGGGAGGCCATTCATAGCGTATTCTTGTTTTATGCTATCAAAGCGGGTATGGATATGGGCATTGTAAACGCAGGCCAGTTGGTGGTATATGATGAGATAGAACCAACGCTGCGTGATCTCTGTGAAGATGTGATCCTCAACCGGAACAACGATAACAATGAAGCCACTGAAAAATTAATCATCCATGCCGAAAAGGTAAAGGCAAAAGGTAAGGTAGAAGTAAAGGATGAAAAATGGAGAAACGAGCCCGTTGAAAAACGGCTGTCGCATTCCCTGGTTAATGGCATTACCGATTATATTGATGCAGATACGGAAGAGGCCAGGCTCAAATATCCCAAACCATTGGATGTAATTGAAGGGCCTTTGATGGATGGGATGAATATTGTAGGCGATCTGTTTGGTGCAGGTAAAATGTTTTTACCCCAGGTAGTAAAAAGTGCCCGGGTAATGAAGAAAGCTGTAGCGGTTCTCACTCCATTTATAGAGCAGGAAAAAGAAGATCGTAAACAGGCCCACCTTGCAGCGGGTACTACCAACGAAGAGTCTGCCGGAGCTGCAAAAATATTACTGGCAACGGTTAAAGGAGATGTACACGATATTGGTAAAAATATTGTAGGTGTGGTATTGGGATGCAATGGGTATGATATAATTGACCTGGGCGTAATGGTGGCAACAGAGAAAATACTGGATGCCGCAGTTAAACACAATGTAGATATCATTGGCCTGAGCGGATTGATTACACCATCACTTGATGAAATGGTGCATGTGGCCCACGAGATGAAACGAAGAGGAATGACCCAGCCATTGTTGATTGGAGGGGCAACTACTTCCCGTATGCATACGGCGGTAAAAATTGCCCGGCAATACGATAATGGTGTAATACATGTACTGGATGCCAGCAGAAGTGTAACGGTGGCCGGTAGCTTATTAAGCAAGGAACAAAAGCCGGAATTTTTAACGGGTATTAAAAAAGAATACGATAAACTTAAAGAAGATTTTGACAATAAAAAAACGGTGAAAAATTACCTGTCATTTACTGTTGCACAGAAAAATGGCGCTCAACTGGATTGGCATAATTTTACACCGGTAGCCCCTACTTTTACCGGAACAAAAATCTTCAACAATTACGACCTGGCTGAAATTGCGGAGTACATAGATTGGCAACCATTTTTTATTGCCTGGGAAATGCATGGCAAGTTTCCTCAAATATTGAGTGATGAAATTATTGGAACTGCCGCAACCAATTTATACAAGGATGCGCAAATATTACTGAAACAAATTATTGATGAAAAATGGCTGAATGCAAGAGGTGCCATCGGATTTTGGCCAGCCACTAAAACGGCACCTGATACTGTTATTGTGCAAAGCGAAAAAGGAAACGTGCAACTTGAATTCCTTCGCCAGCAAATAAAGAAAGCCGCAGGACAGCCAAATTTGTCGTTGGCTGATTTTATACGGAATGAAGCGATGGGCAACGACTTTATCGGCGCTTTTGCTGTAACAATGGAAGGCATCGAAAAACATATCAAAATTTTTGAAGAGAAACTGGATGATTACAATAAGATAATCTTACAGGCGCTGGCAGATCGCTTAGCAGAAGCTTTTGCAGAATTGCTTCACAAAAAAACAAGACAGGAATATTGGGGCTACGCAACGGACGAACATTTATCCAATGAACAACTCATTAAAGAAGAATACCTGGGCATCAGGCCTGCGCCTGGATATCCTGCCTGCCCTGATCATACGGAAAAATATAAGTTGTTTGATTTAATAGGAGGCGAGGAAGCCACCGGTATTATCCTTACAGAATCTTTGGCAATGTACCCGGCATCATCTGTTAGCGGATGGTACTTTGCCAATCCGGAAAGTAAATATTTTGGAGTGGGGAAAATCAGCGAAGACCAGGTGAACGATTACGCAGAAAGAAAAGGTATGTCATTAGATGAAGCAAAGAGGTGGCTGAGCCCGATATTAGAGTAAGCATAGCTATTCGTTTTCAATGCAAGCCCAATAACTATGGCATTTCAATGCTTTCATAAAAATCGCAAATGTAGTTGGCAACTTTTCATCCTGAGCCAAAACTATCTTTTATTGGTAGTTTTGGCTCAGGATGTTTATCCCTCTTTTTGCCAGGGTACAAACAAATGATCAAGTGAAAGAGAATGCTCAATCAGGCCGATACTATGTTCATTAGGTTCAATACCCATGCTGGTAATGAGGGTTAAAAAAAGATGTTTGTTCGTTTTTGTTTCCAGTTTAAAAATATTTTTCTTTTGTTGTAGAGCAGCGGCATATTTTTTATCCAATGAAAACCTGCCTTCATAAAATTTTATTTCGCACAGGTTGATGCAATTATCACGGCGGTTTATCACCAGGTCAATCTGGGCCTTATCGTTGCTACTGTTACCCCTGCTTTTCCAGATGGATGTTTCACTATATAACCCGGTGATGCCAAGGGCTATTTTTACAGCAGGCACATGTTTCATGCAGATACTTTCAAATGCGTAGCCACTCCAGGTTTTCCACGTGGGTGTGTCACTCAGTCTTGTCCAGGTTCCTTTACTGCTGCCGCGGTTGGCCTCCATAAATTTTAAATAAAAAAGAGAGTACTCATCTGTTAATTTGTAGATACTATCCTTCAATTTTTTTCCTATCGGAATATAGGGAGTTATAAACCCCGAAGCTGATAATTCATCCAGTAAACTGGTAGTACTGCCCCCACTTTGTAATTGGCATACTTTAATAATTTCATTCCTGTTTAGTCCCATTGGTTTTGCCGCTAATGCTTTTATCACCTTAAAATGCCTGTCTGCACTATCAAATAAAGCCTTGTACAAATCAGTAAACTCATTGTATAAAAAGCCGCTTTTTGTAAAGCATGCCTTATCAATAATTTGTGCGGCGCTCAATCCCGCTGATGCCTGATTTAAATAATGAGGCACACCTCCAAAAGCCATGTACAACTGAGTAATTTGGTAACGGTTCAACTGAACATTGCGGCTTTGCAAAAAAGCTTCTGTTTCATATAATGTGAATGGCTGCAAAGCTATCTTCTGTGTAATCCGGTTGTGTAATCCCCCTTTGTTACGAACCACATTTTGTATCATCCAACTGGCTGCAGAGCCGCAAAGAATAATGGCCAGATTGTGCTGCTTACTGGCCCAGGTATTCCAAAACTGCTCAAATGCAGCCAGGAAATTAGATTTTGGAGTCTGCATCCAGGGAAACTCATCTAAAAAAATAACGGCTTTTTTCCGGCGTAATTTTTTCTGCATCAACTTAGCAGTTAATTCAAATGCCGCAAACCAATCTACTGCAACCTGCAGCTCAATGGCATTGTTAAGTTGCCTGGCCAATGCCTGGCAATAACCACTTAATTGTACCGTCGTATCCACATTGTGAATACCCGAATATTCGAATGAAATATGTTTTTGTAAACAAGCACGAATAAGGAAGGTTTTGCCAATTCTCCTGCGGCCAAATACTGCTACCAAATCTGCGCTTGTATTTGCTACAATGCTTTTCAGTAGCAGCTTTTCTTCTTCCCTGCCTATAATGATTATATCCTCCATGCAAATTTATCTAGAGCCAAATGTACTATTTTTTTCCAGATTTGGCTCAGGATAATAACCAAATCCCGAGCCAAAACTCACTTTTTTTTGGAGTTTTGGCTCAGGATAATTTGCTCCTTTGTAAAATTTAAATGTAAAACCGTTGAATATAGTATATCAACAATAACAGCTAAATTCCAAATTGTCGGCTAAGGACGCCAAGGCTGCCAGACTTATAATGACACTTTACGTTTTATAAGAAAAGCGTAAAACTAAGAATGATTATTAACGATAACTATCATTGATGCCCAACACATGATTGATCTGCTCCTCCGCAATAAAATGCCAGGCTTTTCATTGAAACAACCTTTCGTAAAATTCAATATGCCATTATGGAAGCAGATTGTAGTGAAGAAATATGACCCAACAGGTATGGTTTAAAAGAAGGCAATGATTGTGTTTTAAATAAAAATTAAATCCAGTAGCTTTACTTCGTTAAAAAAAATTATGCGTATCATCTCCTACAACGTCAACGGCATTCGGGCCGCATTAAAAAAAGGGTTCATTGATTGGTTAAAAACAAATCCGGCCGATATTATTTGCCTGCAGGAAACAAAAGCCACAAAAGATGATGTGGATGTAAAATTGCTGGAAGAATTGGGCTTTCATCACCATTGGTTTAGTGCTGAAAAAAAAGGATACAGCGGCGTAGCAGTATTTACAAAATTAAAACCCGATAATGTTTGTATAGGTTGTGATATCCCGGTTAGTGATGCGGAAGGGCGGGTAATTCAACTTGATTTTGGTGCTATCCGCCTTATCAATGCGTATTTCCCATCCGGTACCAGTGGCGAACTGCGCCAGCAATTTAAATATGAATGGCTGGAAGAATTTCATACCTATCTTTCTAAACTCCGGAAAAAATATCCCAAACTAATTTTATGTGGTGATTATAACATTGCCCACCAGGAGATAGATATACACGACCCGAAAGGTAATAAAACCAGCAGTGGCTTTTTACCACAGGAACGGGAATGGATGACCAAATTTTTAGGTAGCGGGTGGATTGATACATTCCGGGTTTTTCATTCCGAACCACATCGCTATAGTTGGTGGAGCCAGCGTTTCCCAAGTGTACGACTCAGCAACAAAGGCTGGCGCATTGACTATATCACTGTAACAGAACCATTAAAAAGCCAGTTGATAGATGCTGATATTTTCCCGGATGTAAAACACAGTGACCATTGCCCGGTATATTTAGAAATTAAAGCCTGATCTGTTTTCCGTTATCCGAGATGAAATGGTTTTGAATTTATATTCTGCATTAATTAATAACAGCGGCTTACCTTGCTGTACAATTATCTAGCCATGGAAGCCCTACTTTTTATTGCCCTTGTAATTATTGTTATTTTATTGGTTAAAATAAAATCTTTTCAAAAAGAAATAGCAGTCCGATCCCAGGAGCAATTTTTATTGATACAAAAAGAACTGGTTGAATTAAAAGAGCGTGTTGAAAAACCAGGTACAGAGATATTACCAATTAACCCAACCGATGAAAATGTAGTGCAATGGCGACCTTATGTAGCTCCGGAAATAACAAAATCTACCGTTGAAACAATACCACCTGATTCCCTGCCTGATGTAGCAAATGAAACAATAAGTGTTGCTGATCCTGCACCAATTGCTGCAGAACCAATCGTTTCTTCACCAACTCCTTTAACTACCGCCACTGTTAATGCTACTGTTGCTGAGAGCGGGTGGGAAAAATGGTTACGCAACAACCCCGACCTGGAAAAATTTATTGGCGAAAACCTGATCAATAAAATTGGTATTACTGTATTGGTATTGGGTATTGCATTTTTTGTGAAATATGCCATTGATCAAAACTGGATTAAAGAAGCGGGCCGGGTTGGTATTGGAATCGGATGCGGCATTGTACTCATTGCACTGGCACATTATTTACGCAATTCATATCGTTCTTTTAGTTCGGTTTTAGCAGGTGGCGGCATTGCGGTGTTTTACTTTACCATCGCATTTGCCTTTCATGAATACCAGCTCTTTTCGCAAACAGCCGCATTTATAATAATGATTGTTATTACGGCATTTGCTGTCGCCCTCTCTTTACTCTACAATAAATTAGAGCTTGCAGTTATTGCAGCTATCGGAGGTTATATCACACCTTTCCTGGTAAGCACCGGAAGTGGGAATTACATAGTTTTGTTCACCTACCTTCTTATTTTAAACATTGGTATGCTCACCCTTTCCTGGTTTAAGAAATGGAAGGCTATCCATGTGATTGCCTTGTTTTTTACACTTTGCATTTACGGAGGCTGGCTTATACAAAACACCGTGCTGGCCAATGAGTTTGTACTATATAAAAACTCATTCGTATTCGCTACTGCATTTTACTTTTTGTTCCTGTGCATGAGTATGATCTATAATATTCGTACCCGGCAACCTTTTAAAGTTTTTGACTTCTCACTGCTGATGGTGATTACATTTAGTTACTACGCTGCCGGTATGACAAACCTGCATTTTCGGAATGAAGGCGAATACCAGGGCTTATTTACAATTGCATTAGGCGCTATCAATTTTTGTTTTGCAACCTACTTTTATAAAAACAATAAAGGGGATAAAAATTTGTTGTACCTGCTAATTGGACTTACGCTTACGTTTGTTTCCCTTGCCGCACCAGTGCAATTACATGGCCATTCCATTACTTTATTCTGGAGTGCAGAGTTTGTTTTACTTTATTGGCTGCACCAGCGAAGCAGCATAAACGTATTTAAATATACTTCTTCCATTATAATGGTGTTAATGATGATTAGTTTGTTAATGGACTGGGATAAGGCAAATGATTTAAGCACCACCCGTCTGCCGGTACTATATAAAACTGTACAGGGCTTTATTACCAATATCGGGGCGATAGCAGCCTTTGCGATATATGCAATACTATTGAAGCGTGAAAATAAATCATCGATCTTTATTGCAGGTATTAACAATAGAGTCGCCTTTAAAGCGATGCTGTTTATTGCAGGCACTCTTTTTTACCTGACTTGCGTGTTCGGGGTTAATTTATATTTTTATAATTACCAATCTCCTGATGTGCCAAATGCCTGGCACCAGTTAATTACTTATTCATTTACAGCAATATTACTTACGATTATTTCAAAGTACAATGCAGGAGGGAGCATCATGGTACATCTACTGATGATTGCAGGATGCGTCGCTTTGTTTGTATTTAGCATACCCTATGTTATCCACCTAAGAGATGGTATGTTGCAACAGTTATACTCATCAGTACAGTTATGGGTTCATTGGATTTCAGCTTTAATTCTGCTCGGCTTACTATACATGGCCATCCAGCTTTTCCGGAAAAATGCTGTTCATTTTGAAAATACAGGAAGGCTGTTTGTCTGGCTCATTAATATTGTGTTGATTATATATTTCAGTGTTGAAATCATGCACGCCTATGTTGTACTTACGGCACCACTTCAAACTATCAACTCTTCGTTACAACAATATTCAAAGGCAGGGTTAACAATTGTTTGGGCGCTTTGCTCCTTTGCAATTATGTGGCAGGGGATGAAGCACAAGTTTAAGACGCTTCGAATCATTTCGTTGATCCTGTTCTCACTGGCACTTGCAAAATTGTTCTTATTCGATATCCGTACTATATCTGAAGGCGGAAAAATAGCTGCATTTATTATGTTGGGAATCCTGCTGCTGATCATTTCATTCATGTATCAAAAACTTAAAAAAATTATTATTGATGATACAACCCGGTAAAATATCAATTGCGTTATTTTTAATTCTCCTGTCACCCGGATATGTAAATGCCCAGCATTTTAAATATGCCGCTGCATTGAATGAAGTGGATACAACCGGTTTTTATACAATTACAATGTCACCACTACTCGGTTCTTTTATTAAAACTGATTTTTCTGATGTACGCATTGCTGATCAAAATGGCCATTGGGTGCCCCATATCTTACAACAAGGCAACTCAGCATGGGAGGAGAGTTTGTTTACATCATTTCCCATATTACAAAACACTGTGAATGACAGCGGTAAAAATTTACTGGTGATAGAAAATACAAAACCTGGTGGAATTAATAAATTGAAGCTGATACTGAAAAATGCTGCTGTAAACCGATCAGCGATACTAAGTGGAAGTTTCAACCGGCAACACTGGTATGTCATAGATGACAATATCATGATCAATAGAAGTCACGAGACTATTAAAGACGAATACATTCAGGAAATAATTTTACCCTTGGTGAAATACCAGTATTTAAAACTGGTGGTAGATAACGTTCACAATGACCCATTACTCATCACAAAAGCTGGATTTTATGCTTTGCCTGATTTTAAAAAGCCAGTTATATACCAGGTAAACCCTGCGCCTCTTTTTACACAAAAGGATAGCAATAATTATTCATACATTGAAGTAAAACAGGAAGCCAATTACCAGTTCGATAAAATATCAATCAATGCAAGTGGTGCCAGGTTTTACAGCAGAGATGTACAAATTTGCTTACCTGAATATGGAGTAAACAAAATACCCAAGGCCGGTTTTGTAATTGGTAATTTTAAATTAATGCCTGCTACAACTGCTGTATATTATCTATTAAAAACAAAGACCCCGTTGTTTTATATTGTAATTAAGAACGGCGATAGTCCTCCATTGAAAATAGAAAATATTAGCACAGAGCTTCAAACTGTAGCATTAGTGGCATACCTTGATAAAGGGAAAAAATACAAACTGGTTTTTGGTGATTCCCTCGCTTCTTTTGCCGATTATGATCTTCAATCATTTAAAGATAGCATCACTACACAACGTGCGTTAAAATATGGCAATATTTATGCTACTTCAAAAAAAGAACCCAAGACAAACAGCAAACACAAAAACTGGTGGATATGGCCATCCATCATTTTAGCAGGTTTGACACTAGTTTTTTTAACTTTTCGCCTTACAGCCGATATCAATAAAGCGGGGAAATAATTTAGCCTGGCTGTATCTTTACCGCATGATAATTTACAACGTAACCACCAAAGTAGATTCGGCCATCCATCATCAATGGTTAAAGTGGCTTAAAGAAGAGCACATTACAGATATGATAAATACCGGCTGCTTTACAAAAGCCAATATTTTGCGTCTATTGGAAACAGACGATACGGATGGTCCTACATATGCCATACAATATTATGCCGAGAGTAAGGCTTTGTACAATCTGTATATTGAAAAATTTGCGGGTGTCATGCGACAAAAATCCATTGATAATTGGAGTGGGCAATTCATTGCTTTCAGATCAGTAATGCAGGTTGTTAACTAAATGTGCAAAATAAAAATGGTTGGTTTTGCCAAATAAAAAAAACGGAGACATAGCGGTCAAATCCGCATTAGCATTGGATTTACAACCATTGAATGCTAAAACCCTTGCCAGCAGGGCCTTTCAAGTGAAATCAAAAACAAAATTCATTATAACTACAAAAAGCGTTTTGTCGTAAAGCCTTATTCCTTGCGGTTTACAGCGATTTTTATAGTATGAAAATGAGAGAAATAATTTTCTTGCAATAAAAAACCGTCTATATTTGTTGGAGTAATAAATTTCAAAAAACTTAATTATGAACAAAGCAGAATTAATCGCAAAAATTGCTGATGATGCAGGCATTACAAAAACACAAGCCAATGCAACTTTAGATTCTTTTGTAGAAGCAGTAACAAAAACTTTAAAAGGTAATGGTAAAGTTACTTTAGTTGGTTTTGGTACTTTCTCCGTATCAAAGAGAGCAGCCCGTAACGGACGTAATCCGCAAACTGGTGCTGTTATTAAAATCAAAGCAAAGAAAGTTGCTAAATTCAAAGCAGGCAAAGAATTATCTGCTAAAATGTAATGATTGCCCAACCACATTAAAAAAGCAAGACCCAATTATATGTCTTGCTTTTTTATCTTATTTAACATCAAATCACTTAAATTATATTAACATGGGACGCGGAGATATTAAAACAAAAAAAGGCAAAATCGCTAAAGGATCTTTTGGAAAATCAAGACCTGCAAAGCCAGCTAAGAAAACAGAAGTGGCAATACCCAAAAAGACTGTATAAGCTTACCATTTACTAAGTTAATTGGTTGATGGGTTTAAAGGTGCAAACCATCAACTTTTCAACCAATCTACTTTTAAATTCATCTTTCCTAAGGTGCCAACCTTTCAATTTTCCATGTAGCATCCTCTTGCAAAGTATATTGCAAACGATCATGTAAACGGTTCGATCTTCCCTGCCAGAATTCAATCGATATTGGTTTTAATCGGTAGCCTCCCCAATGCGCAGGACGTGGTATGTTTTGATCCGCAAATCGCTTTTGGTACTTCAATACATTTGCTTCAATTATCTCCCTTTTTTCTATCACCATACTTTGTGGCGATGCCCATGCTCCTATCCTGCTGCCTTCGGGTCTTGATGCAAAATAGTGGTCACTTTCCTCGCTATCCACTTTTTCTATTATGCCCTCAATTCTAACCTGGCGTTCTAATTCTTTCCAAAAGAAAACCATACAAGCCAGTGGGTTATGAGCAAGTTCATGTCCTTTATTGCTAGTGTAATTGGAATAGAACAAAAAGCCATTTTCGTCATACCCCTTTAATAAAACAATTCTTGCAGATGGTTTGCCCTCCAATGTTGCAGTTGCGAGTGTAACTGCATTCACTTCATCTATATCGCTATTTACTGCTTCATCCCACCATTTACCAAACTGCTTAACCGCATCTGCTTCTACTGCAATTTCCGTCAATGTGCGAAGCCTGTAATCTTTTCTTATATCAGCTATGTTTTTCATTTCAAAAGTATTTGATGCATAAAGTTCATCTAAAACAGTGTTAATTAAAAAAGTTATCTTTTTTTGTGAAATAAATATTGCAGCCGATTGGTTTTTTAAGTTATACCTATTCGCCGTTTAAATACTATAACAAAACTATTTACAATTATAATGCAGTCATTTATTTTGTTCCCGGCCTGTTAATGCCTTTTACCGGGTTTTAGCCACTGTTTGGACGGGTTTCGTTATTGTTCTTTTTTCCTATTTCATCTTCAGCATTTGCCAAAAGACTTTCCAATGCTGCAATACGACTTGTTTGCTGCTGAAGCAGGAGGTTTCGGTTATTCATTTCCTGCCATTGCTGTTGCAGGTCTTTTAGCTGCGATTGCAAAAAAGCATACTCTTGTTTAAGCATTTCATGTTGTTCCTCCATGCTGTCTGCAACCCTCTCCTGTTGTTGTCCATTATTTATACTAAAAGAAGTTCCGGACACTTGTTGCTGTAAGTCAGCTAAGTAATATTGTAAATCCTTTAGCTCCAATACCTGGTTATCTAATCCACTCCTGTATTCATTTGCATCTGCTAACATGGATTGCAGCATTTCAATTTCCTTATCCCTGCTTTCAATGGTTTTGGCATAATACTCCAGTCGTTCTTCCTGGCTTTTGTTTTCAGCCATCAGTTTTTTAATTGCAGTCAATAAATCAATATTGCTTTTATTTTCCATTGTTACATTTTATAGTTGGCCCCAATACAATTTACCACTGACATGATTATGATTTCAAAATTAAAAAATAGTTTCAGTTCTATACCGGAACTGGCATTGCAACCCGTAAATGAAAAAGCTTCCGTTACCAAGCGGAAGCAATTTCTTTACATTCATTATTTTACTTAGCCCTTTACGAGTGTACCCACTTTTTCACCTGTTACGACCCTGGCCAAATTACCGGGCTTGTTCATGTCAAATACAATGATGGGTAATTCATTTTCCATACACAATGTAAATGCGGTCATATCCATTACTTTCAAATTTTTGCTGATGCACTCCGTAAAAGAAATATTTGAATATTTGGTTGCATTGGCATCTTTCTCGGGGTCAGCGGAGTAAATACCATCAACTCTTGTCCCTTTTAAAATTACTTCGGCTTTTATTTCAATTGCCCTTAAAGAACCAGCCGTATCGGTTGTAAAATATGGATTACCCGTACCGGCACCAAAAATAACCACTCTGCCTTTTTCCAAATGCCTGATAGCCCTCCTGCGGATATATGGTTCAGCAATCTGTTCCATTTTAATGGCGCTCTGTAGTCGGGTATATACCCCGGCTTTCTCCAATCCACTTTGCAATGCCATACCGTTAATAACGGTGGCCAGCATACCCATATAATCACCTTGTGCCCTTTCGATTCCTGTTTCCGCTTCGTTCATACCACGGTAGATATTACCACCACCAATTACTATGGCTACCTGTACACCTAATTCTGTTATACTTTTTATATCCTGGGCATATCGGGCAATCACCTGGCTATCTAAACCAAAGTTTTTATCGCCCATTAATGATTCACCTGAAAGTTTGAGTAATATACGTTTGAATTTGGGTACCATTTGTTTGAATTTTTTGCGAAGATATATTTTTAAAATTGTTTCGCTGCCTACATCGCATTTATTCACCGGCATTTTAATTCACAATTTTTTATACTGGTTTATCATTATGCATTAACATACAAAAATGTATGCTATTAAGTCCTGTTTTCAGGACAGGTCCAATTACCATAAACAAATAATATAAAAATATAAATAAAAAACCGCCAGCATTATACTGGCGGCAGAAACTATCAACTATGCTCTAAAAAAGTTTTAATCATTGTCAGAGAGAATGATGATGATAAATTATCCATCACGGGGCAAATCAAATCATATCAAAATATACTTTACCGGTAATTTTTTTAAGAATATTCTCAAATATATCGTTTCCTAATAATTCAAACAATACCCAATTGAGGGTATTTTAAGAAAAGATGGCGGATATATGCAACAACATATAATACTACCGACAGGTTTTCCCGGATATTTAACGAAGGGCATAAAAAAAGCGAAACATTCGTTTCGCTTATTATAAATATAATGAGGAAATTATCCCAATGCTACTCTTTTAAATTCAGTCACTTTCAGATCAGCATCAATGCTTTTCAGGTAATCAGCAACACTTTTGCCATTATCTTTTACAAATGCCTGAGCCAATAAGGTATTGTCTTTAAAAAACTTATTTACTTTACCTACTGCAATTTTTTCAGCCATTTCTGCCGGCTTGCCTTCCGCTTTTATTTGCTCAATAGCAATCTCCCTTTCTCTTGCTACAGTTTCAGGGGCAATTGCACTTTCATCAACTGCTAAAGGATTCATTGCTGCAATCTGCATGGCCACATCTTTTCCTGCATCACCCGCATCCTTATTGAAACCTACCAGCACCCCCATACGGTTTGCACCATGTATATATGATGCAACATAATCTGCTTCCACTCTTTCAAACTTAATAGCAATCTTCTCCCCAATTGCAGCTAACTTATCATTAATTAGTTCGGCTACTTTTGTTCCGCTAATTTTTACTTCATTCAATGCTTCGCCAGATTTTACATCGTTTGCTATAGCCGCATCCATGATGCTTTGGGTAAAAGCTACAAAGTCCGCATTCTTACTTACAAAGTCGGTTTCGCAACTTACACAAACGATCATGCCGGTTTTATTGTCGGCTGAAGTCTTTGCTAAGATTACGCCTTCTTTAGCTTCCCTGTCACTACGCTTTGCTGCTACTTTCTGACCCTGCTTACGCAACCAGTCAATGGCTGCTTCAAAATCTCCATTGCTTTCAGTTAATGCTTTGCGGCAGTCTAACATGCCGGCACCTGTAGATTGACGCAGCTTATTGATATCTGCTGCTGTTATTGTTGCACTCATGATAATATATTTAGCCCAAATCCATTAAGAGGTTCCAGCCCCGGGTGTTTGGGAATTTTAAAATTCGATTTTTAAAAGAGCCAATGAGTATAAAACCCATTTCTAAAAAAAATTGACAACTCAACCGAGTTCCGAAATTAGGAGGCAAGTTTCATACTATGATGTTCAAATTTGGAGAACCATTGGTTATAATATGATCGTCAATTTTTTTGTCACTGCTCCTGGATGCTTTTTTTGAAGATACCAGGAACAGTTACGCTTATCTTGGTCCGCCTGGTCCACCACCTGCCGGCCTTCTGCCACCAGCACCGGGTCCGGGTACACGGCGTTTAGTTGGCGCTGCGCCTCTTGCTCTTTTGTTTCTGTCATCACCACCATCCGCTTTTTGCTCAAAACGGGATGCTTTTGATTCAGCACTCTCATCACTATCGCTGCTGCTGTCATCTTCATCTTTTTCAGCCTGGCGTTCTGCCAAACCTTCTGCTATAGCTGCTGCGATGTAGTTTACAATAATGGCTATTGATTTGGTAGCGTCATCATTTGCAGGAATTGCGAACTCTACTTTGTTAGGATCACAATTGGTATCAACCATCCCAAAAGTGGTAATGTTTAAACGCTTTGCTTCTGCCAATGCAATGTGTTCATGCCCGATATCTACCATAAATAAAGCGGCTGGTACACGACTGATTTGTGCGATACCACCCAATACTTTCTCCATTTTTTCCTTATCACGGGTTAGAGTAAGACGTTCCTTTTTTGTAAGGTTATCAATGCTTCCATCATTCAGCATTTTTTCGATGCTCTGCATTTTCTTTACGCTCTTACGAACCGTATTGAAATTGGTAAGCATTCCACCTAACCAACGTTCTGTTACATACGGCATATTGATGCGCTTTGCACAATCAGAAACGATTTCCTTTGCTTGTTTTTTAGTAGCAACAAACATTATTTTTTTACCGCTTTTTGCAATTGATTTCAATGCAGCAGCAGTTTCCTGTAAACCTTCAACGGTTTTGTTCAGGTCAATAATGTGTATACCTTTTTTCTCAGCAAAAATGTAAGGTAACATCTTAGGGTTCCACTTCTTTTTTAAGTGACCGAAGTGAACACCTGCTTCAAGAAGTTGCTGTTGTAAGGAAGTATTATTTTCCATTATAGTAATTTGAAAATTTGAAAATTTGAAAATTTGAAAACGAACGGCCATTGCTCCCCTTCAGGGGCTGGGGGCTTAACGTTTGCTGAACTGGAAGCTCTTTCTTGCTTTTTTACGGCCTGGTTTCTTACGCTCAACAGCACGTGGATCTCTTTTCAGCAATCCGGCTGCTTTTAAAGCCGGACGATAATCTGCACTCACTTCAAGCAATGCACGTGCAATACCCAATTTTGTTGCTTCAGCCTGGCCTTTGATTCCACCACCCTGTGCATTTACAACGATATCAAATTTATCAGAAGATTCCACTGTTTTCAACGGAGCCTCTACCTGATTTTGCAGGTATACCAGTGAGAAGTAATTTTTGTAATCTTTGCCATTGATCGTTATTTTACCATCACCCTTGCTTAAGAACACCCGGGTAACAGCTTCTTTACGACGACCAACCGCATTTTTTTGCTTTTCCATTTATATCAATTTGAAAATTTGAAAATTTGAAAATTTGAAAATGACTTTATCAAACCTTCACTTCAATTATTTAGTAATTAGAATTTAAGTTCTGCTGGTTTTTGTGCTCCATGCGGATGATCCGATCCAACGTACACAAATAACTTCTTGTACATTTTACGACCCAAACGATTTTTTGGCAACATCCCTTTAATCGCCCTTTCGATGATAACTTCGGGTCGGCGTTTTAAAAGGTCTTTAGCAACTTCTTCTTTACGGCCACCGGGGTATCCGCTAAAGTTGTCATATACTTTTTCGTCCATCTTATTGCCGGTAAGTTTTATCTTATCGCAATTGGTTACGATCACAAAATCTCCGCAATCAACGTGGGGAGTATAATAGGCTTTGTTCTTACCGCGAAGAATGGCCGCAATCCTTGAACACATACGTCCAACGGTTTGATTAGTACCATCAATCACATACCAGTTGTGAATAACGGTAGCCTCGTTCGCATGTTTGGTGGTGAAATGTAGTTTACTCATTGTATTTAATTTTAAGTGATGCCCACGCTATCCCGCAGGCTTTTTTAATGGACGGCGAAGGTAGGGCGCTATCTTTTAATTTCCTACAAAACTATAAAGTATTTTTACCGCGCCCTTATAAATAGTTGATTTACAGTTAAATTTTTGAACAAATATTTTCATTGTTGTTGAAATGATGATAATTAAAAGCTAATTAGGTCAAATAATGTGTACCGATACAATGAAAATCGCAATTATTTAGGTGTTTGAAACATGCCATTTTGGATGATATCTACAAAAAAAGGCGACACTAAAATAGCGTCGCCAAAAGTTTTTTTTCAATTATATATTTACTTACTCAATAATGTAAGTATAGTATCCTGAATTATTAAGGAACAAAGAAATCTTATGGGTTCCTGGTGGAATTGCTAAATTTTTAGAGGCATCGCCAATATCACCACCATTCTCTGTTAAACTTCCCCCACCGTTATCGCCATAGTTCAAACTCCAGCTTGAGTTTGCCCTAAATTTAAAGGCACTTCCGGCAACTGTTGTAATGGTAGCAGTCCACTTATTATCGGTTGCGCTATACGTCATTGGAACATCTGACCCCCAGTTACTCGGAGAAAAACCTCCAATGATTCCCCAGGTAGTTTTTGATGCACTCCAGGTTTTATCAACAGTATTGGCCAACAGGCGATAATAGCCTTCGCCTGGCACAACTATATCGCCGCCACTTGCGCTTAGTGTACCTGATCCTGCATCTCCCAACGCATTGGTCCAATCAGGACCAGTAGTAAATTTAAATTTATAACTTCCACCGGCCGGAATATTTACGTAACCTTCAAATTTGCCATCATCATTGGGCGAACCCAGTGTAGGCGCTGTGGCTGGTGTCCATCCCTGGTAATCGCCTGGAACGTACAGCAAGCCGTATTGTTTCACTTTTGTAACCGTAAATAATCCTCGCTGAAAATCAACCTTGATGGTGTACATACCTGTTGCAACCGGTCCCGGAATATTGTCATTTCCAAGGTTGGCTCCAAAACTGCCGCCATTGGCAAGGCCTGCAACCTGGCCGTCGGCAACATTATATTTAAAGTCCCAAAGGCCATTTACGGGTAATAAAACATATTGCTTCCCGCCATTCATATAAAATGTTCCCTGGTAAGTAACAGAATCTACCCTGGTAAATTGCTGTGAAGCAGCCACCGGGTTGTTCCATCCGCTTGCGCTGGCACTGCCGACTAAAAACAATTTATTAGAAGTTGGCGGTACTACTTTTGGCGGAATTTTATACGTTTTTATATTTATCACCAAAGTATTGGAAGCCAGCCGCTCATTATTGTTGGGATAAGAAGATATGACCCGTACATCCATGTTATAGGCTCTATCATAGGCGAAGCCAAACCCCAATAGTATTGCATTTAGTTCTTTTGCAAGAAAGGATGTACTTAGGGAATCGGTGATCGTTTTGCTATATGCTTTTGAAAAATTTCTTCCGGTAGAATCAATTTCAATGATGTACTTAATTTTATTGGCAGCGATGCTATGGGTGGGTAAGGTCCAATTAAGCGTTAGTGCAGTTTTGTTAGAATCTGCAACCACAGGAGCAATTGTAAGCGACGAAGCACTTAAAGCGCCGGAATTGCCAGCCCCGTACAAAGGCAGGTCATCTACCTTATTGCAGGCAGAAAATGCCACCGCGACAAAGGCAACCGTTAAAAACTTTAATATTGATTTCATAAAATGATATTTATATCGTGATGGTTTTTGTAACATGCCGAATACCTTTAACAGGCAGTGGCTTCATTTATATTTTTGTAACTGCAAACTTCCCGGTTTGAAAATTTACCTGGATCTTATAAGTACCACTAACTGCAGGCGCTTTTAAATCACCACCGCCAAATTTAAAATCATCCCCATCTACGTTATTGGCATTGTTGGCTCCAGTAAACCCAAACTTTGCATCCCAGCTTCCAAAGTCAGGCAGAAAAAGATAAGAATTGCCAGCAACCAATGGTACGGTCAATTCATATAATGTTGGCGTAACCACTGCAAATTTTTGGGTTGTGGGAGGAGAGTTTGTCCAACTGCTTGGTACCGCACTCCCGGTTATATATAATGCACCAGATGCAGGTGGATTTACCTTAGGAGGAATTGCATAAGGAGTAACGGTATACTTCAACACATTTGAAAATAATTCAGTGGCGGCACTTCCGGCCAGGGATGATTTTACCCTGATTTCTATATTGTGCGGCCTTGCTACTGTTAATTCCAATTGGTTCAATAAATAATCGTTGATCTGAGTTTGCGTAAAAGCCTGTGACAATTCTTTACCGATACTTATTTGCTTTCTTTTGGGATTGGTAAAATTGGCTCCTGTTGTATCTATCTCAAATAGATAGGTCACATCCTGCGAACTAACACCTGTGGTAAATTTATATTCGGGATTGGTCCAGTTGAAGGATATTGCTTCGTTATCCCTGTTCAAATAAGACAGCGGAATTGTTGCGGATCTATTGGCTTTAAGCGCAGGAGCGAACCCTTTTTCGAAAATAACCCTGTTTTCATCTTTTTTACATGATGAGAGGGCTAAAGCTACCAGGCAGAAGCCAACCAACATTTTTAATATATTTTTCATACCTATTTTTTTAAAATATTTTAGATTAATAGCCCTTGTTTTGAACAAGGTTGATATTTGCATTTATGTCAGATGAGGGCAAAGGAAAAACATTTAAATCTGCCGATTTGGATGTGCCACCTGGTACGCCCCCTTTCCATGGCCATAGATATGAACCTTCTGTAAACTGCTTATATCGAATAAGGTCTGTACGGCGAAAACCCTCCCAGTATAATTCACGTGCCCGTTCATCCAAAATAAACTGGAGGGTGAAGTCCACCGAATTGATATTGCCAGAAGTATTGCCATAAGCCCTTGCACGCAATGCATTCATATAGGTTAATGCCTGGGTTGCATCGCCACCCGTACCACCTCTTTTTACTGC
>Ga0209181_10002339_pt1 | contig 31334 bp, 27 predicted proteins | sample MAT05_FD_187208 | JGI IMG/M metagenome (GOLD analysis project Ga0209181, IMG submission 187208) | Freshwater microbial communities from Lake Fryxell liftoff mats and glacier meltwater in Antarctica - MAT-05 (SPAdes) (version 2) | ecosystem: Environmental > Aquatic > Freshwater > Ice > Liftoff... | reverse complement strand
GAGTGCAGCAGGGGGTTCAAGCAGAGCGTCGAGCAACCGTGGAGACGATTCTCAGGTCACGGTTTGGTGAGATTGACGATCGCCTCCTGAGCCTCATTGAGCCATTGTTGAATCTGTCGTCCGAGGAGTACGGACAACGGTTACCGTTGCTGTTTAGTCTCTCTCGTGAGGAACTGTTGCATCGATTTGAGGCTTAGACCCACTCAGTCAAGCATCAGTGAGCCTTCTGGCATTGCGGAGGGACGATCGCCTCTAAAAACTCTTATGGAAAATTAGTCGGATAGTAACCTCAGTCACTCCATCAAGTATTCATAGGTTTTAAGTAACTTCTTTACCGTCTTTGCATGTTCTCGAACGATCGCCACGATGGTAGAGCTAGAGCCAGGCTCGATAATGATATCGCCTACAGTTTCTAGGGCCCGCTCGTTGATGGAGTCTACCAAAAGTTCTGGCATTGTCAGGTTGTCTTCAGCGATCTTTTTCAGCGTGGCGGCAGGTTGAGACTGTTCGGCGATCGCCTTCAGCGCCAGTAGCTCATAGTCGGGTAGCTGCACCATAAACTCAGTCCACTCACTCGACAACTCCTGAGACGACTTTTCCACGCCAGGTTTTTCTACATTGATCGTGGTTAAGGTTGGCGCAGGGGTGACCTTGGGAACCAACACTTCCACAGTCACCTCTGGGCGCACGGTCGCAGAACTGGTTTTGGCATTGGCTTTAGGCTGCGGCGTTGTAGACACCGTAGTTACTGGGGAAACAGGACTGGTTTGAGCAGGGGGCTGAGTGGCAACTGGAGAGGCAGGTGTAGCTTTTCCAGAAGGAGTTGGTGCTTGGCCATTGGGACTTGAGTCGGGACGCGGAACCGTTCCTTGTGCCGCTTGCACTCCGGTTGCCCCCTGGGATTTTTTTACTTTCAAGGTGTTAATTTCTTGCTCTAGGGCTGCCTTTTGCTTCTGGCGATCGGACACTTGAGTTTCCAATTGCCGAATCTCCCCTCGCATCGATGAGGCTTGAGCTTGCAAACGCGTCCCGCTCCCTTCTAGCTGTTGCTTTTGTCCTTTGAGAGCAGTCAACTCTTGTTCCAAAGCATCCTTTTGGGCGCAATGGTCGAGAATTTTGGTTTCGATTTGGCTTAGCTCGGTTCGTAGCGCCACAATTTGTGCCTGCAACTGCTTAACGGACGTTTGAAGCGGGGCTGAACCTGCCTCTGCCTCCTGTTTCTTCGCAGAAAGCGCCGAGAGGGATTGACTCAGGTCTACTTTTGCTTGCTCAAAGTTCTGAATTTGCGTGCGGAGGTTGTCGGTTTTGATCGTCAGTTGATACTTTTGATCTTTTAATGCCGAAATTTCCTGCGTCAGTTGATCCTTGATGGTTTGATTGGCGGCAACTTGCTTTTGTAATTGATTTTGCTCTTCTTGCAACGCTTCCAAGCTAGCTTCGATTGTTTGCTTAGTGGCAGCGGTGGAAGCTAGAAACTGATTTAGCTCTGTTTCCTGCCGATCGCGCTCTGGGTTTCTGGCGTAGGGACTTTGGGGCAAGTCCAAAGCGGGGGGCATCTCCTGCCTCACCTGAGGCAGAAGGGCTTTGGGTTCTACTTGGGGCGGCAGGGCGCGCTGAGCTGACAGATCCCAACTCAGGGCTTGGTGGGAGCGAGGCTGACTGGGAGGAAGTTGGTTCGCAGCAGGTTGACTGGGAGGAAGTTGGTACTGTGCCTGGGGAGCGTAATATTGATTGTAGCAAGTCTGATGCTGGCTGATTTGAATCTGTAACCCATAAAGATCATCCTCTGCCTGCTGTCTTTCGGCATCCAGATCGGTCAGCGACTCGTAAATATCGGTACGCTGCTGTTTCAAAGCTCGAATCTGAGATTTCAGAGCCGCCAACCGTTTCTTGGCTTCCTTGTCAGATCGTTGCTCTGTGAACAGAGATGCAGTGAGCGCTGAGGGAACGGCAATCAAGCCAATCAGCATTGATCTTGCCGGATCTTGTCCAGCAAACAAGCTTAGCCCAAAGCTGACAGCAAAGGCGATCGTCCCCACGAGAAACTGATTTTGCCACATAATGAACCGCATCTACCGCCCCATGAAAAGCCTTGTCATTACCAACATTTTTGAGAAATCGAAGATTTCTCAAAAATGTAAATCCTAAAACCATTATCTTCACTGCTCATCGTCAATAAGAGATTGTTATTGAAAACAGAAGCGGGGTCTGGAAGCCGATTGTATAAGCCTTTCAAAAGATGTTGGTAATGATCAAGATGAAAAGCAGGAGTTGGAAAGATAGCGCTGGATTCTGGGCTTCCCTACTTTGCTTGCTTCCCTAGTCTGCTGACTTCCCTACTCTGCTCACTTGCAAAAGTGCGCTATCTCTTAAGTTAGCTCAATCATACTGCTTGAATTCTTTAAGCCAAACTTTAGCATCAGCAGCCACAACAAGCGTCATTCAGATTGTGAAATCGTAACTACTCAGGCTTCTAACCTAATGTGGGGAATGCCCTCATCCCCCAGCCCCTTCTCCCTAGGGAGAAGGGGAGCCGGATTGAAGTCCCTCTCCCTAGGGAGAGGGATTTAGGGTGAGGGCAAGCTGAGTAGTTACGTGAAATCTTCAGCAACTCCCACCCTATCCCCCATGCCACCTTATTCTCCCTTCGCTCCCCTCTGGTCTCTCGATCCCACTGTGACTTATCTGAATCATGGGTCTTTTGGTGCGTGTCCCTTAGCCGTGCAGACCGTGCAACAACAGTTTCGATCGCAGCTAGAGCGTCAGCCTGTGCGGTTCATGTCCTACGAGCTAGAACCATTGTTAGATCAGGCACGTCACGCATTGGCGAACTTTGTGGGAGCGGATGTCGGTAATTTGGTCTTTGTACCCAATGCCACAACGGGGGTGAATACTGTCCTTCGATCGCTCACCTTCCAACCAGGCGACGAATTGCTGACGATCGACCACGCCTACAATGCCTGTCGCAATGCTTTAGATTTTGTTGCCGCCCGATCGGGGTTGCAAGTTGTAGTAGCCCCAGTGCCGTTTCCGATCGCAGATTCTGAGCAAGTCCTGGAAGCGGTTCTAGACCGTGTTTCAGCTAAAACTCGGCTAGCAATGCTCGACCATGTAACCAGCCAAAGTGGGTTGATTTTGCCCATTCAGCAGCTTGTCCAGGAATTGAACCAGCGTGGAGTCGATACGTTAGTCGATGGGGCCCATGCGCCGGGAATGGTGCCCCTGGAATTGGAGCGTTTAGGAGCCGCCTACTACACAGGCAACTGCCATAAGTGGCTGTGTGCGCCGAAGGGAGCCGCATTTTTGTACGTGCGCCCCGATCGCCAGGCTCCCATTCGCCCCCTCACCATTAGTCATGGTGCAAACTCCCCGCGCACCGATCGTAGCCGCTTCCATTTAGAGTTTGATTGGACAGGCACGAATGATCCCACCGCTTACCTGTCTGTACCCGCTGCCTTGGAGTTCATGCAAGACCTGCTGCCTGGAGGCTGGACAGAGGTGATAGAGCGCAACCACCAGCTTGTTTTGCAGGGGAGAAAGCTCATTGGTGAGGCTCTGGATGTGCCCCTCCCCTGCCCCGACTCCATGATTAGCTCCCTGGCAACGATCCCTCTCCCCGCGCCCGTCAACCCATCGCTCCAAACTGACCTATTCGACAAATTTCGGATCGAAGTCCCAATTTTTCCTTGGACTGACCCGCCCCGTTCACAAAGTGTCTCCAGCGGAGAATCGCTGCTGCGCCTCTCTGCCCAGCTTTATAACACGCCGGAGCAATACACAGCCCTGTCCCACGCTCTAACCTATCTAATCTAAGTTCTACTGCTGGGATGCAAGGTACGAGAAACTGGGGTTTTAGTAAGGATTGTTGTAACTCCCCCAAATTTACGCAGAACCCCGGTTTCTGGGGAGAGTTCGATCGTCCCCAAATCTCGCAGAACACCAGTTTCTACTGGCTACCCAGTGACTGAAGTGAAGCGACCTGTGCCTCTGACAGACTCAAGATTTGAACCACTTGCTCCAGTTCCATCCCCGTTGCAAGTAAATTCTGCGCTGCTTCCAGCAGTTGGGCTTGGGCTTGTTCCTTCGCCTGTCGTTCCTGTTCCTTCGCCCGTCGTTCCTGTTCCTTCGCCCGTCGTTCCTGTTCCTTCGCCCGTCGTTCCTGTTCCTTCGCCCGTCGTTCTTGCTCAGTGTCTGTCAAGAGCCAGTTGCCCTCTCGATCGCACCACCGCAACCAACCCGCCGTTACGCCCTCAAATTCTCCAACCCAGATCCCTAAACCAATCTCTAAATCCGCCAGCCACACTAGCGGCGCTTCTGCACTGAGGGCTTGCTCCTGGTATCGCCTCCCCTCTAGCTTGAAGTAGCGCAAGCGTTGGGTATAACGACTGTAGACAAAATAATAAGGCACTCGCAATTGGGCTTCGTATACCTCAAATTTCCCCAGTGGCTTTTCCGGTGCATCTTCTGCCGCTGAAAGGTTTTGTGACCTGCTGGCGGAGCCATCGTAAAAGCGCCCTAAGTCTTCAGCGTCCGTTCCTGGTGACAAAAACTCGACAATGACAGAAGGCGCAATGCCTTCTTGCCAAATTACATAACTGCGTCGCAGGTCTCTCTGGTCATACATCCGAGGCACATCGACGACGAGAAACCAGTCGGGGCGCTTGTGCCAGAGGGGATGGCGCACATCGTAGTAGAGGTTTAGGTCTGAGGCGGTGAAGCAGTTGTCGCGACTGTAGTCTGTCAAGCTCAAGGTGCGGCTCAACAGTTGCGGTTGCAGGTCGTGGAATTCGTCGGGCAAACCAGGCTCCTCTGGGTCTTCGCTGGGCAAATCATACATGGTTGGCAACACCTCTCGCGGCGATCGAGGTGGGTCTTCCTGTTCTAGGGGTCTGCTAATGGGTGCAATTAGATTGTAAGTTGTCGGAACCATTGTCTTTTCAGTGAAAGAAATAAGCCCTGCGCTCAAATTTTACTGCGCTTTCAGAGGGGTTAGCGATTCAGAAATCGGGGTTTTTTAGGAAAATGGGGGCGATCGAACTTAATCTTTGCCAGAACCCCGGTTTCTCAGTCCTTACATCCCATATGTAGAACCTCTGTTGCTTAAGGTGCGGCGATCGAACTTCGCTTAGACACCAGGATTCTTGGCAGAGGTTTTATGCTTAGATCAACGCTATTCAACTTCAGCCGCCATGACAGCCCACCTGCAAGCAGTAGATACCCAACGCAAAAGATTTTTCTTTAAGTTAGAAATCGAGCAATTGCCCGATGCAATTTGGGCTGAGTTCATCGCCAACAGTCCCCTACTCAACACAACAGGACAGGACAAATCAGAATTCCTGAGCTTGATTGAGTCTCTACCCAACCCAGCCCTAGAGTCATTGATCCAGACGCTCAAAAAAATTAGAGCCAACACTATCCGTCAAGCTTTGGCACAGTCATCTGACTCCTCCACAGAAGCTTTCCTGAGTGAATCTGCCTTTAGCAACGATTGGCTTTCTGCCAATGAGGATGCAGCATGGCAGGATTTGTAAAAGGTGATGTGGTGGTTGTCCCCTTTCCCTATACTGATTTCACTCAACTCAAGCGTCGCCTTGCCCTAGTGATTGCCACTCTACAAGGAGAAAACGCGATTCTCTGCCAAATCACGAGTCAAAAATCCCTAAGTTCCTACATGATTCCTTTAAGCAATGCAGACTTTGAGGCGGGTTCTCTGATGCAAGATAGCAATATTCGTCCCGATCGAGTAGTGACGATCGATCGGCAACTCATTCTTTACAAAGTTGGCAATTTATTATCTGAAAAACTGGGACAGGTCACTCAGCAGGTGATTGAAATTTTAGAACATTAGCTTTGTTTACAAAAAACCGCGATCGGACTTCCCTTAGAAACCTCGACCCTCAAACCGGGGTTCTTTACAGAAATTGGGAGCGATCGAACTTAATCTTTGCCAGAACCCAATTCGCTTAGTCCCGGCATCTCGCAAACAGAACTCCAATTTCTTAATTTCTTGCGATCGTCCTCAGAACGGTAGAATCTGAGTACCTATTGAGAATGGGGCACGTCTGAGTTACCCGTTTCTGTTGTATCCACCATGACTGGACAAGACCTGCGCCAACTCTTGCTAAATAAGTGGGGACATTCCTACGATGTCCAATTCCGCCGAGTACAAGGGAAAATCTTTGTCCAAATTATGTGGAAATACCTGGAACAAGCCTCATTTCCCCTCACAGAAGCCCAGTACACTGCCCACTTGGATAGAGCCGCAACCTACCTGGAAGCCTGGGGAGCCGTCACCCAAGTGCAAACCTTCCTCGAACAAACCCGCGATCGGCCTCGCCTTGGCAAAGCTGTCAGCATTCCCATCGACCTTGGCGATCGAGCCTCAGAGTGGCTGCTGGAGGAATTTTAGAAGGGGGTGACGGGGTGACGGGGTGATTCTAACTTCTAACTTCTGACTAATCGCCAACACTCCTGGGCGATCGTCCAATCCTCCTCAGTTTTCACCACCAGCACTCGCACCGCTGAATTTGCAGTTGCAATATCTTGATCGACGGGAGATTGCTGATTTTTGGCTGCATCTAACTCCAGCCCCAGGAATGCCAAGGTTTCGCAGGCAGCCGATCGCACCGCTGGGGAGTTTTCGCCCACGCCTGCGGTGAACACCAAGGCATCCAACCCTCCCAACGTTGCCACCATACCCCCGATCGCCGATCGCAACCGATGGATATAGGCATCGAAGGCAAGTTGAGCTTGGGCATTATTGGCAGCCACCGCCGCCGTAATTTGCCGCATATCATTCGACACCCCAGACACACCCTTCAGCCCCGACTCTCGATTTAGCATTTGCCCTAACTCATCCCCCGAAAAGTTCTCTTCGCGGAGTAGATAAAGCAAAATGCCGGGGTCAATCGAGCCAGACCGAGTACCCATCATTAAGCCCTCTAAAGGAGTAAATCCCATAGTGGTGTCTATGCTTCTACCGTTACGAATCGCAGCGAGAGAACAGCCATTACCCAAATGACAAATAATGAGCCGCAGGGTGTCTAGGGGTCGCTCCAACAGTTGCGCCGATCGCTGGGAGCAATACTGGTAGCTGATCCCATGAAACCCATACCGCCGAATGCCCTTGCTAAACCACGAGTAGGGAATGGGGTATACCGCCGCTGGCAGGGGAAGTTGGGAATGAAACGCCGTATCAAACACAGCAACCTGAGGAATGGAGGTGCCTAGGATGCGTTCAACGGCTACAATACCTTCCAGATTGGCAGGATTATGGAGCGGTGCAAAGGTGGCAAGGCGGGCGATCGTCTCCTTTACTTGGGGAGTAATGACGATGCTCTCGTAGTAGTCCTGTCCACCATGCACCACCCGATGCCCCACAACTGCCACATCTGAAGGCTGAGCCAACACCTGCGTCTTTCCTTCCCAAAGCGTCGTTAGCATTCGGCTTAGCACCACTTCACGGGAATTTGTCTCAAGGGCCTCCTGGACTGTACCCGAAGCAGTTTTTACGGTCAACTCTGCGGCACCTTGATGGTGAGGCCAATCCACCTTTGCTTCCCAAAGGGGCGAGGAGGGGCGATCGGGCAGGTCGGTATCTATGTTGTATAGGCAACTTTTCTGGCTACTTGACCCAGCATTCAGGACTAATACGTTCATCGCTTCCTTAGTTTTAGATTGACTGGCATGAGACTGGCGACTAAGCTAAGACCATAGTTCATTCTCAGTGATATTAATTCTCCACAAAGTTGCATAGTCACTAAGACTCAGGTCCTCTGTTTCATGCAAATGGATTCCACCCAAGCTTAAAAACTCAACGTCAAATAGAAAACGTAACTACTCAGGCTGCCCTCACCGTTCGGCTGAGCGCTCACGTCGAAGCCCCAACCCCTCTCCCAGAGCGGAAGAGGGGCTAAGACTTGGGTTCGGTTCCTCTTCTCCCTGCTTAGGAGAAGGGGCTGGGGGATGAGGGCTGTTCGACTTTCGGCAAGAGTCTGAGTAGTTACTAGAAAAATTAAAGAGAATTGGTGTAAGTTAATAGTCTTAACAAGTTAATTAGGTTTATAGGTTACGCATACTAAGGCAACGTAAGGGAATCTTAAATAAGCGATCGGTGAGGTCAAGGACAACGTTTTGTCTTTTGTGCCTCGTTTCTCTATTTCTAGTTCTCTGCCTAAGCAATTTACTTTTTGTATAAGTAGTAGCTTGTGGGACAGAGAGTAACCCTATACATTCGTAGTAGATAGTCCTGGATCTCTATGACAGCTTCATCTTCGCATCTGCCTGATTGGAACAACACGATCGACGTTGTTGTTCATACCGAAGTCACAGTCGCTCCTGCTAGCGAAACCCCGCCTACTCACCATGTTGATGTTGTGGTCGATGTCGTCATGGACGGGGGGGAGAAAACCCGTGAGCCTGGGACAGCTTATGCCCACGGGAGTGGAAACGGTCATCATTCCTCTGGTGGAGGGCTAGCGACAACGAAGGGGAGCTTCTCCTCTTTTCTAGCTCCCTTAACTCAGGACACCTTTAAGCAAGTGGTTACTGACGTTGAGCAGCGGCTTGAAGTGGTCAATCAAACCCTGTCCATGCTTGATATGCAAGGGTTTGATGCAATTCTGGAAGAAATGCTCAGTTCCATCACCTTCAAAACGGGTGAGCTATTAAATGCCGATCGGACAACCATATTTTTGCTTGACGAAGAGAAGAATGAACTCTACACGACGATCGCCAAAGGTGATGGGGGCGGTTCCCTAGAGATCAGAATTCCTGCTGACAAAGGAATTGCCGGAGAAGTGGCGACATTCAAAAAGATCGTCAACATTCCCTTTGACTTTTACGATGATCCCCGTTCTGCCTTCGCCAAGGTGCAGGACAAAAAGAATGACTATCGCACCTACACAATGTTGTCCTTGCCCCTGCTGAGTGAACAGGGAACCTTGGTGGCAGTGGTGCAGCTCATCAACAAACTGAAGCCCTCTCCCGATCCCTATGGCGTTTTGGAGGACAAGATTGACTTAGCGGGCTTCACCCACGAAGACATTCAGGTTTTTGAAGAGTTTGCTCCATCCATTCGCTTAATTCTCCAATCCTCCCGATCGTTTTATATTGCGACTCAAAAACAACGGGCAGCCAATGCCCTCATCAAAGCTACAGAGTCCCTCAGCAAAAGTAGCCTGGACTTGGAAGATACCCTGTCCAAGGTGATGGATGAGGCGAAAAAGCTGATGAACGCCGATCGCAGCACCCTCTGGCTCATCGACCACGATCACGACCAATTGTGGACAAAAATTCTCATTGCTGGAGAAATGAGAGAACTTCGCATTCCCAAAGGTGCAGGTTTTGCTGGGCAAGTCGCCACAACTGGCGAACCCGTGATCATTTCCTTCGATCTCTACGACCACCCCAACTCCCAAACCTCCAAGGAAACCGACCAACAGACCAAATACCGCACCTGTAGCATGTTGTGTATGCCGGTGTTTAATGCCGATCGCGAATTAATTGGTGTGACGCAGTTGGTCAATAAGGTGAAGCAGGGAGAACATCCGCCCTACGACCCAGAAGACTGGCCAGAAGCGCCGGAATGCTGGCGGGCTTACTTCAACCGCAGCGACCAAGACTTTATGGAAACCTTCAACATCCAAGCTGGGGTCGCTATTCAAAATGCCAAGCTGTTTGCCACCGTGAAGCAGCAGGAGCAGATGCAGCGAGATATTCTCCGATCGCTCTCCAATGGAGTCATTTCTACCAACAAGGACGGTCGCATCATCGCCGCCAACGAAAGTGCCAAGGAATTGCTGGGTTTGCACGATCAGGATGTCTTGGAAGGCAAGTTCATCGGCGATCTGGTGCAAATTGAGAAAGGAGACTTTGGCAAATGGTTCAACAACGCTCTGCAAGCCAAGGATGACAAGAGCCGACAACAATACTACCCTGACCAAACCTTACAGCCTTTCCAAGGAGAAGAACAGCACAGCATCAACTTGTCAATCAACACGATCGCCGATGCCAACGACAGCACGCAGGTCTCTGGAGCGCTGATCGTGATGGATGACATCAGTGATGAAAAACGGCTTAAGAGTACGATGTATCGCTACATGACTCAAGATTTGGCAGAACAGTTGATGGATAACCCAGACGCGATGAAGATGGGAGGCGTTCGCCGGGATGTGTCGGTGCTGTTTTCGGACATTCGTAGCTACACCACTCTGACCGAATCTCTGGCGGCTGAGGAAGTTGTGGATATGCTGAACAAATACTTTGAATCGATGGTAGATGCCGTCTTTCAGCACAAGGGCATTCTGGACAAATACATCGGTGATGCCATTATGGCTGTCTTCGGCTCCCCGCTTCCCTTGCAGGAACACCAATGGATGGCGGTGCAAACTGCTGTGGAAATGCGTCAGCGGCTCTGCATTTTCAATGCTCAGCGGGCTAGCCAGGGGCATCAAGTGATCAAGATTGGGATTGGGATCAACTCCGATAGCGTAATTAGCGGCAACATTGGCTCTAGTAAGCGCATGGAGTTTACAGCGATCGGCGATGGGGTGAATCTGGGGTCTCGACTGGAAGGCGCTAGCAAACAGTACGGCACCGACATTATCATCAGTGAAAGCACCTACCGCCCCTGTGCCGATCGCGTCTGGGCCAGGGAGCTAGACTACATCCGGGTGAAGGGCAAAACCAAGCCCGTCGCCATCTACGAACTCGTCGGCTTGCAGAGCGATGCTATTCCAGAGCAAAAGCAACGGGTGATTGAACACTACCACAAGGGCCGGGAACACTATCTGAATCGGGACTTCCCCACAGCGATGGCTGAATTCGGGATGGTCTTAAAAGCGGATAAAGACGATAAGGCCTCTAGCCTGCACCTAACCCGCTGTCAGCACTGGCTCACTTCTCCTCCACCTGACGAGTGGGATGGCTCCTGGGAGTTGACCGAAAAATAGCTGTGTTTTTTAGGGTGTCTTTTGGGGTGCCTTTCGATAGAATGTGGGCCAATGCAGGCTAACTGTCCGCTCATCTAAAAATAGCGGCAGTTTAAACTGCTCTAATGCATTCCAGACTAAGGCGATGTGCAACTTAAAATCTGCCCTCATCCCCCAGCCCCTTCTCCCAGCGGGAGAAGGGGAGCCGATCTAAGTTTTAGCCCCTCTCCCCTTCTGGGAGAGGGGTTGGGGCTTCGACGTGAGCGCTCAGCCGAACGGTGAGGGCGGTTCGGAAAAGTTGCACATCGCCTAGACTAGCTCATCATTTGTGGGAGGCTCTGAGTGTCGGTAACGGGCGAAAGCAAGCTTTACCAAAATCCAGTTAATTCTGGAACCGAGCCATTGGTGGCACAACATGCCGAGGAGACTAGCTCTGTTGTGCCTGCCAAAGTTGGGTTGCACCCTGAACACCCAAACGCAGCCCGGAGCCAAAATCCAGCCGATCGCATTTTTCACTTAGAGCAGGCGCTAGACCAGGCGTTGGCATCGTTGAATGAGTTGCGGTTGCAAGTGCGGGATCAGTATGTGCTGGAAACACAGTTAGTCGCAACGGAAGAGTTTTCCCATGTGCAACAGCAGGCGATCGTCCGTCTCAAGCAGCAACTCACCCAGCAGCAGCGATCCTTAGAAGCCCAAATTGCTGAAACCCAAGCGAAGGAGCAAGCCTTTCAAGACCTGCTCAGCACAATGGAGCAGATGACCCAAACTCAGCAAACAGAGTTAGAGCATTTGCGGTCACACATCAGCCACGATCGCACTGATGTGCAAACGCAACAGCGATCCCTGGAAAAGCAGCTCACTGAATCTCAAGCGGCCTTAAACCGTTACCAACAGAGCGTTGTGGCGCTAGAGGCTCAATCTGTAACCGATCGCGCCCTGGTAGCCACCCTAGAGACTGAACTGCAAGCAGCTAGACAAGCATCCCAGAGCTTGAACGAAACCTTGAGTGAGCGCCAAACTGCTTTGGCAGAGGCAGAGGCCCAACGGGCAAAAATTCAGCGATCGTTGCAGGAGCAGCAAGCGCTGATGGCATCCCTGAGCCAAACCCAAGCCAGTGCCTCCGATCGCGATGCCACAATTCTCAGCCTCCGGCATGAGTTATCTACGGCACAGTCAAAGGCTGAGGATTTGGATGCCCAACTGGCCAAGCAAATGATGACCCAAGCAAGATTGCAGCAATCCTGTCAAGAGTTGGAAGGCGAACGCCAGCAAGACCAAGCACGGGTTGCGGAACTGGAGCGCCAAGTTGCTGAAATGCAGGAACAAATTCTCAAGCAAGCCCGCCAAGCGAGCGAATATGAAACAGCGGTTCAACACTGGAAAGACCGCTTTACCCTGAATCAGCAATTGGTGATTAAACTCAGAGAACTCTTGCAACGGGTGCAACCAGAGCGACTGCATGAGGTGATGGTGAGTATGGGATCAGAACCGATCCCCTCGATCGCCGACCTCCTATCCGACCTCCCCTCTACGGTCACTGCCCTCACCGAACCTCGCGTTTTAGAAATCTCTTCAGAACCAACGCCCCTTCCTCCTCCTACCAAAGCACCTCTAAAGGTAGATTTGCCCGCATTTCTCTCTAAGCGTCGCCCCACTAACAAGTAGGTAGGAAGGCGCAATTATTTGTAGGATGGGTAAAGCCGTTCCGGCATACCAGAAAAGCGATAGCGTAACCCAACCTACGCCCTATTCTTGTCTCCACTCATAGCTCCTGAGCACCATGAACTATGGCAAGAATGTCTATCTGATCGGCTTTAATCCGATAAATAATGCGGTAAGGTCGCTCGATCACCTCACGTATGTTCTCATATCTAGATTCTGGCACCACACGTCCTGACAAGGGAAATACTCCAATTTGTTCCGATCGCCTTGTTATTTTGTCAATCAAGCGATCGGCGTAGGGCTTTGAATCCTGTGCAATATATTCGTATATCAATACTAAATGCTCGATCGCTGTAGTCGTCTATTCTACTTTCACGGCTTCAGACCAAACCTTGCCCTCACTTCCTTAACACCGAGCGTCCTATTTGACTCACTATCGTGAAGCCCTGACTCAATTGCCTGACGAACATAGATTCTATACATCAAATCATCCCATGTGGCATCCTCTGCCAACTCCTCAATAATCCGCTGCGCTTCTTGTTTAATTGAAACATTTTCCATCTGGACAAACCCATCAATACGACTTCCCTCCAGTTTAATTCTTGGGAGGTGACTTGCTGCTGTCTGCAATTATTGTGCGCTTCAAATCCTCAAAGCAGAATTCCAACCCTGAAAATACGATTATAAAATGGGTGCATGTTGATTTGCCCGTCTCACATATTTTATTTAGGCACATTATTTTATATCTTTATGGCGTTCCATCGCTAGCTGAATCAGTTGATCCACTAGTTCTGGGAACGAAACGCCCGTCGCTTCCCAAAGCTGGGGATACATACTTGTGGCAGTGAAACCAGGGAGGGTGTTGATTTCATTAACCAGCAACTCTCCAGTCGATTCAACATAAAAGAAATCAACTCGCGCTAAACCAGCGCCATCGATCGCCTGAAACGCTTGCAACGCCATCGACTGTACCTGAGATGCGATCGATTCTGGCAAGGGAGCCGGAATCAGCAGTCCTGCTTTCCCCTCAGTGTATTTAGTCTCATAGTCGTAGAAATCGCTGTCATAGGTAATTTCTCCCACCACAGAAGCACGGGGCTGATCATTCCCCAAAACGGCACATTCCACCTCTCGCGGGTTGGGCACAGCGGCTTCCACAATCAAGCGGCGATCGTAGCTGGCGGCATTGTCCAAAGCAGCTTCCAACTGCGCCCGGGTTTTGGCCTTAGCGATCCCCACCGATGAGCCTAAATTGGCTGGCTTGACAAAGCAGGGATAGCCCAAGGCAACTTCAATCTCATCGCATACCTGAGACAACACAGAGGGATTCGCCCAAACTTGAGCGCGGGTGACCGCCACATACTTCGCTTGGGGTAATCCAGCTTGGGCAAAGGCCATTTTCATGGCGACCTTATCCATACCCAACGCAGAACCCAGTACCCCCGACCCCACAAAGGGACGCTGCATTAATTGCAATAATCCCTGCACCGTGCCATCCTCGCCATTGGGCCCGTGCAGTATGGGAAACCACACATCCACCTCAGCCGTTTGAGAGGGAGATGTCCAGAGGGTAGGAGTTTGCTGAGATAAGGTGGACGTTTCGATCGCAGAGTCCTCAGCAGGATGCTGATCCCCGGCGGATAGAATAGGAGTTCCCGAAGTTAATACCTGCTGGCTCACTTCCCCCGCCAACCACCGCCCATCTTTCTGAATGTAAAGGGGCAGAATGTCATATTTTTCGGCGTTAGTCCCAGCACTCAATGCACGACCGATCGCTTGGGCCGATCGAATCGAGACTTCATGCTCCCCCGATCGTCCCCCAAATAGCAAACCCACCCGTAATTTCGTCATAGTCAACAAACCCAGCCAGACCTTACACCTTTTTCAGTCGATCGGTAGGATGGGCTAGCCGTAACGTGACCCATGATTAAATCAGAGTGCTGCGTTACGGCATTCGCCTAACCCATCCTGAGATCTAAGTAGCTGGGTGCAATTAAAATAAAGATGATTTGGGGGGTGGAGGGGGTGGAACCCCCTGCCTGCTGGCAACGCCCCCACTCCCTTTCTTACAATTAATTACACCTACCTACTTACTGGATCTTCTTCAGCCAGCTAAACATTGCCCGGAGATCTTTACCGACTTCTTCGATCGGGTGTTCGGCTTCCTGACGACGCATCGCTGTAAAGCCGGGCTTGCCAGCCTGATTTTCCAAAACAAATTCACGGGCAAACTGTCCGGCTTGGATTTCTTGCAGAATTTTCCGCATTTCGGCGCGGGTTGCGTCCGTCACAATGCGGGGGCCACGGGTGTAGTCTCCATACTCGGCGGTGTTAGAGATGCTGTCGCGCATCTTGGCTAAGCCACCTTCCACAATCAAATCCACAATGAGTTTGACTTCGTGGAGGCACTCAAAATAGGCGAGTTCGGGCTGATAGCCAGCGGCAACTAGGGTTTCAAATCCGGCTTTAATCAACGCACTCAAACCGCCACACAACACAACCTGTTCCCCAAATAAATCCGTCTCGGTTTCTTCCCGAAAGGTGGTTTCCAGAATCCCCGCCCTAGTGCCACCAATGCCCTTAGCGTAGGCCATTGCCCGATCGCGGGCTTGTCCTGATCCATCTTGGTAGACAGCAAACAAGCAAGGCACTCCTTCGCCTTGGGTATAAGTCCGTCGCACCAAATGCCCTGGTCCTTTGGGGGCCACCATCACTACATCTACATGGGGCGGCGGCACGACTTGGGCAAAGTGAATGTTAAAGCCATGGGCAAACGCCAGGACTTTTCCCTCGCTGAGGTGGGGTTCAATGTCCTGTTTGTAGACTGTTCTCTGGGCTTCATCGGGGAGCAAAACCATGATGAAGTCGGCTTGAGCCGAGGCTTCTGCAACAGACGTAACGGTCAAGCCTTCTGCTTCAGCTTTGGCAGCGGACTTGCTCCCTGGATACAACCCGATGATGACCTTCTGCCCACTGTCTTTGAGGTTTAGAGCATGGGCATGACCTTGGGAACCGTAGCCAATAATGGCGATCGTTTTCCCGTTTAACAGGTCTAAATTGGCATCCTCATCGTAGTACATCCGTGCCATAAAACTCTCTCCTAACCTCATCTGAATTCACTGCAAGGTTCTGATTTTAGCAGACTCCGGTCGCTGCATTAATGTGCGAGGTTGAGCAGCAATTCTCACGTTGGTAATAGTTCGGACAGTTTTGCGATCACTAGTCCTCATCCCCTTGGCGATAGCTAGCCCTCATCCCCCAACCCCTTCTCCCAGAACGGGAGAAGGGGAGCCGGATTGAAGTCCCTCTCCCCTCTTGGGAGAGGGATTTAGGGTGAGGGTCTATACTGGCTGTGAAAAAGGGTTACCAGCACCTCCACAAAAACTGTCCGAAGTATTGACGTTGAAGCACTTGTACGTTGTGTGACGTGCGATCTCTAATTCCCTACTACCAGATTCTCATCTGTGCCTTGGTGAACGGTTTTGACCCACTTGAGCCGCTTGGGTCGCACCGAGATCCGGGCAGTGGTGCTGGCAATGACAACTAACCAATGCAGCATGTAGAGGGTACCGCGCAGAGTTTGCAGCAGTGTAACCGGCAAAGATGGTGCAGATTTTGTAGGCTGGGCTTCCCGATCGCCCGCCCGTTGTGCTTGAATGCGGCGGAGTCCGGTGAACATACCGATCAAGGATAATGCGATCCCCAAGCCGGTGATGGGGCTGAAGAGGGGGAGGCGATCGAGCGCCACCGACATCACGAAATCAGGCAACGCCGCCGTAGGCATCAAATATTGAATGATCCAAAAAATCAGCATATCTAGGGCTTTAGCTATGCCCATGCGATTTCGGACAATCAGCCGCCAATAGTCCAAGTAGCGCTGATAGCCACCCTCGCCCCAACGGTTCCGCTGGTGCCAGAGCGAGAGGGCTGTCGTCACCCCTTCTTCACCAACTGCGGGAAAAGCAAGAAAATCAATATCCCAATGTTCCAAATGCAGGCGTAGCGTCAAATCCAGGTCATCGGTAATGGTTTCTTCATTCCAACCACCACAACTTTGCAACGCAGTTCGCCGCACAAACTGACCATTGCCTCGCAGTTCACCAATGCCTCCGATCGCAATCCGTTGTTGTTGCAGAAATGTATCAAGTGCCATCTCTGCCATCTGGCCACGCGTCCAGAAATTAGTGTCTGCATTGAGAATTGCCTTTCGCACCTGCACCGCTCCCACTTGGGCGCGATCGAACAAGGGCAGAACACGGCGCAACAAATCGGGAGACACCACTGCATCAGCATCGAACACTGCCACAATATCCCCTTTGGTCAACGGCAACACTTGGTTCAACGCCCCAGACTTGCCGCCCCCCGCTCCATCTGAACGATGAATCACCCGCAACTGGTCATAGTCCTTGGCTAGCTGATCTAGTAACCCCGGAGTGCGATCGGTGCTGTTGTCATCAATCACCCAGAGGTCATACCGCCCAACGGGATAGTCCAAGTTACACAGCATTCGCACCAAATTGCCCACCACCGCCTCTTCGTTTTTAGCGGCAACTAGCAGGGAGATATGGGGTAATTCACCACCCGCCTCTAGCGATTCCAAGTCTGGCTGTAGCTCACCCAGAGCGTGACTGCGGCGGGGATGGGGAGCTAGGGCAGGGCGTGCCAGCACCAACCGCAGAGCGTGGAGGCAAAGAATGCTTGTGAGGAACAGCACCAGCCAGTACCCCCAAGAGAAGAGATGGAGGACGATTGTCCCGCTCCAAATGAGAGTCAGGGTAACAGCCGCCTTCCGCCGCCGCCCCTCCAAGCCTCGATAAATGTCGTTGGGTGCGCCCTCGGTTGAAACATGGAGCGCCACATCCCGGCAGTCTGACAACACAGAGCTAATGGGGTCGAGTTCGCTGAATTCCCCCATGTAGGTATCAGGCTCGTTATAGAAATCGCTTTCCGACGAAAAATTCTCTGGCATAGATTACTTGATTCAACCACCAATATTTATCGAAACCTTTGAAGAAGCTGGGAATCAGGTAACACCAGACTGTGCAGCCTTTACAGACCGAGAACTTGCCCTAGGATTGACGATCGTCCTCCACAATCTTGGACTTACGGTACAGGTCACACAAGTAACCCTCGATCGGCATACCAGTCTGGGCAAAGTGATAACAGGGGAGCAAGAGGCGATTGTCCAGGGAGGTGGCAAGGGCGGCATCAACTGCTTTACAACGGGGCTTTTCTGTGTTGTTGCCCTCCGCCTCGATAAACACCAAGACTGCTTTGTTATATCCCACATTTGAGTATTGCTTTGCAATGGCTTCGATCGCCGCCCCTATCACTGGCATAGGATTCTTTTTGTCATTGTACTGGCTATGGACAGTGAATGCTGGGTTGAGCCATACCCTATCCTCGAAAAAGCAGGGTTCCAAATCACACCTTTAAACCAAAAATGGGACAGCAACCTAGATAGTTACTGCCCCATATCATTCTATTGTCCTAACTTAGCAGCAACGATCGCCTAAGCGGGCATCAACACGGTATCAATGATATGGATGACTCCATTATCAGCCGCCACATCAGGTGTGGTAACTGTGGACTCGTTAATCTTGACTCCATTGGACGCATCAATTTTCACGTCTGAACCTTCAACAGTCTTAGCTGACTTCAGCTTCACCACATCGGCCGCCATCACCTTGCCAGAGACAACGTGGTAGGTTAAGATTTTCTTAAGCTTAGGGATGTCCTTCAGCAATGCATCCACGGTTCCAGCAGGAAGCTTGGCAAACGCTTCATCAGTGGGGGCGAAAACGGTAAAAGGGCCTGCGCCTTTCAAGGTGTCTACTAAACCAGCAGCTTTGACGGCTGCAACTAGGGTGCTGAAAGAGCCAGCACTAACAGCGGTATCAACAATATCAGCCATGTAGTTCACCTAATGTTTTGTGTACTCTGTTACAGAAAGTAACATAGTTCTTAAGTAAAGAGTATCTACTTTTAGGTACTTGCTTTATTGCACCTTATCTGCAATCTAAGATCGCTAAAGAGAAAATTTACCTCTTAGAGATAGTTTTCGGCGCTGAAAATTTTTGGCTAACGGAATAACCCTAGCTGTTGTTCGATTGAATATTCTTTTCTATGAATCAAAATCACGAATTCAATGACTCTCTGTTTGATTGGGTTACGGTACCAGGTTGTCCCCCTGCGTCCGATCGCACCCATAAAGTCAAAGTCAATCGTGGATACGGTAGCGTAACGCATCTACGATTGACGATGATCGGCATGTCATTTAACTGCAAGCCCCTTAGCTCATGGAATCTGAGGGAGGCACGATCGCACTTACGAGGGTCACTTTCTCCTGGGGTTCCAAGGGAAGTAATCTGTCCTTGGAGGGAATGGAGATATCAATTGGCAAGCGGGTCGATCGGTTGGTGCTAGTCAGCAGGAGCATTTCAGCAGCACTGACGACCATGCCGGCTAGGGCATCGGTTTTGCTGACAAATTGGAAGGTTTGGACTCCAATCCCCCCCAGAGTTGCCGATTTCACTGCATTGAGTAGCACGCGTTTGGCGTAACCCTGCTCTGAAATAAAGACGATCGCCTCATTTGCGATCCCGATGCCATAGCCCACCAATTGCTCCTGCTTACGGAGCCGTAGCGCCTGGATGCCTTGAGTGGTGCGAGTGGCTAGGGGCAATTGAGCTTCGTTGATTTCACTCTTCAACAGCCTGCCCCCAGAGGTGGCTAGACACAGCACATCACGGTCTTGAATGACACTGCCATACTGCAACTCATCATCGTCTTTGAACTTCATGATGACTAAGCCGCGCCCTGTGATTCCAGAGAGTTCCGTTAAGGCAATGCGCTTAATCTTGCCCTGCCGACTCACAAGCAGTAGGCTCGACGCAGCATCGGAATTTATTAGTAGAAACTGGGTGATGATTGCCTGGGGATTGCTTTGGGCAGCGATCGGCAGCAGGCTAAACAGGGGCGTGCCCTTCGTGGCGCGTCCAGTGCTGGGGGGAATGTCTTTGACTTTGACCGTGTAGGCCTTGCCTTCACGGGTGAGGACGATCAGGTCTTGAGCCGTTGTCGCAGTCTGGGTATGGGTCACTAGGTCATCCGCAGCCGCCAGGGTTACCGTTGCTGTTGCGGCTGTCGTTTCCTTGGGGCGTTGGCGTTGAAAGGCTTTGGGAGTCAGCCGCCGCACATATCCCCGCTGGGTGAACTCCAAGACTACTTCTTCTACGGGGAGTGTAAATTCTAGCTCCTGGAGGGAAGCGGATTGGGTTCCAGGCTCGTCGGCGATCGTTCCCCCTGTGCTGTCCCCCGATCGCGGGCCCGATCGCGGATTCGTGGCAGGGTTGGCGATGCGGGTACGACGGGGATCGCTGTACTTACGCTTCAGCGATCGGAGGTCTTTCTTCAAGGCTTTGAGCAGTTCGTGCCGATCGCCCAGTAAGCGACGCAACTCCTGCACCTGAGTCCTCAGTTCCTCAAACTCGGTTTGCAAGTTTTGCCGCTCCAGCCCCGTGAGCCGACGCAAGGGCATGGACAACACGGCATCTGATTGCCGATCGCTCAACTGGAACCGCTCTTGCAGTGTGACTTTGGCTGTGGTGCCATCGGGGGCATTTCGCAAGATGTCGATAACTGCATCCAAATTAGTGAGCGCCGTGAGCAACCCTTCCAGCAGGTGAATTCGGTTTTCTGCCTGACTCAGTTGGTGGTTGTAGCGCCGGGTCAACGTCTCTTCTCGAAATTGGAGAAATTGCTCTAGCAACTGCCGCAGGGTCAACTGGCGGGGTTGCCCATCCACCAGAGCCAGAAGAATCGCCCCAAAGGTAGACTGAAGCGCTGTTTGCTTATAGAGGTAGTTCAGAACGGCTTGGGGATTTGCCTCCCGCTTGATTTCAATCACGACCCGCATTCCGTCCCGATCGCTCTCGTCACGAATGTCTGCGATCCCGTCTAAACGTCCTTGATTCACCAGTTCCGCAATTTTCTCAATCCAGGCGGCTTTATTCACCTGGAAGGGCAACTCAGTGACGATAATGGCGGTGCGCCGATGCTTGCCGCGCCCAATGGGAACGTCTTCAAGCTGCGAAATGCCCCGCACGACAATGCTGCCCCGTCCGGTTCGGTAGGCCTCGTGAATTCCCGACTGCTCCATAATCTCCCCACCCGTAGGGAAATCGGGGCCGGGGATCAGTTCAAAGAGTTGCTCATCTGTCATGGTAGGGCGATCGATCAGCGCTACCAGTCCATCCACAATTTCCCCCAAATTGTGGGGCGGAATATTTGTGGCCATGCCCACAGCAATGCCAGAACTCCCATTCAGCAGCAGGATGGGCAGTTGGGCGGGCAGAACCGTGGGTTCTTGCTGGGAGTTGTCGAAGTTGCCCACAAAATCTACGGTGGCTTCGCCAATTTCATTCAGCAGTACTTCGTTGCCGATCGCGGACAACCGAGTTTCGGTGTAGCGCATGGCAGCGGGGGGGTCGTCATCCACAGAGCCAAAATTTCCATGCCCTCCCAAAAGAGGATAACGGCTGGAAAAGTCTTGCACCAGCCGCACTAGGGCATCGTAAACCGACTGATCCCCGTGGGGATGGTATTTCCCCAGCACGTCCCCGACAACACGGGCACACTTTCGGTAGGGGCGATCGGGGGTGAGTCCCAGTTCATGCATGGCATACACAATCCGCCGATGCACTGGTTTTAAGCCATCGCGGACATCGGGCAGGGCCCTCCCCACAATGACGCTCATGGCGTATTCCAGGTATGACTGCTGCATCTCTGTATGAAGAGCAGTGGGGACAACCTGCCCTTTCGCCAGTAGATTCAACTGTTTAGCCATGCTTTCTGTTCCTTGTCCAACTGAATAAAATTAATAGCGATAAAAATGAATTGACTTCAAAATGAATTGACTTAGAGTTGTAGAGATTACGTGACGCAAATGGGTTGCTGATCAAAATCTTGGCAAATCTTGGCAGATGTGTCCTTGTCCGCATTTAATTTGAGGAAGGATGCTTAGTATGGAAGCCGGGGCGATCGATCGCCTCTTCTACTTTTATAAGTCGCTTTTCCACTTTCACAGTAGTATCAAACACGGGTCTACAATTGAACTCCAGTATGGATGAACATGGCTTGAGTAGGTGATTAGCTCTTAAATTCAATCAGATCAAATATTAAGGAAATCGTGATGAGAACCGTTTTAATTGTGGAAGATGACTTGATTAATGCTCGTGTCTTTTCCAAGATTTTGACTAAGCGGGGTGGGCTGGAAGTGAAACACACCGAGAATGTGGAAGAAGTCCTCAAAATTGCTCAGGCGGGCGAAGTCGAACTGATTTTGATGGATGTTTCCCTGTCTCGCAGCGTGTATGAGGGGAAATCAGTAGATGGAATTAAGATTACCCAGATGCTGAAATCTGACCCAAATACGGCCCATCTTCCGATCATCTTGGTGACGGCTCACGCCATGCAGGGCGATCGGGAAAACTTTCTCAATCAGAGTGGTGCCAATGGCTACATCTCTAAACCCGTAGTTGACCACCAAGAATTCGTCGATTACATCCTGGCACTTTTACCTTCGCAGGAATGATATTTTGCCATAACGGCCCTGAGCCAGAGTGAAGCGTACCGCAGATATTTTCAGTCATTTCAGGGAATCTTTGCCCAAATGCTAAGGGACAGAAATAGGTTAGGCAAATACCTCTAGAGTGATTGGGTAATCTTTCAAACGGCTGACACCTCCTTAAAATATATTCCTCCAAGCAGTGTATTTATCTCAACATAATTTATTCCATCAGAAGTTAGCAATCTCCTGCGAATAGTATATACGTATGTACTACTTTAGTTTAGCTTAGGCAAATTAAGCGAGTTCTGGCGATCGAGTAAGCTAGAATTGTTAAGGAATTATTACACCTCCGCTCTCCTTCATAACGAGTTTTCCCTATGTCTCTCCCCATTCGTAACGTTGCCATCATTGCCCACGTTGACCACGGCAAAACAACGCTAGTTGATGCTCTTCTCAAACAATCTGGGACCTTTCGTGAGGGGGAGGAAGTCCCTGACTGTGTAATGGACTCCAACGCCCTAGAACGCGAACGTGGCATCACGATTTTGTCGAAGAATACAGCCGTTCATTACAAAGAAACTCTGATCAATATTGTCGATACGCCGGGCCACGCTGACTTTGGCGGCGAAGTGGAGCGGGTGCTGGGCATGGTGGATGGCTGCCTGCTGATTGTGGATGCGAACGAAGGCCCCATGCCCCAAACCCGTTTTGTGCTGAAAAAAGCGTTGGAAAAAGGGTTACGCCCGATCGTGTTTGTGAACAAAATCGATCGTCCTCAAGCCAATCCCCACGGTGCCGTCGATAAGGTGCTGGATTTATTTTTAGAACTGGGCGCAGACGATGACCAGTGCGACTTCCCTTACCTGTTTGGCTCTGGCTTGTCGGGTTACGCCAAAAACACGATCGAGGGCGAAGGGACAGACTTGCTGCCCTTGTTCAATGCCATTTTGGAGCATGTGCCACCCCCCGTTGGTGATCCCGAAAAATCGCTTCAGTTGCAGGTGACGACGCTGGACTACTCCGAATATCTGGGGCGCATTGTGATTGGCAAAATTCACAATGGCACGATCAGAATGGGCCAGCAGGCGGCGTTGATCACGGAAAGTGGGGCGATCGTCAAGGGTAAGGTCACGAAGCTGTTGGGCTTTGATGGACTGAAGCGCGTGGAAATCGAGTCGGCTTCGGCGGGCAACATTGTGGCGATGGCTGGCTTCGCGGATGCCAACATTGGCGAAACGATCACTGACCCCAATGATCCCCAAGCACTGCCTTTGATCAAGGTCGATGAGCCGACGTTGCAGATGACGTTCTCGGTGAACGATTCGCCCTTTGCGGGACAGGAAGGCACCTTTGTCACCTCGCGGCAGGTGCGCGATCGGTTGATGCGTGAGTTGGAAACCAACGTTGCCCTGCGCGTCGAAGAAGGCGACACCCCAGATAAATTCCTGGTTTCGGGTCGGGGAGAATTGCACCTGGGCATTTTGATCGAAACGATGCGTCGGGAAGGATACGAGTTCCAGGTTTCCCAACCCAAGGTGATCTACCGCGAAATCAATGGTCAGCCCTGTGAACCCTACGAAACCCTAGTGCTGGATGTGCCGGAATCGGGGGTGGGCAGTTGCATTGAGCGTCTGGGCCAACGCCGGGGCGAAATGCAGGATATGCTGGTCGGTGGCAATGGTCGGACTCAGCTAGAGTTCACGATTCCAGCGCGGGGCTTGGTTGGCTTCCGGGGCGATTTCATGCGGATGACTAGAGGCGATGGGATTATGAACCACAGCTTCCTGGACTACCGTCCTCTCGGTGGCGACATTGAGGCGCGACGGAACGGTGTGCTGACTTCCTTTGAAGAAGGCGTGGCGACTTACTATGCGATGCAAAATGCTGAAGACCGGGGTGTATTTTTCATCACTCCTGGCACCAAGGTCTACAAGGGCATGATCGTTGGAGAACATAACCGATCGCAAGATTTGGAACTCAATGTCTGCAAGACAAAACAACTCACAAACCACCGTGCTTCTGGCGGTGAGGAATTAGTGCAGTTGCAAGCTCCGGTGGATATGAGTTTGGAGCGCGCTTTGGAATATATCGGCCCCGATGAACTGGTGGAAGTGACTCCAGAATCGATTCGTCTCCGCAAGATTGCTAAGAAACTGGCGAAGCGGTAGAACTGGGCAACTTGGATTTAACCAATACAACTTAAAGTCGGATGGGTGAGGCTACAGCTAATCCATCCGACTTTTGTTTGTGTGCTTAGTTGCTTGCGATCGTTGATTAAAATCCATCCCGTAATATCCAAAAAGCTGTCTATGAACATACATTCAGAAAATACAGCGAATATTGAAGCGTTTCAAGTAGAGAAGTAACCACGATGATAAACGACATGCCATATTATCCATGCCCTACATGTGGTTTTTTAACCTTCTGTGAGCCTCCAGGAAGTTACGAAATCTGTGCCGTATGCGGTTGGGAAGATGATCATGTACAACTTCAGTTTCCTTTAGCAACGGTTGGTGCTAATCAGGAGTGTTTATTTAAGCACCAACAAAAATAAATTCAAATCATTCCACTCAATGTACAGAAATATCAAGGGTCTCAGAGGGATCAAAATTGGCGGACTTTACAGCAATGTGAATGTCAAAGCTCTAGTATCATGCCGCAAACTGGATTACAATACTTCACCGCTGCCGCAGAAGATACGGTGCATTACTATTGGTATGAGGACAGTATATCTTGACATACCATAGCTCAAAGCGAAATTATACTATCAGATAGATATAGGCAATCTTGGAGATCCAAGAGCCAAAGAAGCCCTGAATCAATGCTTGGAAGATGAAAGTTCGATCGTGCGTAAAATGGCGCAAGCGGCGTTGAATAAGCTTTGAACTCAGGCGATTTCTAGAAAAGTTTATACCAGGCACCGGAAGGGCGAAGCATCCGGGCAATGACCTTCTGGTCGATTCAAGGGATTGTCTGCTGGATGCTAAGTGCAAAGCACATGCTACGCGAACGCCCCTACAGCGGTAGCATCTTTCTCAGAAATCTCCTAAGGCGATCGTGGTTATAAGGAAATGGGTGATCGTAAGGCACTGAGTTATGTAGAATTCCTGTCTAATCCTACAAACGTTGTGAATTACTAAAAAGTAGGGCAATGCTATGCTCTAGCAACTCATTATGAGATTACTTTTCACAGGTCCACCGCAGCAATGAGTCACGCAAAGTGCTGGATTCCATGCAACTTGATAGAGAATTGGTATGACTAATAGTGGAAGAGAAAATGGGAAGTATGGAAGTTCAGGAAATCGCTACGGTACCCCAAACGCCCGAACCCAAGCAGCCAGAACCCAAGCAGTCAAATCTGAACGCTGAACATTTGCCTTGGTTGCAAGTCGCATTTCAACTGCGGGGGTCGGTGATTCCTACGGTGTTGCCGCGCGTTTTTTTCTATGCCACCTTGGGCATTGTGGTCTCTGTGCTTGACTATTTCAATTCCCCTGTAGCGTTGCCAATTTTGGGGAGCATTATTCCCAATGTTGTCTTCAACTTGGTGCTGGGACTGCTGTTGGTATTTCGGACAAATACCGCCTATGAGCGATTTTGGGAAGGGCGGAAGTGCGTGGAGACGTTGATTGTCGCGGTGCGGAACCTGTCCCGACACCTGCGATCGGTCTCTGTGCAGTCACCGATCGAGCGCGAAGAACAAGCCCTAGCCCTACGCCTATTGGGAGTTTTTGCGATCGTCACTAAGCAACATCTGCGCCGAGAACCGATCGCCCCAGAGCTAGCCCCCCTCATCCGTCAGGCACAACTGCCCCAAACTCCTGACACCCCAATGTCCCTAGAAATTACCCTGTGGATTAGCGATTATTTGCAGCGACAACAGCAACAACATCGGTTGCACATGTCGCAGCTAACCGCGATGAATGAACTGTTGGATCATTTAGTTGCAGCATTTAGCGGCTGCGAGCGAGTGCTGACAACGCCTATGCCGATCGCCTATGCCATTCACCTCAAGCAACTCATGCTCATTTACTGCCTGTCCTTGCCCTTTCAGATTGTGGCGGATTTAGGCTGGTGGACAGGATTAGTTGCTGCCTTGGTGAGTTTCACCCTGTTGGGGTTAGAGGAAATTGGAATTGAGATTGAAAATCCCTTTGGTCACGATCTCAATGACTTGCCCTTGGATGAAATTTGTGCGGATTTGCGTCAGCATGTGGAAAGATTGATTCCGACCCCAACGGGACTAGCACCGGAAAACATTGATCTAATACCAAGAAATCATGGATAGTATTCAACTAACGGGAATTCGTTGCTACGGCTACACGGGCTACTTGCCAGAAGAGCAGACCTTGGGACAATGGTTTGAAGTGGATTTGACGCTGTGGCTGGATTTGGCTAGGGCGGGGGAGAGCGATCGGATCGATGACACCCTTGACTACCGCATGGTCATCACCACCGTGCAACAGATTGTGAAAACCCAAAAATTTGCCCTAATTGAAAAACTAGCGCACACGATCGCCGAGGCCATTTTGCAACAAGACCAAGTACAACAAGTGCAAGTCCATCTCTCAAAACCCGCTGCCCCCATCCCTGACTTCGGTGGCAGAATCACGATCGAATTGACTCGCAGCCGCCAAAATTAAGTTCGGATTGGTTCTTACAGCTTCATCTTTTTCAGTTCTGATGGAGGTGAACCTGTTCATATTCACGTTAAGCGCGATCGACAGTTGGCTAAGTTTTGGCTTAGTCCTGCTTCCTTAGGGACTTCCAACTAATAAATCATTCCGAAGTCTGCGTAGGGGCGAAGCATTCGGTCAAAGGTTCTGATTGAGTTACAAAGACTTTCGCCCGAATGCTTCGCCCGTGCAAGGTTTATACGCGGGTACATTATTTATCTGCAAGTCCCTTAGCGAAGAATCGAGGGTTCAGAGACCACGAACTAAATTACATTTCTCGACTTGTAGAAGAACACGAACAAACACTGTTGGAATCCTGGCATGACTACTTTGATACCTGAAACAGAACCCCTTGCAGCACAAGTCAGACTAACCGACGAAACGTTAATTGTAGATTTGCTTGATGGGCGAACGTTAATTGTTCCCTTATCTTGGTATTTACGCTTGCTGTATGCCTCTCAAGAAGAGCGAGAAAATTGGCAACTCTTAGGCGATGGCTATGCGATCGAATGGGTTGATTTAGACGAACGTATCGGGATTGAAGGATTGCTGGCAGGTAGACACAGCAGCGAAAGCGTGCATTCTTTTCAGCGTTGGCTGGCAACACGAGGCAGTTTCTCTCATGGCGAAGTTGACAGCTCAGTGAAATAGGTACACCTGACTCACTCAAACCCTATCTACGAGAGCCTGTTTTCCGGGAGGTAATTCGTGCCTTTTAGGGAGCCATAACACCTTCATTCAAAATCTCAAATAGATTCTATGGAATTTTGGGATCTTACAAAGGTTTTACCCCATCACCCCATCACCCCATCACCCCATCATCGGATTAAACGCCTGTAACGCTTGCCGCTGGTGGTTCAGGTATCTGGCGATCGAATTTCCTGCCATCAGCGACATCTCTCGATTACTCTGCCAGACATAATTCAGCTTTTCCAAGTAAACCTTGTAGGATGCCATGGCTTCTTGGTGGGTTTGGTAACTGCGGTGCAAGCCCTCAGATTCCTCCGTGAAACAGCGCTGCATCATCGCTTTGGCTTCGGTATCTTCCATGGCAAAGAGGGGCGATCGGAGCACCTGATAAATCGCGGGATACAGGGCAGGGTCATACCAAAAAATGCCATTGACTGCCGCCGAAAAATGATAGTGATCCCGTTGGCAGCCCTGTAGCCCCAAATTTGCCACGAGCCGCTCAAATTTCGTGGGTGGCTCCAGACACGTCACCACATCATGGGCAAGAATCGTGGAACTATTGAAGTGAAAGCTCTCATCCATGAAGTGATAGTAGGAAATTTTGGCGGGAATCGGGGCGTGGGCTTGATCTGGGTGCTTTTGGTAGTAATTGCTGAGCTTATGTTGCACCAGTTTGCCATTCAGCGTTCGCACACCGCGCACCGTAAAATATTGGCAGGCGAGAAATGTATTGTTGGCTGAGATGAGGCCAAAATATTGAAGCTGAAGCCGCTTCCACCAGGTTTTCAGAGCATTGGTGTCAGCGTAGATCATGGTTTCAGTGAAGGGACTCCGCATCGGGTACGTGAAAATAGGCTTACCAAACAACGCTAGCTCCGTCTGGCGGGACACCGTTCTAAACGCATCAATGTGGGCCCGTTCCTGGGACGATTCCAAGTCCAGCATGTCGCAAACGAGCCGAAAGTCTTCCTGGGCATAGAGTCCAGCAGCACTGGTTTGATTGAAAAAAATTGTCGCAATCTCTGCTGAAATAATCTGAGAATAATACGCCACCCAGTAAAGCTGGTTCAAAATCACCCGCTGGCTAGGGCTTGCCTGCTCCCACAGGGCTGTCCCATACAACAGAGAAAATTCCTCTGGGTTCCAATATTCCTCCTTACAATCGTCGTAGCAAAATGCCTGTGCTGCCTCATCCAGCAGCGCGGTGTGGTCTTGCTGTTTATTGCGTGTGTGGTTGATTTGGAGCTTGCGATAAATTTTCGGGTTGTCTAATAGCGTGTTTCCTTTCATACTTGGGTTCCTGGAAGCGGCAACAATTTCGGCATATTCTCTAACTAATGGTGTGGGATGATCAGAATGTTTCTCGGTTGAAGAGGGGGCCTAATCATGGGACGATCGTGGCACTTTGTAAAAACCGTCTTGGGAATTCTGTTTCGCCATCCCGTGGTTGGCACCAGCATTATTCCCATTTTACCCAATGGTCAGCTTGTCTTAATTCAGCGGCAAGATAATGGACTGTGGGGATTGCCGGGCGGCGTTGTGGATTGGGGCGAAGATATTGCGACTGCTGTGAAGCGGGAGTTATTTGAGGAAACGGGCTTGACGTTGGTGAAAATTCGGCGCTTGGTGGGAGTTTATTCTGCCCCCGATCGCGACCCTAGATTGCACTCGATTTGTATTGCGATCGAAGCCGAAGTCCAGGGACAAATTCAGGTTCACGATACCCTAGAAATTAAAGATGCTCAAGCCTTTCCTTTAGACTCTCTCCCCCAGGGAAATTTGACCCACGACCACGACCAACAATTGCAAGATTACCTGAGTGCAGAAACCGCCCTGAGATGACGCGTTGGCGATCGAAGGGTAGGGGGTGAGATACTTGTATTAAATTCTACCGTAAATTAACTAATATTTGACGAATTCATGACTCGATCGCTACGCAATGCGCGGATGAAATTGGATCAGGGGCGGGGGCAAATCTTTTGGCGGGAAGTGTCCCAAGGAACTGTACTCGTGTTTTTACACGGCTCCTGGACTGACAGTAGTCAATGGTTGCCCGTGCTGGAGCATTTGGGCGCAGGATACCATTGCTTGATCCCCGACTTACCAGGATTTGGGGAATCTCGGTTTAGCAAAGTCCACTACTCGATCGATGCAGAAGTGGAGTGGCTTGCAGAATATTTTGAAGCGCTGCGACTGAAGCAGGTTTATTTGGTGGGGCATTCCGTGGGGGGCTGGATCGCTGCCAGCTATGCGTTGAAATACCCTCATCAGGTGCAAGGCTTGGTGCTGTTGTCCCCAGAAGGCGTGCAACCCTCAGAGATGGCTGGACGTTGGACGTTGGCGCGCTGGCTAATGGGGCAACCTCCGGTGCTGTATGGGTTGCTGAAGTTGCTCCGCCCTGTGTCGAAGGCGTTGAAAATCCAGGTAACGGTGGAGGCATGGTTACAATTGCGCCAGCAGATGCGCCGATCGCCCACGGCCTGTAAGCTCCTATTCCAACGCCGCACCGCTGAGATCAAATCAGAACTTTTGCAAGAACGCCTAGACTGGCTCAAGACTCCAACCCTGATTCTGCAAGGGCAGGAAGATGCACCGATCGCCTTAGCCATGAGCCAGACCTACGCGCTGGCCCCCGACGCAGAATTACACTTGATCCCCGATATCAGCCACGATCTCCCCCACGCTGCCCCCGAACTCCTAGCACAGCACCTTCAAAAATTTGTCACACCTTAGGGCGTGTCATCAATTAAGTTAACGGCTTATTGTCACTTGAGTACCTGAGAGGGGGAGATCTACGTCATTCTCCACAGCTTTTGCAAGCGTTAGCACCCAAGATGCCTATTTTTTCATCATTCTAATTGATGACACACCCTAGTATTTTAAATCAATAACTACTGAATTTCGCTTTCCCAAGCAATGAGTAAGGCATAACGACCAAGCTCAGCAGCGGCGGGGCACCGGCGAGCTTGGAGTCCCAGAAGCGAATCATGCCCCGCCGTCTGCTGCAGCGCCTGGTTCGGCGTCTTGGCTACCCCTGTAACGACTGCCTACCCGCATCGCTGATCTCCCAAATGCCTCGCGGGCTGTCATTGCGGAGCAGCCCCTCCTGAACCATCGAGTTCCGCGCCCATTGCGCCGAGTTACGCCAGCGCGGGAGATCGGGATCGGAGGCCAACGGCTGGTGATCCACGTCCCGCAGAACGCCGCGCATCACCTGGCCGACGCGGTCCAGAATCTGACCCATCGGGGCGCGGCCACCCAGCTCGACGAGGACTTGCAAGATGGGTCGGTAGTACGTCTCCTCTGGCGTTCGCAAGCCCCGCCGCAACCGGCCCAGGTCTCTGCGTTGGGTCTGCTCCTCGGCACTCTCCTCCGCCTCGACCTGCGGACCTGCCAGCATGATCCATTCGCGACGCAGTGCCGCAGTCCTGTCACGGAATGCGATGAAAAGCCCGGCCCGCTCCAGCGTCGAACGGGCGGCTTCGTAGTCTCGACTCTCGAAAGCCCGCGCACCACCTCGATTGACCAGATCGATCTCGGCCTCGATCTGTTCGAGCAGGATGTCGAATGCCGCATCGACGTTGGTTGGGTTGTCGCTGGCCATGATCGCACCTGAAGCCTTCTGCTGCCGAACGACCCAAGCTCAGCGACGGCGGCCACGAGGCGCGCCGATTGCAACCGCGACGGCCCGCCGCCGTTGGCTGCAGCGCATGGTTGGGCGGCATGGATAGTAACTCACTCATGTCCTCATTGTCGCAGCGTCTGTCCGATGCGTAACAGATTGCCGTCGGGGTGAACAACGGC
>Ga0209181_10002334_pt1 | contig 31402 bp, 29 predicted proteins | sample MAT05_FD_187208 | JGI IMG/M metagenome (GOLD analysis project Ga0209181, IMG submission 187208) | Freshwater microbial communities from Lake Fryxell liftoff mats and glacier meltwater in Antarctica - MAT-05 (SPAdes) (version 2) | ecosystem: Environmental > Aquatic > Freshwater > Ice > Liftoff... | reverse complement strand
TCTGCGACCGTCGGTAATCCCAAAGAATTAGCCAGCCGACTCACGGGGCGCTCAGCAACCCACCCAGATGGCAGCAAACGTCTTGTCTCTATCCGTCAAAGCGGAGCCTACAGACCCACCAAACAGCTAGTTGTAACCCAACCTAGCTCTAGTGGTAATGCCGAAGCCGCAAAACTCATGGTGTTTCTGATGCAGCAGGGGCTACGAGGCATTACCTTCTGCAATAGCATCAACACCACCAAGAAACTGGTCGGGCTAGTCGAAGCCGAACTAACCCTCCAAAACTGCCCTCAACTACGAGGCAAAGTTGCCAACTTCTACGGTTCCTTAGACGATCGCCGCCGGGAACAGATTATCTCAAATCTAGAGACCAACAGCCCGTACTGGATTGTTTCAACCAGTGCCCTTGAAGCAGGCATCGACCTACCACAGGTTGACGTATCAATCATTTTAGGCTTCCCTGGCACCCTACTCAGTTTCCAACAACGCATCGGACGGTGCGGTCGGCAAAACAAAGGACTGGGAATCTACATTCCCCGGACACAACGGCTGCTAGACACGTACTTTAGCGATGCAACCCGACTGCTTGCCCCCTGTGAAGCGGTATATTTCAACCCCAACTACCCGATTACTACTGCTAAGCACTTGCTCTGCGCGGCTGCCGAGTCCGGCATCCACCCTAGTCAGATCCGTCATTACTTTGGGGAGTCTGCGGAACCGATCGCTCAGAGTTTACTAAGCCAAGGCAGCTTAAACAGACGCAACGATGGCACGTTATACAGCAAAACTAAACCGCATGGAACGGTGTCCATTCGAGGCACGATCGGCAACACTACCTACAACCTAATTGACACAACCTCTGGACAGCAACTTGAAACCATGCCTGAAGACTTAGCACACCGCCAAGTCTTTCCTGGAGCCATCTATCAGTTACAGGATGAAGAGGGGCAGATGAGGTTTTACGAAAGCATCTCGCTAGAAAACGGTGTGGCTTCCCTACAACCCATAGACGAAACAGAGTTGACGACCGAACCGGAGATGGAGACAATTATCACCATCGATGCCGCCCTCCAAGATCCCGTAATTTTGCCCCTGAACTTTCCTAGCCTTAGTGGACAATTAGAACTGGAGAGTAACCCACCTCAACTAACCCTAACCCTCAACTTTGGCACTATCCTGCACAAAATAATGGGATATACCCTAAATTCTCACAGCTACGAATGCACCTGCTTAAATACCAAGTGCATCAAATACAAAGCCCCTCTTCCTGAATTGAGTCTCTGTCCCCTTTGCAAGAATCGCACACGGGAAATAGAACTCAGCCGAACCATCAAGAGCGTCACATTCTCGTCTCCCTACACGGTGAAGTTCAAGTCCCCTTTACTCTCTCTATCTTTTAACAACGCTGCCCTAGCCCAAATCGAAGGCTTTGCACGAGACACAAAGGTAACCTTACAGGACAAGCTTGATAGCATCAAAAACTATCAAGCCTTATGGAATTGCCCCAGCCATTACGTTGCCCTGCATACGATCGGGCATCAACTGATGAAGGCTCTCCCCCTGTCTGTCCTTCATGCTGAACAGGATCTCAATTTCATCTGTTCAAACAACCCTAGAAATCCTAGTGGCACTTGGTTTGACACCTCAGATGGAGGCAACGGAGCTACAGAGTCCATCTTGCGGTACTGGAACACGCTTGTTCCTGCGGCACTTGACCTCACTCAGGCTTGTGATTGCGAAACAGGCTGCCCTAAATGCCTTAGTGACTTCCGCTGCCCTGAGCAGAATGAAGGACTATTAAAGCAGATGGGGCTGTTTGTGTTGGAAGCACTGGTTTAGAGTTTAGATTTACCCTAGCTGAAAATACTTATGCCTTACAGTCAGTTCAAAACCATTAGTAGTGTTGTCGATGCTTTTGGGCTACAGACGATCGAGGGCGGACGCTTTCTCCCAGATGTTCCGCTCGTTACTCCGTCCGAAACCCTGAGCAATTTTCTATCGGTATCTTTACCAATTGCCAGTTCAGCTAGTGAGAAAGCTCGATCGGAGGGCATCATCTATCCCGTGTTGTTAGAAACCCGTCGGATTCTCAATCTGGGGGTGAGCTTGTTTTCGGGGGAAACATTTGATGTGGATGCCAGTCTTGGACTGAACGGAATGTGTGACTTTCTGCTCAGCCGCTCTTCTAGTGTTCTTGAAATTCAAGCTCCCGCAGTTCTGATTGTGGAGGCCAAACAAGAAAATCTCAAGGGCGGTATTGGTCAATGTGTGGCTGAAATGGTCGCGGCTCAACGATTCAATCAAGCTCGCCACCACCCACTGCCAGTCCTCTATGGAGCTGTCAGCAGTGGCACTCAATGGCGTTTTCTGAAGCTAGACGAACTGGTTGTAACGATCGATCTAACAGACTACCCCCTTCCTCCCGTCGATCAAATTCTGGGTTTTCTGGTCTGGATGCTCCAAGCTGGGTGAAGCAGACATCAACGGTTCGGCTGAGCGCTCACCGTCGAAGCCTCACCCGCCTTTCATCCCGACGCTGACCTGGGTACAGGTACAGCGCGGGGCTTCTCGTCTAAAACTAAAGCTGAGGCTGACCCAACCCAACGGGACGCTTCTTACGCTTACGAGGCGTAGAAACCTTGACTACCCGTGGCTGTGAACGCGGGTTCACCTTGGCTGTAACATCCTCGCTGACTTCCGCACTCGCTGGACTAGACTGAACCAGGTTGCCAAACTTGGGACTCCAAAAACCGGTTGCAGTCTGGAAATAAACTGCCTCTTTATGCTTAGGGTTTTGCCGAGCCACCGCGTCCGAACAACGTAGCATTACTTTGTCTGTCCCGTCTTTCGTATAGGAGTGTTCTTCCAAAGGCTTCTTACACACTGGACAAGGGTATTCAGTTACCTGCCCTGCCTCAGACTTAGGCTTGGGTGCCTCCCAACCCCCCGCCCGATCGTTCCAGAACATGACTGAATCCACACAAGCTTGACACTTGAGAAAATACCCCTTCTTCACTTTGCTGCTCTTAGTCGGCACTTCCACCATTGGCTGACTACATTGAGGACAAGAAACGTCAGAGACAGTCCGTTCCAACCCTGACTTAGAAGTGGGGGCATGGGCCAAATTGGGCAGTATCCCTTGGGCTTGCTCCAGCGCTGGGGTCAGGTAGTCTCGATCCCAACCTGTCAGCCAACGCTGCCAGTCCAGCTTACCCGCAGCGATCGAATCTAGCTGGTTTTCCATCTCCGCCGTGAATGCGGCATCTGCTAACTTGGGTAGGGCCTTGACCACAAACCCATCCACTTCCAATCCCATCAGGGTAGGGCGGAGATTGTTCTTAACTACCTCTACATATTGACGCTGCTTCAGCGTCGCCACCGTTGGAGCGTAGGTACTAGGTCTACCAATGCCCAGCCGTTCCATCTGCTGCACTAGCTTGGGTTCGGTGTAACGTGATGGAGGCTGGGTCTGTTTGCCTTCACTCCCCACATTGACCAGAGCTAGAGCTTGCCCCTGCTGCAACCTTGGAAGCTGTGCATCTCCACTCAAATTATTCCAATAACGGGTATAGCCTGCGAACTCTAAGACCTGCCCCCTTGCCAACCACTTCGCTTCCCCTGACCGTGTTACCACCGTAGTCAATTGCAGCCGAGCCGGGTTACATAACGCTGCGATTGTCCGGTTCCAAATCACTTCGTACAACCTGAACGCATCCCGGTCTAGCTCAGTCTGAAGCCGCGATAAGTCCTGATCGACATGGGTGGGACGGATGGCTTCGTGGGCTTCTTGTGCTGTCTTACCCGCTCGGTGTTGGGTTGCCTTAACTGGTACGTTATCGGGGTCATGCTCCCCTAACCATTGCCGAACTTCCGCTTGAAAAGACTCTGCCAGGAATACACTATCTGTCCGGTGGTACGTGATATGCCCTTGCTCATACAGCTTCTGAGCTAGTTCCATTGTCCGCTCAGGGCTAAGTTTAAGCTTTGCCCCGGCCACTTGCTGCAAACTAGAAGTTGTGCAGGGCGGAGGTGGACTCCGATGCACCAAATTGGACTCCATCTGAATAACCCGATGGGGATGCTGACGTGCTAAAGCAACCAAGCGATCGGCTTCAGCTTGACTTCGGACTCGCGCAGACTCAGGTTTTGATGCCTCACTAGGTTCGGCTGCATCGTCATGGGCAATAGGTTCATCAACCGAAGCATCGATACTGCCTTTGTAAAAGGCTCGGAACCCCTCATAATCCACAAAGGCAGACCAGTAGTCTTCAGGAACAAAGCTGAGAATCTGAGCTTCACGGTGACAAAGAAGGTGCAGAGCTGCGGTCTGAACCCGCCCGATCGACTTTGCCCCATTGTTCAGTCGCCAAACCAAGGGTGAGCCTCGATAGCCCACTGATTTATCCATTAATGCCCGTGCCAGTCCTGCCCCAACCAAATCCAAATCCAACGGACGCGGGTGAGCGATCGCCGCATTTACCGCAACCGGGGTAATCTCACGGTAGGTCGCCCGCTGCGGATTCTTCAGATTCAAAACTTCTGCTAAGTGCCACGCAATCGTCTCGCCTTCCCGATCCTCATCCGTTGCCAGAATCACATGAGACGCAGACTTAACCGCTTGCTTCAACTCTGCGATCGTAGACTTAGCCTTGGCACTACGGGGAACCCAACGACACTTCACCCGATTGCCCACCAGGTCAAAACCCAACGAGTCAGCCCCATCTGAGGCTAACTCCCGAATATGACCCCCACTAGCTTTGACGATATACCGATCGCTCCCTAGAATCTGGGTCAGCTTCTTAAGCTTGCCAGGAGCCTCAATCAATACCAGTGTTTTCCCATTTGCCATTTATATTACCAGGGGACAATACCTTCAACAATGCACCCTGACGTGATGTAGGTTCGTCTATCGAAAGACATAGGCAACAACGCTATCGCGGAATATAGGGACACCCTTGCAGACTAACCCTCATGCACCCTTATACCCCCGGCTGGTTACTTCCCAAGCTAATCGAGCTTGACCAAACCTATCAGAACCGATACGACCCGTGGAAACACACCCTGACAACAGGCACCCTGCTTCCCATTCGTCCTATCCACTTCTTGTCTCCAGGTGATCGGGAGTTCGAGCAAACCCTACGCATGATCAAACGCTGCCTGGACTGTGTAGACCCCTACGCCCACGTTGGACGCACCTTAACCTACGTGGTGGAGTGGATGCTATTCGCCTTGGGACATCCTGTTCAAACCGAACACCCCAAAAGTCCCTTTGCGGGACGCAACGAAACAACCCCAAACAAACTAATCAAAACCCTAGACCTAGAACAACTCATCCGCTTCCCTGCGGACTATTGGGGACACCTGCTTGCCATTGAGAAGTACGGAACTGAGGTCAACTTCTATCCGACCCTGCCCACCGTAGCTCGAACTATGGCAACCACTGCCATCTCAGCAACCCAAGCCAGCGGAAAGATGGGGCCATACCAAGGCTACGACCCTTGCCTGGGCACAGGTCGGCTAGCTCTAGAACTGTCCAACTATTGCCATAGCCTACTTGGATGGGAGCGAATGGAACTGCTGATTAAAACCGCAGTCCTCAACTTCGTCCTCTATGCTCCCACCTTTGCCTATCCCATTCCAGCGCTGGGGGGCGACGTGGTACGAGGTAACAGCCTAGATAGAACAGGCTCCTCTGTTGTCCGCTCTAACCTGGAATATTTCACTACTGCCCAACCCCTGCCCTCACCCAGCCTAACTCAAACTACTCCATACGCTCCTACCCATGCAACCCCCCAACAACTCAGCTTGTTCTGACTGGCTTGACCTCATTCAACAGGTCAGTGAAACCCCACCCAACCCTTCACCCCTTCCTCAACCCCGTGTGACACTTGCCAACCCTCCCTATGGCAAAATCAACATTGGATACATGGATATAACCCCCTATGACTTAGCTTATAGCTGGAAAAAACAAGGTGAAACCTTTGTCAGAACCAAACAGGTCAAAAGCACCGTAGCCGGGGAAGTCATCTTCAGCGAACTCTGCATTCGAGAGCTTAAACCCAACGAGGTTGCCGTGATGCTAGTCCCAAACGGACTGCTTAGCGCAGACGGAATGATGTATGCCAGAAAATGGATAGTCTCAAAATGCCAACTTCTAGCCAGCATTCAACTCCCGCCTGAAGCCTGGAAAGCCGAATGTGGATTGGGACTGAAAACCAGCCTTCTGGTTCTGCGCCGTAAACTAGACGACGAACCTGACTTAGACTACAAAATCTTCATAACGATGGTCAAGAAGGTAGGGTACGACAGCCGCCACAACCGACTGTACATCAGGAATGAGCAAGGCAATCGTACAGAACAAGTGGATGATAACTTGCCAAAGATTGAGCAAGAATTTAAGCAATTTATGGAGCAACATGACTAATATCAAACCTTTGGGCTTCAAAGCCTACGGGAGCATTCCCCACCTGCCTGAATCGCGTCTTGGATCAGGCGACCATCAATGCAATCCTGGTCATGCTCGGATTGCTACTCGCAAAACCCGTGATCGGCATGACCAAGTAATTGCCCAAGAAAAATTAGACGGGAGCAATGTAGCGATCGCCAACATTGATGGGGTGATTGTACCTTTGGTTCGGTCTGGCTATGTTGCCACCAGCAGCCCCTACAGACAACACCACCTATTCTCTAACTGGGTCTATGGTCAGACCGATCGCTTCTTATCACTTCTAAATCCTGGGGAACGGCTATGCGGAGAATGGCTAGCCCAAGCCCACGGCACCCGCTATGCCCTGACCCACGAGCCGTTCGTAGCGTTCGACCTGATGGTTGGACAAACCCGACTACCCTACGCAGAGTTCATCGCTCGAACTGGCAGAATCGAAATAATCCCCCCAACTCTACTGCATAACGCCCCGACCGCCTTCAGTGTACAGCAAGCCATCCGTGCCCTTGCGGTTTCTGGGCATGGCGCGATCGACCCCGTAGAAGGAGCAGTATGGCGGGTAGAACGTAACGGAGCAGTAGAGTTTCTAGTTAAGTATGTACACCCAAACAAAACCGATGGCTGCTATCTATCTGAGGTTGCAAATCAACCTGAAGTGTGGAATATCAACATCTAGAACTAACCATCGCTATCGCGGGAATTGAGGGATGAATTCCAATGAATCTCTGTGCCTCAACTCTTACCCTCGACCCAACCCAGTCTTACCGACCTACTTGCCACCACACTCATCCACTCTGAAGCTGAAGACAAGACTCAAACTATTGCCAGAATTCGGCTCATGGCTAAGGCATTGCCAGAAATTGGGTTTTTGATGCCCTGCTTAAGCATTCTCAACCAAGCAGGATGGCTCAATGCCGACCAAATGCATTACTTCAAGGGAGCCGTAATCTTTGGCAAAACAGATTGGAACGGCACCCTACCCGAAGACATGATCAAGAAGCTAATCCAAGCCGTATCTATAGAGCGGTTCTGGCTCTTGCTAGACGAAGCAGAAACGGGAAAAGAAACCCAGAACTGCACTTCAGCAGAGATTGTCTGTGCCCTCCAACCGTATAGCCTAGTCGGTCCCCTCGAAACAAGTCATGCTGAACTTCTACTCTGGTCATTCAGTGAAATGCTCAGACTTCACCCAGACATTTTTGGTCAAACAAGCGAAACTTGGGCTGAAGACACCAAAGACAACCCCAACCGCCCCCCTGCACGTTACACCTTCTTGGACGTGAGCATCACTATCCGTCGTCACGTAATCAATTCCGCCAAAGCAACAGCCCGTACAGATGCCAGACAGAAGACAACTCCAGACCCAGAGGCAGCAACGCCCGATTCAGCCCAACCCGTGCCTCAAATCCAATACTCGTTGTTCGACGTAAATCTTCCGCATCTAATCCAATAGGCAGACGATTCGCCATTGAACTTTGTGGAACAAAGGATAGATAACTGTTAAAAGGAATCTGCAATGCCGAAACGCCAAGCAGTCAAAATTACCTACGACTGGGACACCTACCAGAAACTCAAAACAACCGCAGCCGATCAGAACCTCACCGTTCATGGGCTAATCAAGCATTGGACAGCCCAAGCCAATGCTGCGAGCGGATACCAAACCCGGCTCTACGGTATGCTTTGCCAAATCAACGAAACCATCCAAATAACCCAAAACAACCTCACACGGACGGTCGAAATTGGCAGTCCAGACTCGGCTGGACTAACCATAGCCTTAACGGAATTGCTAACTGAGGTTAAGTTCCTACAACAATCGATGATTTCAACCCCTTGTCCTGGCCCTTCAGAGCCGATCGAGGTCAGACTTGAATCCATTCTTGAAAACCTTAGAAGCTATGATCGGGAAACACACGAAGGGTAAAACCCCCTACGGCGCATTGTCCTATGTCCTTGGTAAGGAAGGAGCAGAGGTCATCACAACCAATATGGGCAGTTCAATCAACCCTGCCGACCTAGCCCATGAAATGGAGTACACTTGGGCGGGCGCATCCCGACTAAACCTACCTGTCTACCATGCCAGTCTCACCATTCCCAAAACCGAAGCGCTAGACAACAGTGAGTGGGGAGACGTTGCCCGCACCTACTTGAAAGAGATGGGGTTTGGCACTGTCCCCTACATCGTGGTCAAACACAGCGACACCGACCACGACCATATCCACATCGTTGCAGGACGACTAAACCTAGAAACAAACCGCTGCGTAGATGACGGATGGGATCACCTCCGCAGCCGAGACATCATCCAACAGCTAGAACGTCAGTACAATCTCACCCCCACCGCAAAAGCCTGGGAAAGTCAAACGACCTTCCCCACGCTAGGCATGATTCGTGAGGAGGAGCGCACCGATGAACCTGCCATCAAAGCTCAACTCCAAGACCTAATCAACGAGACGTGCAAGACTTCCTCTACATTTGAAGACCTAGCAACCGCCTTAAAAGCTGAAGGGGTTGAGCTTGACTTAGCCTTAACCCGTACCAACAACGTGGGCATTGCTTATCATTACAAAGACTTACATTTCAGTGGGTCACAACTAGGCAAGGGCCATACCCTCAATGGACTTCAGCAGCACCACAACGTTAGCCTACCAGGTAATCTAGAAGACCCTGATAAGCTACTCCAAATGTGGAACGAGTACAGAGCATCCAAACAGGAAACAATCGAGGCAGTTGAGGAAGTAGTAGGACAAGAAATCCAAGAACAAGCTACTCTGCCTCGCTCACGCCCTTACTACCGCATCCCTACACGAGACCAAGAGCAACAAGAACTCAGTCCTGCCTAAAATCCAACTGGAAGAAGCTACCACTGATTTGCTTGAACAAGTCAGTGGTAGCTTTAAGAACTTTAAAGCGCAGAGTTAGACTGTGGAGTCTTCCTGCAACCTATCTTGTTCTTCTCTTAAACTTTGATTCCGCTCTTGGGAAAGCTCCTGTCGTCTCACCTTCGTGAGCAGATCCCGTAACTGACGCAAGCTGCGATCAAGGCTAGATGTGTTGTGAGGTGAAAAACAGGTTACTGCACTTGTCAACGTCACCAACTGACCCTCAATCCGTTTAGACGATTCGGCAATCTGAGCTAAAATATCGCCCATGGGTTTTGGGGTTCTTAAGCCCAACCCCCTGCGGCGTAAAAACTCACCGACATCCAATCGATGCTGCGATGCCGTCATTGTCAGCTTTGTGTACTCCTCAGAACTGACACGCATTGTCAGTTCAATACCATCCTTCGGTTCTCGCAACAGAGACACCATAGATAAATAGGGCTAATGGGATTAGGTAATTAGGACTTAAACCTTAGACACTAGACAGAAGGATAAACCAACATTATGTACTTATACATCCTCCCTTAATCGTAGGTCTACCTTACGACATAGAAGGAGACTGTACACAGAAATTCATTGCTCCAACCTCTACCCCTTTTGGGGGACATTTACGATCTGGCTGCTGCCAGACTCGCTTATACCCCGACCCGCCATAGACTATTGTGACGGGTGATTCACCTTGACGAAGGAACGCTATGCCACAGTCACAGTCCTGTCTTATACAGCCTACCCCTGTTGCCGTTCCAGGTGTAACGCACCTTACCCAAACGGCAGCCCGCTCCATGACCCGCACCTTCTTGCAGCAGATTGGCTTTGTCCGAAAAAGCTATATCTGGATTCGGATTAGCTGGGACTTGCCTGTATTGGCTGCACCAGATACTTGGCAACACTACCAGCGTAACGGCAAAAATCACCTCAAGCAATACGTGTTTAGAGGCAAAATTACTGCTAAAGGCTTTACGCTCCGTAAGTCCTATGAACAAGGTAAGGATAGCCAAGGACGTACCCGTCGAACCCTAGCACGTAAATATCACAGAGACGGGTGGCAGTATGCCTTTAACCTGTCCAAAATGGGAGCCACCGTCGCCTTCTATCCCAACCAACCCAATGGCGGAATCAGCAACCAAAACGTGTTCCAGTGTCTATGCCTCTTCTATGAGATTGATGACCAACCCTTATCCACTCAAACTGAACGCCTCCAGGCATTAACAAAGCAAACAGGACTCAGCCCCGCTGCGATCGTATTCACGGGAGGTAAGTCCTTACACGCTTATTTTAAGTTGAGTGACCCTCTTAGTCCTACGGATTGGGTCAGGCTAAACCGGAAGCTGACCGTAATCCAGGACGGTGATCCTCAGATTTGCAACCCCGCCAGGTCTATGCGCTTACCGGGTATGTTTCGACGAAAATGGGTTGAGGGTAAACTCAGCCCCCCAATCCCAATTCCCCTGATTCATACCTCACCAACAGTCTATAACCCGACAGACCTAGAATCTGCTTTGGACAGCACAGAACTGTTCCCCTACGGACTGGATGACAAACGCTGGCACGAATGGGTCAAGCTCAGCACCAAATGCAAGACAAACACCGAGATTAATCCCCACCTTGCCTTGCTTGAACAAAAAAAAGCTGCACCAGAACGAGTCCCAGCACAGCATCACAATCACAGTCCTACACACAAAAGCGATAGCGCTACTCGATTCGCTACTCAGACAAAAAGGCTTTCCATTCCCCTAACCCAGTGTCTAAGCCAAGCGAACCAAGCCCTGTTAGGGGATGGATGCAGTCAAGGGAACCGAAACGCTAACGGGTACAGACTTGCCAAAGACCTGTTAGGCACGACCCAGTTCCTAACTAAACAAGGTGTGTCCTATACCCCTGATGCCTACGCCCTGTTCGCATCCTATGGTCAACGGTGTTCCCCCATCCTCGACCCTGATGAACAAGAACAGATCTGGCACAGTGCAGTCCGCACTCCCTCAGAACCCAGCCGCAGTCCAACCTCTATCTTGAACAGCGTGGACTACTGGACTAGAACCTACCGAGCTAGAGTCCGGCTGCAACAAATCCTGTCTTACATTCGCAACCGATCGCGCTAATCCAGAACTATGGAACCTCGCCCCTACCAAACCCAGGTTGTTCAGGACTTCCACCACGCAGTTACGGAGGGCGATCGGCATTGCTTAGCCGTCTTGCCTACGGGATCAGGGAAAACCGTAATTGCAGCTAAAGTCACCCAAGATTATGTGACATGGGGCAAGCGGGTGCTGTTTCTAGCACACCGCGCCCCTCTCATTACCCAGGCTTACACCAACTTTCAACTGTTTGGCATTGATACAGGCATCATCCAGTCTGGGCAACCCCTCAACCTCCACGCACCTGTCCAAGTAGGACAACTCCAAACCTTAGCAACGGGCAATGTTGAGATCCCTGACTGGGATTTGCTCATCTTGGATGAAGCGCACTATACGAGCTTCTTCAAACTGAGTGAAACCTTAATTGCCCAAAGCTGGGATGACCCCCGCAAGGTTGTTTTAGGGCTAACCGCCACTCCCTACCGACTGGGCAAACGCTCCCTTGGCGAACATTACACCCGAATGATTGAAGGCCCTACTGTCAAACACCTGACAGAGGCAGGCTTCCTAGTTCCGGTACGCTACTTTGGGCATGACTTACTTGACCTAAAACGAGTGGGCATCTCCAGTCGCACCACGGACTTTGACGAACGGCAACTCCAGCAGGTAATGAACAGTAAAATCCTAAATACCAAACTCGCTCAAGAGTACAAACGACTGGCAACTCATCGTCGGGGCATCGTGTTTACAGTCGGGATTGATCACGCCAAGGGAGTCACCGACGCATTTAATCAAGCTGATATTCCCAGTGCCTATGTGGATGGCACCATGTCCAACACAAAACGAGAGAAGATCTACACAGCCCTGCATGACGGAAACATTCAAGTCATTGTTAGCGTTGCCACCCTAACCGAGGGATATGATGAACCCACTCTAGAATGTGTTGTTATCGCAAGACCTACCCTCAGTCGTGCCCTGTATATGCAGATGGTGGGACGGGGCATTCGCATCTGCCCTGAAATAGGTAAAACAGACTGTATCTTCTACGACTTCGGTACGGGGAACCGACTCCGGTTTGGTCGTCACGATGACCCGATCGACCTCCACCTAGACACCACTCCAATTAACGAGAATCCGCTGGAGGTGATCAACTGCCCGAAATGCGGAGCCTACATTACACACCGCACTAGACTTTGCCGGGAATGCCACACCGTTCTCATTGAACCTATACCCCCAGAGGAATTAGACCCCTTCGAGGATGTTCCAGATGAGGCGGCAGCCGAGAATATGTCTAAAGAAGAATACGAACAATGCCATCACTATCGAACTGCTTTACGGAACAGCTATCAAAACGGATACAAACCAGGGTGGGCAGCCCTCCGGTTCAAAGAATCCTACGGCAGCTACCCTCCATCTTGGTGGGGACAGGGAGCGATTTTCGGCTCAACCCCTAGTCCTATCCAACAAACTCAGTACAAAACCTATCTAGAAAGACTTGCAGCCAAGCACGAGCATGATGACCAATGGGTAGACCGTTACCTCGAACTAGAGTTCGGTCAAGGTTTTAACGCACCCTCCTTGGCACTGCTGACCTCAGACTCTACCCTGTCTCAAACCCCAATTGGGGTATGAGGCCAACCATTTCAGACTATAGCCATGAAACCTAATCCCAGTACACAATCTCTCGTCACGGTACTGAACCAAAAACAGACCAAGAATGGAATCCGGGGTGACCGGGCTTCCGTATTGGGCAACCCTTTTGATATGGGCAGGAACGAAGGGCTGCGCGACCAGGTGTGCGATGCCTACGACGACTACTTTGCGGCAGTGCTGGATGGAGCAGACCCAACAACTGCTGCTCCATGCATCGCTCAACAAACCGGACTCAGCCTTGCCGCAGCTTGGAAACAACCCAGCAGGGATGAGTTCATCGCAGAACTCAATCAGCTTGAGAAAATGCAGCAACAGGGCAACCCTATCAAGCTTCTATGTTGGTGCAGTCCTTGCCGATGCCATTTGAATACAGTCAAAACCCACCTGGATAAGCAACGAACTCAACAAGCTACACCAAAGGCTAAAACTATGACTCGATCGTCACTAACAAACAAAGAAGTCAACCAACACCTTCTAGAATCGGGCTTCACCCGCACCACGCTTGGCGAAACGACCTATCAATATGATGGCCCTAGAGGCGCGTCCTTTCAGTTCGATCGCCCCAGTAAAACCTGGAGTATGCCCCTTGATCAGGAACAGGGCTTTGAGGCAGGTAGTAAAGCCGTAACACATACCACTGTTTACGATCGGGCTGAGTCTGCGGCAGATCTAAGAAAACCTGAACTGCCAATAGAACGAGATTTATCCCTCGCAGATGCTGCAAATACGGACTGACCGTCACTAAGTCCGTAACCACTCCTAAAAAAGCAACCAAAACCCCCAAACCTGTTTGGCTCGTAACAGGACGGGTTGATCCGTTCCGACAACTGCTGTATGACCAAGAGGGCAAGACCCGGTTCACTGGACGCAACACCTTCTCGTTCTGGTCAGATCCCACGATCGACCTAGCTGAACTGATTGAAAAACGAGGTGAGGCGACCCTTGACGAACAAACTGCATTCAAGGATGAACGTTCCCAAGCCCGTGCCGATCGCGCAAGTGATCGTGCAGATGCTCAACGAGCGAAAAGCCAGTCTGCTTACACTCGTTCCCACGATGCCGTCGCAGGAATTGAACCAGGTCAACCGATCCTAGTCGGACATCACAGTGAGAGTCAACATCGGCGAGCCTTGGCGAAGTCCTGTGCTGCAATGAGCCAGTCCGTAGACGCTTCCCGATACGCAGACCACTTAGAGCAAAAAGCAGAGGGCAGCGAACAGCAGATCGGGAACCGCACCACGATTGTATATATGGGCAACCGACTGGAGGAAGCCAAAGTCAAACTTCGAGAGGCTGAAAAAGCACTCGCTCGCTCTCCCCAAAACACCCACTACCAACTGGAGAAACAGGATGCGGAAGCAGCCATTGCCCACTGGTCAACAGAGATTGATGAAACCGGGGGGATGATCACCCAAGCTCAGGTCAAGAAAGGCGATTTCATTCACTACATCGGAAAGTGGTACCAGGTAATTCGAGTCAGCAAGAAAACCGTTACCATCACCGGCTGGATTTATGCAACCGGAACATATACGGTTCCCTACCACAAGATTACAAAGTACATGAGCGCCGAAACTGCTCAGGCTGAGATTGATAGACGCGCAGCAGAAGCGACCAAACCTAGCCCTGTACAGCCCTAACTCCAACGCTAGCGCGGGAGTCAGGGGATGTTTCTTTTACATCCCCCATGACTCCCGCATCCCGCACCAAACCATCCCCCTCACCCTTGGTCACCCTAGGACTGACCACAAACCAAGCGCTAGTCCACTACTACCCGAAAAGTCATGCCATCTATCGCCGCAGCGAAATCGCCAAAGTTAAGGCTGGAGATAGCGTAACTGTCGTCGGCACCGTGCTAGACCACACCATCTTTGCTGCCAAAGCCAAGAAAAACTTGGTTGTCCAGACCTGGAGTGTTGCAGACCTTCGTTATCCAGCACGTACCCTAAGCTGCACCCATTTCCATGTCGTAGACAAACATCCCCAGATGTGTTCAGCCGAATGGCGCGAGCAACAAAACCGATTCTATCGAAAAGGAGTAACGGTCAGGCTTTCCGGTACCGTTAAAACTAATGACTACTCTGGGGAATTAGCCATTGACAGTAGCGAAGTCCTACGCATTGACCCCAAGTTCATCGATCGCGTTCCTACTGAAACCTTGCAGCCCATCTACAAACTAACCAAGAGATTGGACACCGCTACGCTGCAAGACCACATCAACCTGGCTCTCCTGTCCGCTTCAATCATTGACCCACTCCCTCCCAAACTGAGGGAACGCTATGACCTGATTCCCCTTGAACAAGCCCTGTCCCATATCCATTTTCCCCCTGACCAATCCGCACTCCAGTCTGCCCGATACCGTCTCGTGTTTGACGAGTTCTTCTACTTGCAACTTGCCTTACTCTGGAAGCGGCATCAAACCAAACAATACGAAGGCATTGCCCTAACTGACCCCAGCACCCTACTAGACAAGTTCTACGACATCCTGCCCTTTACGCTGACCGAAGCCCAGCAACGAGTCATCGATGAAATCATGCAAGACCTGTCCCAACCCAACCCCATGAACCGCTTAGTCCAAGGGGATGTGGGGTCTGGAAAAACGATCGTTGCCTTAGCTGCCTGCTTACGGGCAATCGAAGCGGGATACCAAACTACGCTCATGGCTCCCACAGAAATACTAGCTCAACAACATTATCAAAAAGCTAAGGACTGGTTTAGCACACTAGGACTCACCACTGCGCTGCTCACCGGCTCCACCCCAACCAAGGGACGGCGGGTCATCCTGGGACAACTCATCACAGGTCAAATTGACCTACTCATCGGTACACACGCCCTGATTCAACCCACTGTAATGTTCCAAAACTTGGGACTGGTTGTAATAGATGAGCAACATCGGTTTGGAGTAGAGCAACGCATAGCCCTACAAAGCAAAGGAGAACCTACTCCCCACCTGCTCAGCATGACCGCCACGCCCATCCCTCGCACCCTAGCCCTAACCCTGTACGGGGACTTAGATGTCAGCCAGATTGACGAAATGCCTCCTGGACGAAAGCCCATCAATACACGGGTCATGGACACAGAAGCCCGACCCTTCTTTAACCAAATCATCAAACAGCAACTGGCAATGGGGCACCAAGTCTACATTGTTCTGCCCCTCGTCTCAGCATCAAAACACTCAGAACTCCAGAGTGCAACCGATGCGTTCGATCGCTATACCCAGCAGTTTCCTGAACACACGGTCGGGCTGCTCCACGGACGAATGCAGAGTGAAGAGAAAAACTCCACCCTAGACGCATTTCGGGCTAATCATATCCAACTCCTTGTATCAACCACCGTCATCGAAGTAGGGGTAGACGTGCCTAACGCTACGGTGATGATGATTGAACATGCGGAACACTTTGGACTGTCCCAACTCCATCAACTGCGGGGTAGGGTCGGACGCGGCAGCCACCAATCCTATTGCTTGCTATTAGACACGTCTGGCTCTAGCGAAACGAGGAACCGACTAGACGTGCTAGCTCGAACTGATAACGGGTTTACCATTGCCGAAGCCGATCTCCAGCTTCGAGGGTCAGGTGAAATCCTGGGAACTCAACAAACAGGCACTCCTAAATTTGCCTTAGCAGACTTAACCAAAGATGGACAGATTCTAGACTATGCCCGCAATGCTGCCCGCCAAGTCATTGCTAAGAAGGATTCGCTACGCTGCTGGGACACACTACTGGTTGAGTGCGATCGCCGAGGGCATCTGGAAAAAGCTGGACTTCAGACCCACCTGAACTAACCCAGCTATCGCATGGGTGGAGAGACATTTAACCCCTCCACCTATGCACCCCATCCAAACTAGAACTGTCCTACCACTTGAAGTTGGCAACCGGACTCCCGGAGCCAATTTCACAAAACTTCCCATCCCCTGCAACGAAGGCATACATACGGGCGGGCCTTACCTATCACCCAACGGACTGGAAGTTTGGAAACCCTTAGACGGCATTTCTCACTTGACCACTGTAATTGGTCGCATCCCCACCCAAGAAGCGATCGTCCTGGAATACATGGCAGACAAGCCAGGGTTTCCCCGCAATTGGAGGGTAGAACTTGCCAATGACCGACTTTGGCTAGTCCGAGCGAAATGCGGGGTAGTCGGGCAAGACCTCCCTGTTACGTCTCTTAGCCTCTCCCAAATCCTCTATATCGAGCAAGCCGTTCGCCTTCTCAATGCTAATCACTGGGAAGTTAACGATCGACTAAGCATTGCGATCGACCCTAGTACAAATACTCCTTTCATCCTAGACCTATCTGCTGCCTGTCAAGTTGGTGTTCATCCTGAGTCACGACAAGCGAATGATTGTATTTGGCTAGCAAAGTGGCTCGAAACCCTTGAAGCAACTTCACTCATTAAACTACGCTGTGAAGCAAAACAACTCCTCAACAGCCGGGAATGGAGAGACGCAAGGTACGACAGCCGCTACACCTGGGTTTATCGTTTAGATCTACCAGGCTCATCTGACACTGCAATAACGGATGCCGAAGACTTTGCCCAAGCTATGGCCATTGCTAACCACGCAGAAGGGATGCTTTGGAACTTTAAAACCCACTGGTGGGTGATTACCCCCGCTGCCATTGACCCAGCCGATGCGGAGGTGTTCAACCTGGAATGGGGTTGGTCTCCTATTGTCTACGAAGATCCTATCCCCGCTATCGCGTAGGACAACCGACCTCCTCGAACCAAGTCTTATGCGTCAAACCCACACCCAGTTCTTCCTTACGTTCAGCCTAACTGAACACCCCCACGATCGGTTCCATATCCAATTACCGTGGACAACCCCCTCATTCACCTTTACAGAGATGGATGCGTACTTCTTAGGCGTAGTCGGCAAAGTGGTACACCCCAACACTCGGAAGCTAAAGCGAACCGAAAACATCCCTGAGCCTGTTTCCACAAACTGGTTCCGCTCCAGACTCTGCGAACAAGCCAGATTCGAGGCAAAGGCAGCCGCTTAGCCTTAATCTGCATATTTACCCAAAACAGGTTTGTTGCCCCGGCAGCAGACCTGTTTTTTTATCCCCAATAATCCATGCCAAACCCTCTTGTTGTACTGATGGACGGGCTGGGTTGTGATAGTTCCACGATCGGGCACCAGTGGGCAACCAATCCCAGTACACGACTTCTGCCTACGGGAGAAACTTTTGAGTTAGATCAACTCATTGTCCTGACTAGCCAAACTGGAAACGAGTGGGGACATACCGCTCACCTTAACGAAACGTATAAATATCCAGTTCACACCGCACATAACATCCGTACTGTTCAAATTACCAGAGCAGGCAGTTCAACCAAAGACGGATACACAGTCCTAGACGATACCCGATCGCCCCAGCGCTGCTTTATCCGAGGATTACACAACAGCCTTGACCATCCGACACCTACACTAGACAAACGCATCCTAGACTTTATCCCCCTACCAGAACTCCTGAAACGGTTCCCTACCGTGTCTATTCAAGCCAGCGACACACCAAGCTCAGGCTACTCCCTGGGTGAAGAACTACTGGAGCGGGGCACCGTCCCTCAGTTTAGCGAAGCTCAACGTAAATGCTCTCCCAAATTCAAACACCTTATCCAAGACCAATGGGTAAAGGACACAGCAAAGCTGACACAAGGTTACTCCCTAGGCGAAGACCTGCTCGAAAACGGGGTTGTACCGCAGTACGTTCAAGGACGACGCAAATGCAGTAGCAAGTCAAAAGCCCGTCCATGTGACCAATGGGTAGACGACTTTGCTGATACGGTTGGCTCAGAAGACAAGCCCGTTATCTACGTTGCGATCGGGTTCACAAAAGGGGAGGAACGCCGCCGCGACCGAGGAGAAATGGCTGAGAACAACAGCCAACCAGACAAGCTACCCTACCGCAGGGTTAACTTCTTTCCCCTCATCGACCAGTTCAAGTACGAACGCAAAGATACGGAGGCTTATGCCCATCAAGTCATTGCCCGTGGCATCGAACCGTGGTGGCGCAGTGCTTGCGTGGAATGTCCCTTCAGCGGGATTGCGGGGCCCAAAGAAGAAGTGCTGATGAAGCATCGTCAGTACCCGATCGAGTCTGGATTTGCTTTGTTTGTAGAACACGTCTCTAGGCGACTGAACCCAAAGCAGACCCTGTACCCCTCTGGACGATCGCTCTACCAGATGCTCTTAGATGATGGCAATTTTGCAGCTCTAGCCAACCTACAGGAACGACTGGAATCCTCGCCTTGGGCAGTCTACAGAGTCCAACGGATTGTTGGCACCCCCGTTCCGTGGCGGAACACCCAAATCTTAGCCGTGGATGATTACCACAGCATTGACCAAACCCTTGTAGATGTTAGTGCGGCCCTCCTTGCTCCGCTAACCTTAGAACCAGACGGATTTACCAGAGCTTGGATCGAACTTCGTCAGGTCGAGAACGTTCGAGTCGAAGACCTGCTGACGATCGCCCCTGCTATTGTGCGAGAGAAGCACCGTCCTGGTTGGGACAAAACCTGGAACCTTTACCACAATACTCACCAGCAACTTGACCTGTTCAGTTAGGTTAGGGAAAACTAGGACGTTCCCTAACCAACGCCATACGCTAATTTGAGGGAGATTACAAAAAAAATGGAGCAAAGCCACGACCTTTAAGCATGGGATGTAGCAATCCCCTTTCAAATCAAAAAGAATCCTCTAGCTCTTACCCACAGAGAAAAACTTACATACCATGACTGAACCGCACCATGAGCGCCGCCATCGTGTCTTAAACCCCAGTGAGTCCTATACATTCAGCCGTTATTTCGAGCTACCATTCAATCCAGAAGACATCCTTGCTGACTTAAACTGTACTTTGGCTCGGAGACGCTTAACCCTACCCCGCTATCTAGGTGCAATCGATCGGCTAGAATTCCTACAAACTTACTTAGAACGCAACCTAGAACTTGCCACACCTATCTCAGAGGTCTCTAGACGGGAGATTCTAATCGCACCAACTCTACTGGAAGTCTGTGCCCAAACCCAAGCTAGGCTAAACATCGAATACACAATCAAGGTAAATGACTGGCTAAAGGGCACCCTTGACTATTACGTTTCAGCCCCCAACGGATTGCTTGTGATTGAAGCAAAACAAGCAGATTTAAGTCGTGGATTTTTGCAACTGGCAACAGAACTAATCGCCCTCGACCAGTGGATTGAGTCACCCATTACCCTCCTCAGAGGTGCTGTCACCACTGGGGAAGTGTGGCGGTTTGGTGAGTTTGATCGAACAACCCGCCAAGTCATAGAAGACCGATCGCTGTATCGCATTCCCAATGAATTAGAGCCTTTACTACAAATCTTGATCGGGATCGTTACAGGCCTGGAATCACCCAATCCAACCAACCTCTAACCCACCCTCAATCTCCACCTTTCACCATAAACAGGTTTGTTGCCCTGGCAGTAGGCCTGTTTTTTTATACACAACAATCCATGCCAAAACCCCTTGCCAAGGTTAGTGCAACCCTCCTCGCCCCCCAGACCTTAGAACCAGACGGATTTACCAGAGCTTGGATCGAACTTCGTCAGGTCGAGAACGTTCGAGTCGAAGACCTGCTGACGATCGCCCCTGCTGTTGTGCGAGAGAAACACCGTCCTGGTTGGGACAAAACCTGGAACTTCTACCATAATACTCATCTGCAACTTGACCTGTTCAGGCTCTCTCAAGATCGCTCCTGAGACATCCGAGCTTCCCAGCCAGTTGTCTAGACACTGTTTTCAATGCCTCTCTAGGCTTGACCGAACCACACTCAGGACATTAAATTAAACTACCTGCACCACCCCCAGACCCATGACTCAAGCCTACCAGAAGCCACTCCTGAACCCATTTATCGATAAAGACCGCTATACCTTTAGTGACTACTTCGATAGCATCCTATCCGCACAAGACATTGCTCGGGGATTTGACTACACCTTGGAGGAAGTCGATTTACATCTAGATCATCGGTTGCCGGAATCAACAAATTTATCCTGGCTGCACCGCAGTCTCCAGGTTAACCAAAACCGCTCCCGCTTGGTAAACGAATTTGCCCGACGTGCTGCGATCGTCTCCCCCATCCTGCATGAGGTGTGTGAGATTGCAAACTTAAAACTCAGCAATGAGTATGGAATCTCTATCAGCCCTCACCTCACAGGCATTGTGGACTACTGGATTGAGGCAGACGTAGCCCTACTGATTGTCGAAGCTAAAGAATCCGATCTGGTACGGGGATTTAAGCAACTGATTCCTGAGTTGATTGCCTCCCACTACTGGAGTCAGTCTTCCGCACCCAACTTGTATGGGGGAGTCACCGATGGAGAACGCTGGCAGTTTGCCCTACTCAATAGACTCGAAGCTCAGATTCGACAGGATCGGCGGGTCTACAAACTCAACGATTTAGAGTCCTTGGTCGGGACACTGGTGGCGATCGTCCAGCCTAGACAGGATTAAACCAACATCGCACTTTGCCTGGTTAGGGAACAATCCAAACCTCCTCATTAACGCTATCGCGTTGAACAGGGGACGTTCACTATTACCTACTGTGCAAACCCTAACCCTACCTGAACTTACCCCCGTTGTTGGAGTTACCGACCCGAACTTAGACTCTGACCTAGCCCAAGCCTGGGCAGAGTTCCTAATTCGGGAAGACTACTTCCAGAGCGGAGGCTCCTACTAATGCCGATTCCACAATCTGTAATGTTGGAGTCTTTGACAAGCACTAGCATCCTTGCAGCACAGGCATTTCAGCGCTTAGGAAACGCTGAGACACCAGAAGACGAAGCTACCCAACTAGAGTGGCTTTGGGAGGTGAAAGCCAATCAAGAAGACTTGATTGATGCCCACGTCGAATTAGCGGATCAACTCGATGCAGAAATAGCCGCTGTCCAAGCCAGGATGGACTTCCTCGTTCAAACCCACAACGTTGCTCTGAACAGACTACGGCGCTGGAGAACGGCTTTAGACCATACAGTCTTGAAGCTCAACCAGTCTGGATTCTTAGGGAATGAAGCGATCGGCAACACACGTCGCATCCGCATCAAACTCAACCCTCCTGCTTGCGAAGTGACCGACATGAGTCAAGTCCCTGAACCCTACGCCAAAACCAAGTTAGTTCCGACCGAGTTCGTGGACAAAGCAGCCGTCAAAGCTGCCTGGAACAAAGGCATACACGTTCCAGGCACAGAGGTAACCCGTGCCCGTAAAGTCGTATACGAGTTGGTTCCGACTAGTGCTAAACGACTCAAGCAATCCTAACCACTTAGGGAATAGATAGGGGGTGGATTGTCCTTATCTGTTCCCTAAGTCCTTACCCAACACCCCACCTCCTATGGCATCTCCTCCCTCCCCTTGGCTCACCCTTGAAGCAGCAGCCACTGCTCAAAAAAACCCTATCGAAACCCTGCAAACCCTCCTAACCCAGTCCAGTCCTGAACACAGCTTCAGGGAGATTGGCTACTTGTTCGATCGAGAAAAGCACGAAGCAGGTGAACCCTGTTTGCAACTTCTGTCTGCAAGGCCCAGCCCTAACCCAGACCCAACTGAGCCTGACACACGGAACTACGACTGGGACGGCTTAGCTCTGGTTATCCAACTACGCTGGCAACCAGGCACACCCCGAAAGGTACTGATTACAACAACCACCTACGACGACTTTCCAATAGCGGTGCTAGTCGATGCTGACCAGCTACCGCTAGACACCTTACCAGCAGCTATTCAAGCTCTGCTGACCACACTTCAGCAGGACTTGCCAACACGGGCATTTCGACATCAACAACACAATCAGGGTGCTAAACGTGCCACTCCCGCTAAACGCAAGACTCCTGTAACTCAGCCTACCACTCCAAAACACGTAGCCCCTGAGCCAGGAACACCACCCCAAACCCAAATCAGCCTCTTCTGAACTACATACTTACCATGACAAACTCATCCGACAAAACCCTTGTTGAACTAGAAGGGCAACAACACTGGATCAGCAACGACATTGCTCAGAATGACAACCTACTGCGGCAACTCTTCAGCGGACTTAGCCCCGAAGTCGCTGGAGCCGATATCGAGCGGAAAGATGGGAGAATCACGCTGGTGCCTCGTAAGGGAACAAAGGGAAATTCTGTCCTAGACATCCTAGATAGGAGTCCTCCCGAACTCAATCCAGCCATTGAATGCTGTGTTGCGCTTCAACACCTAGAACTGCGGGTTGGCATTGACAAAACCAATGCCACTGCAATCAGTGAACGCATCACTATTGCTTTAGAACAAAGCCAATCTTGGAACACCCATATCAAATCTACTCTCCAACAACTAGACCAGGCGTTGCCTCAACCCATTGTTCCGCTCGGATTCTAGCCATGTCCACCCCAACCTTACCCACAACCTATGCCGAGCTGACCCATCGGCTCCAACACTACAAACCCTGGCAAGCTCTCAGTCCCTGCGAAGCTAGGAGCTACCTAGAACAACGGCTAGGCACGTACAGACTGCTGGGACTATACCAAACCTTCTTTCCCACTGAATTTGCCCTCAGCACTGCTTCAGCCTACGAAAGCTTTACCCCAAATGGGCATAGTCACCTGGAATTAGAGTTTCTACGCAATCTAGATATCCTAGTTCCCATCAACAATCTAGATATCCTAGTTCCCATCAACGACTGGACAGTAGACTGGGCAGCCGAGGAAAAACTGAGCTACCTCCCCATATCTGATATGGGCATTGATATCCATGAGGACGGCTCCATAGAAACCCTAAACCTGCACCTACAGTACCTACTCAGCCTGAGCAATGAAGGACGGTACTACCTGGAAAACGTTGATGGAGTGGAGTGGTATGAAGCGATTTCAGGACTTAGCTTAGACCAAATCCAACACCCAGACCAGGTACCCATAACCAAGCTACGGCAACGGTTCAACAAACTTCCCGCCCCCATCCGGTTTCTGCCTCTGATCCTTTCCCTGTTGGACAAATCGACAGGCAATCTCTGGCTAGATGCAACTGAGAACGAAGACTACTACGGCGAATCCACCAGCTTAGATTTAACAGAAGCTAACCTCCACTTGGCAATTCGCCACTGGAAACAAGCCCAAGTCATGATTAAACACTGCGGATGCTTTATCGACTGGCTTAAATCCGACCTCCCCGCCCGATTCACAGAACTGCTAACCCTATGGAATCCCCCCTATCTTCCCTAACTCTGACCGCAGCCGATCGCGCTGCCATTCAAGAAGCTACCCTGCAAGATCTGGCAACCCAGGACTGGAAAGCAATCCAAGCTGCCATCTTCATCACAGATATGCTTTACATTTACAAACGTCGCGTTCCTGACACTGTTCCCCAGACCTACAGCTACAAATGCCTATCCCCCGAAAGCCTGCAACGCGCCTTTCACCTAGACCAGATTGATACAGGCTGGCTCCTGCCTGGGATTGTCCGTTGCGGTTCTAGCACCCAAGGCAACTGGGCAGTGCTGTTCATCGAACCTCAGCATCACATCCTGAAGTTTGCTGGGCAGGATACACCTCTCACGACCAACACTCTGCCAGGACTGGTCATGCTAGGACTTGAGACTACCTACTGGCTTTGGGCAATCTCTACCCCCAGCTTTGATGCAACTGCCCAAGCCTATAACCCACCATTGCCCAACGTAGAATCATCCGACAAAATCTGTTGGGGCACGAACCTACCCCCTGCTGCTTCGGCTCAAACCATCCACAAGGCATGGAACCTGTTCATGACCAGCCCATTCAACAACCATCTCACCACCCACAAATCCCGTAAGTTCCCAGATGTCACGGTGCAGCTACGGAAGCTTAGCACCCAGAAAAAGAAACTCTATCCAATGTCCGATCTTGTACCTGCGAATGACTGCAAGGTCTCGATCGGAACCCTAATCGAGGACAGATTAGCATGGACTCCCTAATCACCCACCACTTTGCCACCCCTACAAACTTGCCTGCACCTAGCCCCACCAGTGCGATCGAGTATTGGGTTGGTGCAACTCATATCTACGCCCGTGCTGCCCGACCTGGACTCAGTGTACTGATGCCCATTTCAAACCATAAACAACCCATCAAAGGACTGGTTGACCTTGACCCCTATGTCCACCTGACCCCGCTCGTTCCTAAATCCCTACTCTGGCAGATGTGGGCCCAAGCCAATGTCCACCTCCCTAATGAGGTGCTGTTTCATCTAGTTCTGGAGGCTGGCACCTGGACACTCGTGACCCCTGACCAGACCCAAAGCCAAGGACACTGCGAACCTACCCAAACTGATGCGGCATCCTCCAGCGCTACTGCCCTGATTGAACTGCACAGCCACGGACATCTCCCAGCCTTCTTCAGCAATACCGATAACCAAGACGAACGAGGAGGCTTTCGCATCTATGGCGTACTGGGACAGGTCAACAACCCTCACCTTGAACTGGTTCTGCGGGTTGGACTGTTTGGACATGGCTGGATTATTCCCGCCCACCATGTCTTTGACATTAATCCCAGCAATGCGAAATTTGCAGACCTAGCTCATACTCTGAAGGTTGCCCACCATGCCATCTAAAACCCTTAACTACGACCTGGTTAATGCCCAACCCGTTGTTCTTCGCCCGTTCTCCACCATCGAGTTCTGGATGGTGGGCTGCGGCGGTACAGGTTCCTTCCTTGTCCGGCTCCTGTGCCGACTCATGCAAAGTCTGATCCAACAGGGCAAAGAATGTAAGTTGGTATTGATTGACCCAGACACCGTTGAAGTCAAAAACCTAACTCGACAATGCTTTTGCACCGCTGAAGTCGGATTGAACAAAGCCCATGCCCTAGCTGCCCGGTACAGCACCGCTTGGAACCTGCCCATTCAAGCCTGTGCTGAAGCCTTTGACCCCACCACCTTATCTCGACACTACAACAAGCTGATCATCCTGTTTGGCTGTGTTGATAACGCCCAAGCCCGAACTTACCTAGCAAAGGCGCTGGAATTCAACCACTCCCAATCCCCCCGCATCTGGTGGATCGATGGAGGCAACGGCGATCGGTTTGGTCAAGTCCTAGTGGGTTCGAGTCTAGACCCCCGACCTGAAACCTACAGTGCCAGTGAACTAGGCTGGATCTGGCTACCCGCTCCCAGCGTCCAAGCCCCTGACCTGCTCATCGCCAAACCTGAAGAAGTGACCACCGTTCCCCTATCCTGCGCTGAACAAACCCTGCTTAACATCCAAGGCTTGATGGTCAACCCGCAGGTTGCCATCCTTATGGCTGACGTGGCCCAAGACTTGCTGAAAGGAACCCTTAAACGTTTTGCTGTCCTGTTTGACCAAACCACAGGCACAATGCAGTCTCGCTACACCACACAAGAGGCAATTCGGGCAGCCCTTAATCGCTGTAATAGAACTGAAACCTGAAAAAAGATTAGCAGGGATGACTCCTAACCCATTCCTACCAATGCTACCCGTCGTCACCAATTCCAACATCATCAGAGCCAACTGACCCATCAGGATTGATGTCGTTTGCCCATGCCCAAGAGTCATCGTCTTCAGGTATGCCCCTCGTGGACACGTAATCTGGGTCGTTCCACCTAGCTTCCCGTGTCTCCTCAGCCAACCGCTTTGCTTCCCGATCAAACTCGTGGAAATTCCTATCAAGTCCCCACCGATATGGAGTGCCATTGTCGTGGGTTTGACGCACATCCATCAACCTGGCCAGCGGACACTGTAACGGGAATGTCATCCAAGTTAGTTCATCTAGGGTGAAGCGTTTGTACTCAATCTCCAACGCTTCAACCGGCACAACAATATCAAAGTCATCACCCGGATGCTCATACATCTCTGAACGGATTGCAGGTAGTCGTGCTTCCACCCGTAACTGTTGAGTCAGCTTGAAAGGAACCTGACCTGGAAATGAGAGCGACAAGCCCCACTTGCCCAACAATACACGCTTGGGAACATGAAACTCATGCCGAATCGCAATCAATCCATCTTCTAGGGATAGGTCGCCAGGCAAAACCCTTATGGAAACTGGCACAGGCTGTCTACCTATCATGACTTTCCCTACCAACTAATGCGAGAAACAAATCACACACTAACCTTCTGGCTCCAAACCTTAACCTATCCAAAGACAGAACTTACCTTACCCGTTCCCCTAACCGGGGAAGGATGATTGGGGCAACTCACCCCACCTTAACTGAAATCATACCGAGGGGACAACAGCTATGGCAATCACAGAATTCGACCTTACAGAGCCTTATACCCAGACCTATTTCGCACCAAACGGGCCCGGCACAAACAGACTGCTGGTTCCTGTTTATGACAAGGCAGCGAACACTATGGAACCTGATAAGGTACGGGTAGACAACTCAGTCCTAGCCGAATGCTTCTCCCCAGACGAGCTTGGGTCCTTAATGATTGTCCGACTTCCAGAAAAGACAACTGAAGCCGACTTTAAACTCCTAGCTGATTTCACCCCTGCTGATGGAGTAGCGCGTACCCTAGCCTTCAGTACCAGTAGCACGTTCTACTTTGCAGACACGGATTTGAAGAGTAAAATTGGTGCCTTCTTCGAGACTGAAACAGACACGGCTTGCCGCTACGGGTCACTCCTGACATCCAACTGCTACGAACACATCGAAAGTGTTGGCAATGTACGGGTCAAAATCGTTGACTACAAAGATGAAGAAACCTATGGGCACCTCAAAACTGGAGATTGCCGAGGCATCATGTCTAGCGAGTTTGCAGCACGGGTCAAAGCTGGACTAACCGAAGAACAACAAGCGAACGGGGAACCTAGCGCACCGATTCAATTCCGCTTTGCCTGGAACAAGGCTGACCAAAACGAAGCCAACCTAGATACGTCCCCCGCAAACAGTTTCATTGCTAAGGGCACTATTGCCATAGACGATGAGGTGATGCAACTCGCTAACGATGATACCAACACAGGCAATTTGGTAGACGAACACCTGCTTAACTCCCCTGATTCTGACAACCAACCCTACGACATCATTCTTGACCGCAGTTCCATCAAAGGCATTAAAAAGTCCTTGCTAGACGAACTCCTGCCCTGCGGTGACTATACCTTTCCCAGGATTGCTTTTGGTAACAGACAAGAAGCCAAAGACAACCAATACAAAAACAGTTGGCAAGCCACCATCTGCTACAGCCCTGAAGCCATTAAAGCAGACTTTGGCGATGCGACCCGCGCCGCTGCCGAACGTCTTGCCTCTATCCAGGACAGTCCGATCGCCCTGCGGCAGTTCATCCTAGAAGAGCATGATGCCCGCCAAGCTGCAAAACTTCAGACGGGCGGAAGCGAAGCGGGGTTTGACCCAGATGACTTTGATGATTTCGGTGGAGAAACCGGTGATGAAACCGGTGACTCTCAGATTGAACCAAACATGATCCGACTACTAAAAGCAGACGTAAATGGAACCCTGCTCGACCATCCCAAAGTAGCGGAGTTTATGCAGAAAACCCTTGCACGCGCTTGGAAAGAACTAGCTATCAACGGAGCAGAACGATGGGACTCAGGCATGGCCCAACCCAGCAGAGACCTAAACCCTGGTGAGGTGTGTATCCCCAACCTCCAAAACGGGGAAGAAGTGATCATTACCCGCTCCCCTATTCCCAGTTCTGACAACATTCGGCGCTATACCAACCGCCATATTCCCGATGGAATGCAGTACAAAAACGTCGTGTTCATGAACCCTGATGATGCAGCTAAACACCACCAAGGCGACTTTGATGGCGACCAAATGGTGTACAAACGCTCTGCGGATTGGCCCAACATTGCCCGCGAAACCAAGCACCACAGTGAACCCAAAGAATACGGAGATGCCGGACAACGCGCCAAAGTCAGCTACGACGATATTCGTGACGAGAATGGCAAAAAGAAATACGGAGACTTAGGCAAAATTGCCCTTGCCGCAAAACAAAACAAGATTGGCATCGTTGCCAGCTACATCGGCAAGGTCAAAGCTTCAGAACCGTCTGATAAGATTGCCAACAACCCAGAAGAGTTAGCTGACTGGAAAAAAGACCAAACCAGACTCCTGACCCGCATGACCAAAGGGCTACAGGTTGAAGTGGACTCTGGAAAGTCCGCAGAACGGATGGAGGACTGTAGCGAGTTTGGCGGGGCATCTCTAATCAAGAGTGCCAAGGACTGGGAACAGCAGTATCCAGTCGCCTTCTTCAAAGCCTATAAACTAGATGACCTCTATCTAAAATTTACCCTTCCTGCTAACGGCACGACCTCAATCAATGTCCTACCCAACCTGATTAATGACTCTTGGACTGAAACCAAACTCTTTGTCCGGGAACGTCGAGAGTTTCAGACCCTCATGGCTGGCGACGACACCCGCTGGATAGCCTACAAAGAAGAAGCCAACGAAATCCGCAACGAATTTGACGAAGCCAAAGAACGTCTCAGAGAACGCACAGACGGAGACAACAAAGCCTTTAAAGAGGGAATTGGGGAACTGTACAAATCTATGCAAACCCGCATTGAGAAACAATTCCCCGAAGCCGAAGAGCGCAGCCGTCTTCACCAAGCCCTCTGGCACGTCCAGCACACAGATAATCGTGACCGGACGGAAGACATCAAAGAGTGTGTTAAATGGGCAGAGACTCAAGAACCTATCTTCGAACATCGGCAAAACGTAAGAGTGGAAGATGAAGCCTTAGCCTTCAACGCCCCCGTCCTCAGCACTCCGTTTGGCAAGGACACTGCGTTCTGGAAAAGCAAGCTAGAGAGGAAGGGAATCAAATACCACGCCCAAATCCGCAGTGATGTTCCCTACGTCGATTTCGTTCTTCCCAATCTAACTGAACGGCAACAAACCCAACTTGAGCAAAGGTTTGGACGGGAAATCACAGACCCAGAAAGCGGGTTCATCGCCGATAGTGACAAACCAGGACTTCCTGACCTCAGACAAACCGTGCAGCGACGAGGGCTTGAGATTGCCCCGCCCCGCGACTACTCCACCTGGGCACAACCTGCTAGGGAGGGAGGCAAAGCTGCGCTCAGCTTCAACCTGTGCATCGAAGAAGCATCCAACCGCTTATCTACGCTTCAAGTTGAAAAGCTGACCGTAATTGGCATCAAATACAACGACTTCTCAGACTCTGACTTCCGTGACCCTGAATGGAAACAACCTTTTGATGTCCAGCTAGGCAAACTGCGCTTCAAACCCTCTGACCCCCAGTACGACAAGCAAAACGGCAATCCGTGCATTAAAACAGGTGACAACGTTATTGGCACCTTTGGAGCCGGACAGGTTCACCTAAGTCCAGGTACTACCCTCGTTGCACAACTAGAGGAAGCAGTGCCCAACAAAAAAACAGGTGAGATCAGCCAAGTTAACTTGAAGGTCTATCCCCAGTCACTAGAACTGCCTGTGTTCGAGTTCAAACCCGGCAAACCTGCACAACTTAAATCTGCTGAACCCGTGATTGTTCCCCTTGACCCCACCACAGCCCGCATTGCGACGGAACTGATTGCTGAGAACCAGAAACTCGCTCCATCTGCCATTCCTGATGAGGCTAGCACGGTCGGTGCTTGGACTGTCCAGTTTGATGCCACCCACATTACGATGAAGGACGGGGACAAACCCATCATGAGAATAGATCGAGCCACGAACGAGGTGGTGCAGACCTTGCCTGAAGAGAAACTACGTGAACTGGAAGCTGTTTATGCTCAAGAAGAAACTACTAAGCAGACAACTCAGGCACCACAGGAGACTCAAGAACCTCAAGAGGCGCAAAAACCAACCACGAAGAAGCGCCGCCCTGTTCGAGACTACGATATTGACAACTTAACTGTTCAGTCTATCCTTGCAACCATTGCTGAACCCCCGACCAAACCCTACACACCTTTACCTCGAAACTCCCATACCGGACACGAGTTGTAGAAAAGCAAAAGCTCCAAGTCTACTAATCTAGAGCTTTTGTTTTTACTTGCTCATAAGCTTGTCTAATGCATCCAGTAGTCGTTCCACCTGCTTCACCTTAGTGGGGTTAGTCATGGCCCCGCTTTGCTTTAACCGCTTTGGCAAGCTCTAGTACTGTCTTAGCAGGATAAAAGCCGCGTCCATTAAAGGGGCAGTCAGAGGTTTAATTCGAGTACAGCCCATCTTCACAAATTAAAACCCCGTCAGTAATGGCGGGGTAATCAGTGATCTGCTGAGAGATCACCCTGCGTTTTGAACAGTCTGTTTACGCTTCAAGTATTCAAGTCTAGACTGCAACGCAGCGGGAGACTTAAGTTTAAGAGTTGCGAGTCGCTTCTTAAGATCTAGATCTAGCTTCATGAGTCTTGTTGATTATGGTACAAATCCCGAACTTGTTGTTCAACTTGAGCTTCGTAGTATTCATC
>Ga0209181_10002329_pt1 | contig 31428 bp, 30 predicted proteins | sample MAT05_FD_187208 | JGI IMG/M metagenome (GOLD analysis project Ga0209181, IMG submission 187208) | Freshwater microbial communities from Lake Fryxell liftoff mats and glacier meltwater in Antarctica - MAT-05 (SPAdes) (version 2) | ecosystem: Environmental > Aquatic > Freshwater > Ice > Liftoff... | reverse complement strand
GAACACGCGGTGAAGATCGGCGTGGCCAGATTCCCAACATGACCAGCATTGATCTGCGTCCTTCAGACATCGAAGAACGTCTGGTGCCGGGGCACTGGGAAGGTGATCACATTAAGGGGGCAAGCAATCGATCTCAAGTTGGCACTTTGGTCGAGCGCGAAGCTTGAAACCGCCCTTGCAAAATCGCAATCTCGCAACGCAGTTTGGCCAAGCTTTTTTGCGTGCAACACGCCATGCATTTGACGTAGCTGCGAGCTGTCTTGACGGTCTTGAAAGAACCACAAAAAATACACTTGCGACCATCCAAAAAGTTGGTCGAACAAATAAATACAGTGCGAGCCCCAGTAACCATAAGTTCCTCCAAGGATACATTGGTTACGTTTCGCCCTAATCACCCTAAAATTTAGTGCCAAGTTTTGCATTGCCAAATTCGGCTGATTTATTCCCTTACGCAGTGCTGCTTCCGCTCCATCCTGTCCTAGGAGTGGAGATAAAACGCGAATGGCGGATGATTTAGCACCTTCCGGTATAATTGTGCCTTTCGCTGCATCTCGTTCGCAGCTTCATTTTTGCAGCACGCTATTTTCACTTTTGCCATGCCCCAAATTCTTAAGTTGCGCGGTGGTGCCGCTTTTTCGGCCAATCGTCTTTCACGTCTTATTAGCAGTGCTCAAAGCGGCGCATGTAAATCCAGCAAGCTGAAAAGCTTGGCAGCTGAATTCTGGTATTTCGTGGAGTTGAATAAGTCGCTTGATTCGGCCGAACTGGAGCGCTTAAAGAGTTTATTAAGCGCCACATCGAATGCGCCAGAACCGAAAGGTATGCTGTTGCTGGTTACACCGCGTTTGGGTACGATTTCGCCATGGTCATCGAAAGCAACGGAGATTGCCAACCAGTGCGGCTTTTCAGCCATTTCACGTATAGAGCGCGGCACGGCGTTTCATGTGGATGCAAAAGGGGATGTCGACACGCTGCTGCCCTTGCTTCATGACCGCATGACCGAATCGGTGTTGAATTCGTTTGATGCCGCTGATGCGCTGTTCCGTCATTACGCACCGCAGCCGCTTTCAACGGTTGATGTTGTGACTTCTGGTCGCGCTGCTTTAGAGCAGGCGAACCTCGACATGGGCTTGGCGCTTTCTGCCGACGAAATCGATTATTTGTTGGAACACTTTATCCGCATCGGACGTAACCCTACCGATGTGGAGTTGATGATGTTCGCGCAGGCAAACTCTGAACATTGCCGCCACAAAATTTTTAATGCGTCCTGGGTGATTGATGGAAAGGCGCAAGAACACTCGCTCTTCGGCATGATCCGCGAGACGCATAAGCGCCATCCGGAAGGCACGGTAGTGGCGTATTCCGATAATGCCTCGGTGATTGAAGGCGCAACCGTTAAACGTTTCTATCCGCGTGCGGATGGTGCTTATGCGTGGCATGAGGAAGAAACCCATCTGCTGGCGAAAGTGGAAACGCACAATCACCCAACTGCAATTTCACCTTTTGCGGGTGCGGCGACTGGCTCGGGTGGTGAGATCCGTGATGAAGGAGCAACGGGTCGGGGTTCCAAGCCCAAAGCGGGTCTTGCCGGTTTCTCTGTGTCCAATTTGCAAATTCCTGGTTTCGAGCAGCCGTGGGAGAAGAAAGATGGAGACTACGGTCGCCCGGATCGCATTGCCTCCGCACTCGACATCATGATCGAAGGGCCGATAGGGGCCGCCGCATTTAACAATGAGTTTGGTCGCCCGAATCTGGCTGGTTATTTCCGAACTTTCGAGCAGGAAGTGGCGGGAGAAGTCCGCGGTTATCACAAGCCGATCATGATCGCCGGAGGCGTGGGCAATATCGCGGCGCGCGATTCATTCAAAATTAATTTCGAGGCAGGCGCATTACTCATTCAACTCGGCGGCCCCGGCATGTTGATTGGCTTGGGCGGTAGTGCCGCCTCTTCAATGGCAAGTGGAACAAATACAGCGGATCTAGATTTTGCGTCGGTTCAACGCGGAAATCCCGAGATCCAACGACGCGCGCAAGAGGTGATAGATCGTTGTTGCCAGTTGCAAGATAACAATCCCATTTTGTCGATTCACGACGTGGGAGCGGGCGGATTGTCCAATGCGTTGCCCGAGCTGGCGCACGGTGCCGGTTGCGGCGCACGTTTTGAGTTGCGTGCTGTGCAGCTTGAAGAGCCGGGCATGTCGCCACGCGAGATTTGGTGTAACGAGTCGCAGGAGCGGTATGTATTGGCCATTGACGCGTCACGCTTAGCTGAGTTCAGCGCTTTGTGCGAACGCGAGCGTTGCCCCTTTGCGGTGTTAGGCCAAGCCACTGCGGATGGTAATTTGGTGGTTGCCGATAGCCACTTTGAAAATAACGCCGTCGACATGGACATGCATGTTCTGCTTGGCAAGCCGCCACGTATGACGCGTGAGGCGACGACCAAAGCTAAACACCTTCCACCTTTTGATACCACCGGGATTGATTTAAAAGAGGCCGTGGCGCGTGTGCTGCGGATGCCGAGCGTGGCGTCGAAAAACTTTCTGATCACCATTGGTGATCGCAGCGTGGGTGGTTTAACGGCGCGCGACCAAATGGTGGGGCCGTGGCAAGTGCCGGTGGCGGATTGCGCGGTGACATTAATGTCGTTCGACGGTTATCTTGGTGAAGCCTTTGCTATGGGCGAGCGCACGCCGCTGGCTTTAGTGGATGGTCCCGCATCCGGTCGAATGGCGGTAGGCGAAGCAATTACGAATATCGCCGCTGCGCGTATCGAAAAAATCGGCGACATTAAACTTTCCGCAAACTGGATGGCGGCAGCTGGACACCCCGGTGAAGATGCTGCCCTGTTCGCAACGGTAGAAGCGCTCGGCATGGCGTTCTGCCCGGAGTTGGGCGTGAGTATTCCTGTTGGAAAAGACTCTCTCTCGATGCGTACTGCGTGGGAGGTGGAGGATAAGCAAGGGAGCTCAGGTCAGAGAAAAGGGGAGCAAAAGAACCTAAGCAAGCAAGTTACTGCGCCACTTTCCTTAGTTGTCTCTGCGTTCGCACCGGTCGTAGATGCGCGCCTTACCCTGACCCCGCAATTACGCGTGGATTGTGGAGAAACGGATTTGCTGTTGCTGGATTTGGGGAAGGGTCATCATCGACTGGGCGGCTCTGCTTTTGCACAAGCATATAGCTCTGTGGGAGAGCATGCACCCGATGCTGATGCGGCGACGCTAAAAACCTTCTTCGCCGTCATACAGCAGCTTAATGCGGCGGGTTTGTTGCTCGCCTATCACGACCGTTCCGATGGCGGCTTGTTTACTACAGTCTGCGAAATGGCTTTCGCTGGGCATTGCGGCGTGTCGCTGAATCTCGACACCTTGTGCTACGACCCGTTAATGAACGATATTGATGGCCTGGAACGCAAGCCTGAAGTGGTGGGTGGTCGTTTTGGAGATCGGCTTTTGGCGGCTTTGTTCGCGGAAGAGTTGGGTGCAGTAGTGCAAATTCGTCGCACTGATCGCGCGGCAGTGATGCAAATTTTGCGAGATGTTGGCTTGAGCGCTTATAGCCACACCATCGGCGAACCGCTGCTGGATAGTGGAGATAACGGCGCAAATGTGAGCGCGAACGAGATTCGTGTGTGGCGCAATGCTAAGGCTGTATTCCGTGCGTCGCGTGCTGAGTTGCAACAGATGTGGAGTGAAACGAGCTTTCAAATTGCGCGGTTGCGCGACGATGCTCAATGCGCGCAACAGGAGTTTGATGCGCTGTTAGATACCACTAATCCAGGCCTGTCAGCGACGCTGTCTTTTGACTCCAAAGAAAATATAGTGGCGCCGATGATAGCTAAGGGCGCACGCCCCAAGGTGGCCATTTTGCGCGAGCAGGGTGTGAATGGTCAGGTGGAAATGGCCGCTGCGTTTGAGCGTGCAGGCTTTGCTCCGTATGACGTGCATATGACCGACTTACAGAATGGTCGCGTGCATTTAGCCGATTTCAAAGCACTCGCTGCTTGCGGGGGATTCTCCTACGGGGACGTGCTCGGTGCAGGCCAAGGCTGGGCTAAATCGATTCTATTTAATGCACAGTTGCGCGACGAGTTTGCTACATTTTTTGCAAGGAACGATAGTCTGGCTTTAGGTGTGTGTAACGGCTGCCAGATGATGAGCCACCTAGCCGAAATCATTCCCGGTGCAGAAAATTGGCCGCGTTTTTCACGTAACTTGAGTGAACAATTCGAAGCGCGTTTTGTAATGGTGGAAGTGGAGAAAAGTCCTTCGCTGTTCTTGGGCGATATGGCGGGTAGTCGTTTGCCTATTGTGGTGTCGCATGGTGAAGGCCGTGCTTTGTTTGCGAATCAAGGTGCGCAAGATAATGCCTTGGTCGGCATGCGCTATATCGATAACCATGGAAAGCGCGCTACGATTTACCCTGCCAACCCTAATGGTTCTCCGGATGGAATCACTAGCGTAACTACGCCGGATGGCCGCTTTACGATCATGATGCCGCATCCAGAACGCATCTTCCGCACGGTGCAGATGTCTTGGCATCCAGAGCAATGGACAGAAGAGGGTCCGTGGCTTAGGATGTTCCGAAATGCGCGGCGTTGGGTAGCTTAGTAGAAAATCTTTAGTAAATAAGTTTGTGCGGCAAGAGAGCTATATTCAGTGTAATTTTTTAAGAGGAGAGTGACTATGGGTACTAAAGACACCAAAAAAGAAACAAAGAAAGAACCAGCAAAAACCATGAAAGAAAAAAAGGCTGTAAAACAGGCTAAGAAAGAAGCGAGCAAACGGCAATAGCAGCACGTCAGTAGAAACAGCTTAGTAGAAGCCAGGGTGCGATCACCGCATCCCACAAAGACTAGACATTAAGTTGATACAAATAAAAACGGCGCTTACGAAAGTAAGCGCCGTTTTTATTTGCCAGTAAAACTGGCTGATCTAACTTACTAAATTACTCGACCTTTGCTTTTTCGCGCAATTCGATGATGTGCTTTTCAACAACGGCTTGTTGCATACGTTGTTTGATTTGTGGCTTTACTTCATCGAATGCAGGTGCTTTCAGGTCACGAACATCTTCCAACATGATGACGTGATAGCCGAATTCAGTTTTAACTGGCTCAGCAGAGAATTTACCTTTTTGAAGTTTAGTCAGCGCTTCAGCAAATGGCTTTACGTAGCCTGTAGGTGGGCTCCAGCCCAAATCGCCGCCTTTGTCTTTTGAACCAGGATCTTTAGACATTTTGGCGACATCTTCAAACTTCTCACCTTTTTGCAGACGGCTTACGGCGTCTTTAGCTTCGGCTTCGGTTTCTACCAGTACGTGACGCGCTTTGTATTCTTTGTCGCCCATTTGCTTGGTTACAACGTCGTATTCCTTTTTCAGCGCTTCATCGCTGATAGGGTGTGCTTTAACGTAATCTTGCAGATAGGAACGAATCAACAAGCCTTGACGCATGAGTTCGATTTGACTAACTACTTCGGGTCTCTTGTCGATACCCTTTTTCTTTGCTTCTTGCGTCATGATTTCGCGACGAACAAGCTCTTCTTTAACCATAGCACGTAGCTCTGGGCTATCCGGTGCGCCTTGGGAGAGTTGTTCGGTCATTAGAGCCTCGGCACGGTTCTTAGGAATGGCGGTGCCATTCACGGTAACAATGCTGGAGCTTGAAGATGCGGCTGGTTTTTCTGCGGCTGCCTTGCCTTTAGCGAAGACTGGCGAGGTAACGAGGAGTCCGGCTACAAGCAGCGCGGCCAAACGGGAAATGGTACTTATCATGTGTCTTCCTTGTGGTGGTTAATCAGCGTTTTCTGTCGGCGCCAGAGCTTTGATGCTTAGGGCATGGATATCCCGCTGCATCATGGTCCCAAGCGCATCATAAATCAAGCGGTGTCGTTGTAGGGTGGCTTTGCCAGAAAAAATTGCTGAAACGATCATCAAACGGTAATGTCCGCCCCCACTTTTGGCGCCTTCGTGCCCTGCATGCAGGGCACTATCATCAATAATCTCAATATGGCTAGGTTCCAGCGCAGCTAAGCATTGGCGCATGGCGTTTTGAGTATCTAGGGTAACTGAGTTGCTCATGCGGGTAAAACCTGTTTAAAAGGTCGTATTAAGGTGCTTGCATAGACGCCCGCAGCAACATAGGGGTCATTGTCTGCCCAAGTTTGCGCGTCGGTGAGTGAGCTAAATTCAGCCACAATGAGGCTACCCGTGCAGCCAGCAGAAATTACGGGAGCATCAACGGCAGGAAAGGGGCCTGCAAGGATAAGACGCCCTTCGTTCTGAAGTTGTTGGAGGCGCGCAAGATGCGCGGCACGTACAGAGCTGCGTTTTTCTAGACTGTTTGGGACATCCTCACCGAGGATGGCATACAACATTATTGTTTGTCCTCGATTTTATCTTGGGAGATGTGTTCATTGGGACTTACCGGCTCTTCGATTAAATATTTAAACAGAAAGAAAAGATGTGCCAAGGAAAAAACCATCAACAAAATTGGTGTGCCAATAACTTTGAAGGACATCCAAACTTTTTCACTGTAGTTGTAGGCAACAAACAGATTGAGTGCTCCTATTAAAATTAAGAACACTCCACAATGTATATTGACTCTCGTCCAGACGGCATCAGGTGCGGCCAAGATTGCTTTCAGTAAGTCACGAACTAGGTTTCTATTGAAAATTACCGGGGATAGAAAAAGCGCTAGGCTACCTACCCAATAGATAATTGTTGGCTTCCATTTGACAAAAATTGGATTGTGTAAATATAGCGTCGCTCCGCCAAGAACCATAATGACGTAAAAAGTGACCTTGAGTTTGATGCTCACTTTACGATAGCGCAACCATGACCATATGAGTTGCGCAGATGTGGTGGTCATCATCACTGCGGTTGCCACGTAGATGCCGTAAATTTTCCAAGCGACTACGAATAGGATAACGGGAATTAGTTCGAGCAGTGGCTTCATGGGGCGCAATTATGCCTGAGTCTGGTTTACTCTGCTGCCTTTGATTTAGCCTTTTTGTCTTGATCTAACTCGATGGAAGCTGAGTTAATGCAGTACCGTAAGCCTGTGGGCTGTGGTCCGTCAGGGAAAACGTGGCCTAAGTGAGCGCCACATTGGCTACATAAGGCTTCGGTGCGACGCATTCCATGTGCGCCATCTTGTGCTGTGGCAATGTTGGCCGGGTCGGCTGGCGCCCAGAAGCTGGGCCAGCCGGTGCCGGAGTCGAACTTTGTTTCTGCATCAAACAACGCTGCGCCACAGCAAGCGCAGTGATACACGCCTGCTTTGTCGCAGTTCCAGTACTTGCCGCTAAAGGCGCGCTCAGTGCCTTTCTCACGAGCAACGTGATATTGCTCCTCGGTCAGTTTTGTGCGCCACTCAGCGTCTGTTTTGCTAACTTTACTCATGTTTCGTTAGATTCCAGTTGAGGTTTTACTTGTTAGTGTAACTAGGCTTAAAGCACGTATTAAAGCGCAAAAGATTCACGCACTTGCGTGTGATGTTTTACTTTGCCACGTCTTATTCGACCGTATTCTTCAACTTGCCTTTTGGCAGCGTCAAAAGCATCGCGCAGGGCAATGTAAATATCTTCATGTTCTTCTCGATTTACTACGATTTCACTGCCAGGCACCTTGATGTCGATGCGTACATTGTGGCGTTTTCCTTGGTGATGGTGTTTGTGTGGAAGCTCAACACTGACGTGGCAGCCGATGATGTTCGGGTAGAAGGTTTCTAATTTTGCAGCTTTGTCACGTATGTGCTGTTCAACAGCATCAGAGCGGGCAGTATCTTTGAAGGTAATCTGAACGGGTCTTTGCATTATGAAGCTCCTCTTAGAGTGAAGCGAACAAAAGCGACAACAAACAGTACTTACAACAGCAGGTCTGCGGCAGCGCACAAAACCAAGCCGTCGTTGACACATTAGGCCGCTGATGGGCAGTTGTCTAGTACTTCGAAGGTTTTTATTTTTTAGATTAAAACGGTCATTTTGCAGACTGTTTTGGAACACTTTGAAATTTAAGGGTTAGTAAAAAAATCACTTCAGTTGCTCTATTTTTTGCCGTTAAGGTTGCGTTAGGTCTAATCATAAAAGTATTGCCAAGCCAGTTAAATAAATTTATAAAAAATTGGCACAAGGTGCTTGTGCAATGTTTGTCCTAAGAGTAGTTTGATTAGTCTAGGTTTGTTTCACGTAGCTGATAGAGGAGGAGTACACCATGCCCAATAATATTCCCGTCACGCAGGCTAATTACGATAAAACACGCATTGTTGAACGGCCAGATGGTTACTACTGGCAAGACCGCGTTACGGGTGGCGAGTACGGCCCTTTTTCCACTTTGATGCAGGCCGTGGAAGACATGGACTACAGTGACGAATCTGATTTTGAACCCGGAGAAACTTTGTTGGAAGCCGAAGGGGAAATCGGTATTTCAGACTGGATTGATCCGGATACGGGCGCACCAGCTTCCGACGGCGTACCGCATTTAGAAGACCACTAAGCAAAGCGTTCATACTGCTTTTCTTATCCGCTGGACTTGGTTCCAGCGGTATTTGGTGGTGTGGAAAATCTATCCTACGAACGGCAGTTCGATTCCGTATAATCCACGGCTCGTTTTGACTGCCACGGGTCTTTCAGAGACTCGCCCTTATTGTGACTAGCTTAGATACCGAAATTCGCCGTAGGCGTACGTTTGCCATTATTTCTCACCCCGATGCGGGTAAAACAACGCTGACCGAAAAGTTGCTGTGGTTTGGCGGCGCGATTTTGATGGCCGGTGCGGTTCGTGCGCGTAAATCTGGACGCCATGCAACCTCAGACTGGATGGAAATTGAGCGGCAGCGCGGCATTTCCATTACTTCGTCGGTGATGCAGTTCCCCTATCGAGATTGCGTTATTAACTTGCTGGATACGCCGGGCCACGAGGACTTTTCGGAAGACACGTATCGAACATTGACGGCGGTTGATTCTGCAGTGATGGTGGTTGATTCAGTCAAAGGCGTGGAGGTGCAAACCATCAAATTATTGAATGTCTGCCGCTTGCGTGATACCCCCATTATTACCTTCTTCAACAAGCTGGACCGTGAAGGTCGTCCGCCAATTGAACTGCTCGATGAAATCGAGTCGGTGCTGGGCATTCAATGCGCGCCTATTACTTGGCCTATTGGTATGGGCCAGCGTTTTCAAGGCGTGTATCACCTTTACGACAACACCGTTTCAGTGTTCGACCCTGAGGCGGAAAAAGGCACGGCTGAGATCATTCAAGGCTTGGATAATCCCCGTCTTGATGAGCTGATTGGCGAGCAAGCGGATGAGCTGCGTTTGGACATTGAGTTAGTGCGCGGTGCATCGCATACCTTTGATCGAGACGCCTATCTAGCGGGCAAACAGACCCCCGTTTTCTTTGGTTCTGCAGGCAATAACTTTGGCGTGCAATCCTTACTGGATGCGGTTGTTGAGCTATCGCCCACACCGCTTTCTCGGCCTGCTAAAACACGTACTGTGGAGCCGGATGAAAACGTTTTTTCAGGCTTTGTTTTCAAGATACAAGCCAACATGGACCCGCGCCATCGTGACCGTATTGCTTTTATGCGCGTGTGTTCTGGGCATTTCGAGCGCGGCATGAAAATTCGTCAAGTGAGCACGGGGAAATTTATTGCCGTGAATAACGCCATTACCTTTATGGCGCGAGACCGCACCACGACTGACGATGCTTATGCGGGCGATATTATTGGCATACCCAACCATGGCACGGTGCGTTTAGGTGAGACATTCACCGCCGGTGAAGAGTTGTTTTTTACGGGTATCCCGTCTTTCGCACCGGAACATTTTCAGCGCGCTAATTTGCGAAACCCGCTAAAAATGAAGCAACTGCAAAAAGGTTTGCAGCAGTTGGCAGAGGAGGGCGCGACCCAACTTTTCCGCCCTATGGCATCGAACGATCTTATTCTCGGTGCGGTAGGTACGTTGCAGTTTGATGTAGTAGCCCATCGGTTGGAGAATGAGTACGGCGTGGATGTGCTGTTTGAGGCCTACCCATGCGCGACTGCGCGCTGGTTGCGCGGCACGGATGCAGAACTCAAGGAGTTAGTGGATAAACATCCGCTGAACGTAGCCTTAGATGGTGCGGATGAGTATGTATATCTGGCGCCGAATAAGGTGAATTTGAAGTTGGCTCAAGAGCGTTACCCCAATATCAAGTTCTTGGAAACTCGGGAAATTATTTAAATTTTCAAAATAAAAAACGCTGAAGAAGCCCGTGAGGGTTTGTTCAGCGTTGAGCTGCTATAAGCGTTTTAACCTTAAGCTTTCATTTCAAGGCTTAAGGTTAAAGCCAAAACTAAGCCTAAGCGTTGGCGTTTTTACGAATAAAACTGGCCACGCGTGGGCAAATGGTTTCGCGCCAGCGGCGTCCGCTGAAAATTCCGTAGTGACCTACACCTAAAACCATAAAGTGTTCTTTTTTGTCTTTGGGCAAATTGGTGCACAGATCGTGTGCAGCTTCGGTTTGTCCTGGGCCGGAGATGTCGTCCAGTTCACCTTCAATGGTGAACAGCGCCGTCTTTTTAATGGCGGAAGGATCTACTAACTTCCCATTCACGACCATTTCACCTTTAGGTAACTGGTGTTTCATGAACACGCTATCCAGCGTCTCCAGATAGTACTCAGCGGGTAAGTCCATCACGGCGTTGTATTCGTCGTAGAACTTGCGATGAGCCTCGGCAGATTCTCCATCGCCTTTAACCAAGTTGTTATAAAAATCCACGTGCGCTTTCATGTGGCGATCAGGGTTCATTGCCACGAATCCACTGTGCTGCAAAAAGCCGGGATAAACGCGACGTGAATAACCCGCATATTTGTTCGGCACGCGGCTAATTACATGGGCGTCGAACCAGCGACGGCTATGTTTTTTAGCGTACAAATTAACTTCGGTCGGGGCACGACGCGTATCAATCGGGCCGCCCATCATGGTCATCGATAAAGGCTGCGCGGGGTCGTTTTCAGCCGCCATGAGCGAAATAGCGGCTAATACGGGAACCGTAGGTTGGCAGACCGAAATGACGTGCACATTAGGCGACAAAACGCGGATGAAATCCTGTACATAGCTAACGTAATCATCAAAACCAAAGGAACCTTCAGCTATAGGCACTTGCCGAGCGTCTTTCCAGTCGGTGATATACACATCGTGGTCGGGCAGCAAGGCTCGCACGGTGTCGCGTAACAAGGTGGCGTAATGGCCCGAGAGGGGTGCTACGACAAGCACGGTTGGGTCTTTACGTGTCGTGTCCCGCTGAAAATGGAGCAAATTACAGAAGGACTTTGATTCAATCACATGTTCGGTGATAGCCACATCGACACCGTCAATCGTGGTGTGTGTCAGGCCGAATTCGGGTTTTTGATAGCGGCGAATGGCGCGGGCGAGTAGCTCGGAACCGGCGGCAACACGGCTGCTATGGGGAAAATACGACAAAAGGCTGAACGGGCTGGAAAACAAAGCTTGGTTTGTTTCCGCCCATAGCTTCATGGGCGCAGAGGCAGTGTGTTGGAGTTCGTGTAACGCGTACAACATATATGTCCTTTACCTGACTTAGGTGGCTTAAAACATGTTTGAAACTTTAGGACTCCTCTTGCGGAAGTTCGTTTGACTACCCTTTGTACTGCATTCGCGCAAATTTTACACGAAACTGATTACTCCTAGGCTATACGAAAGCTATATCGGCCCCAGGGCGGAAAACTTTAGCTAAGTTTTTGAATGTAAAGGCTTGGTCGCTTAAATTAACGGGGAGTAATCTCAGAAAAGCCACGAATAGCCGTAAACTCTTCGACATCTTTCTGTGGTTGCTTGGAATCGGGGTGGTAAATAGCCAGCAAGTTGGCAATGCCGCTGGCACGGGCTGAACGCAGCACGGGCAAGCTGTCGTCGATAAATAGCGTGCGATCAGGGTTGTAGGGATGGAGCTTGCGTAGTGCAGGCCAAAAGGGCGGGTCTTCCTTGGGCAGGCCGACATCGTGCGATGTAATGAGGTGGTCGAAATGGGGGGCAAGGCCGGTATGGGCCATTTTCAAATCGAGACTTTTGCGATGTGCATTGGTCACAAGTAACACCTGTTTGCCGTGCGCGCGCAACGCGTTGAGAAATTCAACCACGTCAGGATGCACGGCAATGAGGTGTGCAACCTCGGCTTTAAGTGCGGCAATGTCGAGCTGTAATTCCCGCTCCCAGTAATCAATGCAATACCAATCCAGCGTGCCGACCTTGGCACGGTAGCGTTCGGCCAGATCGGCTTGCGCTTCTGCATGGGGCAGATTGCGCAATTCGGCGTAGCGCCGAGGCAAGTGGTGTTGCCAAAAATGGTTATCGAAATGCAGATCAAGCAGCGTACCGTCCATGTCGAGCAGGACGGTATCTATGGTCTTCCAGTCGATCATTCTGCCGTAAGCAGCGAAACGCCAAGAAGGGCGCGGCGCTTGAGCCACGGGCTAGGGCGGTAGCGCGGGTCTTCGTAAAAATCTTGCAGATTTTCCAACAAAATTAGGATGGTATTCGCGCCCAGTGCGTCGCCCAAGGCAAGCGGCCCTTTTGGATAACCCAAACCGAGTGTGACGGCACGGTCGATATCGACAGGGGTGGCAATGGCTTGCTGGGCAATGTCGCACCCAATATTGACGATGTGCGCCACCATGCGTTGCGCCACCAACCCGGCGCTGTCACGAATCACGGAAACAGGAACGCCATCAGAGCCAAATAGCCCATGAGCCGCGTCTCGCATGGCTGGACTGGTAACTGGGGTGGTCATCAAGGTACGGCGCTTGTCGGTAGAGTAAAGCATGTCGATGGCAATGGTGTTCGCCGCGTCCAAACCTTCCATCACCGAGCAACTTGTGGCGTCATGGCCGAGGGGTGTGACAACGCATAAGCTGTTTGGCTGAGGACGGTCGCCTTCATCCAGTTTGCCGCCGAGCTTAGCAACCAACGCTTTGACTGCTTCGCTAAATTCTGGAATGTCTTGGCTTACCCAAACTTGGGCCGGGCGAGCTGCAGGTGGCGGCGCAACGGGAGTGGGTTTAGCTTGATTGTTTTCGTAGGTATAAAAACCGCGCCCTGTCTTGCGTCCCAGCACGCCACCTATCAAGCGCTGCGTGGCGATTGGGGAGGGGCGATAACGCGGTTCTTGATAATACTGGTTATAGATGGATTCCATGACGGGATGGGATACATCCAAACCGGTGAGGTCGAGCAACTCGAATGGCCCCATGCGGAAGCCAACCACGTCGCGCATGATGCGGTCAATTTCGTAAAACTCAGTAACGTTTTCGCCCAAGATGCGCAGTGCTTCAGTCACAAAACCACGGCCTGCATGGTTAACAATAAAGCCCGGGGTGTCTTTGGCGCGCACCGGCGTGTGGCCCATGCGAGTGGCCAGCGCAACAAGGGCAGCGCCTACCCATTCTTCAGTGAGCAAGCCATCAATCACTTCGACCACTTTCATGAGTGGAACAGGATTGAAGAAATGGAAGCCCGCCACACGGCTCGGCAAGCGACAACCAGCAGCAATTGCGGTGACAGAAAGTGAGGAGGTATTACTGGCCAGCAAACAATCATCGCTGACAATGGCTTCAAGATTTTTGAAGAGCTGACGCTTGATATCGAGATTTTCAACAATGGCTTCGATAATGATGTGTGCGGGAGCCAGCCCCTGTAAGTCGCTGGCGACGGTGAGGAGAGCGGATGCGCTAGCAGCGGCTTCAGTCGTGATTTTGCCTTTACCGGCCAAGGTGTTCAGTGTGGCGGTAATGGTTTCTTTCGCGCTATTTGCGGCGTTATCCATTTGGTCAAACAGGATGACGTTAACGCCCGCTTGGGCAGCAATTTGCGCGATGCCACGGCCCATAGCACCAGTACCAACAAGGCCAAGGGTAAGGTTGGAAGCAGCGATATCAGGTCTCATTGAGGTTTCTTTGTGAAGGGTTAAAGAGTAATGCGGGGTTTTAACGAGTTGCCGACTTCAATCATTTTCGACTATTTGGCAAGCTCATGAGCTTGCCAAATAGTCGAAGGGTTTTTTATTTAATTTATCTACGCAAAGTAATGCCTACCAAAGCTTCCACCAAGGTTCAACCCGATTCAGGCCGCGCTCAAAATACACGCTCTTAGGAAAGTTTTTACGCATCACACGTTCTGCATCGTCACGCAGGTCTTTCATGCCCATTTCGTCGTAGGCTTTAACGACAATGAACAAAGCTTCCTCGTTGGAAGGCGCATCAGGATAAGTTTTGATCGAATACTGTGCGCGGTTTGCGGCAGCGAGGTAAGCACCACGCTTCATGTAATAGCGCGCTACATGCACTTCGCTAGTGGCGAGCGCATTGACCAGATACTTCATTCGTGCGGTGGCATCGGCGGCATATTTACTGTCAGGATACTTGGCGACAAGCTCTTTGAAGGCGGCAAAAGATTCACGCGCGGCTTTTTGATCACGCTCCGTCACGTCTTGCATACTGATTGTGCTCAGCAAGCCTAAATCATCGTTAAAATTGACCAGGCCCTTCAGGTAATACATGTAATCAATGTTGGGGTGATTAGGATGCAACTTGATAAACCGGTCGCACGCAGCCAAGGCGGAAGAAGCATCGCCGACTTTGTAGTAAGCGTAAGCCGTTTCAATTTGGGCTTGTTGTGCGTAGCGGCCAAAAGGATAGCGGGCCTCTAGCTTTTCAAAGAGTTTGACGGCTTGCTCGTAGTTAGCATCAGCCATCGCTTCTTTGGCGGCGGAATAAAGTTTATTGGCGGACCAGCCAGCTGAATCGTCGATAACATCGGGCAATAGGCTGCAACCGGAGACCAGCAGTGCAAGAATGACTGCTAGACGTGAGATCATACGCATCGTGAAAACCCTTAATTTTGACCGCGCCGATTATAGCGCAAACCCACCGACTAACCGATTGCTTGATCTGAGCGTCTCCGCCGATTGTGCGGGTCTGCGCCTCGATCAGGCATTGGCGCGCCTCTTGCCAGAACACTCGCGTAGCCGTTTATCGGCCTGGGTGAAGGAGGGGCGCGTGCAGGTTGATGGCGTCGTGACCGACCCTAAACGCAAAGTGTGGGGTGGCGAGCGTCTGACTATCGCAGAAGAATTGCCGCGCGAAGATAGCGCACAGCAAGCCGAAGATATCCCCCTGACCATTTTGTATGAAGATGAAACTATTCTGGTGGTGGATAAGCCCGCCGGGCTAGTTGTACATCCAGGTAGCGGCAACTGGCAAGGCACGATGCTCAACGCTTTGCTGCATCACGCGCCGCAGCTAGCCGGTATTCCCCGCGCTGGCATTGTGCATCGGTTGGATAAAGACACGAGTGGCTTGCTGGTCGTGGCTAAAACCTTAGAAGCGCAAACCGATTTAGTCCGTCAACTACAAGCCCGCACGGTAAAACGCTGCTATCTGGCTTTGGTGTTTGGCAAGGTGGCGCAAGGTGGCATGGTGGATGCGCCTGTGGGCCGTCATCCCGTTCAACGTACCAAAATGGCCGTGGTTGCCGGTGGGCGGCCTGCGCGTACCCACTATCAAGTGAAAGAACGCTTTGCTAGCACCACATTGCTGGAGTGCACGCTAGAGACAGGGCGCACCCATCAAATTCGTGTGCATATGACGGAGGTTAAGCATCCGCTGGTGGGCGACCCTGCTTATGGGCCGCGTACCCAACGCGCTGCGCTGCTGATGGATTTTCCTCGGCAGGCTTTACATGCTTGGCGCTTGGCGATCGTTCATCCCCTGTCGGGTGAAGAAATGGAATGGGAGTCGCCCATACCTGCCGATTTTTCAAATTTATTAGCGGCCTTGCGATTGCAGGAAAATCCGGCGCTGTGAAGCATTGGATCACCCCCGATTGGCCCGCACCCTCCAATGTGCGGGCCTTGATCACAACGCGAACTAGGCTTGTAAATGGCGGTGTGAGCCAGCCACCTTTTGATAGCTTCAACTTGGGTACACATGTCGGCGATGACCCTAATGCTGTGGCCGAGAATCGCCGTTTACTTCGAGAGCATCTGCCCGCAGAGCCGCTCTGGCTCTCGCAAGTACATGGACAGCACGTAGTTTGTGCGGATAAAGCCAGGCTAGGTTCTATGCCAGACGCTTGCGTAGTCGAAGCGGACGCTTCCTACTCCCGCCAGCCTAACGTAGTGTGCGCGGTGATGACGGCGGATTGCTTACCAGTATTGCTCTGCGATGAATCCGGTACCGTTGTGGCTAGTGCGCACGCGGGTTGGCGCGGATTAGCGGGAGGCGTTATCGAAGCCACAGTGCTAGCGATGAAAGTGCCACCGTCAAATCTCATGGCCTATCTTGGTCCTGCGATTGGCCCACAGGCATTTGAAGTTGGCGCGGAAGTTCGTAAAGCGTTTCTTGCACATTCGGCTGAGGCAGGCGCTGCTTTTATACCGAAATCGGATGTCGAAGAAAAATGGCTGGCTGATATTTACTTGCTCGCTCGTCAGCGCCTTAATGCGTTGGGAGTAGCAAGGGTATTTGGTGGCGATGCATGCACCTATACCGATGCCACGCAGTTTTATTCATTCAGAAGAGAAAAAACCACGGGTCGTATGGCTTCATTAATTTGGTTGCAGTCATGAACTTTGCATCCCCGTATAATCCGCGCTCATTTTTGGTATTTATTCTATGTCTGTTCTAAGTTGGATCATGGTGATGTCGCTAGTTGGCGGCACTATAAGTGTATTGGCGGCGGCGGCAGTTGCTTTCACCTCACGCGTCACTTGGGTGCCATTACTGATTAGCTACGCCATCGGTGCCTTGCTCGGTGCGGCTTTTCTGGAAGTGCTTCCTCATGCTTTTGAGGCGAGCAAAGATGCCAGTACTGCCGCTGCGTATGTGCTGGCAGGGATACTCGGTTTTTTCGTTTTAGAGAAGCTTGTACTGTGGCGTCATTGTCACGACGACCACTGTGCTGGTCACGAAGCACATACGCCAGCGGACGATCATGGACGCAGCGGCCTACTCATTATGATTGGCGATAGCTTCCATAATTTTATTGATGGTGTCTTGATAGCCGCTGCTTTCATGCAAGACATCAAGCTCGGCATCATTACTGCGGTGGCCATCATCGCGCACGAAATTCCGCAAGAGGTGGGTGATTTTCTTATTTTATTGCACTCGGGCTATTCGCGAAAAAAAGCTCTGGCATTTAATCTCTTCTCCAGCTTAGCTACAGTGGTGGGTGGTTTAATTGCCTATTTTTCTCTCAGCGCCGCACAGGGTGCGGTTCCCGCATTATTGGCACTGGCAGCGGCCAGCATGATCTATGTTGCCGTAGCGGATTTAATCCCTGGCCTACACAAACGTCCCGACTTGAAATCGACCGCGCAGCAAGTCTTCCTCATTGGGTTAGGTATCGGCACGATTCAATTGGCGCACTTTCTAGTTGATCGGGTGGTTGGCTAGTCGGGCGATATCCACCAAAGTGGTATAGCGGTGATATAGCGGTGATATAGCGGTGGTAATTTATTCCTCAGTATGGGTGACGACATACTTGACGGCGAAATTGATAGTATCCACGCGCTCTTTTGTAACCACTTTAAATCTATGTGTCATTGCAATTGGTGGATGGTTAATTCATAATCTGCGCGCTTTTATCTCTCCACCCATCCCCGTTCTGGCGTTGCTTTTTCGATAATTCAGGAGTCTGGCAGTGAGTCTAAAATTAAAATTTTCTTTCAAAAAACTCTTGATGATCGGTTTGGGTTTATTCGTTGTTATAGGCGTGGTGTCTTTCGCGGCGATTAAAATTATTCAAAAATACGAGTTTCGGGATGAGACGCCAGATCGCGGGGCGCTGGGGATTTCTGGCGATGAGTTTGGAGAGGACTATGCAACCCCAACTTACTTGGACCAAGGCTGGACGCCGAAGGATAGTTTGTGGTTTTACTCGGTGACGCAAGGTTCCAATCTGATGCCGTATGATTTTTTCTTAGCACTGGAACAAAAAGATTCTCCCGAGCTTTTCCGTTCTCCAAAAAACATTAATCATTACCGTTACTTGCCGCAGAAAGCCACCTCTAGCAATCCTGATGCTTTGCCGGTGGGCATGGTGGGTGACACCTATCAAGGTAAGCATTACCTCGGTTTTACGTGTGCGGCGTGCCACACCGGTCAGGTGTATTACCAAGGCAAAGCAATACGCATAGACGGCGGCCAAACCATGGCCGACATGGATGGCTTTATGGTGGATCTAGGTAAAGCTTTAGCTGCGACTGACGCAGACGAGATAAAACGCGAAGCCTTTGTAAAGCGCGTGTTGGCCTTAAAAACCGACAAAACCCGCACCCAAACCGGCGCTGGTTATAAGGCTGAAGAAGAAGTGTTAGCCGACTTAAAACTCTATATTGCTCGGCTCGCACGCTATAACACCATCAACCACAGCCATCTCGATTATGGTCACGGCCGCTTAGACGCGTTTGGGCGTATCTACAATCGTGTTCTTGAACATATCATCACCAAAGAACAGCTCGAAACAGTATTGAAAGAAATTTTGCCGGCTGATGAAGCGGCAGAGCTGGTGGCGGGCATTCATCAAGACATCGTGCGTGATGGTGACTTTGATCACTTGGTGGAAAAACTAGAGCGCCGCGTGAGTTTGCGTCAGCTTATCAAGATCAGAAACAAATTGTTTAATGAGCCGGATGCGCCAGTGAGTTACCCGTTCCTTTGGGACATTGCTCAACACGATTATGTGCAATGGAATGGTATTGCGGGGAATGCGGGTGTCGGTCCTATAGGCCGTAATGCAGGCGAGGTGGTCGGCGTGTTTGCCACGCTAGATTGGCAAAGAAAGCCAGGCTTCTCGCTCTCTTCACAAATTGGTCGCCAAGGATTGTTTTCAGATAGCCACATCAGCTATCAGTCGTCGATTAACCTCGGCAATTTGCGACGCATTGAAATGAAGTTGGCAGAACTGCAGTCGCCGCAATGGCCAACCGATATTCTTCCTGCAATTGACTTGAAGCGTGCAGCGGCGGGACGCAAGCATTTTGTGCAGTATTGCAGTAGCTGCCATTTTGACATTGACCGCAGTGATAAAAATCGTAAAGTGGTTGCGCAAATGATCAAGCTCAGTGTGATTCAGACTGACCCTAAAATGTCTGAAAACAGCACGAACTATGTGGGCTATAGCGGCATCATTGAAAATCAATACTTGAAATTGGATGCAGGGCAAATTCTGATTGAACCTAAAGCGCCCGTTGCCGCACTGCTGACGGCAGCCACCACCAATGTGGTCGCAACGCCCAAGTTGGTTGCAGACCCCAATAAGCCAGTCAATCGGGACCCCACCCAAAACTTTTTCTATGGTTGGGCGGAATGGCTTTACGAGCTGGTGTTTGCTTACTTTAAGAGTGACATTCAGCCAACGATCAAGCGAGGTAATTACACGCCTGATACTAGCGCTGCTCCTTTGGCTTCGCTAGGCGCTTATAAAGCGCGTCCTCTGAATGGAATTTGGGCGACAGCGCCGTATTTACACAATGGCTCAGTGCCGAGTTTGTATGAGTTGTTGTTGCCTAAAAAACGGCCTACCGATTCCAAGACGGGCAAATACCGCACGGATGAGTTTTGGGTGGGCAAGCGAGAAATTGATCCGGTGAATGTCGGCATCGTTAGCACGCAGGGCCAAGGCTCACGCTTCCTCACCTTCTTAAAAGGCAATAGCAATGCGGGTCACGAATATGGCATGGGGCGCGCACCAGAAACTGCCGATGGCAAGATTTTAAAACCACTGACCGACGAGCAGCGTTGGGAGTTGGTTGAATATATGAAGACGCTGTAAAGCAGCGAAACCTACCAGGAATTTCGACCATGAATATAGAAAACAAAAACTATCTGGCGCAGTTTGATAAAACGGCGGAATCGGAAAAACTAGCGCTGGTAATGCACTGGATCAATACTGAGCCGCTGCCGTTTTTCAAACAGCTACGCGAAGAGCGGCCTGTGCTGGTCACTCCGGGTGCTACCTTTCTGGCGCTGTACGAAGATGTGATTGAAGTTTTGCAGTTGCCCAAAATTTTTACCGTGGCACTTTATAAACCCAAGATGGCTGATTACCTGATGGCGCATGACGATGATGCTTTGCATTACCGTGAAAAATCGCTCATGCAAGCCATGCTCAATCGGGACGACTTGCCTTTAGTGCGGGAGATGGTTGCCAACATCGCTAAAAAAATTCTGGATGAAGCCGGTGGCAAAATCGAACTCGTGAATGACTATTGCCGCATGGTGCCCGCTACCTTGGTGCAAGACTATTTTGGTTTGGACGGTGTAGATCAAAAAGATCTCATCGAATGGTCTTACTGGACTCAATACGACACCTTTCATAACCAACCATTCGACACGGTTTCAGATGCGAAACGGGCGGAGATTACCGCTAACCATGATGCGACGGGCGTTAAGCTGGGTAAATACATCATTGAGTTGGTAGTGCGGAAAACGCTTGCTGTAAAAGCCGAGCAAGCGGCGAACGTGATTTTGTGGATGTGGTTCTTGTTAGTGAAGTTAGCTCGGCTCTGTATGGGCAAACCCACACCTAAACTCAAAGACGATGTCGTCACGCGGATGATCCGTTCTTCATTTCCAGAGGAAGTCGATTTCTCTATAAAGCGATTGGGTATCAATGCGGGTGGTTTGTTGATCGGTTCGATCGAAACCACCTCGCAAGCGGTATCGCAAATAGTGCAAGAGCTGTTCAGCCGCCCCGACGTGCTCGCGCAAGCCAAGGCGGCCGCAAAGCAAGCAGACACGGCCATCTTCGATGGCATAGTCTGGGAAGCCTTACGCTACGTGCCTATCGGACCATTCCTGTTTCGCCAAACAGCCAGCGATTACGTCGTGGCCAAAGGGACAGATCGCGAAACCACGCTAAAAGCGGGTAGCTACGTCTTACCGATTACTCAGTCGGCCATGTTCGACCCACGCGTCTTTGAGAAGCCCGATGAGTTTATGAGTGACAGGAATTGGTACCACTACTTTCACTTTGGTTTTGGATCGCACGAGTGTTTGGGGAAATATGTCGGCATGGTAATGATTCCCGAGATGGTGCGCCAGGTGTTGCTGCGGAGCGAGGTGAGGGCGGATGCGCCTATCGACTATAAGCAGGGGCCGTTTCCAGAAGACTATAGGTTATCGTTCTCGTAGAATAACCATTTCTAGGGTCACTTTATTATAAAGAGAAGAAAATGATTCAAGCTGAAAATGTGGCAAGAGAAATAAATAGTTTGATGCTTGAGTACGGTGCAAAGTTAGACGCTTCGGTTGCGCTGGTGAAGACTCAGTGCAGCGCTAAAGAATTTGCGAATTATCAAAAAGCAGTAGGAACAGTCATGGCCGATATGCTGCTTGAAGTGATGAATCCTCTCTATGAACAACACCCGGATTTAAAGCCGGATGAATTAAGTTAAATAAAAAGCAGTAACGTAAACCGCTTATCATTCTAAAAAGCCGGACTTGAGTACCGGCTTTTTTATTGAACCCTTATTCAATACTCAATATAGGCAAAGCTGTTTGATGCAATTAGCACTCCTTTATATCTTTTTCGCGCTTATTGCGACGGCTGCCAACATTGGTGCTCAAGATGGTTTTGTCCGGCTTTATAGCGGGTCGATGTCAGTTGAATTGTCCATTCTCATCGGAACGGGTGTCGGCTTGGTTGTGAAATATGTGCTCGATAAGCGATACATCTTTCGCTTTCAGGCGCGCAATGTTGCGCATGACAGTGAGGTGTTTCTGCTTTACATGACGATGGGCGTGGTAACGACGCTGATTTTTTGGTCGTTTGAGTTAGGTTTTCAGTATGCTTTTGAGACCAAGTCACTTCGATATTTGGGTGCTTGTATAGGATTGGCGATTGGCTATCTGGCTAAATATCACTTAGATAAACGCTTTGTTTTTGGCAAGGAATCCATTCAATAACTTGCCGCGCATTCCACCTTTTTTTAAAACACTTCTTCAAACTCTTTTCGTAGCCACGTTCCTAATCCAGGTAAATCCATAACGAAAGAGGCATCTGCTATAGCACGCGCGCTGACCGCTTGTTCAAGTTCATCGCGGTTATCATAAAAAGGTTTGGTGGCGGTGGGCATGTCGAGTTCGCTAGCAATCTCTTTCAAGATTTTCAGATACCCCTCCATATGTGTTGCGGTGAAATTATTTAGGTCGTGAAAAGTCACAATAACGGGAATCTCTCCATTGACGACAGGGAGTGCACCCGAGCGAATTTTGTTGCCAACTTCCTCAAGCTGCATTTTCAGATGGCTACGACGTCGCGGACTATTTTGGACACCAATCACTTTGCCGTCATTGGCGCTTAAGTCAGTTAAAACCATGTTTAGGCCCTTGGCCTGATAAGCAGAAAATGTTCGTTGGTCGTAGGCCCAAAAAGGCGGACGAACGAACATCGGAACGTGTCCAGTGATCGATTTGATATCAGTCATGCCATTATTGAGTGATACATCTAACTCCTCCGGCGCTAACTTGAGGTGACTAACGTGCCGTGATGTGGCTGTGTGAAACCCGAGCAAATGGCCTTCCGCATGTTCTCGTTGCATAACAGCACGCCCTTCCTCTGTACCCCCGCTCTGAGCGGCTCGTGTCTGCACGAAAAAAATCGCTTTTATTCGAGGCTGTATCGCGTTTTCTGCGAGTGTTTCAAGAATATGCACTGTTGGGTTGTAGGGTTTTGTTATGCTTGGGCCATCGTCAAAAGTAAGTGCGTAGCGAATAGGATAATTAATCGAGCGACCCGTCGAATGGGCCGCAGGGCGCTCTGTTAAAGGGTTGGATGCTGGGGGTTGAACTGATGTGCAACCCAATAAGGAGGCCAATAAGCAAACCAAAAAGGTCGGGATCAATATTGAGCTGATCATGGCTTGGAGGCGGAAACAAAGGAACACTTTACAAAATATGGAGAGTAAAACTTGGGCTGACATAGGTTCTAAAATCGGAAAAGGAGCGCAGCGGAAAGAGTGAACAATTGGTAATTACGGCGATTCTGAAAAAGTATGCGCTAGTGTGAAGTGCTTAAAAATTTCTGGCAATTTTCGTTGCAAACCATATATTAGGTTTAAATGTATTGAGTTTAAATTGACAGGTCGCACACTGCGGTAGAGAATCAATCCCACGCATCAGTTCGACGCATCAATTCCACGCATTGATTCCAAGTTCGACGATGAGATCGGACTAGTTATAACCAGTAGTAATAGTTAGCTCTTGGAGATGCAACGGATGTCCGGTAACTTTCAGCCCGAATTTCAGCCCAATAATTTCCCCCAGCTTGGTCAGGCATTTGTACAAGGATTCATGAATTTCTTGGCAAATCAGCAAGGGGCGCTGCAGCAAGGCGCTGTGCAACAAGGTGAGCAGTCAAGCCCAGCAAACCCTTCGTTATTTTCCCTACCCCCGTCCCTAACCTCGGCTTTTCCCAGCTTTCAAAATGTCCCCGATAATGAGCTGATGGCGCAATTGCGGCAAGAGTTCAGCGCACAACACACGGCGTTGTGGAATGCCATGTTGCAACGCAAGCCCGGTGAGCCGGGCGTTACAGTGGTAGCGCCAGAACCGAGTGATAAGCGTTTTTCATCGTCTGCTTGGGTTGAGCCGTATTACGACTATGTGCGCCAGGCTTATCTGATCAATGCGGATTTTTTGACCAAGTTGACGGGCGCTATACCCAGTGAAGACGAGGCGGCAAAGAATAAGCTGCAATTCTTCACCAAGCAGTACATCGACGCGATGGCGCCCTCCAATTTTGCGGCAACCAATCCTGACTTTGTTAAAACAGCCATAGAAACAAACGGTGCAAGTATTACTGAGGGTATTAAAAATCTCATCGCTGACATGGAAAAAGGGCGTGTCTCGATGACGGACGATACGGCTTTTGTCGTTGGCAAAAATCTTGCCGTGTCGCCGGGTGAAGTGGTTTTTGAGAATGAACTAATGCAGTTGATTCAATATGCGCCAGCGACAGACAAAGTTTGTGTACGTCCCTTGCTGATAGTGCCACCCTGTATCAACAAATTTTATATCCTCGATTTACAGCCCGAAAACTCTTATGTGAAATATGCCGTAGAGCAAGGCATGACGGTGTTCCTCGTCTCTTGGCGTAACCCGCAAGCTGAACAAAGTCACTTTGGTTGGGATGATTTCGTCGAGCAAGGCCCGCTGGCGGCGATTGATGTTGTGCGCGAAATAGCTGGTGTCGAGCAGATCAATGCCTTGGGTTTCTGTGTAGGTGGGACGATCTTGTCGTCGGCACTCTCTGTCGCTAAAGCACGCGGTGAAGATCCTGTAGCTAGCCTGACTTTGCTAACGACTTTGCTGGACTTTTCTGACGGAGGCGAAATTGTTAATTTCGTCGACGAGGCCTCGGTTGCCGCGCGTGAAGCGTCTATCGGCAAGAAAGGCTTAATGCACGGCTCCGAGCTGGCAGCGGCTTTTTCGGCTTTGCGTGCTAACGATTTAATCTGGCCTTACGTGGTGGGTAACTATCTCAAAGGGAACAAACCTTCTGCGTTCGATTTGCTTTATTGGAACTCCGATTCCACCAATCTGCCTGGCCCCTTTGCGGTTTGGTATCTACGTAATTTATATATGGAAAACAGTTTGCGCGTACCCGGCAAGCTGAGTATTTGCGGTGAAGAAAACGATTTAAGCCGACTGACTATGCCTGCTTACATTTTGGCTACGCGGGAAGACCACATTGTGCCTTGGCGTACCGCTTACCATTCACGCGCCATTGTGGGTGGAGAGACGACTTTCGTGCTTGGGGCAAGTGGCCACATTGCGGGTGTGGTAAATCCGGCGAGTAAAAATAAGCGGAGCTTTTGGACGGGCGATTCAAACTCGGATCGAATAAAGCATAGCTCGGAGGATTGGCTGGCGAGTGCGAACGAACACAAAGGAAGTTGGTGGCCGCACTGGATGACGTGGCTGAAGCAGTTTGGTGGCGAAGAGCGTGCTGCTCGCAAGAAACTGGGTAGCAAAATACATAAGCCGATAGAGGCTGCACCCGGAAGATATGTTCAGGAGAAACTTTAAAGAAGCTTTAAAGAGGCTGCAAGGAAGCTACAAAAAAGCGTTACAAAAATAACAATCAATAACCACATCCAAATAGGAGAAGCTGAATGTCACGAGTCGCATTGATTACAGGTGGTATGGGTGGTCTGGGTGAGGCAATCTGCATCAAGATGGCTGCGCTGGGTTACAAGGTGGTAACGACATATAGCCCGGGTAATACCAAGTCGGGAGACTGGTTGAAGCAGATGAAAGATCAGGGCTATAACTTTCATGCTTATTCGTGCGATGTGACGGACTACGATTCCTGTAATGCCTGTGTCGACAAGGTGATGGCTGAGGTGGGGCCGGTGGATGTGCTGGTGAATAATGCCGGTATTACGCGTGATATGACCTTCAAGAAGATGACCAAATCAGATTGGGATGCCGTCATGCGTACCAACCTAGATAGCGTATTTAATATGACCAAGCAGGTAATGGACGGCATGCTGGAGCGGGGTTGGGGGCGTGTGATTAACATTTCTTCCGTGAATGGACAGAAGGGCGCATTTGGTCAGACCAACTACTCGGCTGCGAAGGCCGGTATTCATGGCTTTACGAAGGCATTAGCTTTGGAAGTGGCTAAAAAAGGCGTAACAGTCAATACCATTTCTCCAGGCTACATCGGTACAAAAATGGTGATGGCTATTCCACAAGAAGTGCTGGACTCCAAAATCCTTCCGCAAATTCCCGGTGGTCGTTTGGGCAAGCCTGAAGAGATTGCCGGTTTGGTGGCTTATCTTTCCTCCGATGAAGCCGCTTTTGTGATTGGCGCCAATATTTCCATCAACGGCGGCCAGCACATGTCTTGATGGGTTAACAATCGTAAGAAAACCAAATAAACCATTTAACCGCTGCACACAAGTTGCAGCGGTTTTGTTTGTAAGTTTGTAAAGAAGGGTAAGCAATGTCAAAACGAGTCGCGTTGGTCACAGGTGGCATGGGTGGTTTGGGTACGGCGATTTGCAAAGCGCTGGCGGCAAATAACTTTACGGTTGTGGCTAATTGTTTGCCCGGCTTCCCACAAAAAGAAGAATGGTTGGCTAAAAACAAAGCCGAGGGATTTAATTTCTATGCGGCTGAGGGTGATGTTTCCAGCATTGATTCTTGTCAGGCGATGGTCCAAAAAATCGAAGCCGATATTGGGCCAGTTGATGTGCTGGTTAATAACGCCGGTATCACCCGAGACAACGTGTTCCGTAAAATGCCGCGCTCTGATTGGGATGCGGTACTCGACGTCAATTTAGGCAGCGTGTTCAACGTCACTCAGCAAGTGTTGCCTGGTATGGCCGATCGCGGTTGGGGTCGCGTGGTGAATATCTCCTCGGTGAATGGAATTAAAGGTCAATTTGGTCAAGCCAATTACTCAGCGGCCAAAGCAGGAATTCTCGGTTTCACCCGCGCTGTAGCGCAGGAAGTGGCTAAGAAGGGCGTAACAGTGAATGCAATCGCTCCTGGTTATGTGGGTACGGAAATGGTCATGGCGGTGAAGCAGGAAGCACGTGACCGTATCGTGGCGCAGATTCCCATTGGCCGTCTTGGTACACCGGAAGAGATAGGCCATTTAGTAGCCTATCTCACCTCGGATCTAGCGGGTTATATGACGGGATCCACACTCTCGATTAACGGTGGAATGCATATGTATTAAGTGTTGGTGCGTTAGATAGCGTTAGATGGCACGCGATAGAGGGATTTTTGCGCGTGTATAATTGCGTTAATAAATGGGTTTTAGTAGGAGCGTCAAGATGGCCGAGCAACAAATCAGACTCATCAAGAAATATCCGAATCGCCGTTTGTATGACACCAGGACTAGCTCCTACATTACGCTTTTGGATGTCAAAGAATTGGTGTTAAAGAACGAAGAGTTTCAGGTTCTGGATGCCAAAAGCGGCGATGACTTAACTCGTAGCATTTTGCTTCAAATTATTTTGGATGAAGAGGGCGGCGGCGTGCCTATGTTCACCAGTGATTTGCTCTCCCAAATGATTCGCTTTTACGGCAGCACTATGCAAGGCATGATGGGCAAACACTTAGAAGGCAATATTCGCGCCGTGACCGATATGCAGGCTAAGTTGAAGGAACAGGCGCACAGTATTTATGGTGAGAACACGCCGGGCAGCAAGGATTTGTGGGCGCAGTTTCTTAACTTCCAAGGCCCGGCCATGCAAGGCATGATGGGTTCTTATATGGAGCAATCCAAGAACATGTTCATGCAAATGCAAGAACAGATTGAAAACCAGACTCGCACCATGTTTTCAGGTATGCCATTTCCGACAACACCTTCAACCGGTGCGACTTCCCCCGCGCCTGAAGATGAAGTGGATGAGAACTCGTCGAAGCAGTCTTAAAATCTTAAAACCCTTAACAGTTGAAATAGCCTTAAGGTCTTACAATCCTTACCAGTCTTAGCAGTTGCAATAGTTACAATAGTGAAATAGTTATAAATAACCTTAGTTAGAATCCTTCCACCCGCGCAGAATTAACGCAGAGTTGGTTTTTAGCAGTCGTCGTGCTCAGCACGAATACCCTCCATTTTTTACCTCTTAAATTCTTTTTCGTATGACGTCTTCTAAAGCTGTACCAAAAGTTGGTTTCGTGTCGCTAGGCTGTCCTAAAGCGCTCGTAGATTCGGAACAAATATTGACCCGTTTGCGTGGCGAGGGTTACGTCATTGTCCCCGATTACGAAGATGCGGATCTGGTCGTAGTCAATACCTGCGGCTTTATCGATGCGGCCGTGACTGAATCGCTCGACGCGATTGGCGAGGCCTTGCATGAAAATGGCAAAGTGATTGTGACGGGTTGCCTTGGTGCCAAAGGTAATGTGGTGATGGAAACCCATCCTCAAGTGCTTGCCGTGACCGGCCCGCACGCCACGGAAGAAGTGATGATGGCTGTGCATCAGCACTTGCCTAAGCGACACGACCCCTTTGAAGACTTGGTACCACCGCAGGGAATTAAACTGACGCCGCGTCACTACGCGTATATGAAAATTTCCGAGGGCTGTAATCACCGCTGCACCTTCTGCATCATTCCGTCGATGCGTGGCGACCTAGTCAGCCGCGCTATTACTGACATCATGCGTGAGGCGGAAAACTTAGTTGCTGCGGGTGTGAAAGAGTTGCTAGTGGTCTCGCAAGACACCAGCGCTTACGGTGTGGATGTGAAATATCGCACTGGTTTCTGGGGTGGCAAGCCGGTAAAAACGCAGTTGTACGATTTGGCTGCGGCGCTCGGCGAGCTAGGCATCTGGGTGCGCTTGCACTATGTGTATCCGTATCCCAGCGTGGATAAGCTCATCCCGTTAATGGCCGACGGCAAAATTTTGCCTTACCTCGATGTGCCTTTCCAACACGCTTCGTCCCGCATTCTTAAATTGATGAAGCGTCCCGCCAGCGCCGAGAACAACCTCGAACGCATCCGCGCTTGGCGTGCGATATGTCCTGACCTCACCATCCGCAGCACCTTCATTGCCGGTTTCCCGGGTGAGACGGATGCGGAGTTTGAAGAGTTGCTCACCTTCCTCGAAGAAGCCCAGCTAGATCGCGTGGGTTGCTTCGCCTATTCGCCGGTTGAAGGCGCAACGGCGAACGATTTGCCCGACCCCGTTCCCGACGAAGTGCGCGAAGAACGGCGTCAACGCTTGATGGAACTGCAAGAAGATATCAGCACCCAGCGCCTGGAACGCAAGATAGGCCGGACGATTAAAGTCCTCGTCGAAGAAGTGGATGAAGAGGGCGCGGTTGCGCGTAGTGAAGCGGATGCGCCAGAGATTGATGGGCTGGTGCACATTCCCAATGGTCAAGATTTAGAAGTGGGTGAATTCGCCACCGTGCGCGTGACGGATTGTGATGTGCACGATCTTTTTGCAGAAGTTGTTCGTTCTAAGGATTATTAACTACCCTGAAGTGATCTTAAATGACTCATATGCGAATTTTGACCTATAAACGAACTCACGTTGACGACCCAAACGAGTTTGGGTTTTTCGGAGTCCACGACTGCATGGGAAGAGTCCGAGGCTTTCCGTATGACGCAGTTATAGGTGTAGGTGGAATTGGGTCCGAGGCTAAGAGCCACGGCATCGATGGAAAAATCAATTGGATTGGTATTGGACCTACTTTAGCTTTTGAAAAGGAAGGTTATCGATCTGGTGTGTTTCAGTTTGAGCATTTCGTTATTTTTGATCATCTTGGTCCCCGATTAGAGAGTAAAGCCAAAAATCTTGCCGATAAAATGTATCACGGACGTCGCTATATTTTAGATAAATACTCCGCAATAGAAAAAGCTGAAGCGCTTGCAATTATTGAATGGGCGCGAAGTTCAGATGCATACGATCTATCGAAAAGGTATCTCCAAACCAAGGGTCCAGTTCTGCTTAATGCATCCTCCCACTTGGGCTGTACGAAATGCTTCGCAATTCCCGTCAATCCAAAAGTAGAGCGAGCATGCACGCAGAGTTCATTCGCCGTCTAGCCACTCTCATCGGAGAGAGCGCTGTCCTGACCGGCCCCGACATGGACGCCTATCTCACTGACTGGCGTGGTCGTTACACCGGCAATGCGCGATGCGTTGTGAAACCAGCCACCACTGAAGAAGTTGCTGCCGTTGTCGCACTGTGCGCTGCTGAAAGCGTGCCTATGGTTCCGCAAGGCGGCAACACGGGATTGTGTGGCGGCGCAACCTGCGATGAGTCAGGCAGGGCTGTGGTGATCAACCTGTCGCGTATGAATCGCATCCGTGACATCGACCCTGAAAACAATACGCTGACTGTTGAAGCTGGCTGTGTTTTGCAGCAGGTGCAGGGGGCTGCGGAGCAGGTAAACAGGCTCTTTCCGCTCTCTTTAGCCTCAGAGGGTAGTTGCCAGATTGGCGGCAATCTTTCCACTAATGCGGGCGGCGTGAATGTATTGCGCTATGGAAACATGCGCGATCTGGTGCTGGGGATTGAGGCCGTGTTGCCCGATGGACGCATTTGGAGCGGTTTGCGCGGTTTGCGTAAAGACAACACAGGGTACGACCTAAAGCAGCTATTCATGGGCGCTGAGGGCACGCTGGGTATCATCACGGCGGCTGTTCTCAAGCTTTATCCTCGTCCCCGCGCGAGTGCAACGGCATGGGTTGCAGTGCGCGATCCAGCGACTGCGGTTGCGCTGCTGGCGCGCCTTCAAAGTTTAATGGGTGAACGTGTCACTGCTTTTGAGCTTGTGAGTGATGTCGCGCTCAATCTTGTTTTGCAGCACATACCCGGTGCGCGAAATCCTTTGGCGGGGACATTCGCTTGGACGGTGCTGATCGAAGTGACCGACACCTTGGTGGATGCTGGTTTGGCGGAAATGCTAGAGGAAATTTTGGCCGATGAAATGCAATCCGGTCATGTTTTGGATGCGGTCGTTGCGCACGACATAGCTTCCCAAAAGCGGCTATGGAATCTGCGCGAGAGTATTTCAGAAGCGCAACGTCTTGATGGAGTGAGCATTAAGCACGACATTGCGGTGCCTGTTTCGCGTATTCCAGCGTTTATCGATCAGGCTGACAGCCAATTAGGACGTGCCTTTCCAGCCATACGTATAGTGACTTTTGGACATATTGGCGATGGAAACTTGCATTACAACTTGTCCAAACCTAATTCGATGGAAAATGCAGACTTTATAAAAGAGACTGCCGCCACCAATAAAATTGTTCATGACATCGTTGCCAGCCTAGGTGGCTCAATTTCGGCTGAACACGGTATCGGACAACTAAAACGAGCAGAGTTACTCAGATATAAGAGTGAGGTGGAGATGGATTTAATGCACGCTATAAAACGCACCTTAGACCCCCATTCCTTAATGAATCCGGGGAAAATTCTGTAAAGAATCCTCAATCATTATTACGATGTTCGTAATGTTTGCTTTACAAGAAATTTTTCGATCCGTATAATGCGCGCTCCTCTGTGGGGGTATAGCTCAGCTGGTAGAGCGCTTGCATGGCATGCAAGAGGTCAGCGGTTCGACCCCGCTTACCTCCACCACAGACAAGTTGAAAAGTTCAAGGTCCCCATCGTCTAGAGGCCTAGGACACCGCCCTTTCACGGCGGTAACCGGGGTTCGAATCCCCGTGGGGACGCCACACAAACAAAAAAGCCACCGGTAACGGTGGCTTTTTTGTTTGTGTTTTTTTGTTTGTGTATTCTATTGAATATTATTGATCAGCCTTTATTAACGGCGGTTTCAAGTTCCAAGTGCAACAAAGTTAAGTTTATCAGCCCAGTAAGTCTTGAAGTCAAAAGCGTCTTCAGGAAGGAACAGTTCAGCAGGGCATTTCCACGCTAGCGTTTTTCTGGGACGCGT
>Ga0209181_10002328_pt1 | contig 31436 bp, 26 predicted proteins | sample MAT05_FD_187208 | JGI IMG/M metagenome (GOLD analysis project Ga0209181, IMG submission 187208) | Freshwater microbial communities from Lake Fryxell liftoff mats and glacier meltwater in Antarctica - MAT-05 (SPAdes) (version 2) | ecosystem: Environmental > Aquatic > Freshwater > Ice > Liftoff... | reverse complement strand
TATGCTTTCTTTTCACCCAGATGACCCATCTTTTTGATTAAATAGCCCCACTATTCGCTCAAAAAGATAGCCCATCTGAGCAAAAACCAATCTATCTGAAACTTACAAGTTATTGGTGCCGCGTTCCATAACATGGCCGCCTCGTCTAGGAATTCAATGGTGGAAACCCGACGACCCGCTCGTTTTAGAACCTTTAGTGCACCACCATGGTAGCCACCATAGTTCGCTCCAGACCGTCAACCTGCTCGCCCGGATGTCACGCTTTATCATCGCCGACGTGACCGATGCGAAGTCTATCCCACAGGAGTTGAAGGGTTTTGTGGAAAGCAACCCCTCTGTGCCGGTCGTTCCGCTGATATGGAAAGATCAGGTGGAATATGCGATGTTCGACCATTTCAAACACTATCCCTGGGTGCTGCCGGTTCATGAGTATGTTTCGCCAGAAGAGCTGCTTCAGGATATCATTCCAGCCATCATTGTGCCTGCCGAGCAGAAACTAGCCGAACTGCGCGGGAAATAGAGCACACTCGCTGCCAATTCACTCCCCTTCCTCTACCGCGTTTTCCGGCAGGATGGTCGGTAGGCCATTCTCATTGAACATGCCGAGCGCCGTCATCGCGCGCTCGCTGGCGAGTTGCTCCGCGCTTTTTTTATTGAAATCGTCGGCGGTACCGAGTTTTTTTCCATCCACCAGCACGGCGACTTTGAACTTGTCGCGCTTCTCGCTTTTGTATTTCGCCACAACTTTATATTCGATCTGGCGACCGTTTTTCTGACACCACTCCAGCAATTGGCTCTTGTAGTTGTCGTCGTAACTCTCCAGCTCGTGGATGTCCAGGTAGCGGCGCAATACGCGTCGCACGACGTAGCGCTTCGTTTTATCGTAGCCCAACTCGATGTACACGGCCCCGACGAGTGCTTCCAGCGCGTTGCCGAGCATGGATTTGGACAGCCGTGTCGGATTGTAATCGGCGAGAAAATGATCGAGGCCCATCTTGTCGGCGATATCGTCGAGCGAGTTGCGCTTCACGATTTTGGAGCGCATTTTCGTGAGAAAGCCTTCATCGGAGTTAGGGTATTTCTTGAATAAATACTCACCCACGATGGTGCTCAGCACCGCGTCGCCCAGAAATTCCAGGCGCTCGTTGTTGGCAATGGCATAGTCCTGCGTGCTGAACGTGCTTTTATGGTAAAAAGCAAGTTTGAACAACTGCAAGTGCACAGGAGTAAAGCCCAGCAAGATACGCAGCCGGTAGGCCAGTTCTTTTTCGGGGTGGAAATAGCGGTTGTAGAAACGCCGGATTAACTTCATAGGACGAATTTGCAAAACACCGCCGGAAGACCGTCTCACAAGTGTTTTTTTGACAGGATGGAGCGGATTTTACAGGATTTACAGGATTTACCCTTTTTCAAATTAAATCCTGTAAATCCTGTAAAATCCGCTCCATCCTGTCAAAAAAAATACTTGTAGCCGACCTCTTCAGATATGTCACGCCTGCTTAAAAATGATGGACGCATTATGTCCCCCAAATCCGAACGTATTGCTGAGTGCAGCCTTGATTTTACGGGGTTGGGCTTCGTTGAACGTAAGATTGAAAATAGTATCCACTTCGGGGTCGTCGGTGAAATGGTTGATGGTGGGCGGCGCAAAATCGTGCTGCATCGCCAGGATGCTTGCCACTGCTTCCACCGCACCCGCTGCGCCTAGCAAATGGCCGGTCATACTTTTGGTGGAAGAAATATTCATCCTTCCCGCCTCGTCGCCGAACACTTTTTGGATGGCCTTGAGTTCTGCCACATCGCCGAGCGGCGTGGAAGTACCGTGGGTGTTGATGTAGTCAATGTCTGCCAGCGCCAGGCCTGCGTCTTGCAGCACGAGGTTCATGACTGCAATCACGCCGATGCCTTCGGGATGCGGTGCAGAAATGTGGTAGGCATCGTTGGTCATGGCGCCACCGGCATACTCGGCATAAATGTGCGCGCCGCGCCGTTTTGCATGTTCATACTCTTCCAGGATGATGGCAGCGCCACCTTCCCCAAGCACAAAACCGTCGCGTTCTTTGTCGTAGGGGCGGGAAGCGGTAGCCGGATCGTCATTGCGTTCGCTCATGGCCTTCATGTTGGTGAAGCCGCCCACAGCCGTTTTGGCAATGGTGGCCTCGGAACCTCCTGCCACCATAACATCGGCTTTGCCCAGACGGATGTAGTCAGCGGCGTTAATGATGGCGTGGGAGGAAGATGCGCAGGCCGACACGGTCGCATAGTTGATGCCCATAAATCCATACTGGATCGAGATCATGCCCGCGCCCATGTTGGTGATCATCTTGGGGATCAGAAAAGGGTTGTGCCGGGGAGTGCCGGTGCCGAGGGCGTGTTCTTCGATTTCTTTTTCGAGCGTGTGCAGACCACCAATGCCCGAAGCCCAGATGACACCGACCCGTTGTTTGTCCACCCGATCCAGATCGAGGCCCGAATTGCGCAACCCTTCGCCCGCTGCCACCAGGGCAAACTGGGTAAAGCGGTCCATGCGGCGCACTTCTTTTTTATCCATAAAATCTTCCGGGGTGAACCCCTTCACTTCACAGGCGAACCTGGTCTTAAAGAGCGTAGGATCAAATTGAGTAATCGGTCCTGCACCGCTCATACCGCGTTGCAGACCTTCCAGAAAAGCGGCTATGGTGTTGCCGATGGGAGTGATGGCACCTATGCCGGTGACGACGACTCGTTTCATAAATCTTTCAATTTTGAGCAAAGATAAACGCTTGGTGCAATTGCAAGGTAGCACCTAAAAAAGCAGGAAGGTTCAAAGCTGCACGTGCGCTTTGAACCTTCCAAGTCAACAATACCGGGTATCAGGTGTAAACAGGAGCCTTCTATCAAGCATTTACTTGTGCTTCCAAATAATCAATGGCGTGACCGACCGTAGTGATTTTTTCAGCCTGCTCGTCCGGGATGGAAACGTCGAATTCCCTCTCGAACTCCATGATGAGTTCTACGGTATCGAGGGAGTCGGCACCTAAGTCCTGGATGAAGTTGGCTTCTTTCGTCACTTCTGCTTCGTCCACGCCCAGTTTGTCAACGATGATTTTGATAACACGTTCGGCTACAGTTGCCATGTCTTTTTTGTTACGTTTTGGTGAAAAAAGTTCGATTTTTCAAGGGGCAAAGAAACGTCGCCCACGGTGTTAAAAAAAGTTTTTACAGGGTATTTTTTACAGCCGACATAGTGCGACTGAAGCGAGTTTGCTGTAAATTTAACACTTAGTGCGAATTTTACCTTTCCTAAAATAATTTTCGCATTTGAATTTTTTGGCAAATATTTTGCAAATATACAACATACACAGTTGGTTTGTTGCAAAAGGTAGTTCTACTTTTGTCGCTACCCCTTATTGTCGTTTCTACACTTAAAAAGAAATCAATAGCATGATACTCAAAGAAGCATCTACCTTGCTTAACAAAAATACGTCTAGTATGCGCAAAGAAGGGTTGCAAAATACAAAAATTGTCGCCACGGTCGGCCCTGCCTGTAACACGTATGACAAACTGCTGGCACTCGCAGAAGCAGGTGTAGACGTGTTCCGCCTCAATTTCAGCCATGGAACGCACGACGATCACCTGAAGGTTATTCAGCATATTCAGGCCATTAACGAAGAACACCACAGCCACCTCAGCATCTTGGCCGACCTGCAAGGGCCCAAACTGCGCGTCGGCAAAATCAAGAACAATGCGCTGCCACTCGCAACAGGCGATGTGATTACCATCGTCAACGACGAGACCGCCGAAGGAGTGATGGACCGGATTTATATGTCCTACCAGGAATTTGCTTCTGACTGTAAGGTAGGCGAGCGCATTATGATGGACGATGGCAAACTGGTATTTGAGGTATTAGACACCAACGGCCTGGATACCGTCCGGCTGATTACCCTTCATGGTGGCATTCTGAGCAGCAACAAAGGGGTCAACCTGCCGGATACCGATGTGAAGCAGCCTGCGATGACGGAGAAAGACCATGAAGATTTGATGTTCATCCTGACACAGCCGGTCAACTGGATCGCACTTTCGTTTGTGCGTCGCCCGGAGGATATGCAGCCGCTCAACGACGCGATCAAAGCAGCCAAGCACCCGGCCAAGATGATGGCAAAAATCGAAAAACCGGAAGCCGTCAGAAATATCCGCGATATCATCCGGGCCAGCAACGGCATCATGGTGGCTCGTGGCGACCTCGGTGTGGAAATGCCGATCGAGAAATTGCCGATGACCCAGAAGGACATCATCCACCTTTGTATGCAGTACGCCCGCCCTGTTATTGTGGCGACCCAGATGATGGACAGCATGATTGAAAATCCCTCGCCTACCCGCGCCGAAGTGACCGACGTAGCGAATGCCGTGCTCGATGGAGCGGATGCCGTGATGTTGAGCGGAGAGACTTCTGTCGGCAAGCACCCACTACTGGTCATCCAGTACATGTCGAAAATTATTGAAGAAGCAGAGAAGCAATATTGGCCGCAGATCATCAGCCGTCGGCCGCTTCCTTCGGAGCGATTCAAATTGTTCCATTCCGATGTGATCTGTTTCAATGCTTGTCGCGTGGCCGAAGAAATCGGTGCTAAAGGCATCGTCTGCATGACCAGTTCAGGTTATACCGCCTTCAAAGTCAGCAGTTTCCGGCCCAAGTCGCAAATTTTTGTATTCAGCGACGAAATGAGCAAACTCGGCACCATGAACCTGCTCTGGGGCGTACGGTGCTTCTATTACGACCGCTTCACCTCCACCGATGAGACCGTAGAGGATTGCACCGAAATTTTGAAAAGTGCAGGGAGGATCCAGTCAGGCGACACCATCATCAATACCGGTTCCATGCCGCTCCACAAGCGCTTGCAGACGAATATGCTGAAGGTGACGGAAGTGGAGTAAGTAAGACATTGGACATTGGATGTGTAATGTCGTTGGTCCAATATCTAATGTCCTCAGTCCAACATCTCAATTCCAGTTCACCTGTTCCGGCATATCAGCGATGACCTCAAAAAGATCGCCTTTATTGTGCATGACCTGGCTCCATAATTTCTGGGGCGGGGTTTTGAACAAATAATTGGGATCCATGTCAGCTATGACCCAGGAACTGGTGCGCATTTCTTCCATCAATTGCCCGCCTGACCAGCCGGAGTAGCCGACAAAGAAGCGGATATTGTGCGGCTCCAGGAGGCCGGAAGTGATGAGGAATTTGAGTTGTTCAAAGTCGCCACCCCACCAGACACCGGGGGCGATTTTTACACTTTCATCCAGTATTTCACCTACATTGTGGATATAATGGAGGGTGTCAGTCTGCACCGGGCCGCCATAGAACACCTCCGCATCGAACTGGGGGAATTCGGCCATCAGGTCGTTCACCGTCATATCAATGCTCTTGTTGAGTATGAACCCGATGCTTCCTTCATTGTGATGCTCGCACAGCAACACCACCGCCCGGCGAAAATACGGGTCGAGCATGAACGGCTCTGCCAGGAGCATCTGTCCGTTTTTGATTAAAGATTTCTTCGTCATGGTCGTCAGAATCGTCATTACACCATTGCATTATAGTGGGCGAGCCAAACATGGCAATGATTTTCTTTCGGACGAAAGTAAGTGGGTGTTTGCAATCGCGCAAGGGGTCTAAAAAAAAATGTCGCGCAGGCCATTTGGTGCAAACCCTTACAGCACGTTGGCCAACTGCTCCTTGATCTTTTCCAACTCATCTTTCATCTGAACCACAATGCGCTGAATATCAGCATCGTAGGCTTTTGCCCCCAGCGTATTGATCTCCCGGCCGATTTCCTGGGAAATAAAATTGAGGGTACGGCCGGCGGATTGCTGCTTGTTGTCCACTTGTTCGATGAAGTATTTGCAATGCTGTTCGAGGCGCACTTTTTCCTCCGTGATGTCCATTTTTTCGAGGTAAAACAGAATTTCCTGCTCGAAACGATTGGTGTCCAGGTTCTCCTTCCCGAAATTTTCTTCCAAGTTGTTGCGCATCCGCTCGCGCATCCGCACAAAACGATCTTTTTCAAAAGGTGTCACCTCTGTCAGCAGCAGCAGGATGTTGGCCACCCGCAGCCGAAGGTCCGCTTCCAGCACTTTGCCCTCCTGCCGGCGAAATGCCTTGAACTGATCGAGCGCGTGGGTCATCGTTTGGCAGACGACCGCCCACTCTTCCTCATCCACTTCGCCCACAGCGGCTGACACCACATTGGGAATGCGCAGGATGGCCTGTAGCAAGTCCGTTTGCCCCATTCCAAGTTCGCTGGTCAGTCGGGACAGTTCTCGGTGGTAACCTCGAAAAAGCGCTTCATTGAGGCTGACGGAAGCGGCGCCGTCGGCATTTTGGATATCAATGACCACATCAATCTTGCCGCGCTCGGCGTGGTCCGTCACCAGTTTTCGCAGCTCCACTTCTTTTTCCCGGTAATCGCCCGGAAAGCGGAGTTTGAGATCAGTCATTTTGGAATTAAGCGCCCGTACTTCGGCTAAAATGGTTTTTTCTCCGAAATGGCCCGTCGCGCGGCCATAACCCGTCATTGAAAATAGCATACAGTTTCGTTCCGTTGGTGTGGAGATTGGTGAAATGAAGCGACAAATGTAACGCCAACTTTAGACGTTACAACCCCTTCAGCACCATGATTTTCCCACTTTGCATCCGGCCGTCTTTCAGGATACGAATGGTATAAAAACCGTCGGCCAAGTCGTTGACATTCACCATGTTCGTTCCAGCCTGCGGGCTTTCCAACTTCCGGGCGGCTTTGCCTTCAGCATCGTACAGGGTCACGGATTGCACGTTGAACGGCAACTCTAAAGTGAACTGACTGCTGGCCGGATTGGGATAATAGAGTGCCTGCCAGGCTTCTCCTTGCTGCTGTTGGTCGCCTTCAAAACGGATGCTCGATTTGCCTTCGCAGGTCTCGATGCTGGTGTATTCCGTGATGAGCCGTACGAGCAGGTCGTTGAGGGTTTCAACTTTATATTCGTCGGTGGTCGGCTCCAGGTGTTTGCCGCCGACGCCGCTGTGGTCGGTCAGGAATACGTAGGTGCCGTTGGTGGCGAGGCCAAAAAATTTCATCAGGAACTCGGTGTCTTTCTGAATACCGCTTGCGGTCACCGGCACGAGGCGAATGCCCCGGCGGGCAGCCTCCCGGATGCTGCGCTGTAGGCTTGCGATCACTTCGGGCGACTGGTGCGGGCTGGCATCCAGCACGAGGAAGCAGATGCGGGCAATGGCGTTGTCGCTCCATTTCTGGTTGAAAATGGCTTCTTCCAGGGCGCTGTGCACCGCTTCTGGCATATCGCCGCCGCCGCCCGCGTGTTGCTGGCGGATGAATTCGACCGTCTTGGAAATATCGTCGGAAAGGCCGCTGTTCTTGGCAATGTACTCGTCGCCCTCATCGCGATAAAACGTAGTGCCCATGCGGAATGACAGATCGCGGTTGCTGGCTTTGGCGCGGCCGATCACGTCGAGCAATTCGGTTTTCAGGTACTCGATCTCGTCGCCCATGGAGCCAGTAGCGTCTACGGCCCAGATGATGTCTACATTTTTTGGGGGTGCGCATTCGGCGGCGATGCGGTGGCGGTTGGGGCCTTCTTTAGCGGCTTTCGGGGTACCGAGGTTGCGCAGATTGCCTTTGACGAGCGCAAAAACATGAAGGTCCGTCGCTTCTTTTTGATCGAACATGCCTGCCCAGAGTTCCGCTTTGCCAGTGTTGTCAGTGCGGGCTTCCCAAATGGTTTCGCCTGTGGATTTCAGCATCACAGGCACATCGGCCAGCGGCACATCCTGTTCATTGGTGAGCAGGATGGTGTAGCGGTGGCGAGGGAAAAAGCCATAAGTTTTTTGGTGTACATCAATTTCGCCGTCTGTCAGCAAATCCAGCCAGTGACGGTTCCAGTTGTGGAGGTCGTTCCATTCTCCAGCGGTCAGCAGACCAGCGCGGGGCATGGGCGGTTCGATGGTGCCGGAGGCGGCGGGGGTTTTGTCGGGTCTCTCGGCAATGGCAGGTGCAGATTCATCCATATCCACCAGGCGCACTTTTTCTTCGTAGGTCTCGAGGGCAGGGCTTTTAGCCGCTTCTTTACGCATAGATTCCGTGTCAGAACCAGCACGTTTGTAGGGAGCGACACCGGATCTATCCCCAGACTTCGATTTTACAGTCATCCGGTCGGCTTTGTACTCCCTCGGCGCAGTTACCCCGTAGGTAGCGGGTGCGCCTGCTGGCTTGGCTATTTCCGAGCCGATTTTCCCGGTAGTTGCAGGGGCGGCGACCGCATACGAGCCGACAGCAACCATATCATCCCTCGAATCATTGTAGGGAATTTGATAGTCTTTCACGACCGACTCCTCCAATCCACTAACACTGGGATCCAGTCGAATATCCAGTACCCGGTCCTGATTTTCAAGCGTTTCAATGCGGGGAAAACGTACGGCGACATAACCAGCACGTATACATTCGACGGTGTAGGTAGCGTGTTCAAGTTTCAAGGTAAAATGTCCGGCACTGTCTGTGACTGCGTCCGCGATGTGTTTTCCGCTCCGCAAAATATGGATTTTAGCAATCGCAAGCGGCTTTTTCGTCGCGGCATCCCGGACGAAGCCGGATAGAGTGGTTTTAGAATTGGGAGCCATGGCGAAGCTGAGCGCAATCGCCGCAAAGAGCAGTAAGGATAGATGCTTCATGCGTTGGAGAGTGATTGAGTTGTTAGGTTGTTGAGTTTAGTAAGCGTGGCGCAGCATTTCACTTGTGAACGTGGCACCTGAGTTGCCCGGAGACTTGTCGATGAGGCGAGGAGGGAAGCAATAAATAGGTTGGATTGATGAGAGCGACTCGCCAGCCGAGAACGATCCGTTTTGTGATGTTGTTTGTCCTGCTTTAACTGTTATCTGGATGCGGCGTGAGCTTATGTAGCCCGTATAGAAAAATTCAACGTCGTAAGCCCCTGGTTCAAGCAGCACGCGGTAGCAGCCATTGAAGTCAGTAATCGCACCTTTCAAGAAGACACCGTTTTGGCTAATCTTCACGGAAGCACCGATCAATTCTTCCCGAGTCAGACTATCTTTCAACGTTCCCTTCAGTGTGGCTTGGGTAGTCTGGGCAGATACAGCAAAGAGTTTTAAGAGCAGGCAAGCAAGGGTAAAAAAGCGCATGGGTCAGGTTTTTTTGCAAACGATTTCTCCCGGATGCTGGTGTGATAAAAATTACACAAGGAATGCGGCACCAATAACTTAGTCATTGGCATCAAATGACTAAGTTATTGGTGCCGCGTTCCTAAACCCAACGCCAGTAACGCATCCCTGAAAGAGCAGACTCCGTTACAGGCAACCTTCCTACCTTTGTTGGACTTGGGACGTTGGACTTGGGACGTTAGACTGAGGACGAGAGATTTCGATATCCTCAGTCCAACGTCCTCAGTCCAACGTCCCAAGTCCAACATCTTCAGTCCAACGTCCCCAGTCCAACGTCCCCAGTCCTTATTCCACAAAAAATGAGTCTCGTAAAAAAATTAGCGGGCGAAACCGTGCTATACGGCTTGAGCAGCATCATCGGACGGATGCTCAACGTGATGCTGTTGCCCATGTATACGCGGGCGTTGGCGCCGGGGGAATATGGCGTGGTGACCGACCTGTACGCTACGTTTGCGTTCCTGATGGTAATCTACTCCTATCGGATGGAATCGGCTTTTTTTCGGTTTGGCACCCCGAAGGAAGACCGGGAGCGGGTGTTTTCTACCGGGATGCTCTCCATTCTTTCGACGACCCTGCTGATTACGACCCTCTTGCTGATTTTTGCCCAGCCCATCGCCGATGCGGCCCTTTATTCTCAGCATCCTGAATACATCCGGTGGTTTGCCCTCATTTTAGCGTTCGACTGTCTGGCGGAACTACCGTTCGCCCGGTTGCGGCTGGAACAGCGCCCGCTTCGTTTTGTGGCTGTCAAGTTGGTCAACATCGGCGTAAATGTATTTTTCAACGTGTTTTGGCTGCTTTTTTGTCCCTGGGCGGCGCAACACGGCGTGGAGTGGGTGCATTGGGTGTGGAAGCCCGGGCTGGGCGTGGGCTATATTTTTTTGAGCAACGTGCTGGCGAGTATCGCCACCCTGATCTTGTTGCTGCCGGAGTTTCGCGTCATCAGGCTTCCATTTGATTCGGCTGTATGGTCAAAGATGATGCGGTATGCCGCCCCCCTGATCATCGTCGGTTTCGCTGGTATCATCAACGAAATGCTGAGCCGAACCATGATGAAATACCTGCTTCCCGGCACCCTGGAGGAGAACAAGGCACAACTGGGTATTTTCGGCGCCAACTACAAACTGGCGATGCTCATCACACTGTTCACGCAGGCTTACCGGTACGCCGCCGAGCCGTTTTTCTTTCGTCATGCCAGTGATGCGGACGCATTGCAAACACAAGCCAGCGTGACCAAATGGTTTACCGCCGCTTCCGCTGTTGGCATGTTGTTCATCCTGCTTTTTCTGGACATCATCAAGTATTTTCTCGGCGAGAAATTTCACGTCGGTCTCGACGTAGTGCCTATTCTGTTGATGGCCAACCTGTTACTGGGTATTTACTACAACTTTTCGGTTTGGTATCGCCTGAAAGACCGGACTGTGTTCGGCGCGTGGATTTCCTTGGCCGGGGCGGGGATCACCATCGTGCTGAACCTGCTCTGGATACCCCGCTACGGCTATATCGGTGCGTCGTGGATAACGCTGATCTGCTACGCTTTTATGAGTTGGGCGACCTGGTTTGCAGGGAAAAAACACTACCCGGTGCCGTACGAGCTGGGCCGGATGGCGCTTTACATTGGCGTCGCCCTAGGAATATACGCCTTGAGCAACTTATTGCAGAGCGTGCTCAGTAGCCAGCCTCTGTTGCTTTGGAGCCTGCGGTCGCTACTGTTTGGCGGGTATCTGTGGATGATCTACGCCCTGGAGCGGGGAAAAGTTGAAAAGTTTGAAGTTTAAGGTTTGAAGTTGAGGGCCCTGATATCCATGAGCCGAAACCACTCCCAAGCCATCACCACTCAACAGTCAACAGTCAACAGTCAACAGTCAACAGTCAACAGTCACCACTCAACAGTCAACAGTCAACAATCAACAGTCAAAAGTCAACAGTCAACAGTCCGCACCATCACCCATCCGTTGCGTTCCGCTTCTTTGAGGATATCAAATTCATATCGGGTCGCGCCGATCGTATGGAAACCTGCACGTTCGTAGGCGCTGCGCGGGCCGGTCTGCATGACGGTCAGCCACACCGCTTCGCGGCCCAGGTTTTTGGCTTGGTCCACGACCCATTCGATGAGCCGCTGCCCCATCCCTTTGCCAAAAAAGTTAGGCATGAGGTAGATCTTTTCGAGGTAGAGCGCATTTTCCATGGGATGATCGGGAACCGGTTTTTTCAGAACAAGTTTCAGCAAACCAATCACTTGTCCGGCGGCATCGGTGGGGAGCAGGTATTCGATGTTCGGGTCGGCAAGTTCTGCCTGGAGCGTTTCCGTACCGAAACAGCGCTCTATGTACCAGTCCAGTCCGCCAGGTTTCCAGATATGGGGGTAATAGGGTTCGTAGGTGGCGCGGCCATAATGCTGGATAAGCGGCAGGTCAGTGATGCTCATTTTTTGGAACTGTATTCCGGAGCTCCGTTCCGGTGAGGTGACTGCCCCGGAACGGAGTTCCGGGATATCGATCTGCCCCAAATGATGCCGCAAATGCCGCACATAATCTTCCGCCACAAACCGAGGCGTAGCGGGTTCGTCCCACACCAGCAGAGGCTCATCCAGAAACTCAGGCCGGATGCAGGCGATCACATGCGCCAGATGTACATTGAAAGCATACCAGAGGGCAACCAGGTTTTGCCAGTCGGCGGACTGGTATTGTTGTGCTTCTACCCAATGGTTTTGGGCGTGTCGGTAAGCCAGCAAGTCCGTCACTCCATGTTGTGCCCGCACGAAACGCTGGTGATTGTTTGCTGCCGAATCAATCAGGTGGCCGATGATTTCTTTAGGCGACCACTTTTCAGGAGCAGGTTTGACAGCGGCCTGTTGGGCGTCAAGCGCCAACAGCCGGGGCTTGGCCGATTCGATGGCCGCCAACAGTTCAGCAGATATTTCGGATAACGTGGGCAAAATGAAATAATGTGGTCAATTTGTTGAATGTGGTCAATGAGATCAATGTGGTCAATTTGACTGACATGACCGTTTTAATGTGTTGACAGTCAAATTCTAACAAAAAATAAATGAACCCTGAATGCCTCGGGCGCTCACATTGACCACATTGATCTAATTGACCAAATTTTTACTTATTGGCCAATTGTCCGCAGGCCGCATCAATATCGCGCCCCCTGCTGCGGCGCACCGTAACGGTCACACCTTCGCGGGAAAGGTAGGCGGCAAAAGCATTGAGTTGCTCTTCGCCGGACTTGGTGAAGGGCAGGCCGTCAATCGGGTTGTACTCGATGATATTGACCCGGACGGGGAATTTGCGGCGGCAGAGTTGTACCAGCCGCGCGGCATCCTGCAGGCTGTCGTTGAAATTTTCGAAGGCGATGTACTCGTAGGAAATGCGGTTCTTGGTCTCGCGATAAAAATATTCAAGGCTTTCCATCAGTGCCGCCAGGTTGTTCGACTCGTTGATGGGCATGATCTCGTTGCGCTTTACATCGTCGGCAGCGTGGAGGCTGACGGCCAGGTTGCTGCGAAAGCCGTCGTCGGCCAGTTTGCGGATCATTTTGGCGATACCGGCCGTGCTGACGGTGATGCGCCGCGCCGACATGCCCAGGCCGCCCGGCATGGGAGCCGTGAGCCGGGCGATACTTTCCATCGTATTGGCATAGGTCAGGAGCGGTTCGCCCATGCCCATATAAACCACGTTGGTCAGGTTGTGCCCAAAAGATTCGATGCTTTGGCGGTTGACTAACACCACCTGATCGTAGATTTCGGCGGCGGTGAGGTTGCGCTGGCGCCCCATGCGTCCGGTCGCGCAGAATTTGCAGGTCAGGCTGCATCCGACTTGTGTGCTGACACAAACAGTGAACCGGTCGTCCGCTGGCACGGGGATGAGCACGCTCTCGATGCGGTGCCCGTCGTGGGTCAGCATACGGGATTTAATGGTTCCATCGGTGCTGTGCTGTACCTTTTCTTCGAGCAGTGGCTGAAGGGCAAACTCAGCCTGCAAGCGACTGCGCAGGTCTTTCGAGAGGTTGGACATGGTCTCGAAACTGGTCGCGGATTTGGCCCAGAGCCATTCATACAATTGGCGGGCGCGGAATCGCGGCTCGCCCCATTCTGCCAGGGTACGTTCCAGTTCGGGCAAGTCAAGTGTGCGGATATCTTTCATTTTCAGGGCGCAAAATTAAGTAAAAATTTGAGCACAATTCCCATACCAGCCAACTGCACATCCCGCCATCCCGTCTCATCTGTAAATAACGCGCTTTTTATGAAACAACTCGCCACCTTCCTGTTGAGCATCAGTATGCTGACCGCCGTCTTCGGACAAAAAAAGTTCGAGACCTCTCTGACTTTTAAATTCGGCAATTACACCATCCCTCATCCCTTGCTCTCTCCTGCCTTTACGGAGTATCCGAATGCGATAGAACGAACCTCAACCGGATATGTCCCAACAAAACAATCAGGGCGATTATTTGTAGAACACATCACACATGGCTACTTACTACCGATCCCTGGTTTTTTCGCTCTACTTTCTCTTGTCCGCCCTGACCCTGACTGCCCAATCAGACAGCAGTTCCTGGTTCAACAGTCTCCTGACGCGCTTCACCCACGACGACCGTCCTCCGGAACATCCCCGGTTTTTGGCTTATCCAACCCTCGGATATTCGCCGGAGACCAGTTTAGAAGTAGGTGTGGCGGCTTCGTTGCTTTTTCACGCCAAAAACGATTACCAGCAAAACCGGTTGAGCGAGATCACGGCGCTGGGCTTCGTCACGTTGCGGTCCCAATATGGACTCTGGGTGGACAACGCCGTTTACACCGATCAGGACGAATGGCTATTGTTGGGCAAGATGCGCTTCCAGCGCTTCCCGTTGCTTTATTATGGTATAGGACCGAAGGCACCTGAAGAAGAACCAACGGTGGTAGACGGAAACTCCACGTTGGTGCGCGAGCGGGCCTTGCGGCGGATCAGAAAAAACTGGTTCGCCGGTTTGCAGGCAGATGTGCAGCATTTGGCACGGGTGGACTTTGGTGGAGAGCAGCCCAGCCGCCCGCTGCCGGAAGGTGCCGACGGCTCGACCAATGTTGGCTTCGGGCCCAGTTTGGTGTATGATTCACGGCCCAATATGCTCAACACCCGCGAGGGCTGGTTTGGGGAAGCATCGTGGCTGCATTACGCCGACGCCTGGGGGAGCACCTATGCGTTCGACGTATTCAGCGCAGAAGTGCGGCGCTATCACCGCTTGAGCGCCAAGACCGTATTGGCCTGGCAATTGAGCGGCAATGCGGTGCAAGGCAACGCACCGTTCAATATGCTCAGTCTGATGGGCAATGAAATGCTGATGCGCGGTTATTACACCGGGAGATTCCGGGACCGGCATTACTACGCTGCACAGGCGGAATACCGCTGGCTGCCGTTCCCGTTCAGTCGGCGGCTGGGCGGTGCTGCGTTTCTGAGTGCTGGCACGGTGTCTCCGTCCATTCGGGCGCTTGATACACAACACATTCGGTTAGCTGGCGGGGCTGGTCTTCGATACCTGATTTTCCCTAAAAAAGATATTTTTGTACGCCTGGATGCCGGTTTCACCCGGGAAGGGGTGAGTTTTTATGTCTTTACAGGGGAGGCGTTTTAAAAGACGAGTGAAACGAATGGGGGGCTGTAAATTGCAAGTTGACAACTTTTTTAAAGTTGTCAACTTGCAATTTACAGCCCCCCATTCGTTTCACTCGGATCAATACCCCGGATTCTGTTTCAAATTCTTGTTCGTATCTACCTCTCGCTGCGGGATGGGAAGCACCAGCGCGTCGCTGTTCCAGGCCAGGGTACCCACCGATTCGCGATTGCGTTTGCGGTCGTGGATTTGCAGGCCTTCATGCGCCAGTTCCAGGCGGCGTTCTTTCAGGATGGCCTCCAGCGTCAAAGCGCCGATGTCGCCCAGTCCCGCGCGGTTGCGGATGACGTTGATGTCTCCGGCCGGAGTCGCACCGATGGAGGTCCCCAGGCGAAAATTGGTCTCTGCGCGGGTAAGCAGCATTTCAGCGAGGCGAATCACGTTGACATCCGTGAAGCGCTCGGTATGTTTGAGGGTATAGGTATTGCCCGCCGATTCCTCGTAAAACAGCTTGCGGCTGTCTCCGGCTTCGTACAGGTCGAGGTGCTTTTGCTGGATCAGAATATCGCCGCGTCCTCCCGGGGTCACCTCCGAGGAAAAGAAGGTGTTCATATCATTGATGCCATCCTGGTCACTGACGATGATGGCAAAAATGCGCTCCGAACCGGCGCCTTCGTCGCTGAATGCATCGGGATAGGTGGCTGCCACTACTGCGAAAGGACCAATGGCGCGATTGGCAGCATCGCGGGCAGCAGCGTAGTTCAATTGCATGAGATAGACCCGTGACAATACAGCAGCAGCAGCAGATTTGCTGGCAAATCCCGGATTGTCATTGCTGGTGGGGATCAGGCTTTCCGCCTGGGTCAGATCTTCAATCACCTGGGCGTACACCTCGGCCACGCTGTTGCGGCTGCGGTAGTCGGCCTCCGTCACGCCGCGCGTCGGCGCAAGCACCAGCGGCACTCCTGGGTTGGTGGCATTGTCGCCGTCGCCCCAAGCCTTGCCATACAGACTCACCAACTCAAAGAACAAAAAGCCCCGAATAAAACGGGCTTCACCCTCCACGCGGGCTTTGTCTTCCGCATTTACTTTATCCAGTGCCGACAGGACATTGTTTGCCCGGTTGATGGCGCTGTACGAACTAGACCACATGGCTGAAACGTCGCCGTTGCCTGTCGTAATGGTCTTCCGCCAGATTTCATCCAGGGTGCTGAACGTACCGCCGAACACCACCTCGCGGTCGTCGCCCAGCAGTTCGGCGGTGTACAACAGGGTGCCGCCCAGTACGGTGCCGCCGCTCATGCCATCGTAAGCTCCGGTGAGCGTGACCTTGACATCCTGGTCGGTTTTCAACGCCGTAGATTCGTCAATACTTTGTTGTGGCTCCAGGTCCAGTGCTTTGTCGCAAGCGGCCAGCGAACCAACCAATACTGCGATGAAAGCTATTTTTGAAAAGATTTGAGTACGCATCTTTATAAAAGTAGAGGTTGAAAAAATTAGAAAGAAACATTCAGGCCGCCCACGAAGGTGCGGGCCTGCGGCGCGGTGTAAAAGTCGTAGCCCTGCGCAATATTGGTCACGATATCGTCCGCATTCACTTCGGGATCCCAGCCGTTGTAGCTGGTGAACGTCAACAGGTTTTGACCCGTCACGAATACCCGCAAACGATTGATTTTAGCGCGTTTCAACATTGATTTTGGTACTTGATACGACAACGTAGCGGTGCGCAGGCGCACGAAAGAGCCGTCTTCGATAAAACGGGTAGAAGGCTGTGCGCCATTGTTGAAGAACAAACGTGCTTCCGGAATGTCCGTATTGGGGTTTTGCGCCGTCCAGGCGTTCAATTGATCCACCGTTTGGTTGTCTTCAAAACGGGCATTGGCGGAGGAGAAGCGACCTACGCCGTAAAAATTGAGCTCGTTGCCGAATTGTCCGTTGAAAAAGATGCTCAGTTCCAGCCCTTTGTAGCCGAACGTATTGGTGATCCCGCCGATCCAGTCGGGCAATGCGCAGCCCGCCACGATGCGGGTGGCCTGGTTGTAGGTGTTGGTGGTGGTGCGATCTATAGAGCCGTCTTCCAACTTCGTGTTTTTGTACCAGAGGGCATTTCCATTGGCCGGGTCAACACCTGCGTACTCGGCGGTAAAGTAGGTGCCCAGGGGCTCGCCTTCTACGGCGCGGCTCATGTTGTTGAGGCCGCCTTCGATGATCTGGCCGCCCAGGTTGTTGATTTTATTGCGGTTGGCGGCAAAATTGAAACTGGTCGTCCAGCGGAACGCCCCCACAAAGTTGTTAGAATTTAACACCAATTCGACCCCGCGATTGGTCAATTTGCCGACGTTGCGGGCTTGTGTAGAGAAGCCGGTCGTGGCCGGGATGTTGACGTTGAGCAACAGACCGGTCGTGTTTTTCTGGTACACGTCCACTTCGCCGGTGAGGCGGTCGTTGAAAAAGCCAAAGTCAATCCCCACATCCACCTGGTCCGTCGTTTCCCAACTTAAATCGGAGTTGGTGAGTTGCGAAGGCCGCTGGCCGGGGTTGCCGCCGTAAGGCGAATCGCCGCTGAACAGACCCAACTGCGGAAAATTGTCAATCAGTCCTGCGTTGGCGAAACCCGCAGCGATGATATCAGCGTTGCCGGTGCGGCCCCAACTGGCGCGTACTTTCAGGAAAGTCAGGGCTTTGACATTTTTCAAAAAACCTTCGTCAGACAGCACCCAACCTGCCGAAGCGGCCGGGAAGAACCCGTATCGGCTGTTCGCCCCAAAACGCGACGATCCGTCAATACGACCGCTCAAACCCAACAGAAAACGATCATACAGTTTGAAGTTCGTCCGCGCAAAATAAGACAGAAAGGCAAAATCGGTCTGTGCGGAACTGCCATCGGTGATGCGTGCGGCACTGGCCAATTGGCGGTAAGCGTCGGAGGGGAAATCCTGTTTTTCAACAAAATTGCGCTTCAACTGGGAGCGTTGCAGCGACATGCCTGCGGTCGCGTCCAGATTCACCCGGCCAAACAACTGGTTATAGTTGAAGTAGTTGTTGGTGTTGACATTATTGACGTTGGTGTAGCGGCGATTGGCGATTCCCGCTGGCGCGCCAAAATTGCGCACCGTCTTGCTGTTATAGTATTGTTCCTCGTACTGATTCAAAATGTCCAAACCCAGTTCGGTGCGGAATTTCAGGTTTTTCAACAAGCCCAATTCGCCGTAGGCGGTAGAAATGTTGCGATTGACAGTCGTGTTGTAGTAAGCATTGCCGATGTTGATCAGTGGGTTGTAATAGACCGGGATGGAGGCATCGCCTGGGGGTGTGCCGACGGGTAGACCGGTCGCAGGGTCTTTCTCCGGGGTCATCGGCGCCAGCGCCACCATTTGAATGGGGTTGTCGAACTGGCGGTCACCCGAAAGTCGCTCGTTGAGGGTGCGCGACTGGTTGAGGTTGAGGCCGATCTTGAAAATACCCGATACCTGATGTTCCAGATTAGCGCGGCCTGTAATGCGATTCAGGGCGTTGCCAATGAGAATGCCTTTTTGATCCAAAAATTGACCCGACACAAAAAACTGTGTTTTCCGGTCGCCTCCGCTGATGCTCAGGTCGTATTGACCCATTGGTGCATCCTGATACGACAGGTCACCCCAATTGGTGCTGACTTGCTGAGGCGTTCCAAAGGTGCCCAGGCTTTGCGATTCAAAGTAAGACTCCATGTAGGAAGTATAGGAATCGGGATCCGCCGGGTTAAGGCCGTCAATCCGGTCGGAGTTGGCGGCAGCCTGGCGATACAAGGTGAGATATTGATCGGTATTCAAAAACTCCAGTTTGCGCGTGGGGGTGCTGCCACCGAACTGCATCCCGAACTGCACCTTTGATTTGCCTTCCTTGCCTCGTTTGGTCGTGATGATCACGACGCCATTGGCGCCTCGGGCGCCAAAAATAGCGGCAGCGGAAGCATCTTTCAGGATCTCGAGCGACTCGATGTCCTGCGGATTGATGTCGGCCAGCGGGTTGGTGCCGCCGCCGCTCAGTGCCAGGTTGTCCGTGGTGAGGGGAATTCCATCTATGACAAACAACGGTTGGTTGGAGGCCGACACCGACGACTGGCCGCGGACATTCACACGAATGCTTTGGCCGAGTTTACCTGATCCAGCATTCACCATCACGCCGGCCGCCTTGCCTTGCATCGCCTGGTCGAGGCTGGTGACCGGCATGTCGGCAATGTCACTCGCTCTGATTTTGGCGATGCTGCCGGTCAGTTCGCGTTTGAGTGCGGTGCCGTAACCCACGACCACGACCTCGCCGATCATTTCGGTGCTGGCTTCGAGCGGGATGTCCAGCGAGCGGGATGCTCCGACGGTTACTTCCTTGTTGTTGTAACCTGTGTACGACACGATGAGGACATCGTTGTCGCTGTTGACCGTCAGGTTATACAAGCCGTTGATGTCGGTCACGGTACCCAGTCTGGTGCCTTTGACGAAAACAGTGGCGCCGACCAGCGCGTCGCCATTGGCAGCGTCGCTCACCTTGCCTGTGATGGGGCGTTGCGCCATCAGTGCGATGGCCCCAGAGCAGATGAAGAGCATGCTTAAGAATAAGTGCTTCATACAGAAAAGTTTAAAAAGATGAAAAAAGATTTGGTAAGGTACTGACGGATTAAAGCCTGTTCGAATCTTGTGATTCAACTGAAGGGCGTTGTAAAAGTCATATTAGTGACATGAAAGGGCAAATATAATTTTTGATTTTAGAAGATCGTGCTGCATTACAAAAACAGCAGTCATAATACACCAAATCCAAGCTGATTGCCTCCGGCAAGTTCCCTACTTTCCACTGCTCAGTAACTTCACCCCCAGCAGGTGAACACCTTTTGAAGACGACCTGGGTCACGACTTTTTAACATGGACGTTAAATCTTTATCCTACTTTGAAATAAAATTCACATTCTCATTTAAAAAATGTATTTTTGTCACGTTGTTCGCGAGCAACCCGAAGAATTCTTTAGAACAAGCACTTTTCCAGTTTTACTTTACTGTGTTGATTTACCTGAACGTGCGCACATTCAGGGCTTTCTATTATTTCCATTCACCAAAAATTTTCCAGTTCTACCATGAAAAAATTTCTAAGCTTGCCGCTTGCCGCTGCCTCACGCTATGTTTATTTGTGACCTTCCTGCTGATGCCTTCGCTCATTAAGGCGCAGGATACGGGCTTGTTTACCGAGGTGGATTCTCTCAGCCTCACTTTGGACTCTTCGCAGCAGAAAGTGGTCAACTATCTCAACTCCCTTCCCTACAACGCAGGGATCAGATATGTCCAGATTGCAGACTTATTCAGCGTGCAAGAGGATGGGTATTTGACAACTTCGCTCCTTGATTTTGATGCCACTTCGCGAACTTTTATTGTAGAAGATGTGAACCACATTGATTCATTGGTGACTCCTGCAGCCTCGGCTTTGCTGAACGTTTATTGGGTCAGTTTTGTCTCTGCTCATCGGGCACAAACCCAAAAACTCTACCTCGTCAGATGATCATAAGAATCCCTACAATCGGCATAACCCTGATGCTTGCAGCCTTGTTCTGCTCCGCTTGCAAACAAGACGACCTACCGGATACAGAGTTGTTTTTGCCTCGCTCCATGGAAAACGGCAGCATGCAGGCAGACAAAACGGCTTTAGACCACAATACTGTCAAGTGGATAGCGGGTGGCTTGGTGATAAGAGATTCTGCATTCCTCTTTGTACCCCCTCGCATAACACTACAGTAGGCACTTTCGATGAATTTGGACAAAGCCGAGAAAATCTAAACATTAGCTACCTCCCAATTGGTGTTGGTAAATATCTTTTGCATAAAGGAACACCCAATTATGGGCTTCCAAGAGCAGGTTATGCCCGCAAGCTCTCTGATGGAGATGTACTCGGCGCATACTACCGACCGGATACCGACGGAGAAAGTTGGGTGGAGATCACCCAAATTGACACCATCGCAAAAACGGTGAGCGGCAAGTTCGATATCAATTTTAAGATCGGGGATCAATACCTCGACAAGGGCTTTCCGGCCAGCGTCCGGTTCTCAAACGGAGTATTTGACTTGAAAATCGTAAATTGAGAATCAATCTGTGTCTCACCAGATATGAGGCACAGTATTCTGAAACTGGGGGGTGATGCTTTAACAGGTATCGCCCCTTTTAGTGAGAAGTGGTGGCAGGATTTTCAAATCGTGCCACCACTTCCATTTACGCCTGCACCTCCGGCAACTTCCCCGTCTTTCCCCACTGCTCCAGCAGTTTGACACCGAGCAGGTCAATGACAGAAGCCCCGTCGCCGCCTGCAATCAGCGTATCCGGGATGATTTTCACCCCTTCTTTACCGATCACTTCCATCACTTTCAGGCGGGTAAATTCATCGCGGCCCATGGCCTGAACCTGCAACTCGTAGGATTCGGCGTTCGATTTACCGATGGCCAGGATTTTTGTCGCCTCGGCTTCACCCGTCACGCGGGTCCGCTCAGCATCGGCGTTACCCATGACGCGGACTTTTTCGGCTTCGGCAATAGCGGTCAGTTTCACGCGTTCGGCCTCGGCGCCTGCCTGGATTTTGACGGATTGCGCTTCACCGTTGGCTTTCTTCACCGCAGACTCTGCCACCCGCTCGGCGATTTGTACACCTTGCTGCGCCTGCACGATGACCTTTTGCATCTCGGCGATGGCCGTTTCTTTTTCCAGCAATTGGCGGGTCTCCTGCGCCATCTTTTGAGTCTCGTAGGTGGTTTTTTGTTCCTCTGCGAGTTTACGGTCGGTCAGCGTCTTCATTAGGCTTTCTGGCGGCACGATGTCGCCGATGAGGGTGTCTACGCCGTTCACGTTGTACTCGGCCAGCACTTGCCCGATGTGGCTGCGGGCTGATTCCTGACGATCGCTCCGCGAGGTGAGGAAAGAGATCACGTCGGCTTTTTGGGCAGAGTTGCGGAAATAGTTGCCGATGGTGGGTTCCAGCACCTGGCTGACCAGGTTCATCATGGTACCGAAGCGCGCAATCACTTTCGGCGCTTCCGTAGCCGGAATGTGGATGATCTGGCTGACATCCAGGTTGAACGGGAAGCCGTCTTTCGAGCGGACGGTGATGGTAGAGAGATGGCGATCCAGATTGTGGCTTTCATTGCGCGCGTCAGCCCAGTTGAGGACGAGGTTGGTGGTGGGTACAATCTCAATTTTCAAGGTGTACGGGTTGAGCGGGTAGCGGCCTGGGCCGAGCGGGTCGGCCCATACGCCTTTGTGACCTTTTGCCACGATGTTGCCGTGTTTAAAATCAATACCACTCAGGTCGGCCCCTTCCGGACCGACGTATGAGTTGACCACACCGACATAACCGATGGGAATGGTGGTCATTTCCACCTGCTCCACTTTGACAAACCAGGGATTGAAATTGTAAAGACCGGATAATACCAATTGCTGTTGCAAGCCACGACTGCCGCCCATGCGAAGGAATGCGTCGGCATCCTGAAAGTTGTTGTGGCCGTCCACCTGGCGACCGGCAATGTTGCCCGCTTCGATGGGCTCACCGTCGAGCGTCGTGATGACGCCCAATCTGTTGTCCTCGATCTGGGTCATTTCAGCCAGCGTCAGGTCGAACAGGAACGTATTGATCCGGTAAGTACCGGAGGTGAGATAACCTGCCTGCCGACCTTTCCGACCTCCTTTTTCGAGGAAGGCCACAGAGTCCTGAAATGAATCACAATTTACCGCCGGAGCGAGCACCCGGCCCCGGTCAAGTTCAACGCCGTCCTTTGCCACGAGCAAGCCGATGCGCCCGTTGGGGATTACCGTCAGTGGCTGAAGGGTAATTTCGTATTGCCAGATCCATTTCCAGAAATGCAGTCCGGGCGGCAGGGGGCGGGCCTGAAAACCAGCCTCTCCTTTGGTGGCGATGATGCGGCCATCCGGCAGTTCTTTGTTGGGGCCGAAAAGGACGAATTTGGTGGTGACGAGGCCAATTTTATCTTCGGGAATCATGACGATACCCAGGAGTTGAAAAACAGCGCGGTAGAAAATAAGGGTAAAAAGGAGGGCAAATACCCACCAGAATGCTAGGATTTTTAGCAAAAAGTCCATGATGTAAAATTGAAAGTCAAAATGATTTTGTTTCGGAGCATAAGGGATGGTGCTTCGGTCTGTAAAGACGGCCAAAGCAACCGGGAAGCGCGGGAAAGCCTTGCGTGAAGACGACGAAGCCGGATGGAAAAGCGACAGGAATGGGGAGAATTTACACCAACAAAGGAGGCAGTTCTGTAACCAGAAAGCGAAATAGGCTACACACAACAATTTCGTTTGGATAAGGTATTCTTTCGCTGTCGGGTGTGATGACATAGCGCAGTGCAATGTGGAGGTCTTCACAGGCGTGATGAAACCCTTTGGAAAGCACTGGAGCATTGGAATATTTGATTTCTATCGCCACCAACTCACCGCGTGGTGTGATCAATAAGGAACGCGGCACCAATAACTTAGTCATTTTAGGTCAACCATTTTTTCATAAGACAACACTATTTTTCTGCGAATAGTGGGGCTATTTAAAGAAAAATAGCGGCCGTATGATGGAACAAAGGGTGGCATCAAATGACTAAGTTATTGGTGCCGCGTTCCTAAAAGATCAATTTCAGCGCCATGATGTGTTCTATAAAAATAATACTCCAATGCTTTGCCCCCTGAACGGCGGATTTGTTCGATTGCATATCCTTCCCAGGAAGCACCTGTGTAAGGGCTTCCGTACAGGTTCTCTGCTTCCTTAAAAGGTATTTGTTCACAGACTGAACAGCCATATCCATGGAACGAGAAAGATCAGCCACATTGAGCAATTGCCCGTGCAGGTGTCCCAGCATCCTTACCAAACGCGACATTTGATTACTGTTCACCTCCCAGCCCAATACTCTTTGCAAATCCCGTTCAATAAAAGTAGTTGTGAAATTAAGTTTTATCCGTGTAATAATGAAACTTCAGTTGTACAATTACACGGGTAAATTTTAAAAAAGCATCTAAATTTCTCGATTCTGCCGAAAATCACGAGCATCATAAAGGCGAATGCTTAATATTTGGCCAACAATTTCCTGAAGTGGTGTGTATAAAACTCAATACACCCAAGCAGGAAACGAGATTTTCATATTTTTACCCCACCAAACACCACCCTCTGTTTTTTAGTCATGGAATCCATCGTCGAATATTTCGCACACATCCCTTCGTCGCACCGCAGTGCCGTGTTGCTGGGCGGACTGACCTTTTTTTTGCTGCTGGAAAGTGGCATTCCGTTGTTCCGAACGAAGTACAATAAAGGCTCCCACCTGGGGATCAACCTGTTTTTCACACTCACTACGGTTCTGGTGAATTTTCTGATGGCTGCCATTCTGCTGGGTGCGAGCGACTGGGCGGTGGCGCATCATTTCGGCATTTTGCAATGGCTGCCAAAGATGCCGATGTTGCTGTATACGGTGCTCGGATTGCTTCTGCTCGACCTGGTGGGCGCGTACCTGGTGCATTGGGCAGAGCACAGGGTGAAGTGGATGTGGCGGTTTCACCTCGTACACCATACCGACCCGCACGTAGATACCACGACCGCCAACCGCCACCACCCCGGCGAGAGTGTTTTCCGATTTGTGTTTACAGCGGCAGGCATCGTTGTGGCGGGCGCGCCGATCTATTTGGTGTTTTTGTACCAGTCGTTGTCGGTGGTGTTTGCGCAGTTTAGCCATGCCAACATTCAAATGCCCGCCTGGCTCGACCGCGTGCTGAGGTGGGTGATCGTGACCCCATCCATGCACCGGGTACACCACCATTACACCCTGCCTTACACCGATACCAATTTTGGAAACATTTTTTCCATCTGGGATCGCTTGTTCGGCACCTTTTCACGGTTAGACAACGATCAAATCGTGTTCGGGATTGACACATATATGGCACCCGAAGAGCATTCGAATATGGGGACGTTGCTCAAAATTCCGTTTCAAAAGTATCGCGCTCCAGTGGGGGCGAAGTTTGATGCCGTGGAAAATCCTGAGATGGAACGCAGATAAAATTTCTCGCAAAGGCGCCAAGTTTTGAAATTATGGCTTTGAGCCTTTGCGAGAAAATTTTATCTCATGGGAGCCCGGCCGATGAGAATCCATTCCAACAATGCTGTGCACCAGTGGGGCGAAGTTTAGCAAAAAACGTGAAATAACACAAAGCCCGTTTCCGGCGAAGGATGCCCGAAACGGGCTTTGTTTATTACAACAAACTCACTTCAAATTCCCCATTTTCAAAAGAAACCCCTTTTGGGTAGTTGAACAAATTGCTTCGCTCCCGAAAAAAATACACCTGAAAACGGCCTTTGATCACCTGCCGAACCGGATCATAAGCGTCTACCCAGACATAGCTCTTGCGGTATCCATCTAAGGAACGGGCAAATAATAACTTGTAAGTTTCAGATAGATTGGTTTTTGCTCAGATGGGCTATCTTTTTGAGCGAATAGTGGGGCTATTTAATCAAAAAGATGGGTCATCTGGGTGAAAAGAAAGCATATCAAATTTACAAGTTATTATTTGCCCGTTCCTAAGCGGTAAAAAGCATCAATTTCGTCATAATACCCGACCCAATATACACCACTCGGCTTATCAGAAGTACTAAAGTCTGTGGAAAGTGTATACTTACCTTCTCTCAAAGGTATGAAAACCAAGCTAAGACTTTCAAGCAGGATAGTGTCTTCATCAAATGTTCTAAATGAAATGCCTATTTTTGACGAATCACTTGAAATATAACTCCATTTACCACTCCCTTTCCAGTCCATTCCCTGTCGTTCAGATTTCACCCACCCATGTTTTTGAGGTCCGACCTAGGCATCAGGCAGCACCGTAAACACTTCTGTTTCTAGTTCCTTATTACATGCCATGCAAAAAAAAAGCCCCGTTAGGAGAATCATCATTATTCGTCTCATAAGGCTCAATGTTGCAGGATGAAAGTATTTTGGAGGATACCCTGAGACGTTTTGGAACGAGCAAAATACACTGCTTGGCCCAAACTTGACAAATTGACCTGAATTTGGCCAACACCCTGGGATTGATAAGTAGTTGCTTCCACCCGCTGACCAAATACATTGAATATATCCACTTGATGAATGCTGAGATCGTCTTGCTGAGAAATAATAGAAAGTACATCCTGCGCAGGATTTGGGAGCAAAATCAATGCGTTGATAGGAGCGATGGCTCGCTCTCCTCCCCGATCTTCCCCACCTCCCTGCAAAGAGCAATAAGTAGACAATATGGCGATTCGGGAGACAACACCTGCGCAGAAGCGGTTTGCACTACAAAGAGCAGGAAGATGAATAGTCCAACACATTTCGAAAGTCTTTGCTCAAGTGTGTGTGTGACAAAAGTTGTGCCATTAGGTAGAATTTAGAATGTGATAAAAAAGAAGTAAATCTACAAATTAAGGTTTTGAATTCCCTGGTTTTTGCGTCTTTATTTAAAGGCAAATCCGGGAAGTCGGAGCGGGATTTTATGGTTTAAAAAATTGAAAATCAACGTAATATGTTTTTTTTAAAAAAACGAAGAATGAAACCTAAACCCGCTCATTTAGGAGCGAAGTTGGGCATGCCCGAGCCATGCTATGACACAGAAGTGCAGGTTCGTAACACCCACGCACGGCGAAATAAGAAGTCGTCTCATAAGTAATTTTTCAGACAAGATGAGCAGGATTAATCTTGAAAAAGATGTAAATCCTGTAAAATCCTGCCCATCCTGTCTAAATTTAAACCTTATGAGACAGTCTCAGCGAAAGCAAAAATTTGAAAAATTTGTCGAAACGAATACTTCAACCCTGCCTGTCAGCGTAGAATTGCCTTTTTCAACCACTATCTCTTTCGACTCTTGACCATGCGCTTCACCCTCGCTTTCTTATTGCTTCTTTCCTCCACCATCATCCAGCCGGGCTGTGCTGCCTGGCAGCAAAAACGCTGGCTCTCCGACCACCACCAAAATCTCCAACGCATTGCCGACAGCAATGTGCCTACCGAGCAGAAAATGGATGGTTTGTTGCAGGACTATGTAGCGTTTATGAAAGAAGACCTGAAATTCGTGAATCCGGTGAAAGGAGTGAAGTATGTCCAGAAATACCACGACCAGAATGAAAAAGCCATGGAGAAAATCCTGCGGGAGGCAGAAGCCTGGCAAAACAAACTGAATCTCACCGACAAAATCGGCCTGGGCCTGCGGGTAACCCAGAAACCTTACCTCAAAGAGGTGGTTGACCTGGCGCCCAAATTCAAACGCAAGTACAAACAGTATGCTTTTGCGGTGAAACTCTCCAGCCGGATCACCGGCGGCTTGTTCAAACTTGCCGGCAAAGACCTTTTTTAAGCCGGGGTCTTTTACCAGAAATTTTCAAAAGTTACTTGGTTTTTTCTGCTGCGTTCAGTTACCTTTGCGTTCGCTTTTGGAAGAGACTCCGTAAATGGGCGTTTTTTCCATTGATTATGAACGAGTTACATCAATTTTACAGTAAATAACGGTATGCCTACCATCAATCAACTTGTACGCAACAGCCGCGAGAAAGTCGAGTACAAAAGCAAAAGTCGTGCTCTGAACTCCAGCCCACAAAAGCGCGGTGTCTGCACTCGCGTGTATACCACTACGCCGAAGAAGCCAAACTCTGCGCTGCGTAAAGTTGCCAAAGTGCGTCTGGTCAACGGAATCGAGGTGATCTGCTACATTCCTGGCGAGGGCCACAACCTGCAGGAACACTCCATCGTGCTGGTGCGCGGCGGTCGTGTAAAAGACCTTCCAGGGGTGCGCTACACCATTGTACGCGGCGCACTTGACACCGCCGGGGTACAAAAGCGCAACAAAAGCCGCTCGAAATACGGCACGAAGCGTGCTAAGAAATAATTTTTTAAGTTGTGAATGATGAGTTATGAGTTGTTATGACTTGTGACTAATATTCATAACTTATAACTCATAACTCATAACTTAAAATGCGTAAGCACAAACCGAAACCTCGATTATTGGCCGCCGACGCCAGGTACAACGATACGATGGTCACTCGTTTCGTTAACAACCTGATGTGGGACGGCAAGAAGGGCGTTGCATTTGGCATTTTCTACGGTGCATTAGACATCGTGAAAGGCCGCACCAACGAGGACGAGTTGCAAGTCTGGAAAAAAGCGCTCAACAACGTCATGCCACAAGTGGAAGTACGCAGCCGCCGGATCGGGGGTTCTACTTTCCAGATTCCGACCGAATTGCCGGCCAACCGGAAAATCTCGATTGGAATGAAGTGGATGATCAAGTATGCCCGCGCACGCAGCGGAAAAGGGATGGCCGAGAAATTGGCTGCCGAAGTCATGGCTGCAGCAAAAGGAGAAGGCAACTCCGTCAAGAAACGCGAAGATGTTCACAAGATGGCAGAAGCCAACCGTGCATTCGCGCATTTCAAGGCAAGATAGTTTCTAGATCGTCACGTCAAATTCCTACCGTCGAGATGGCCCTGTGTTTCGCCTAGCGCGAGGCATTGACCCGTCTCGACGGTATTGGTTTTTTTAGGAGTCAGGATTGCGAAAGAACAACTTTATTTCCCAAAACTTTTAAAAATCGAAATGGTGTCTTGCAAGACCCATTTTCAACAACACGAACATTTTTTTAACCATCACAATATAAAGTCATGGCAAACGACCTCCGGTTTACCCGGAACATCGGTATTGCGGCCCACATCGACGCAGGCAAGACGACGTTCACCGAACGTACTCTCTATTACACAGGCGTCACCCACAAAATTGGTGAAGTGCACGAAGGTGCAGCCACCATGGACTGGATGGAGCAGGAGCAGGAGCGTGGTATCACGATCACTTCTGCCGCCACCAAGTGCAAGTGGACGGTAGACGGCCAGATATACGACTTCAACATCATTGACACCCCCGGCCACGTGGACTTCACCGTAGAGGTGAACCGCTCGTTGCGTGTGCTCGACGGATTGGTGTTCCTGTTCTCGGCGGTTGACGGCGTTGAGCCGCAATCCGAAACCAACTGGCGTTTGGCCGACAACTACCGCGTACCGCGCATCGCGTTCGTCAATAAGATGGACCGCGCCGGCTCGGACTATATGATGGTGGTGAAAGACATGAAAGCGAAACTCGGCGCCAACGCCATTCCGCTTCAGGTTCCGATCGGTTCGGAGCACAACTTCCAGGGCGTGGTAGACCTCGTCATGGGTAAAGCCATCATCTGGAATGAATCCGACCAGGGGATGACTTACCAGGAAATTCCGGTCCCGGAAGATCTGAAAGAGACGGTGCACGAACTGCGCCAGCAACTCATCGAAGAAGTGGCTGCATACGATGATGCACTGCTCGAAAAATTCTTCGACGATCCGGACAGCATCACCATCGAAGAGATGCGCGCTGCCGTTCGCGCTGCCGTATGCGACCTGAAAATGACTCCTGTGATGTGTGGCTCGGCGTTCAAAAACAAAGGTGTACAGGCTTGCCTGGACGCTGCCTGCTACTTCCTTCCGTCTCCGCTCGACATCACTGCTGTAACAGGCACTGATCCGAGAACAGAAAAAGAAATATTACGCAAACCTTCGATCACGGAACCGTTTACCGCGCTGGCGTTCAAAATCGCGACCGACCCATTCGTGGGCCGTTTGTGCTTTATCCGCGTATATGCTGGTAAACTCGACGCAGGTTCCTATGTGCTCAATACCCGTACGGGCGATAAAGAGCGCATCAGCCGCCTCTACCAGATGCACGCCAACAAGCAGAACCCGATTGATTCGGTGGAAGCAGGCGACATCGCTGCGGCAGTAGGTTTTAAAGACATCCGCACAGGCGATACGCTGTGCGCGATGGATGCTCCGATCGTACTCGAAAGCATGGTATTCCCCGAGCCGGTAATCGGTCTCGCAGTGGAGCCCAAAACGCAGAAAGACCTCGACAAACTCGGCATGGCCCTCAACAAGCTCGCCGAGGAAGATCCGACCTTCCGCGTGAAATACGACGAGGACACCAACCAGACCGTGATCAGCGGCATGGGTGAGTTGCACCTCGAGATCATCGTGGACCGTCTTCGCCGCGAGTTCAAAGTGGAGTGCAATCAAGGCGCGCCACAAGTAAACTACAAAGAGGCATTGACCAAAACCACGACGCACCGCGAACGCTTGAAAAAGCAAACCGGTGGTTCGGGTCTCTTCGCCGATATGGAATTTGAACTCGGCCCTGCCGATGAGGAGTTCCTGGAAAGCGACGACTACAAGAGCGGCAAGAAGAAATTGCAGTTCGTGTGGGGTATTGTCGGTGGCGCCATTGATAAAAACTATCAGAAGCCCATCGCCGACGGTTTCACCCAGATGATGAACAATGGTATCCTTGCAGGCTACAACATTGATTCGATGCGGGTGAAAGTCATTGACGGCGGCATGCACGCAGTGGACTCCAAGCCAATCGCGTTCGAGCTGTGCGCTAAAGAAGGATTCCGCGCAGCGGCTCCCTCCACCAAGCCACAACTGATGGAGCCGATCATGAAACTCGAAGTCATCACCCCCGAGGATTATGTCGGTCCGGTGATCGGTGACTTGAACCGTCGTCGCGGCTTGCCGAAAGGCCAGGAGACGCGCATGGGTGGCGCTGTAGCCATCCAGGCTGAAGTGCCGCTGTCCGAAATGTTCGGCTACGTAACCCAGTTGCGTACCCTGACTTCCGGCCGCGCTTCCAGCACGATGGAGTTCAGCCACTACGCGCCACCTCCGGATGCGGTAGCGAAAGCGGTGATTGAGGCTGCGAAGGGCGGGAAGTAAGATTTAGGACGTTGGATATTGGACGTTGGACTTTTCGGCGTCTTGAAAATATGAATCCCGGTGGTGCTGATGCGCCGCCGGGATTTTTTTTGTTGCAAAATTTTACTTCTTGCTAAAATACCCTATATTTGAAAAACAATTTGTTTCTAATGCACCAAGGTATTTATACGAAAGGCGAGATAGCCAAAATCGGGAACGCTATCATTTACTTCGCAGAGAGGATAAAACCGCTCCCAAAAACAAAGTTGCTGAAAGTACTCTATTTTCTGGAAGAAGCTTCTGTGAAAAAGTGGGGCAGCCCGTTTCTAGGTCTAAAATTCGATGTATAGCATCTGGGGCCGGTTGCTAGAGATATTTTTGTAGAGTTATCCTCCGAACCTGTGTTATTGGGTGAATACATCCAATGTGTGGAAGATGGCGATAGCCGCATAGTAGTACCCAAATGCCCTTTTTCCGATGACGAGTTCAGTGATAATGAAATCGACCTGTTGAATCTTGTAGTTGAAAGTTATGGACACCTGACAGGCAATCAATTGATCCGGCTGACACACAACAAACATTCGCTCTGGTATCATACCGCCCAACGGCACCAAGTTCTCTCATATTTGGAGCAAGGTCGACAGACAACCACTGATTTTTCAATTGACTTCACAGACCTGCTGGAGGAAGAGCCTGAGAAAAAAGCATTCTATCAGGAATGTCTTGAGTTCAATCATCTAAGGAACGGGCAAATAATAACTTGTAAATTTGATATGCTTTCTTTTCACCCAGATGACCCATCTTTTTGATTAAATAGCCCCACTATTCGCTCAAAAAGATAGCCCATCTGAGCAAAAACCAAT
>Ga0209181_10002327_pt1 | contig 31448 bp, 32 predicted proteins | sample MAT05_FD_187208 | JGI IMG/M metagenome (GOLD analysis project Ga0209181, IMG submission 187208) | Freshwater microbial communities from Lake Fryxell liftoff mats and glacier meltwater in Antarctica - MAT-05 (SPAdes) (version 2) | ecosystem: Environmental > Aquatic > Freshwater > Ice > Liftoff... | reverse complement strand
ACCAAATGGGTATGGAGGAGGGTCCGCCGTTAATCGCCAAGTTTTATCGGCCTGCGCGCTGGAGTAACGCGGCCATTCTTGAGGAACATGCATTCGTCACAGAACTGGTTGAACGAGAAATTCCTGTTGTGCCCGCTTTAGCTATAAGCGGCAGCACGCTACATACCTTTGAAGACTTTCGTTTTGCTGTATTTGCCAAGCACGGGGGTCGTGCACCCGAGCTAGAAGACGCCAGCACTCTGGAATGGATGGGGCGCTTTATCGGGCGAATCCATGCGACGGGCGCATTACGTAACTTTAAAGAACGGCCCACACTAGACATCGCCAGCTTTGGTGAATCCTCCCGTGATTATTTGCTCGCTAACGATTTTATTCCTCCTGATTTGAACGAGGCTTGGCGGAGCGTCAGTCGTCAAGCACTCGACGGTGTACAGCATTGCTACGAACGTGCTGGAAATGTAGCCACTTTGCGCTTACACGGCGATTGCCATGCCAGCAACGTGCTATGGACACCGCAAGGGCCGCACTTCGTCGATTTCGACGACAGCCGCATGGGGCCTGCCGTTCAAGACATTTGGATGTTGTTATCCGGCGAGCGAGAAGATATGAATATTCAGTTAAGAGCTTTCTTAACTGGCTACGAAAGCTTTCATGATTTCGATCCGCGCGAGCTGCATTTAATTGAAGCGCTACGCACTTTGCGACTGATTCATTACTCCAGTTGGCTGGCACACCGCTGGGATGACCCTGCATTTCCTATGGCGTTTCCGTGGTTTAACACGCAACGCTACTGGCAAGATCGCGTCTTGGAATTGCGTGAACAGATTGCGCTCATGGAGGAGCCGCCGCTTAATCCTCGCCGTTAAAAATGTAACTGAAAAAATTTAGCGGTTTTTACATCCTCTTACAATTTTTACAGTCCAGACATCACTTTCACCATGCATATCTTTACGATGAGAGCTGTTATTCAAAGTATCTCAAAGGAGATCGGCATGAAAATGAAACGTGGTTTAACGACAACCTTGGTAGTAACAAGCCTTGTGTTTTCTAGTGCAGCATTCGCTTCAGACACATTTGTCGGCGCCATCTTTGGCGCAGGCACGGGCGCTCTGGTCGGTAATGCCGTAGGCGGTAGAAACGGTGCCATTGTTGGGGGTGCTTTAGGCGCGGCAGCGGGTGCGTCTATTGCAAGTGAGCGCTATGACCGTCGCGAAACGCGCGTGATTTATCAAGAAGAACCTGTTTATTACACAGAGTCTTATTACCCGCCACCTCCACCACCACGCTACATTCCCCAGCCGGTTTATTACACGCGCCCTGTAGTGGTAGCCCCTGCCCCCGTTTATTACGTTAATTACGAATATGAGCGCGAATATCGACCCAGATATGACCGTTGGGACAATGGCCGCCATTATGGGCACCGAGATCGGTACTACGAAGAACGTCGTCGTTGGTAGTTGTTGTGCTACTCGCTACATTCTGTTTTTTATTTATACTAACCCTATCCTTCCCATAGCCAAAGCTTAGGATAAATAAGTGTCACGAGTTAATGATCTGTCCGGTTCTGTAGCACACCAACTGTCCGGTTGTCATAGTCCTCCAAAAGTGGAGTTGTCCCCGTTCACCGGACAGTGTTTGTTTCTGTCATCAAGACTTCATAGGTTATCGTATCATCGGATTGATAATTGTTTTGTAAACTCCTTTCAAACTGGTTAGGTGATCGTTGTCCCAAGCCACTGTGGCGGCGAAGGGGGTTATACCAAGCCTCAATCCACGCAAAGATAGCTGTCCGTGCTTCCGCCTTAGTTTTCCATGACCGCCGGTCAATCAACTCGCATTCAAGCGTTGCAAAGAAGCTCTCCGCCATCGCATTATCATAAGCATCACCCACGGTGCCCATTGAAGGCCTGACGCCCATTTCCTCACAGCGCTTCCCAAAGGCCACACTGGTGTATTGACTGCCTTGATCTGAATGATGAATCACCGACTCAGGACGACGTGATTGCAGCGCCATGTTCAGCGCAGCAATCACCAGATCGCTCGTCATGCGCTCACCAAAGGCCCACCCCACGACCTTGCGGCTATGTACATCGACCACCACCGCAAGGTAAAGAAAGCCAGCCCATGTCGGCACATAGGTCATGTCCGCTACCCAGAGTTGATTGATCCCAGGAGCCACGAATTGACGTTGGACTAAATCAGGGGCGGCGGTCGCCGTCCGATCTCGCAAGGTCGTGACGACAGTACCCCTACGTCTGCTGACGCCTTTAATGCTGGCCATGCGCATGAGTCGTCCAATTCGCTTGTGATTTACCCGCAAGCCATGATCACGTAACTCGGCGCAAACACGGTCACGACCATAGGTACCGTCGCTCATTACGTGTATTTGGCGAATGCGTTCGGTCATGATTCCATTATTGATGTGCCGCTGACTGGGGCCGCGGCTGCACCAGTCGTAGTAGCCACTGGTAGAGACATGGAGGTGTTTGCACATGGCTTGCACGGGTAGTTTGGCCTGGTTTGCTTGGATCAGCGTGTAAATGTCTTGTCGATGCCGCTGTCCTTGTTGGCAAACCAGGCCGTAGCCTTTGCCAAGATGTCGCGCTCCTGGGTGGCTTGGCGTAGTTGTCGCCGAAGTTGAGCGAGTTCTTGGCGCTCAGCAGTAGTGAGCGGCGCATCCGGCTTACCGCCGCCCAATTCATCGGCAGTGGCTTGTTTGACCCATGCATTGATACGGTCAGTGTGAGCGTGTTTGTATGTTTTTACCATCGCAACATTCTTTCATGAAAAATGTTGCACTTTGAAATCGAGCGCGCCGTGCCATTCCGCACCCCCCCTTATGTTTATGCCATTCCACAAAAAATGGCCGGGCGCGGCTGCAATGGCCGTGGTGGTGAAGCACCGGCGCATCGGGCACAAAAAGTATTCTCCAGCCGCGCTGGCGAAAGCGCATGCACCAATCCAAATCTTCGCAATGCAGAAAATAGGCTTCATCCCACAGGCCCACATCGTCTATAGCCGCTCTACGTACTAACATGAGCGCGCCGGAAATCGCTTCCACGTCGATGGGCGCATCGGGCAGCGGTTGCTTGTGCAAATGAAAATCGAAGAAAAGCCTAGGCCACCGGTTACTCAGGCGAACCAGGCCAAAAGCCCGCACAAACGAGCGCCACGGCGTGGGCACTGCCCGCCGCCCACCGCCCTGTTCGCTGCCGTCAAGGTTGGTCAACAGCCCACCCACCATGCCCACGCTTGAATCGCTATCGAGCACCTCGCCCATGCGCCGCAACGATCCCTCACCGAGAATGCAGTCAGGATAGAGAAATAGCAAATGGGCCTGAGAGGCGAGACTGACGCCAAGATTGCAGCCCGCAGCAAACCCCAGGTTTTTTGTTTCACAAAGCATCACCAGCCTTGGCTCTTTCGCAAACTGCGTCACTAGCAAATCCATGCTCGCATCGACTGAGGCGTTATCCACAACGATGACTTGCTCGGCTTGCGCCAAAGCCGCGCGAACGCTGTCTATCAGCAAGGCACCGGTGTTGTGGTTAACGATGACAGCTGAAACGGGTTGGAGACCTGATCCCATTGCTTACCTCAACCCTTTTGCCATGACGCGCAGCACGTCACGCCACGAGACCCCCCGATTTTTCTGAACCTGTCGGCACTTAGCCCACATTTTTGGCAAACCCAACACAGCATCTCGGCGTTGTAATTGACGACGATGACGTCACCGTCAATTATTTTCATTGCGTCTCGCCATTTGGGCTTTCATACGCCTGCGTTTAATCAAATTGGCAACGAGAAACGTCAATCGCAATACGCCACGATGAAATCGGCCAACACCTTGGGCCTGATCAATCGCAGCCGACCACTGCACTCGCCGGACAAATTCGATTAGCTGTCGTCTTTTCGACTTAACTATTGGAGCCAGCAATATGGTGCGTACAGAAGGCAATTGATTTCTTTGAAAGATGTCTCCAAAGCCAAAAATATCATGTTGAGGCGTCCGCATGAAAACTTCTGCCAAATCGCTGCCAGGGGCAATACGCAAATACTCCCAGATTTGCATCGCAACATCGCGCAATTCTGCCCCTGTCACCACATAACGCTCAATGTACGGCTGCCAAATTCGGGCAGCAAGAAGCGCGCCTTCCTGGAAGTGCTTTGTGAACTCTTCAAAAGATTCGTTTTCCGAAGTTACAACTTGCCGTTGAGGAATCACATCCCCATCTTTGCGGGTGTAGCCGACTACGGATCCATTCGGAGAATTGCAAAGCATCTCCATGACTGCAAAGCATTCAAAGAGCGACGCGAACTCCAAACTTTGGTTCTCGTTTGGCCCATACGCCGATTTCGACACATTGGCCGGCTGAGAATTGATCATTCGGCGCAGGCCCAAGTACAAACCACAAAAATGAGTCTGAGGTTTAAGCAAGGCAAGATTGTCCTGTATCGTCCCGCGCCAACCAATATCTACAACACCAATCTTCTCATGCAGATGTATCTCCTTTTGTTCCAGGTACTCAAGCACCGCTTGCTTCTGATAGCTCAGGGAGACTTCTGCGGCAATAACGAAAGCTTCATCTTGAAAAAGTTTCTTGATACCTGGATGGTTAGACGGATCATCCACCAACTCATCGGATTTCAAACCAAGACTATTCAATACAGCTGCGAAATTACTGCAGTCCAGCCCCAAAGTTGCGAATAGGCCAGAAACAGTTTGCGATTTAAATAAGGCCCAAATTCTGGACATTTCTTCAATGGATACGTTCTCCATTGATGCGGGAAAGGTCGCCAAACGGCTTACCGCTAGGACATCGGAAGGTGGCAATTGGTGTCCAAAATACATTTCTTGAGGGAAAATCGTCTGGTAGACATGACTGAAAAACTCACCCTCTCGCGTAAAAAAGTAAAGCCTGTCAATCTTTTCTACGACTGCCTGCTCGGCAATCCAAAGGGCGAATCCAATAAACAAGGGGGCCGCCTCTACACCTAAACGAAAGGCTGCAGCCTTCCTTGCTGACAGTCCATCACTCGCGCGACTGGCAGTGGCGCCACATTCATAACAAACCTGTTCGAATAGAGCTTCTCGCGATGAAAATAGTCTCTCACGCTCCAAACGCTCAGCATGTGCTGCTTCGGGCACATAGTGCAAAGCGGTAATTCCCATACCTCTAGGCACCTCAACATCCGACCACGAGTTGTCGCCAATGTGAATATGCTCACCTAGGGCAACACTATGCAGCGTATGCACATGCCGGAAAAGCTGACCAGAGCGCTTATTGACTCCAACATCGCAAGATGCAATCCCATCATCTACAAGCCGATTCAGCCCCTTGGCCGACAATAGGCGGCGAAGCATGGCCGAGTTCATGTAGAAGTCCGAAAGAAACACGGTGCACTCTGCCTGATGTTGACTCAGAAACTCCACGATCCCTGTATCAACGAATGTCCGAGAAATCTCTGTCTGCAATTCAAACTCGGCAAGTTGAAGCGGCAAGTCCGTCTCTATAGCATCGAGGCAGACTACATCCAGCCAGCGGCGCAGAACCAAAGTGATCTCGTACTCATCGTCGTTGCCCTGCCGGCGAGCTTCTTCTGCGAGGCTTCGTTCTGCATCTACGCGAGCACTATAGAGCGTCCAGCAGTCTCGGTACTCGGCTCTAAGCCGGTGAAAGTGGCCAAGAAATAGGTGCTGAGCTGTAGCCAGCTTGATGCATTCCGGGTGGCAATCACGGCGAAGCAGTGTATCCCAGACGTCGACTGTCCGAAGCTTGTACATCACAAGACCGTCCGATTGCCGAGCAACACCTCTGCGGCTGCCTCGAACTGCTTTGCCCCGCGTATGACGCTCTGCGGTAAACGCGTAGCCAAGACACTCAATTTATGTCTTCGGACTCTTGTTGGATTAGCGGCTAACCGCTGCCGCTCGTCCCGACCATAGTCACTCCATGCCTTTGTGGCAAGTTCAGACACAGCTGCCCTGTCTACCGCAGGATCTTCCAAACAAGCTGTAACCCATGCGTGGAATTGTGCTGACGATTCGCTCCACGAAGGCCAGTCTTCAGCCGTTTGATGTGCACCATTTTTGAGTTGCTGAAGGAGGTCAGCGTCATTCAGCAGAACCCTAATTGCATCGACTACGCCATCGACATTGCTGCGCGACACGACTCTGGAATTCAGGCCGTCAACGATGTATTCGTCATGACCGCTGACATCAAGCACCACCGCTGTGCCGCCGCAATGAAACATCTCCAGCGGAGGCCCAAACATGCCTTCGACCGTACTCAGTTTGACCAAAATATCGCAAGAGCGATAAATTTCTGGAGTAGCTACCATTGGCACCCTTGAAAACACTCTGGAAGCCTTGGGTATCCAGCCCACGGGGGATCCCGTCAACACCCAAATGTCTTTTGCGCCCGCCTCGTGTGTCAAACGGATTGCCAACGCCGTATTCTTGAAGCTGACACCAAAGTGCCCTTCAACCAGAATGCGTGGTTTCCCCGGCTGCCGTGCCGCCACGGTGGAGCCTGACGGCTGGTAAATATCCTTACGAATACCATTTCGAACCAGTGCCGCGCTCTGCCCGAAGTACTTCAAGAGGTGCGCACGAATCCAAGTTGCCTCCGTCACATAACTCACAGGAAGGTGGTAGGTTGAATCCACAAGTGCTTGCAGGGGTAACTCATCGGCAGGATAAAAACGCGACTCAATTGATTGGACAAAATAGCCGTAGCGCTCTGCATTGAAGTCGCCAATCTCTAGCGCAGTCTTCCACCATGTGGCGATGACTAGGTCAAAGGAGTCTGACTTTGCCTGTTCGAAAGGAACGCAGCGTAGCTTCGGCGCCTCGTCGTGCCATAGCAATGTTTCTTGTGTAAAAGGTTCCTGCACTGCAAGAGTGATGCTGAAACCATGGTCACGCAAATAGCTGGCATGCTGGACGATGACATAGGTGCCGCCGCTGATCGCCATCGATCCGACGAGAAAGCATATTTTTTTCTTGTTCAACTGGCGCTCACTTCTGAAAAAAACGAATTAGCCCATAAAGCTTAGCGACTGGACGGCCAACACGCTCATCAAGCTTCTTCCAAGGCCAAAACCCAAGCGCGCCTCGACCGCTTCGCCTTATTACGGTTAACATGAATTCCAACCTCTCTAAAAGAGAAGGAACGGCATCAGCAGCTGTAAAAAAAGAACGTTCAAATACGCCGTAATTTTCAACGTGAAATACCGTCGAGAACCATTCCAATTCAGCCTGCGACGGATGAAAAACGAGGCGGGCATGAGACAACGCGACATCCTTGATTAGAGGTGGGTGCGTTTTGACATCCTTTTTAATGTCGCCCAGCATCTGGCTGTAGCGGTTAAAGATATTTCTCTGAACCGGAAACACAAAATTTTCCAGCATTTCCCGCTCGTCAAAGCTGCAGTGAACTGGCCTCGCTTGACCATTCGTATCTGTCTCATAACTCGCCACAGAGCCATGATCTGCAGCCAACAAGATTTCGAATAGTGCCCGATTCTCGTTAAAGACATGAAAGCGCGGCGTAGGACCATTTACGGATGAAAAAAGTAGCCCATGCTTGCGATTATTAGGGCCCGCTGCCCCCTGATCAATAAGTCCTATGTAGTAACCGGTCACAGATGTCACTACAGAATTCGGTTCCCTACACAACATCGCAAAGAGGTTGTCCTGAATTGTGCCTTTCCATCCTACATCTACCACGACCAAGTTTGCGGGAATATCGCCATCCGACAAGGAGGTCAGATACTGCAAAAAAGCAGCCCGGCGAGCCAGTCGCTCGTGGCCATAAATTGCATTAAAGCGTGGCAACACTTTTAACCGGAAGAATAATTCGCTTGAAGGAAAATCACCTAGCCTGTCAGTGGTCTCGCTAACTGACAAGCCCAACTGATTGGACAACTCTGTGCAATAGCTCTCAAGACCAAGACTTGAGAGGAACTCAAGCAGCGACATGCTTTGATACTGTCTGAAAAGTGTCTCGTACCGCTCTTCCGCCAAAGAAACGAACGACGGCAGCAGAGTCGATCTTCGGGACACCTCCAGATAGTGACTCTGGATTCGTACCCCGATGCGATCACAATAGAGATCAAACATCTGCTTTAGTGACTGCCCCTCTCTGGAAAGAAAGAAGACCTTTTCAACCCCATTTGCTACAAGGGTCTCATGAAGTAACTTGATAAAAAACATCAGCGTCTCTGCCAGTTCAGGAAAAAGCAGGTGCGCCTCATCTGCAAGTATCAAAGCGGATTGCCTTTTTACAAAAATATTTGGCAGTGGTTCTTTTTTAAAGGCATTACTATTGTTATTCATTGTCATCGTTCACTAACTAAGTGGCATTTCCAATAAAAGAATGCTTTTCAAGTGGGCTCAATATTTCGATCGATTTTTTGATTACCTTGGAACTTATAGAAAACACAGCAAAAAACATCATTATCAGAGTGCAGAAATAAGAATAATAGAGATAACGATAATCAGCGCTAGGGGCAATGAATATGTGCGGCAGTACAAATGCCAAGGCTGATCCCGTCATGCAAATCACTAGCACACGGTGCCATTTGAGAAGAAATAGAGTGGTGGCAGATGAAATAAGAAACGCTATGTAAATCCATGGGAAAAACATTCGCGGGTACTGTTCCGGCTTAGCAGCAAGCCAGTTCGAAAAATTGTTACCTACGAACTGAAATCCATAAGTGTTGGCTACAGTTCCAGGATAAGCGACGTATGCAGCACCTTTACTCCCCCACCGAAGGAGCTCCTTAAAGTTCTCGATACGGTGCTCAAAATAGATAAACGGATATTCTTTAACAGCAATAAACCACTGCTTATTTAACTCTGAAATCTCTATAGGGTTAGTGGTAGAAATATCTCCCGCTGAGTTATAAAAAAGAAGATTGTTACCACCAGGAAAGTAAAGTGGTTTTAGAAGATCAATAGTATCTCCGACCTGGCTTGTGATGTACGAGGGCAGAGCATTTGTTCCAGTCCTTACAGAAACAGCGAGCAGGTCGTAAGTTTGAGTATATTGAAATGGCGTTCTTCTAATAACGTCCTCTCTTTGAACTATTAGCATCGTTCCGCCGACGGCAAAAAATGTCAGCGTAAATGAGATTATCCAAACTTTTTTCCAAGCAAAAACCTGTCGCCCTTCAACGTATGCCCAGAATGCAAGCACAAATGGCAAAACAACCAATCCATTCGTTTTTACGCCAAATGCAAATAAACCGAGGATAAATACGCTGGCGCGTTCAATAAAGTTCAATTTCCTTGATTGTGCGTATGCATTGATCAGCACGGCCCACGCGGCAAACATAGCGCAGGCAAAGGCTATGTCTTTCCAAATCTGTCCCAGCGGGAAAAGTAAGCCCGGCCAGAATCCCAATAGAGGGAGCAAGTAAGCATATCGCCCCACCCAGCGGCGGCTAGCCATGGCAAGGAGGCACCATGCACCCCAATACAGCAGCAGATTCTGTACGAGGAATAAGGCTGGACCCGTATAAATTTGATCCAACTGCCGCCACCACCACGCCATTAACACGGGATGCCAATCGCCATAAACACCTTCTCGCCCCTCGGTATATTGTTCAATCGAATCTGAACTCATCCAGCCTGGGAAAAAGGCCAAGAGACTGAAGATAAAGCCGACTATCGCGAGAAAAACAACCGGCCAGCCGCTTGGGAGACACTTGCGAGTGAAACCTGGCTCGTTGTAAAGACCGAGACAAGCAAAAAACAGCGTTTGAAGAACCTTCAAATTGCCTTTGACAGCACTGATTTTTGTGGGCACCTCGCCCTTTGGGTAGCGGCGAGACGTGGCGATTTCCTGGCACCGATGGCCCATCTGAGGCACACGATGAGAGAGATAGGCCAGCAGCTCATAGGCTCTAAATGCATTGCGAAATGGACTGATCGCAGGATCAAGCAACATCCGTCGGCTATAGGCTCGGAAACCTTGGGTAGTGTCCGTCCAACAAAAGCCTGAGCTGAAAGCCAATGCGGGGGCGTGAATCAAGCGAATTGCGAAATCCCGCAAGGCTGGCGTGTTTTCAGCCACCCCTCCTGCGATGAAGCGGGATGCCTGTACGAAATCCACGCCTTGTTTTAGCTCGTCAATGAACCGAGGGATGGCTTCAGGGTCGTCTTTGTCGTTGCCGTCGATGGTGACGATACCTTCATACCCTTGATCAAGCGCAAAGGCATAGGCGCAACGCAGCTGTGCGCTCAATTTTCCCGGGCCAGTTTTGACAAGCAGTCCGCGAACCTGTTTCTGTTGCAGTGATTCCAACTCCAGCGAACTATCTGTACTGCCGCCATCCACGATGATGATGTCAGCAATCTGGCTAATGTCCAACGCCGCCATTCTGGAAAGCAGGCTCTTGATGCGTTCGCCCTCGTTTATGACCGGAATCACAACACACCACCGTTGCTGTGAACCAAGCCACAAAGGCGTTTCAAATGATGGGACTTGCCAACTGGCACGAACGCCAGGATCAATATCAAGATTCATATAATTTTTAACCATCAGGCTACACGCGCTGTAATCAGTGCCACACCAGCAATTACCAGTACTATTCCGGCACCCGTGGTCCAGTGGAAAGGCTCGCGAAAAATAAGTACCGAAGACAACGCAACTGTCGCCACTGCACCAGCGGTCAGGATGGGGTGAGCCACATTCAAAGGCAAGCGTGCCAATGCAGCTGCGTAGAGCAAGAAGGCGCCACCGTAGAGTCCCAGCCCCAGCCAGAAAGGCCAATTAGTCAACGCGGCCATCGGGTCGCTGAAGGATGGGAACTTCCGGGGGGGCATCATGGCCAACTTGACAAGGACGCTGGCTGACGCGTTGGAGGCGATGCCGAGAATCAGAATGAGCCACTTCATGGGTTAGCTCCGACGCCGATAGCTCGGTAGACCCGAACTGCGACGTTCAGCGCACGTTCAATCGCAACCTCGTGCGGTTCACTCTTGGTCGTCAGCATTTCGATGGTAACTATGTGATTAGGCAAATACTGGACCAGAGCATCCCGTACCTTGTCGTGGTTAGTTCTGCCGTCGCCTAGGGGCAGCAGATCTGGCTCACTAGCGTGAACATGGGCAATGATTTTTGCATAGTGTTTCAGTACGGTGCCAGCATCTTCATCATTGATGGTGAGTGCACCGGCGTCCAGTTGCATCCTCACAGCCGGGTGGTCCACTTCTTCAACCACCTGCGCCGCTTCGGCGCTGGTGGTCATAAAGTTAGCGCCATAGCAGGTGGGGTTAGGTTCCAGGCAGATCACCACTCCGTACGATTCGGCAATGCCCCCAAGACGCCGAAAAAAAGAGACTGCAACATCCATGGCTTCCTGATCTGATAGCCCGGAGCGATCCCGGTTTTTGGGCGAGCCGAATACCACACGCGTAGCCCCTAGGCCAGAACCGATTCGGCAGACTGCCGCAAGATGCCCAAGCATCGCATCTTGAACAGCCTCTGGACCGAAAACATTCAAGCCTTTCGTGCCGAACAGCAATGCCTGCATGCCGGTAATTTCTATACCGCGTTCGGCCCACCACGCCCTCACACGAGTGATGCCCTCATCACTCGCATTGACTGGGTCGGGAAAATACTTGCCTGGTGCGACATCAATCGCATCAATGCTGTATCGGTGCAGTAACTGAGCAACCTCTTCATCCTCCGACACATCCCATGCAATGTTCGATATGGCTAACCTCATACAGCCACCCCCGGCGCAGGCTTCAAAGTCACCGGTTCAGACTGAGCATAGGCTCGGATCGCCTGAATCGTTTCTCGACCACTGTATTGATAGTGGCCTACCCCCCCACAGACTTCTGCATAGCGAGTGCGCATGTCGTAGGTGGCCGGATTGCCCGCCAACATCTGATCGAAGATGTTCCCGAAGCCCTGCGCGGAAACCTCTGCAACGCTGATCGGCTCGGCGGTGAGATGGACTAACCGCAAACCTGCTTTCAAGGCAGCTTGAATGTCGAACCAAAGGTTGACCATCGGATAGAACTGAAAAACCCCTCGACTCTCAATCGAATGCAAATTGTTATTGTTCAAGAAATCGAAGATGACGTTCTTACGCAGTCCAGGACCAACAAGCCCCGGCAGACGAACAATCAGAGGATTGGGAAAGTGGCTCTCAACGAATTTCTCTAGGAGTCGGCGATGCAAGCCATAGGCGTGAAGACCGGACTCATCGACCAAAGTTTCCTCATCCACCCCAATCGGATTCTGGAACACATCAACGGTGCTGATCAGGATGAAGATATTGCACTGAATGGTTTTCAGGTGATCAATCAAGCCATCAATCTTCTGGCGATCCGTCTCTGGTTCGCGGTTGGCAATCCACTTTTGTGCCGGCGCACCTGCGCACACAACCGTGTTGAAAGTTTTGCCCTCTATTTCGTTAATATTAGTCGAACGGTAAAGTGCTTCGAATTGAGCCTGCTTCAAAAGCGTACCTCCAACGAAACCTGAAAATCCAATTAGTGCGTTTGTCATTCATTTCCCCTACAGATTCATGAACGCGTCTACAAAAAACTCTTCTGCATCTAACGTTTCAAGAACATCGTAAATGTTGTCCATTTTTCCGCCCAACACAGAGTAGCAACCCGGCAACTCTGGATGCCTCTCAAACAGAATGGGTCTGCCGTCGTCTCCCTCGTTCTTCACAAGAACGGTCTTAATCTCAAAAATGGAGTCGACATATTTCGCATCCAACACTGCTGGCAAATACCGGCCCACATCCCGAACCATGCGATCCACTCGTGTTGCGCGGGCGTAATCATCGAGTTTTTGGTAAGGATCAATGCCAGTCTCGTCCTTCCAGTGCAGGTGAGGCGTATACCGAACGTGCGAAAGCGTGTGTAGGCCCCGAGCGGGGAAAGGCATCATCGAAAAAAACGGGCCATCCATCACCGTGATGCCCAAACCCTCAAGGGCCGGGGGCGCCTGCATCAGTGCCATCTCTGTGACTTCTTGCTTCAGGCCCGTTCGGGTCCCTGGAAAATCCCCTGCGAATTGATTGAGGCCGCTATATGAGCAGTTAAAAACATAGCGGCACTTCACAAGCTCCTCGCCCCCATGTTTGGGCTGCAGAACAACACGCAATGTCTTATCTTGACCATTGCAGATTGCAGTCACCCGTGTCTCAAGACGAATTTGTACACCACACTCGTTTAACTCGCGTTCAGCCCAATTCGCCAGTTTGGTGGAATCGAATGCATATTCCTCAACTAGAAAGACCTCCTCTATAAGACGTGGCTCAAACAGCGCCCGTAGCCCAGGGGCTGCAGTCTGAATACTGGCACCAATTTCAAGGCAGAATCGCTCAAACTGCTTGGCTGTTACTTTGGAATTGCGACGGGCAATGGCATAGAGCTTGGTAAAGTCTTGCTTGACGGCGTCAGGCCAATCAAGCACAAATTTAGGCAAATTAACCCGGCTGCGATAGGCCGTCGTAAAACTGCGCGGGTAGTGGTAGCCATTGTGAACACGCGCCTGATTGTTATAAGAAGCACGGGAGAGAAGCGACGGTTCTCTCTCAACCAAGAGGATACGTTTTATGCCTCGCTGCTTGGCCAAGTAGATGGCAATCGCCGCACCGTAAAAGCCGCCACCGACAATGACCGCATCTTGATTGCCATAAGTCGCAGCCATCAAGTAACTCGTTCAGATTTAGAAGTGGGCGTACCAATAGTTGAGGGTGCCACCTCTTGGATATTCAGCTTCTCGCGACGGGTCATGCGTGCGCTGGTGAACTCCTGCCCAACATGATAAAGCGGGCCTTCGTTCGACAGGCTAGCCATTTGCAGGATGTATTCGCCAAGCACCAGCAGCACGAGCGAGATCAAAAAAAACATCCCGGATTGTTGCAATGACATACTGACCCAACCTGGGGTGACCTTTACCATAAACAAGCCAACGGCAACCACGTAAACTGAATAAACAAGGTTGGCTACCGCGCCAAACAAGGAGAGCGTAGTAACAAGGCGCATTGGCGCCCTAGTCGTCGAGACCAGCAAGCGCATACCCCGGTCGATGCTCTCGCCAAGAAGCTTGATGTGCAATACTTTCGGCGCTGCGCTGTAGTTGAGATTGACTCGCGCGAATCCGCCGGTTGCAGGCAGATGGCGGTACGTCATTGCCGGCTGAGGGTGCTGAAGAATGAAGTTGACGACCCGCTTACTTAGAACACGGTATTGAGGAGCCTCCTTAGCCAAGTCTAGGCCACTGAAAGATTTGTAGAGTCTATTGAAGATAACGTGACCATATCGATAGGCAAGGCTCTGCCGTGGCTTTTGCTCGTTGCTGGCGAAGACTACGTCGACACCTTCGACTGCCTTATCAAGCATTTCCGGCAGAAAAGCTATATCGTCTGTCAACGGGTCAATTACAGCAACAAAGTCGCCGAGCGCATTCTCTAGTCCGACCCACGAGGCCGTATCAGTATCAACCTCTTTGGTCAGTGCATAAACTTGCAAATTGGGAACACCCTTTTCGCCGGCAAGATTCTTGAGTATAAAAATGCTTTCATCGCTGGATGCGTTGTCGACGACGATAAGCTCATAATCACTGACGCGGGAGGAAATTCCATCAGTAGCCTCAGATATTATTTTTTCAATTTGAACCGACTGGTTGCGTATAACGAAGACAATCGATAAAAATAGCGGAAAGACTTTTGACATACTAAGTAGCTGGGGTTGACAATATAGTTTCGAAATATTTCCCAAACTTCACAGCCTTTATCGACCAGTCCCAGTCTTTAATTCGCTCAGTATTTTCTTTTGATAGACCGGCCAGTAATTTGGGTTCACGAACCAGCTTAAGGATGCTAGTTTTGAGGGCATCTATACTTCTCTCGGGCAGAATAAACGCTCTTTGCAGTTCGCCGAATGCTTGAGGGACAATACCCACATCGGTACTAATTATGGGTACTCCACAGGCCATCGCCTCCAAGACCGGATTCGGTGTTCCTTCAATTTTTGAAGTGCAGACATACAAATCAATTTTTTTGTAGTAGTCTGGCATTTGATCATGGGGAATGAAGCACTCTTGGCGATCAGCGAATAAGCTTTTAACAGGAACACCTTCATCCTGCAGCTGTTCAATCGCAGGCTTGAGGATGGAGTGGACGCCTTTGAAATCCTCGATCTCCCCTGCCCATTTGCTGTTTCCTACCCAACCAATCACCAGTTCGCGTTTACCCACTTCCTGAAAACGCTCTAGGTTCATTGGCATGAATCTAGAAAGATCTACACCGTCTTCAACAACATTGGTTGGACGAGGGTAGCCACAAACATCTGAATAGATGGCATGCAGCTTTTCGGAGCCGACGGTATAGCCCGCAATCAAACCGGCGAATAGGTGCGCCCGCGCACTTAACTCTTTTTCGCTCAGCAGTAAATGATCGTAAATACTTGTACTCAATCGCTTGGTTGAAATGAAGCGTTCATGGAACACTCCGTATGGGATGCCAAGTTTTTCTGCATAGCTTTTGAAATAGGGTGCTCCAATCAACGTCAGATGTTCCCTCCAAAAAAAATGCACTATGTCACAGTCTCTAGTCATGAGGAATATCTGGTTGACGTTGTCGATGATATCCATCGGTATCACGACAAAATCAAATTTTTCGGACAGATAACGTTGGAGCTGTCGCGCGATGTTTCCAAACGCCCAGTTATCGGTATCGATAATCAAGGCAATTTTTGGTTTGTGGTGCTTCAGGACTTCAACTTTCGCTGAGGGTGACCGGGCCTTAATTTTGTCTTTCAGACCAAGCTCATCATGTCTCGACTCTAGCCAGTGATCGACTGCATCGCTCCAAATCTTGAAGCCGTGTTTCGTTTCAAGGTGCATGGCCGATTGGTGAAGGACTTGTCGAGAAAAGCGTTCCTTCTCGTAGTCGCGGTCGATATCAGAATCAGGTTTTGGGTGGTCATGAATCAGTGCGCAAACTGACGCAGCACCCACTTTGTAGCCCTGTTGAAATAGGCGGATTGAAAAGTCAATGTCTTCAAAGCCTACAAACATGGCCTCGTCGTACCCCCCAACACGTTGAAAAGTATCCTTGTTCACTACGCAAGCACCGCCGAACAGAAAGGTCCCCAAAAATGGTTGTTCGATCTTTTGCTGAAGTTTAGTCTGGCTGCCTGCGCTGCCTGCGCCAATATGAAGCTCATCTTCTTCATAAGACACATATAGATGGCCACCCCTAGCAAAAATCGTTTGGCCATCGGGGTCAAGTAACGGAAGACTCATAAAGTGGCATCCAAGTACAGCCAAATCATGCTGAATTTGCTCCAGCGGATCCGAGGTGAAATAGATGTCATTGTCTAGGCACATCAGCCATTCGGTCTGAACATGTGGAATGGTTCTGTTCCGTCCACCAGCAACTCCATAGTTTTTGTCCAGTTCAACAATTTGGGTCCGGTAGGCAAGCTCGGCGCAGGTTGCCCTAAGTCGTCCAAGCTCCTCACTTGAGGAACAATTGTCGATAATGAGGATTTCGCCCGCGAAATGCGGCATAAATTTCTGAATTGATCTAAGAAGCTTTGCCGATGATGCAGAGCGATTCATCGAAAGGAAAGAGATCGTCAGATTTTCTCCTCTCTTTCCGATATTTGAGCCGGCTTCCTTCCATGCATCTACCGCAAGGAGCGAATGCGCCTTGTCGAATACATACAGGCCCTTAGAAAGACCGGGAACGAGTTGTAAATTCTGTGACTCCATTAGCTCTTTCTTCCGCGAAGAATTCTGGCTATTTTTATCAAAACTACACGCACTGAATACGGAACAAGTTTACGCAATCGCAAATAAAGATAGTGAGCAACCCGCAGATTTTCGCGTTCGGCAGTAGACGCGTGGAGTCTTTCTCTCAGGAGTTCATTTTCTGCCTTGGTTGCCTGGTAGCGCAGTCCAGCCTTTCGCAATTCCAGTTTCGAAGAATCAACCTCTGCTTGAAGTGAGTGCACATTTTTCTTTAGGGTTTCATGATCCACATCCAAAGCGTGAAAGTGCACTTTTTCGTCAGCTGATAACCGTACATTCATAGCCTGAACCATGTGCGAATAAGTATCCATACTCACCGGAAATACAGCAGTTCCTATGGGCATTCCAGCTGCATTCCACACTCCCACGAAATAGCTGCAATTGGAGGTGGTGAACTCTTGCTCTTCACCGCCGCTGACGAGATACGCGCCTCCTATTTCTCTGAAAGACATCCAGCTGTTGGGCACTGGAAGATAACTTTTTTGAACATCCAGGGGGGTCGAGCCAAATCCTAAGACTGCAGTTCCCATACTCCAGCTAACATTTTCGCCAAGCACGCTTGTGGCCAGTTGCTTAAACTCATCGAAACGATACTTGCGCAAATGGAAAGGATTCCGCTGATCATCCTGGGGAAAATACCAATGATCATTGGGGCAGCTGATTACGATAACAGCATCTTTTTTCGCTATTTGCTTCAGCGATAGTAGGTAAGCTGCAGGATTCTCGATATGCTCAATGGTTTCGCAGGAAATGACAACATCAAAGTACTCCGCTGGAAATCTTGTTTCGATACTGGCTGCGTCAGCCGAAAGAAATTCGATTCCTGGGGCTTCGAAAGAATTTCTTGCTCGATCTATTGCATCGACAGAGACATCGACACCAACAACCTGCTTGGCGCCTGCCCGCTTTAGCAAATAACTTCCATAACCTTCGCCACATGCGATATCGAGTACTTTCTTGTCTTTAACAAGAGACGTTGCGATCGCATATCGTGCAAAATGGATTGATGCTTCTATATTCGGCCGCTCTGGAGCTGAGGTTATATCTAGTCGTTCCACTTTTTTTTCTATTCAAAGTTTTTAAAATCATATGGTTGAAAACTCCACCGCCGCGCGAGATTGAACATTCCTACCGCATTGAATTCGTCTTCAACCCTGAATGGGCATGCATTTTTGGTTTCTGCATAGGTTATGAATCCAACATTGTCGTTTAAGGCAACGCGCCATTTGTATTGGCCACTCAATAAAGGGAATTCCGAAAATTCAATTGAGACCCTTCCCGCGCGGGATGCTTGATAAGCAGGTATTTGGTCCATCAGTGTTGTCGCTCCACATAGATACAGTTCATCGTGTCGATACAGATTGAAAACGAAGCTAATCTCCTTTGGAGGAGTATCAACTAAAGCGACGAAGTCAAATGAAAGTCGCACCGCTTGGCCGGTTGCCACTACATCTACGGTATTGCCGTCTTGGTCTGTAAGACTTACTTGTGTAATCTCAAAAATGCGTTCTATTTTCTTTTGGTCACTGACATCTGCCTTCTGTGGCTTGCTCTCTAATTGCGGGCAATTTTGATCGGAGGCAACTTTGAATTGTTGCTGAACTTCTTGATCGATGGAAGCAGAGTCGGTGCAACTTGGTAGGGATGTAGCCGAATTGCGAGCGATTTGCTCCTCCATCTCAATCATGTATTGATCGATAACTCGTCCAGCCTGGGCAAACATTACCTGTCGGCCTTCTTTAAGGTATAGCGCCCTCTGACACACCGTTTTTACTTGATATTGGTCATGAGACACAAAGAGAATGGTGCATCCGCGATCACGTATTTCGTAGAATTTTGATAGGCAACGCCGCTGAAAGGCTGCATCCCCAACGGCAAGAATTTCATCCACAATAAGAATTTCTGGGTCAACGTGAACAACCACAGAAAATGCCAGCCTCGCAAACATACCGCTAGAGTAATGCTTGACCGGACTATCAATGAATTGACCAATGTCGGCAAAGCCCGCAATTCTATCAAAACGATCGTCCATTTCGATCTTTGAAAGGCCGTGAATCGAGCCGCTTAAATAGACGTTTTCCCGACCGGTAAACTCTGGGTTAAATCCAGAGCCAAGCTCAAGAAGTGCTGATAGCCGCCCTCGGCGTTCAACGTGTCCGTATGACGGGGTAAGTGTCCCGCAAATGATTTGCAATAGTGTGGATTTACCTGATCCATTGCGGCCAACGATCCCGACCGTTTCGCCCTTCAAAACCTCGAAGTTGATATCCCGCAGCGCCCAAAACTCATCTTTAGCTTTCCTGAATCCTTTCCAAAGTATTTGTTTCAGCCGGTCTTGTGGTTTTTCATACATGTGATAAACCTTTGAGACACCCACAATAGATATTGCTAAATTTTCAGATGACATCAGCAAATCCGCTTCTTGTTTTCTGGAACCATATATAACCTGCCCAAGAGATCGCTATAGCCGCCAGCGAATACAGTAGTAACCCCATAAAGTCTGGCAGTCGCCCCCAAATCATCACCTCCCTTGCTTGTTCAATGATGAATGTCAGTGGATTGGCCATCAACCATGGGCGTAATGTCGCCGGCACGGAAGTTACAGGGTAGAACACTGGAGATAAAAACATCAATACCGTCGTAAAGAGCCCAATGGTTTGCGCTACGTCACGCAAGTAAACCCCCAACGACGATAGAAACCATGCGACACCAAGAGAAAGGATCACCAATGGTAGAAGAACTAGGGGTATGAATACAGCGGTCCAATGGACGAATCCATTAAAAACAAAGAACGCGATCAAAAGTACCGCAAGATTAACAAACGAATGAAATAAAGCTACGCCAATGCTGATTGCGGGCAGTATTTCTATTGGAAATATAACCTTCTTTACATAGTTAACGTTATCAAGTACCAACCGCGGGGCGCGATTAAGAACCTCAGCAAAGAGACCGTGGACAATCATGCCAACGAATAATATGACAGCAAACTCCGTCTTGCTTTCGCTCCCCACTGTGCCCCAGCGTGATTTAAAGACCACTGCGAAAAAGAAGGTGTACACCGTGAGCATCAAAATAGGATTCAAAAAGGACCAAGCCAACCCAAGGGCCGACCCCCGATAGCGGCCATTGACCTCTCTTTTGGTCATCTGGACGATAAGTTCCCTACTACGCCACAATGCAGTAACCAAGGCAATTGGGGAGACTGGCGGCACGCTGTGTGGATTGATTGGACTCACCTCATTCATCGATTCACTCATTTTTTATACCCAGTCGGGTTCTCGCTCTGCCAACGCCAGTGATCGGCGCACATGGCTTCAATACCGCGCTCCGCACGCCAGTCCAATTGCTCAAGGGCAAACTCTGGGTCGGCATAGCAACTGGCCACATCACCATCCCTGCGTGGAGCAAACGCGTAGGGAATCGATCGGCCTGAGGCTTTTTCAAAAGCCTTGACCACTTCCAGCACGCTGTAGCCGATGCCGGTGCCTAAATTGGCTACAAAGCATTGCGGTTTATCCAGGGGTTGGAGCGCCTTGAGGTGACCGAGGGCAAGATCTACAACGTGAATGTAATCGCGCACCCCTGTGCCATCCGGCGTGAGGTAGTCATTACCCCAAACGTTGAGCTTTTCACGCTGCCCTACAGCCACCTGCGCCACGAATGGCATCAGGTTGTTGGGGATGCCTTGCGGGTCTTCGCCGATAAGCCCACTGTCGTGGGCGCCTACAGGATTGAAATACCGCAGGATAGCGATGCGCCAGCCTGGTTCGGCGTTGAATAAGTCGCGCAGGATATCTTCGATCATCAACTTGGTGCGGCCATAGGGGTTGGTGGCCGATAGAGGATGATCTTCCGACAGCGGAAGGCGCTGCGGCTCGCCATACACGGTGGCGGACGAACTGAAGACCAGCGTTTTAACGCCTTCCGCCCGCATGGCGCGCAATAGGCTGAGAGTGCCGATCACGTTGTTGTCGTAGTAGGCGAGAGGCTGGGCCACCGACTCACCCACTGCCTTGAGTCCAGCGAAGTGAATGACCGACTCGCAGCCTTCTTTTCGGATAACCTGACGCAAGACTGCTTCGTCGCGGATGTCGGCCTCGACGAGCGTGATGGGCTTGCCAGTAATGACCTCAACCCGGCGCAATGCTTCAGGGTGGCTGTTGCAAAAGTTGTCCACCACAACGACGCGATGGCCTGCGGTGAGCAGTTCTAAGCACGTGTGTGAACCAATGTAGCCTGCACCACCAGTTACGAGAATGCTCATGCAATCACTCCACGGCAGGCCGATAAAGCCAAGACTACCTTACTCCGATGGTTTACATCACCTCCGGAGAAGCTTGCCGCTATTGTTTTTACAACGTGTGCTACCGCACTTTTGTTGAGTTGATTCACCAAGCCACGGTTGCGCCACCAGCTGGCGACCATTGCTTTGGGGGAGATGGAAAAATTTTGCATCAGGCAAAGACCTCTGCTGTTTTGAACGCGGCACCTTGCGCATCTTGGCTAGAGAGCACGGTGACGGCGTAATTGGATTTGGGCTGCAAGGGTTTTTCTACCAGTGAGAGTACCTTGCCCTGGGCGTCGAACTCGGCCACGCCATAGCTCTCGGGGTCATGCACATAGTAGGCAAACACGCTGGCACTGTCGGTACGGGCGGTGCCGATGGACAGAAGCTGGTGGAAGTCGTGGCCATGAAAAATGTTGTCGCCCAGCATCAGCGCAGAGAGGCTGTTGCCAATGAACTCCTCGCTTATGTTGAAGGCTTGGCCCAGTCCGTCCGGACTGGGCCGCACGGCGTATTGCAGGTTCATGCCCCACTGGCTGCCATCGCCCAGCAGCTGCTCAAAGCGTGGCGTGTCTTGCGGGGTGGAGATGATGAGAATGTCGCGTATGCCCGCCAGCATCAAGGTGCTGAGCGGGTCGTAGATCATCGGCTTGTCGTACACCGACAGCAGTTGCTTGCTGATGGCGAGTGTGGCCGGGTGCGGCCGGGTGCCGGAGCCGCCGGCGAGGATGATGCCTTTGCGTTTCATGCTTCGCCCTCAGTAGCGTATTGCACTTCAACCCAATTCCTATATTGGCCGCTGGTGACATTACTCACCCACTCCTGGTTTCCCGGATACCACTCAACGGTTTTGCGAATGCCGGTGTCGAAGGTTTCTACTGGCTTCCAGCCTAGTTCACGCTCTATCTTGCTGGCGTCAATGGCGTAGCAGCGGGCGTGGCCGGGTCGGTCGGCGACGTAGGTGATTTGCTCGCGGTATCCATTACCGTCGGCTCGGGCGTGGAGTTTGTCGAGCAGTGCGCAAACGGTATGGACGATTTCGAGGTTGGGCTTTTCGTTCCAGCCGCCGATGTTGTAAACCTCGCCAACCTTTCCCTCCTCGAGTACGCGGCGAATGACACTGCAATGGTCTTTGACATAGAGCCAGTCGCGGATTTGCTGTCCATCACCGTATACGGGCAGAGGCTTGCCGGCGAGCGCGTTGACGATCATCAGCGGGATGAGATTTTCCGGGAAGTGGTAGGGGCCGTAGTTGTTGGAACAATTGGTGGTGAGCACCAGCAGGCCGTAGGTGTGGTGGTAGGCGCGCACCAGGTGGTCGCTGGCAGCCTTGCTGGCGCTGTATGGGCTGTTGGGCTCGTACCGGTTGGCCTCAGAAAAGGCGGGGTCGTCTTTTGCGAGGGAGCCGTAAATTTCGTCAGTGGAGACATGCAGAAAGCGGAAGCCGGTTTTGACCGTGCCCTCTAACCCACTCCAATAAGCACGGACAGATTCCAGCAAGTGGAAGGTGCCGACGATGTTGGTCTGTATGAATTCTTCCGTGCCGTGGATACTGCGGTCGACGTGCGATTCGGCGGCAAAATTGATGATGGCGCGGGGTTTGTGTTCGGCAAGAAGGCTGGATACCAGCGTAGCCTCGCCGATGTCGCCACGTATGAAGATGTGCCGTGAGTCGCCAGACAGGCTAGCGAGGTTCTCGAGATTGCCGGCGTAGGTGAGCTTGTCGAGATTGATGACCGGCTCATCGGACTGATTCAACCAGTCGAGAACGAAATTGCTGCCGATAAATCCGGCACCGCCAGTAACCAATATGCTCAAGAAGCCGCCTCTTCACAGAACGGGAGGTGGGAGCTGCTTTCAATAGGACAGAACTTGTTTGAGTGGCCCAAAAAAATTTGGGCGTGTTGCTGTAAAGCTACAGCACCCCGGTGATTCTTGTCAGAACCAGAGTTGCCCGAATTACCTTCGGCCGAAAAAGTTGTATCTACCGCAATCGCTACCTTTTCGAGTTGATTCACCAACCTACCTCTACCAAAAAAATTCCCCATCAACACACTCAGCCGCACCATTTGGCGGGCTGGGGAGGGGTACATTGCAGCCTCCCTGAGAAGCTACCGTCACCCTGCACTTACTCAAAAACACCCTCACTATTGTAACCTTTGATGGCGTTTACAGGTAATTTTTATTACGTGCGGATAAACGCAAAAAAGCCCCCTGGCTCGGTCGCGAGCATCGATGGATGCCGGGTGAGCCAAGGGGCTGTGTGGCCTGGATCAGCTTGTAAATGTCTTGTCGATGCCGCTGTCCTTGTTGGCAAACCAAGCCGTAGCCTTTGCCAAGATGTCGCGCTTCTGGGTGACTTGGCGTAGTTGTCGCCGAAATTGAGCGAGCTCTTGGCGCTCAGCAGTAGAGAGCGGCGCATCCGGCTTACCGCCGCCCAATTCATCGGCAGTGGCTTGTTTGACCCATGCATTGATACTGGTGTCATGACAGCCATATTCTTTGGCTAATTCTCTTCTTTGTGTCATCTTCCTTACCTTTAACTGAACAATAAAGTGTCCGGCTTAAAGGGGCTGCTTCAATCGAGTTTTTATGTTTAAAGGTGCGCCGTTAAACAGCTACGGTATGGCTTTGTACAAGGCGCTTAAGCGCGCTGAGATCGAAAGCTTTAACTTGGCACGGTTTGCGACACACTTTTAACACATGGCTAGCGCGAGAAGGGGTGCCAAAGGAGTTCCGTGCGTTGTTATGTGGGTGGGCCAGGAAAGGATACGGCTGACCGGTACACGCATTTGAATGTGGATCATTTGAGGCCCTCCTGTGCGGTGATTGACACATTACTTGCACAGAAGAGCGGAGAGAGAACGCACAGTGTGCGGTAAGTCTTTGAAATTCTGGTGGCCAAGCGCGGAATCGAACCACGGACACGCGGATTTTCAATCCGCTGCTCTACCAACTGAGCTACTTGGCCATTTTTAAGGGCTGCTTACTAAGTAAAACACTCTAAAAGCAAAGTGTATTGCTGCATAAGGAGCGCGGATTATACCGGCGTGTGGCTTAGCCGTCAAAAACCCTTTTAGTAATTTTAATGAAATATCTGTTTGAGTTGAGTTAAAGGTATTAAAAAAAGCCCGTTACGCTTAACGCAACGGGCTTTTAATTTACAGCTTACTAGGGCGTGTGGACATTAGTTAAGTCCAATCAAAGCGACGGCCATACAAGTGAACGCTTCAAATCGGACGGCGAGTTTGTCATAACGAGTTGAGACACGTCGGAACTGTTTGAGACGTGCAAAGAATCTCTCGATAAGGTTTCGACTTTCATAAACATGCTGATCATAGCCCCGCATTTCCTTTCGATTGACCCTTGGCGGTATCACCGCCGAGGCATTCCTTGCCTCAATGCGCTCCAAGAGATGGGTGGCATCAAAGGCTTTACCTGCCACGACAGCCCCCACGTTATGCAAGCCAATGATGAGATTCTCGGCTTCGGTGATGTCATGCCGCTCACCCCCCGTCAGGCGGAAACGAGCGAGATTGCCGAGTCCATCAACGACCGCATGAATCTTAGTACTCAAGCCCCCACGAGAACGTCCAATACCTTGTTGCCCGTTTTTTTTGATGCCCCTGCCGCGTGCTGGTGGGCGCGCACAATCGTGCTATCGAGAAACACTTCCTCGAAGTCAGCGTCTTCACATAACGTGGCAAACAGCGTTTGCCAGACCCCTTTGTCCGACCAGCGCGCAAAGCGCCTGAATACGCTGTTCCATGGCCCGAACTCAGCGGGAAGGTCGCTAGGCTCACTACGAAGTATTACCTTACCTCTACACATTGATGTGTTGGTTAACCTTCATTGCTGCGACGCAACGAAGTCGTAATCTGGTTTTGTAACGTTTTATGCTGCAAAGAGATGAAAGCTTTAGTGGCACGCCCTGACGATATTCCATTTAAATACGTAAATGCAATTTAATAATAAGAAACCGCAGTACAAAAACAAAGAGCCTCGCGCGATGCGAGGCTCTTTGATGTAAGGCAATAAGGGAATGGGGCAATGGGGCTTTTAAGCTTTGGTGCTACACAGTACCTCTCGATAGAGCAAAGGCTAAGGCGCAGCGCTTATAAGCCCTTTACACTACATATCCATACCCATGCCGCCCATGCCCATACCGCCCATGCTAGGCATGCCGCCCATACCACCCATGCCGCCGGATGATTTGTCTTCAACCATCTCGGCAACCATACAGTCGGTCGTCAGCATCAGACCAGCAACAGAGGCTGCATTTTGCAACGCGGTACGCGTTACTTTGGTTGGATCTAGAACACCCATTGCAACCATGTCGCCATACTCGCTCGTCGCTGCGTTGTAGCCAAAGTTGCCTGTGCCTTCGAGTACTTTGTTGATGACAACGCTAGGCTCATCGCCTGCATTCGCAGCGATTTCACGTAGAGGCTGCTCAAGGGCGCGCATCACGATCTTGATGCCGGCGTCTTGATCGCTGTTGTCACCCTTAACTTTGACGTTTGCACGAGCGCGCAGCAGTGCTACTCCGCCGCCAGCCACAATGCCTTCTTCAACCGCTGCACGAGTTGCGTGCAATGCATCTTCAACGCGGGCTTTCTTTTCTTTCATTTCCATTTCGGTGGCTGCGCCGACTTTGATCAGTGCAACACCGCCTGCCAACTTGGCAACGCGCTCTTGCAACTTCTCTTTATCGTAGTCGCTGGTTGCTTCTTCGATCTGAGCACGAATCTGTTTAACACGTGCTTCGATACGAGCAGCTTCGCCAGCACCGTCAATGATGATGGTGTTTTCTTTGCCGATTTCGATACGCTTGGCTTGACCCAAATCTTCGAGGGTCGCTTTCTCAAGCGTCAGACCAATTTCTTCTGCAATCACGTTGCCGCCAGTGAGCACAGCGATATCTTCAAGCATCGCTTTACGACGATCGCCAAAACCAGGCGCCTTAACAGCACAGGTCTTCAAGATGCCACGGATGTTGTTCACAACGAGAGTTGCCAATGCTTCGCCATCGACATCTTCTGCAACGATCAGCAGTGGGCGGCCAGCTTTAGCTACTTGTTCGAGGATAGGTAACAAGTCGCGAATATTGGAAACTTTTTTGTCGTACAAAAGTACGAACGGGTTTTCCAACATCGTGGTTTGTTTATCAGGATTGTTAATGAAGTAAGGGGACAGATAGCCGCGATCAAACTGCATACCTTCAACAACGTCCAGCTCATTCTTCAATGACTTGCCGTCTTCAACAGTAATCACGCCTTCTTTGCCGACTTTGCCCATGGCTTCAGCAATGATGTCGCCAATCGACGAATCAGCGTTAGCCGAAATAGAACCGACTTGAGCGATTTCTTTGTTGGTTGAGCAAGGCTTGGAGAGCTTCTTCAACTCTTCAATTGTGGCTTCAACGGCTTTGTCGATACCGCGCTTCAGGTCCATTGGGTTCATGCCCGCAGCAACATACTTCATGCCTTCGCGAACAATCGATTGCGCCAATACAGTCGCGGTTGTTGTGCCATCACCGGCAACATCAGAGGTCTTGGAAGCAACTTCCTTAACCATCTGCGCGCCCATGTTTTGGAACTTGTCTTTTAATTCGATTTCTTTAGCAACTGATACACCGTCTTTAGTCACGGTAGGGGCGCCGAATGAACGCTCCAGCACCACGTTACGGCCCTTAGGGCCGAGTGTTACCTTAACCGCATCGGCCAAGATATTGATGCCTTCCACCATGCGATGACGAGCGGCGTCACCAAATTTAACTTCTTTAGCAGCCATATTGATTCTCCTGAGTTTCTTTTAGTTCGACAGCGTTAGTCAGGCTTAAGCCTCGACAACGCCCATAATGTCTTCTTCGCGCATAACGAGTAATTCCTCGCCATCTACTTTGACGGTTTGTCCGGAGTATTTGCCGAACAAAACACGGTCACCGACCTTAACGTCTAAAGCGCGCACTTTGCCGTCGTCGCCCACTTTGCCTTTGCCGATAGCCATAATTTCGCCTTGGTCAGGTTTCTCAGCGGCGCTATCAGGAATGACGATACCAGAAGCGGTTTTACGCTCCTCTTCTAAACGCTTAACAACTACTCGATCATGCAATGGACGAATCTTCATAGAGTTATCTCCTCTCTATTAACTACCTGATGGGTCTCGGGCGGATGCCCGAAAGGGTAAAAGCCTGAATGCTGCGGTCAAACTGCCATTAGCACTCAATGCCAACGAGTGCTAATGATAGGGGCTAATACTTCATATTTCAAGGGTTACTAGGCAAACCAATGAAAACGGACGGCCGGAAATTTTTGACCACTTCCCGAAAGACCTTTACTCCATAAGGATTAAACTGTGAGCAGGCGCTCACATAAGAGGGCTTATATTTTGCAACTTAGATACAATCTTATTCCTTAGTCTTCTTTGAAATGGTGTCTGCTGATCCCGCCACCTTACAACCTGAAAACAAGCTATTCGGCCCATCCGACAATGTGGCCTCATTACCATTAAGCTCGAGAACCCCGACTCCATTGGTGTATTTAGGATTTGGTGTACCCGCTACTTTGTCTAACCGTACTTCCCTATCCGGAAAAATGATCCAAGCGGATGCGTCGTTGTCTAAGAAGCGAACATAAAAATGTTTATCTGCATTACACAGATATTCGGTTGAGTTTTTCGGCGCACGGGATCGTGTTGGGTTTCCATTCTCACCAAAGGGCCAAAGATTAACCCCACCGCATGCGGTGACTAACAATGAAGCTGCTAGGGCTAGTGGCAAGCTGAAACCAACGGGCTTTAATTTCATGTGAGTTCCTAAAGAAATACCAAAGTTAAGAAAGACGGGTTTAAGGTGAAGCCAAGTTGAAGTCGTTCTGAAACTAAGGTCGCATTTGCTCTCTAGACAAATCCAGTTTCGGGCTCATTTTAGGCTCATTAGGTTGCCCTAATTCCTTAGCTAAAACATTGGCCGCCTCACCTATCGTTTTTAGATTGTTTATCTGGCAATAACTGTCCATCCAAGCATAAAGGGCGTCATTGGTCGTGCCCTTCAAAAAATCAGTGTTTAACCCAATTGCCAAGCCAGACAGATAACCGAGCAGCCAAAACCGATCGGCTACGATTTCCCAGTTATTGGTTTTAGCGTCAATCAGCCACTGGTCGCACGCTACGCCACCGCGTGTTTGTACTGCATAGGTGGGGGGAGAACTAAACAGCGCCGTGAAAGCGATTAAAAACAGAAATAGCTTGAGTGGTTTTTTATTTCTCAACGTCTTTGTCCTCTATTAAATGGGGGGTGCCCGCGCCAATACAAAATCAATACACCCGCACCTAACATACCGCCCAAATGCGCAAAATGCGCTACGCCGTCTTGAGTCCCTGTTACCCCCAACACCAGTTCTAACAATCCATACAAGGTCACAAACACCCATGCGGGCATTGGGATAGGTGGAATAAGCGGAACGATCGTTCTAAACGGGAAATACAAACCAAAAGCGAGAAGTACACCAAATACACCCCCCGAAGCGCCTACCGTAGGGCGGGGTGGCCCGCCCACAAGGCTAGAAAATAAGAGTTGTGCAAAAGCAGCGGTGATTACGGCCGCGAAATAAAGACTGAGAAATCGCTTAACGCCAAATACACGCTCCAGATCTCCACCAAACATGTAAAGGGCGAACATATTAAACAACAAGTGCGTCAGGCTGCCATGCAAAAAACTATAGGTAATAAGTTGCCAAGGGAAAAAACTAGGCACACCCAGCATGCCGCCAATACGAGGATCAGCGTTCAATGTCTCTAGAGGCCAAAGTGCTAGATAAATGATGGGCAAATCTCCCAATAACTGCTGGGCAAGATAAACCGCCACATTAATGAAAATAAGCGTGCGCGTAAGCGGGGGGATTTGATTGAGCATCGATTTAATTAACCGGGTGGTCACTCGCCATAAAACCAAAACGGTAGGCAGCGACGCAAGTTACCAGAAATTTAGGGTTGCGTGAGCTATGAACTATAAGGAAAGGTTGATGAAGCCCCATGATCGGGGCCTCGTGGAGTTGGGGGTCCTTATGGGTCTCCTTATTTTCTCCTATCTTCCATTTCTTTTTTAAGCCGCATCATCTCTGCCTGAGCCTTTAGTAGCGCCTGCTCATCCTTGGGAGAGAGCCGATCGGCGGGCTGCCCCGGCAAGTCGCGTTTCCCATTTTCTTGTTCACGTTCAACCCTAGGTGGCCGCTCTATCTTTACCATCGGCTTAACGTCTTGAGGTTTTTCAACACGCTCCACTTTAGGCTGTATAGGCCTTACATCGTGCGTAACACCGGGGAGCAATAGTGGGGTGGCGGGTTGCCCACGCTCAACCCCTCCACGATGACCAAAAGGAGGGCGCGGCCCAAGCTCTGGAGCGGCTACCGACTTTATGGTCGAGCCATCTCCACCAGAATTGGCCGCATTGACCCTGTTAGCTGTATGAGCAGGCGCAACAGGGGCCGGTGGCAGTGCCGTCGAAGGTGAGGGCATTACTCCTTGAGAACCTGAAGGAATTTCTCTGCTTGGCAAAACCTGCTGAACTGCCCTAGATCCTTGAGGCACGAAACGCAACGGCCCCTTTCCGCCATTTTCAAGGGGAGGATTCTGATTGGCTGCCGGATTCCCATTTACGGACGCGTTTGCAGGGAGATTTTCCTGCGCATTTATCTGTAAATTTCTCCGTAAATTTTCCTGCACGCCTCTCTGTAAACCTCCTTCCAAACTGGGTCGCATTACTTGAACTGGTTGGCTAGGCTGAGCTGCTGGTGCAAGCGGTGCTGTTTGAACATTTAGAGTAGCTGGCTTCATGGGCGCAACACCCGTGCTTGCTTGCGTCTGCGCCGCAACAATTGCCCGCGTTAATGCGCTGCGAGGTGGCTCTACTACCTTTACACCCCTCCTATCATTACTGCGGCCATTTTGTGGCGGAAGAGCGATCATGCTACCTGCAGCACTCCCTGTAGCACCCCCTGAAGTATTAGAGGCTGCATTAGTAACAACATTACCCGTTGTATTGGTCAAACCCTGCACTAACCTAGGCTGCACGGGCGGTGCTGCCTGCAGAGGAATAAGCTTGGCGCGTTGCTCTGGGGTAATCCGTGTTAATGGCAAGCGTCCTGCGCCAAATCCGTCCTGACGTGCTGCAACCACCGCATTAGGCACCACGGCATTTTGATAGGTGATATTGCTTACATTAACCACCGTCGTATTGTTAATCACAACATTATTAACAACGCGTGGCCCGCCCCATCCACCCCAAGAAGGGCGACCTTGGTAACGCGGCCTGCCCCACCATGGAAAGACCGGCTCGCCCCACCCCAACGCAACCCAACCTACATTAGGGCCACCTACGCGCGTCTCCTCAAAATTACTGCGACCAAACCCATAAAATGCCACTAGCGCAGGCGCATAGGAGGGACGCCTAGTCGCTGGGCCTGGAGCCCAAGCCCAATAACCATTTAAAGAAACCCATCGGCCATAGTGATACGGTGCCCAGCCCCACGGAGCTTGGTCTACCCATGTCCAGCCATAACGTGGGTCCCAAACCCAAGAGCCCGAGGTATAGGGTGCCCAACCCGGCGCGATGTTTTGCGGCACCCAAACAGCGCCATATCTCTCTACAACCTGCCATGTCCCATAATTGTCGAGCTCGTCCGCGCCATACACTTCACGGGGAACGTACCGATGGCTAATCGCATCATCGAAGCGATCCGAACGCGCGTAGTTCCAGCGATCCCATCTATCTAGCTGAGGAGCGACATAAGTCTCAATGCCTTGTTCTGCGCCGTCCCTGCTACTGCCATTGCGCACGACAACTTCTTCATTGGTGACGAGACTATTCGCGTGACCATCTGCCAACAACACCGTCGCCCTGCCGCCCCGTCGTAATATGAGATGCGTGTTTTCGCCGACGAGTTCTACGCGATAGTAGCCATTACTCCTGATCGTAAAGGCGGCGTTCGGCGTATTCACTTCTAGGGTTTGCCCTGCAGGCAATCCGCGTAGATCAAAAGCGACTTGTCCACCCGTCAGTTTGAACTGTTGATATCCCTGCTCTTGGCTCACCAAGGTGAGAACAGCTTCCCGCGTCATACGTGCAAACGCATGAGCACCAATCTGCACTTCGATATTGGCTCGTCCATTCGTATACAAAACGTCGCCTGCTGCTAATGGCGTATTAAGCTGCGCCGGAACCCAGGTCTCTGTACCGGGCCGCCAAAACGAAGCAGCCCCCTCTACCAAACTAAGCCGAGGGGGCGTGGGAAGATAGTCCGCCGCATCTTGATCGTATTGCGCTTGTGCAAACGACAGGCTTGCAAAGATGGCGAGCACAAGGC
>Ga0209181_10002326_pt1 | contig 31452 bp, 14 predicted proteins | sample MAT05_FD_187208 | JGI IMG/M metagenome (GOLD analysis project Ga0209181, IMG submission 187208) | Freshwater microbial communities from Lake Fryxell liftoff mats and glacier meltwater in Antarctica - MAT-05 (SPAdes) (version 2) | ecosystem: Environmental > Aquatic > Freshwater > Ice > Liftoff... | reverse complement strand
CCTCGCCGCGATCAAAGCCGAGAACGGCATCACCTTCGTACAATCGCCCAATACGGCGAAGTTCCCCGGGATGCCGCAGAGCGCGACCGACGCCGGCGTCGTGGACTACAGCTTGCCGCTCGCCGAACTCGCAGTGGAGTTGGTGCGCCTCAGCCATCACCCCTACGTGACCCCCGGCGACGCCAAAGCCACGCCACTCGACCTCGCCGCACTGCGCGAGATCCTGGCGCTGGTACGCGCCGAGACAGGTCTCGATTTCGCCGAGTGGAAGCGCCCAACCGTCGACCGCCGGCTCCAGCGGCGCATGGCGCTGCGCAAAGTCGAGACGCTCGCGGCCTATCTCGCCGTCCTGCGCGCCAACGCCGACGAGATCCGCGCGCTCGCCGAAGACACGCTAATTCACGTGACCTCGTTCTTCCGCGACGCGGAGGCGTTCGTCGCGATGAAGGAGCAGGTGTTTCCCGCGATCCTTCGCGCAAAGGCCGATGGCGCGGCGGTGCGCATCTGGGTCGCAGGCTGCTCGACCGGCGAAGAGGTCTATTCGATCGCCATCACCATGCTCGAGTACCTCGCAGAGTCGCGGCGCTCGCACCCGGTGCAGATCTTCGGCTCGGACGTGAGCGAGCACGTCATCGACAAGGCGCGCGCTGGCTTCTATTCGGAAGCGGCAGTGGCCGACGTCAGCCCGACACGGTGCGCGACGTACTTTTCGAAGACGGAGGAGGGGTATCGCATCAACAAGATGGTGCGCGACCTCTGCGTGTTCACGCGACACGACCTCGGGCGCGATCCTCCGTTTTCGAAGCTCGATCTCGTGACTTGTCGGAATGTGCTGATCTATTTCGATCAGGCGCTGCAGAAGCGCGTCGTCCCGCTGCTGCACTATTGTCTGAACGAGCCTGGCTTTCTGCTGCTCGGCCGTACCGAGACTCTCTCCGGCTTCGGCGCGCTGTTCTCCGTCGCCGACAAGACTCACCGTGTCTACTCCCGCAAGCCAGGGACGAGCCGTCTCCATCTCACGCCCGCCAGCCCTTCGGGTGCGCTCACCGCGCGCGCGGTGACGATCGGTCGATTGGCGACGGACAGCGGAGACATCAGCAAACAGCTCGATCGCGCGCTGCTCGAGCGTTATGCGCCTCCGGGCCTGCTGATCAACGAACGCATGGACGTGCTCGAATTCCGCGGTCAGACGGGCGATTTCCTGCAACCGGCCGCCGGCGCGCCGCAGAACAATCTCGTCAAGATGGCCCGGCCCGGGCTCGTCGCTGCGCTGCAGACCGCGCTCACGGAGGCGAAGAGTACGAAGTCGCTGGCCCGCAAGCTCGCGGTGACCATCCCGCGAGATGGCGGCGCGCGGACTTGCGATCTGGTGGTGATGCCGCTGGCGAGACCGCCGGCCGGACAAGAGCCATTGTACGTCGTGCTGTTCGAGCGGCCGTCCGCGGAAGCAAACGCCGGTACGGACGAGGCCCGACAGAGCCAGTCACACGATAGGCCCTCGGGGGACCGCGAAGCACGCATCGCGCAGCTCGAGCATGAGCTCTCGGCGACGCGCGAAGACCTCGAGCTGCTGATCGAAGACCAGGGTCGCACCAATGACGATCTCGGCTCGACCAACGAAGAGCTGGTCTCCGGAAACGAAGAGCTGCAGAGCATCAACGAAGAGCTCGAGACGGCGAAAGAAGAGCTCCAGTCGACGAACGAAGAGCTGACGACCGTCAACGACGAGCTGCACAGCCGCAACCACGAGATGAAGCGCGTCAACAGCGACCTCGTCAACGTGCTCAGCGCCGTCGATCTGCCGATCCTGATCCTCGACAGCGAGCGCAAGATCCGGCGCTTCACGCCGCGTGCACGCCACATCCTGAACGTCGTCGCCTCCGATGTAGGTCGCCCGCTCGAGGACCTCAAGCTCAACATCCGCGTGCCCGACCTCGATGCGCAGGTCGCCGCGGTGATCAACACCATGGTGATGCGCGAGGTCGAGGTGCGCGACGAGAGCGGGCACTGGTTCAGCCTGCAGATCCGCCCGTACACCACCGCAGAAGGCCAGAACGACGGCGCGATCGTGTCGTTGGTGGACATCGACGCGCTCAAACACCTGGTGCGGGATGCCGAAGGCGCGCGTGCCGAGGCCGAGCTCGCGAATCTCGCAAAGGACCAGTTTCTCGCCACGCTGTCGCACGAGCTGCGCACGCCACTGACCACGATGCTCATGCACGCGCAGATACTCGGCCGAGGGCAATCGGACCCCGAGCGCGTCAAGCTCGCGGGTCAGGCGATCGAGCGCGCCACGATGATGCAAGTACAGCTGATCGAGGACCTCGTCGACGTGTCCCGGATCGTCGCCGGCAAGCTTGGAATGCAGCACGTGCCAGTCGACCTCCGCGCGGTCGTCGAGACCGCGCAGGAGTGGATCTCCGCCGCCGCGCAGCGGAAGTCATTGAAGCTCGTGGTCGAGATCGAGCCTCTCGCCAGCACTGTGTTGGGTGACGCCGGTCGTCTGCAGCAGATCGTCGCCAACCTACTTACCAACGCAGTGAAGTTCACCCCGCCGAAGGGCACCGTCACGCTCCGGCTGTCCTCGAGCGGGGGCACCGCGCGGCTCCAAGTGCAAGACACCGGCATCGGCATCGATGCGGCCTTCCTCTCGAACATCTTCGATCGCTTCACCCAGGCCGACGCGTCCAACACGCGCTCGAACAGCGGACTCGGACTCGGACTGTCGATCGTGAAACACTTGGTCGAGCTCCACGGTGGGACCATTCGTGCCGAGAGCGCCGGGGCCGGCCAGGGCTCGACCTTCACCGTCGAGCTGCCGCTGAACGCGGCCAGCGCCGCCGTCGATGAGACACCCGGGGTCGCGACGCGCGAGGGGCTCGCCCGAATGCGCAGTCAGACGACGGTCGGAACCAGCCCGCTGCGCGGCCTGCGCATCTTGCTCGTCGACGACGACGCAGGCTCGCGCGACGCTGTGGGAGCGATTCTCGAGCTCGCGCACGCGGTGGTCCAGGTGGCAGCGTCAGCAGAAGAGGGCATCGCGGCCCTCGCCGAGTTCCACCCCGACGCGCTGATCAGCGACATCTCGATGCCGGGCGAAGACGGCTACAGCTTCATCCGTCGCGTTCGCACGCTGCCGGCTTGTGATGGCGGCGACGTTCGCGCGCTTGCCCTGACCGCGCTCGCCGGGGACGCCGATGTAAGTGAGGCGCTCGACGCCGGATTTCAGCTGCACGTCGCCAAACCCGTCGGCATCGATCGACTCACCGCGGCGGTCGTGGAGCTCATGGCCACGGTAGCGCCGCGCGCACGATAGGAGGCCAGATGCGGCTGACTGACTTCATCCCACAGAACCACGAGAAGATCCTCGAAGAGTGGGTGCGCTTCGCCAGCACGCTGCTGCCGTGGGCGAAGGGCATGAACGAGACGGAGCTTCGCGATCACGCGTCCGAGCTCCTCAAAGCGGTGGTGCTCGACATGCAAGCGCCGCAGACGCGCGCCGAGCAATCCGAGAAGTCACAAGGGCTCGCGGATGGCGGTGCCCTCGCACGCATCGGACGGCTGCACGCGTCCGAGAGGCTGGCCACCGGCTTCAATCTGGACCAGCTGGTCTCGGAGTACCGGGCGCTCCGCGCGAGCATCCTGCGGCTCTGGGCGGATTCGCAAGGCGACCAGCACAAGGACATCACCCGCTTCAACGAGGCCATCGACGAGAGCCTGACCGAGGCGACCGTTCGCTATTCGCAGCTGCTCGACCACACGCGCGAGCAGTTCATCGGCATTCTCGGGCATGATCTGCGGACTCCGCTGTCGGCGATCATCATGGGCTCCACGCTGCTGGTCGGTTCGACCACCGCCGATGCGCGAGACACCAAGATCGCGGCGCGCATCCTCAACAGCAGCAACCGAATGAATCGGATGATCGCGGATCTCCTCGATCTCACGCGCACGCGGCTCGGCGACGGCATTCCGGTCACGCGCGTCGCGAGCGACCTCGCGCTCGTCTGCGATCAAGTGCTCGCGGAGCTCGAGGTCGTCCATCCGGAGTGCGCACTGCTGTTCCACTCGACTGGCACGCTCTTCGGCGACTGGGATGCCGACCGCATCAACCAGCTGTTGTCGAACCTGATGAGCAACGCGCTGCAGCACGGCAAAAAGAGCTGCCCGGTGACGCTGACGGCGGACGGAAGCCACGAGCACTACATCACCCTCGCCGTACACAACGAGGGAGAGCCGATACCGGCGAAGCTTCTCGGCACCATCTTCGAGCCGATGGTGAGGCAACCGACGGCGGGCGGCGACAGGAACGTGACGGGACTCGGACTCGGACTCTATATTGCGCGCGAAGTGGTGCTCGCCCACGGTGGCAGTATCGACGTTGCCTCCGACGAGGCAGGCGGGACCAGGTTCACCGTTCAGCTCCCGCGCCGCGCGGTACGTCGCGGAGTGTCGAGATCGCTTTAGGCGCGCGCCTATCGTCGGGGTCTCGTCCACGCTGCTTGTGATGTCGCAAGCGATCAAGGACGCTCGACGCATGACGCGCCCGCTGCTCCACCTCGCCCTCTTCGCGGTTCTGTCGACCCCCGGCTGCAGCTGCTCGAGCGATGCGCCGCCGGGCGCCGACCGCGACGGTAGCGCCGACGCCACGGCGTCGCTCGCCGACGCAGACATACGCCGGGATGACGGCGTACTCGACGACGGCGGCCATACCTCGACTGGGTGCCCGATCGTGCCACCGAGCGACTTCGATCCACTCACCACGTACGTGCCGCCGGCACTGACGGCGAGCGTGGTCGTGACCAGCCTGGCCGACGACGGCGCAGGCTCGCTGCGCGCGGCTCTGCGTGACGCGCCAGCGGGTGCCGTGGTCGGCTTCGCGCCAGCGCTCGCGGGACGCACCATCACGCTCGAGTCGACTCTAATGCTCACGCAGAGTGTCACTCTCACTGGCGCGTCGGCGCCGGGGCTGACAGTCGACGCGCAGCGACGAGGAAGCGCGTTTCGCCATGGTTCGGATTCGGCGGCGGTGCTGCGCTTCTTCTCGCTGCGCATCGTCAACGGGAGCACGACCGGCTCGGGCGGCGCCATCTCCGTCAATGGCAATGAGGTCGAGTTCGAGGTCGGCGGCTGCACCTTCGAGGACAACGCCGCGAACGAGGGCGGCGCGATTCGCTACGGCTATCGCCAGAAGCCGGCGTACATCCACGACAGCGTGTTCCTGCGCAACGACGGGGCACTGCCAGGCGGAGACCGCGCCGGGTTCAGCGGCGGCGCGATCTCTTCGATCGGCGGATTGTTGCGCATCGCGCGATGCCGCTTCGAAGACAACCAAGGCACGACTACCGGCGCCGTCTATGCGATCCACGCCGATCCGCTCATCGAAGATTCAGTCTTCATTCGCAATCGCTCGACCGGAAGCAGCGGCAGCGGCGCGTTCTTCTCGGACGGAGGTGGACCAGGCGACTACGGCACCGACTACACTGATCCGGCGAACGACATCCCCGGGCAGATCACGCTGCGCCGCACGCGCTTCGAGGACAACCGCGGTGCAGGCGACGATGGCGGCGCCGTTGAGGCTTACGCGTATCCTCTCGACGCCGTGACCATCGAAGACTCGGTGTTCTTCCGCAACCGCGCCGAGCCCGGGCGCGCGGGCGCCGTGTTCATCCACGCAGACCTGACGGTTCGCGTGGCGCGCACAGCGTTCGTCGACAACGTAGCGAGCGGCGTGGGAGGCGCGATCTGGGCCGACGGCAGCGCCGAGTACGAATTCGAGAACGTGCTCTTCTCCGGCAACGTCGCGATGGGGGACTTAGGCGGTGCGCTCCGCCTCAACATCGCTGACGATGCGCAGCTGCGCATCGACAGTTCGACCTTTGTCGACAACAGCGCGAGTGACGCCAATGGCGCCATCTGGATGGGCGGACGGCGCGACGCGCGGATCACCAACTCCATCTTCGCGAACAACACTTTCCGCAGCGGCGGGCAGCAGGTGAACTTTCCGGTCGACGAAGGCGGCGGCAACATCGAATGGCCCGCTCCGAGCGACGCGACCCGCACGCTTTCGATGGCGCGAGCCGTCGACCCGCTCCTCGCTCCCTTGGCCGCAGCCGGTGGAACGTACTCGCGCCTGCCAGGCAGCGGCAGCCCTGCGATCGACACGGCGGTGCTCCCTGCTCCCTCGACCGATCTGCTCGGCGCACCGCGCGGTGCGATGCCCGACGTGGGCGCGTTCGAGGTCGGAGCGGCGTGTCGGTGAAAGGCGCAACGACGTGCGACTGGCCTCTCGACGACGGCACGCCACTACGATGACGCGCGCAAGCTAGTCTGGTGTCGTGGACGGTGCGCTCTGCCACTCCTGTGGCGGACCGCCCCGGGAGAGCCGTCGATCGGAGCGCAAAAACGTCGCACAGTGATGCCATTTACGGCGGCGTGCGACCTGGCGCCAACCGTGCATCTCGTCGGCGGCTCCATGCCCATCCAAGATTCCGCGAAGCGCGTGGTGGCCAATCGCGATGGCGAGAGCCGTGCTCCCCAGACTAAAGAGTCGAGCGGTGAACGAAGACCCGTGCGGCATGCGGCTTCGCTCGCCGCGCTGCGTACGGCGGTCGCAGGAGCGTATACGCAGCGGCTGTCGTCACTTCAGCACGACAAGCTGAGCGCGCTTGGAGCAGTCGCGAGATGGACCCGGCGCACCCTCGGTGCCTCCGCCGAGCTCGCGAGAGAGCTCGATGGCGAGCCGCTGCGGGCCGAGCTGTTCAGTCTAAGCCAGCTCGAGCGGCATGCGCAGAAGCTCGCACGTGTGCACGAAGTGGGCGTCGACGCCGAGCGTGACCTCCTTCTCCCGCGGCTCACCGACAACGAGCACGTGCTCGCCGAGGCGTACGAGCTGCTGAGCGACGCGGTGGCACGCGGCCGGCAGATAACGCCCGCCGCGGAGTGGCTGCTCGACAACTATCACCTGATCGAGGAGCAGATCCGTACCGCGCGTCTTCACCTGCCGCGCGCGTATCGCAACGAGCTACCGCGGCTGGTCAACGGTCCGCCCGGCGCGCCGCGCGTCTACACCCTGGCGCTCGAGCTCATCTCGCACGCCGACGGCCGCGTCGACCTCGACGCGATTCGCGGCTTCATCAGCGCTTACCAGGCGACTCAACCGCTCCGCCTCGGTGAGCTGTGGGCGATTCCGATCATGCTGCGACTCGCGCTGATCGAGAACATGCGACGCGTCGTAGCGGATGTGGTCGAGGGCCGACTCGACCGCGAGCGCGCTGGGATGTGGGCAGAGCGGCTGTTGGAGGTCGCCACGGGGAATCCGTCTGGCGTCGTGCTGGTCCTCGCGGAGATGATCGCGGATGACCCACCGCTGACCAACGCGTTCGTCGCCGAGCTGGCGCGACGACTGCTCGGTCAGGGCTCGACCGCGATCTTCCCGGCCTCGTGGCTGGAACAGCGACTGCTCGAGCGCGGGCGCAGTCTCGAGCAGGTATTTCAGCAGGCCAGCCAGAGCCAAGCCGCAGACCAGGTGTCGATCGGCAACAGCGTCAGCAGTCTACGCCTCCTCGGAGCAACGGATTGGCGCGAGTTCGTCGAGTCGTTGAGCGTCGTCGACGCCGCGCTGCGCACCGACTCCGTCTATCCGACGATGGACTTCGCGACCCGCGATCGGTACCGCCACGTCGTCGAGGCGATCGCGCGTCGCTCGAAGGCGACCGAGCGCGCGGTTGCCGAGACCGCGGTGGAGCTGGCGCGCGCGGCGACGGTTCCACGCGCGCGCCACGTCGGCTACTACCTCGTCGCAGAAGGCCGCAGAGAGCTCGAGCAGGCGACGCGCATGCGCTCGTCGTTACGCGGCCTGCTTGCGCGGTTCGGAACTCACTGGCGCGCGCCGCTCTACATGGGCGCGGTCGGCATGATCGTAACGGCGCTCACCGCGGCGTTTGCTCTCCTCGCGATACCGTATCTCGGCGTGCCAGCGCTCGTCGGTCTCTGCATAGGTGTCGCCATCTGCGCGAGCCAACTCGCAGTCGCGGTGGTGAACTGGCTATCGGCGCTGCTGGTCTCACCAAAGCTGCTGCCGCGCCTCGATTACTCGAACGGCATTCCGGGTACGCAGCGCACCATCGTGGCCATTCCGTGCATGCTGACGAGCCCCGAGAGCGTCGACCAGCTGGTCAGTGCGCTCGAGGTTCGGTTCCTCGCCAACCGCGATCCGCACCTCGGCTTCGCGCTGCTGACCGACCTCCGCGATGCCGACGCCGAGTCGCTCCCCGGCGACGCTGCGCTGATCGGACATGCGCGCGCCGCCATCGAGGCACTCGCAGAGCGCTACGCGGGCCAGCCTTGCGGAGGCTTCTTCTTGCTGCATCGCGCGCGACGCTGGAACGCGCGCGAGGGCGTCTGGATGGGCTCGGAGCGCAAGCGCGGCAAGCTCGAGGACTTCAACGCGGCACTGCGCGGGGCGCACGATCGCTTTGCGCTCGTGGTCGGCCCGCTCCCGCTGCTCGCGGACATCCGCTTCGTGCTCGCGCTCGACAGCGACACAGACCTTCCCCGCGACGCCGCGCGCGAGCTCGCTGCGACACTCGCTCATCCGCTCAATCGACCGGTGTTCGACGAAGCGCGGGGGCGCGTGACCGCCGGATACACGATCCTTCAGCCGCGCGTCGATATCTCTCTGACCAGCGCTGGCGCCTCGCGCTACGCACAGCTCTTCTCCGGCGAGTGCGGAATCGATCCGTACACACGCGCTGTCTCGGACGTCTATCAAGACGTGTTCGGCGAAGGCTCGTTCATCGGTAAGGGCATCTACGACGTGGACTCCTTTCAGCGAGCGCTGGTTGGACGCTTCCCGGACAACCGAATCCTCAGCCACGATCTGCTCGAAGGCGCTTATGCGCGCGCAGCGCTCGTGAGCGACGTCATCGTCTACGAAGACCACCCTGCCGCCTACGCTGCGGCCGCGAGCCGGCGCGCGCGGTGGATTCGTGGAGACTGGCAGATCGCGCGGTGGCTCTTTGGACGTGTCCCGCGGCTCGAAGGACGCGAGCGCAATCCGCTCTCGCTGCTGTCACGCTGGAAGATTCTCGACAACCTTCGGCGCAGCCTGGTGCCGGCCGCGATGCTCTCGCTCCTGCTCGCCAGCTGGTTGTTGCCGGAGATCGCCCTGTTCGCAGGCGGTGTGGTGGCCTCGACGCTGCTGCTCCCAGAGCTGCTGCACGCACTCTCGTCGAGCGCACGCCGGCGGGTCGAGGTCACTCGCGCGCGGCACTTGAGCGTGATCGCGCAGGGTGTGCGACAGCAGCTCACGCGCGAGGCATTTGCACTCGTATGCCTTCCTTACGACGCCGCCGTCGGGGTCGTCGCCGTGCTGCGGGCGAATGGGCGTGTCCTCTTCACGCGTCGAAAGCTACTCGAATGGCGCACGGCCGCGGATGCGCAGCGCGCGGCGCAGACTGGGCTCGTCGGCACCTACCTGACGATGTGGATCGTCCCGCTGACGGGAGTAGTGCTGCTGGTCCTACTCCATCGCAGCCCGGCGCTCTACCTCGCGCTGCCGCTGCTGGCCGCGTGGCTGGCCGCGCCCGCGTTGGTGTGGTGGATGAGCGCGCCAAAGCCCGCCATCGCGTCGACCTTGTCGGGAGCAGACCGCCAATTCTTGCGCGCGGTCGCCCGCCGCACCTGGCGCTATTTCGAGACCTACGTCACGGCCGAGGACAACGATCTCCCGCCTGACAACGTGCAGGAGGAGAATCAGGTCGGGGTGGCGCATCGCACCTCGCCGACCAACATCGGCATGGGTCTGCTCGCGAACCTGGCGGCCTTCGACTTCGGCTATGCGACGGTCGAGGCGGTACTGACGCGCACGACCCGGACCCTCGCGACGATGGATCGCCTCGAGCGCTATCGAGGACACTTCTACAACTGGTACGACACGCGCAGCCTCGAGCCGCTGCGTCCAACGTACGTGTCGACGGTCGACAGCGGAAACCTCGCCGGCCTCCTGCTCACGCTGGCGAGCGGTCTCGAGGAGCTCGCCGCGACGCCGATCGTTCGCCAGGCGATCCTCGATGGCATCGCCGATACCATGGATTCGTTGGTGGCAGCCGGGCGCGAGGCAGACGTCGCGATCGACACCGACGCACTGCGCCCGCACGTTCACTCGACACCCACCACGCTGAAGGCGTGGGACGCGGCGCTCGCTGCGCTCGAGTCGAGCAGCGCGGCGCTCGCGCGCGACACCAACGCCGTGCCGGAGAGCGAGGTCGCGTGGTGGCTGCGCGCGCTCGAAGCGCAGTGCCGTGACGCCGCTGCAGATCTGGCCTCGTGCGCGCCGTGGCTTGCTGCGCGCCGCGGCGCGCGCGCATCGAACACCGACGACGATGCACGACTCGACTCCGTCCCCACACTCGAGCAGCTCGCGCGATTCGAGCAGGTGGTCGATGGTGCGCGCGGCGACTCGAGCGACGCATTCGCGCTCGCGGCCGACCGCGCGAAAGCCCGCCTGGACGCCATTCAGAAACTCGCGGTGCGATGCAGGGAATTTGCTGACCTAGACTACGACCTGCTCTACGATCGCAAGCGACGTCTGCTGTCGATCGGATACAACGTCGTCGATCATCGGCTCGACGCGAGCTTCTACGATCTCCTTGCGTCCGAGGCGCGTCTCGTCAGCTACATCGCGATCGCGCAAGGCAAGCTCCCACAGGATCATTGGTTTAGTCTCGGGCGGCTCCTGACGACGACGGAGGGGCGACCAGCTCTGCTCTCGTGGAGCGGCTCGATGTTCGAATATCTGATGCCGCAGCTGGTGATGCCGACCTACGAGGGAACGCTGCTCGAGGCGACCGCGCGCGCGGTGGTCGCGCGCCAGGTGCAATACGGTCGGGCGCATGACGTCCCGTGGGGTGTATCGGAGTCGGGATACTTCAAGACGGACGCCCAGCTCAACTATCAGTATCGCGCGTTTGGCGTGCCGGGACTCGGTTTCAAGCGCGGGCTCGCCGACGATCTGGTGATCGCGCCCTACGCGAGCGCGCTCGCGCTGATGGTCGACGCGGAGGCCGCATGCGCGAACCTGCGCCGCCTGGCCGACGAGGCGCGACTCGGCCCTTACGGCTTCTACGAGGCAATCGACTACACACCTGCGCGCCTCCCGCCGGGCAAGAGCAGCGTGGTCGTGCGCTCGTACATGGCCCACCACCAGGGCATGGCGTTTCTGTCGATCGCGTATGCGCTTCTCGACCGGCCGATGCAGCGCCGCTTCGAGGCAGATCCTGCGCTCCGCGCCACGACGCTTCTCCTACAAGAGCGCGTGCCGCGCACGCCCGTCGTTCATCCGCACCGGGGCGAGGTCACCGTCGTTCGCGAGGCACGCCCGGAGAGCGAGCACGACGTGCGTGTCATCCCCACGCCGAGCGGGTCATCGCCTGAGGTACATCTGCTGTCGAATGGTCGCTATCACGTGGCCGTCACCGAGGCAGGGGGCGGCTACAGCCGCTGGCGCGACCTGGCGCTGACGCGGTGGTACGAGGATCCGACCCGCGACTGTTGGGGCACTTTCGTCTACGTGCGCGATGTTGCCACTGGCACGTTCTGGTCAGCGGCCCATCAGCCGACGCTCCAGCCTACTTCGCGCTACGAGGCGATCTTCTCGCAGGGCCGCGCCGAGTTTCGCCGACGCGACGCCGGGCTCGAGACCCACGTCGAGATCAGCGTCTCGCCGGAGGACGACATCGAGCTGCGGCAGGTGTCGATTACCAACGACGGGACCGAGGCACGCCGCATCGAGGTGACGAGCTACGCGGAGGTCGTGCTGACGCAGCCGGCCGCCGATGCCTCGCATCGAACCTTCTCGAACTTGTTCGTACAGACGGAGATCCTGCGCGCCCAACGCGCCATCCTCTGCACGCGGCGACCGCGCTCGGGAGGTGAGCGGCCGCCATGGATGATGCACCTGATGACGGTCCACGGCGCAGCGGTCGGCGAGACGTCGTACGAGACGGACCGCGCGGCCTTCATCGGACGTGGTCGCTCACCGCAGGACCCGGCGGCCATGCACCAAGCGCAGCTAGGCAATGGCGAGGGCTCCGTGCTCGATCCGATCGTGGCCATTCGCACCGTCATCGAGATCGCACCGGCGGCGACGGTCCGATTGCACTTCGTCACCGGTGTCGCCGAGACCCGCTCGGGAGCCGTCGCGCTGATCGAGAGGTACACCGATGCTCACATGGCGGAGCGCGTGCTCGAACTCGCGTGGACGCAGAGCCAAGTGGTGCAACGCCAGCTCGACGCGACAGCCGCCGAGACGGTGCTGTTCGAGCGGCTCGCGAGCAGCATCTTGTACGCGAGTCCCGCGCTTCGTGCGTCCAAGAGCACCATCGCACACAACCGACTCGGCCAATCTGCGCTGTGGGCCTACGGGATCTCGGGTGACTTGCCGATCGCCCTCGTGCGCATCGCCGACAGTACCAACATCGAGCTGGTGCGGCAGATGGTGCTCGCGCACACCTACTGGCGACTCAAGGGTCTATCGGTCGACCTGGTGATCTGGAACGAAGACCCGTCGGGCTATCGACAGGAGCTGCAAGAGCGGATCATGGCGGTGATCGCCGCGGCCGCCGATGCGAGCACGATCGACCGACCCGCCGGGATTTTCGTGCGCCGCGGCGATCAAATCTCCGACGACGACAGCGTCCTGATGCAGACCATCGCGCGGGTCATCGTCAGCGACGGCTTGGGCTCCCTCGCAGAGCAGCTCGACCGACGACCGCGCGGCGAGGCGAAGCCGGCAGCGTTCGCGCCGCGCCGACGCCTCGATCGAGCGACCCCCGATGCGCTCGCTCGGGTGAGCGCCGACCGACCGGATCTGATGGGCTGGAACGGCATGGGGGGATTCACGCGCGACGGGCGCGAGTACGTCATCACCACGTCGCGTCACACGCGCACACCGCTGCCGTGGGTAAACGTGATCGCCAATCCGTACTTCGGCACTGTGGTGAGTGAGAGCGGCGGCGCCTATACGTGGTGCGAGAACGCGCATGGCTATCGGCTGACCCCGTGGGGCAACGATCCCGTCGGCGACAGCGGCGGCGAGGCCATGTATTTGCGCGACGAGGACGACGGGCGATTCTGGTCGCCGACGCCGCTGCCTTGCGCCGGCGACGCGCCGTACACCACGCGACACGGCTTCGGATACACAGTGTTCGAGACGGCGGAATCGGGCATCGCGTCCGAACTGCGTACGTTCGTCGCGATGGACGCACCAGTGAAGTTCCTCACGGTGAAGCTACGCAACACGTCTGGCCGCGCGCGGCGCATCTCGCTGACTGGCTGCTTTGATCTCGTGCTCGGCGCCAATCGACCCGGCAATCTGCTGCACTTGGTCACCAACGTCGACGTGAAGACCGGCGCGCTCTTTGGGAGGAATCCATACGCGAACGAGTTCGCTCCGCGGGTGGCATTTCTCGATTGCAGCGAGACGCAGCGCACGGTGAGCGGCGACCGGCTCGAGCTGCTCGGCCGCAACGGGCATCCGTCGCGCCCCGCATGCATGAGCAACGCGCAGCTCTCCGGACGCGTCGGCGCGGGCCTCGATCCGTGTCTCGCGATGCAGTCGACGCTGGAGCTGGTAGACGGCGAGGAGCGCGAGATCGCGTTCATGTTCGGCTCCGGGCGCGACCTCGACGACGCGCGACGCATCGTCGAGCGCTTCCGCGGCGTGGCGCGCGCACAGCAAGCGCTCGAAGGTGTGTGGGAATATTGGAATCGCACGCTTGGTGCGGTCAACGTACACACCCCGGACACCACGCTCGACGTCCTCGCCAACGGCTGGCTGATGTATCAAGTGATCGCGTGTCGGATGTGGGGGCGCAGTGGCTTTTACCAATCGGGCGGCGCGTTCGGCTTCCGCGACCAGTTGCAAGACGCTTCGGCGCTGATTTTCGCCGAGCCGACGCTGCTGCGAGAGCAGCTGATCCGCGCGGCCGCGCACCAGTTCCCCGAAGGTGATGTGCAGCATTGGTGGCATCCACCGCTTGGCCGCGGGGTGCGTACGCGCATCTCCGACGACTATCTCTGGCTTCCGTATTCGGTCTGTCGCTACGTCACGGCGGTCGGCGATACCGGTGTGCTCGACGAGCCCATCGAGTTCATCGACGGTCGCCCGCTCAAGACCGATGAGGAGAGCTACTACGATCTTCCCGTGCGTGCGGGAGAGAGCGCGACGCTCTACGAGCACTGTGTCCGCGCCATCGAGAATGGCTTGAAATTTGGCCGGCACGGACTGCCACTGATGGGCAGTGGCGACTGGAACGATGGAATGAACTTGGTCGGCGAGCATGGCCAGGGAGAGAGCGTATGGCTCGCGTTCTTCTTGCACGATGTGCTGAAGAAGTTTGCCGAGCTCGCGCGGCGCCGGGGTGACGCCACATTCGCCGATCGCTGCATCTCGAACGCGACTACGCTGGCCGAGAACATCGCGCGCAAGGGCTGGGATGGAGACTGGTACCGCCGCGCCTACTTCGACGACGGCGAACCTCTCGGCTCGAGCTCGAACGTGGAGTGTCAGATCGACTCGCTGCCACAGAGCTGGGCGGTGCTCACCGGTGTAGGCTCGGCGGAGCGTGCGAACGCAGGGCTCGACGCGCTCGATGCGCGGCTCGTCGACCGAACGCTCAAGGTCATCAAGCTGTTCGATCCGCCCTTCGATCAATCGATCCTCGAGCCTGGCTACGTCAAGGGCTACGTCCCCGGGGTGCGCGAGAACGGTGGCCAATACACCCACGCCGCCGTGTGGGCGACGATGGCCTTTGCCGCCGCAGGCCGCGTGGAGAAAGCGTGGGAGCTGTTCGACCTCATCAACCCGGTGCGCCACGGCAACGACGCCGCGTCCATCGCGACCTACATGGTCGAGCCGTACGTCGTAGCCGCGGACGTCTACACCAATCCACAGCACGCAGGCCGTGGCGGCTGGACCTGGTACACAGGCTCGGCAGGCTGGATGTATCGCCTCATCGTCGAGTCACTCCTCGGCCTGCGCCTCGCGGTCGACCGACTCTTCGTCGAGCCGCGGATGCCAGAGACCTGGACCGGGTACGCGATTCACTATCGCCACCACGACACCGTCCACCACCTCGAGATCAAGCGAGTCGGAGCGGGCCAGAGCGTGAAGCGCGTGGTCTGTGATGGCGTCGAGCGCCCCGATCGCAGCGTCGCGCTGCACGCCGATCGCAAAGAGCACTGGGCGACCATCGAAGTCGGCGGCGACTGAGAGCGACTCCGTGTCCGGACCAACGGTGAACGGATTGTGTTTGGCGGAGGAGAAGGGATTCGAACCCCTGGTGGAGTTACCCCCACGGCGGTTTTCAAAACCGCTGCCTTAGACCACTCGGCCACTCCTCCTGCGCGGAGGCGCCATCGCTGACGCTTCCGCGGCGTGTGTCTACCACAACTGTCAGTCGATGCGATCGCGGTTCATCACGCCGTCTCGTCACGATGGCGAACAAAAGTTGGGACCGGGCTTCGCTGACGCGGACTGCGCGTGTATCCTGCCGTGCATGAACTCATCTAAACGAATCCTCGCGCTGCTCCTCGCCCTCCCGGTAGTTTCCCTTTCGTTCGGCTGCGGCGGCGACGACGAGTGTGGCAGCACAGCGGCGTGCGCTGCTCCCCCATTCGACGCAGGGCCGGACCTGAACGTGCGCGTGGATCTCGGCATCGACACCGACGCGGGCGGCGACGTCGATGCCGGAGCGAACATCGATGCGGGCGGCGACTCTGACGCGGGAGCGAGCGACGCTGGCGCCATGGCCGATGGCGGCTCGCTCTTGCCGCCGTTCGACGCGGGCGATCCTTTCGGGGACGCGGGCACCCTCGGTACGCCGACGTGGGTGCCGCTCGACGTCTTGGTCGACGGGACGACGTGTCCGCCGCTGGTCGCTTGCGGTGGTGACGAGCTCGGGAGCTGGGACGTGACCGGCGGCTGCGTCGACTTCGCGGTGCCAGACGCGTTCGCGGCGTGCCCCGGTGCCACAATCACCGCGAGCGGACGCGCGCGCGGACGCGTGACGTTCAGCGGCGGCTTTGCCAACCGCACGGCGCAGTCCGAGATCAGCGCAGAGGTGTTCATCCCCGCGATCTGCGCCGGCTTCGCTGGTGGCTGCCCCGGCGTCGAAGACCTCGTGGTGATGTCGATCCCGGGCGCCGTATGCGTCGCGACGGCCGCAGCCGATTGCCGCTGCGCCGCGCGCATCGTCAACGTGATCGACGACGCGGATGCGTACACGACGATGAGCAACCAGATCGTCTCGACGACGAGCGGAAAGCGCTGGGACTACTGCATCACGGCGGGCGAGATGCGCTACCGCGACGTGAGCACCACGGGCTCCACCGAGCCCGGCATCATCGAGCTCGGGATGCGCTGACACGCGGCCGACGCGGCCCGAGCTAGCGCTGCGCGCGCGGCCGTGATTCAATGCGAGGTCGTGTTCACGCAACGACCCGCCGCAAACGCACGCCGCACGACCGCATCTGCGGTGCTGCTCGGCGCAGTGCTCGGTCTGGCGCTCGCCGCATGTGCAAACGGCGGCGCACCAGATGCCGGCACGCGCACTCCCATTGATGCGGACACGCCAGATATCCCGCTCATCGTCGACATCGATGCGGGCACGGCGGGCTGCATGCCAGCGTGTACGGGCGGGCAGCTGTGCCGATCCGGCATCTGCATCGATCCGACGATCGACGCAGATGCCGATGGTGTACCGGCCGCCGAAGACTGCGACGACACCACCGCCGGCATTGGCCGGCTCGCCGAGCGTTCGTGCGCTTCGCTCTGTGGCGTCGGCGTCGAGCAGTGCGCCAATGGCGTGTGGGGCGCGTGTTCGGCGCCAGCGACGTGCGAGTGCACCGAGGGCGACCCACCGCGCGACGTGCCGTGCGGCTTCTGCGGCACACAGCAGCAGCTCTGCCTCGGCGGCAGCTGGATGAACGCCGGCGCGTGTAATGGCAGCGGAGAGTGCGCCGCAGGAACGAGCGAGCCGAGCGGCGCGTGTGGTCGTTGCGGCACCAGCATGCGCACCTGCGGCGTCGGCTGCGCGTGGGGCGCGGCGGTGTGCACGGGTGAAGGCGAGTGCGTCGCGGGCACCACCGAGACCGAGAGCGAAGCGTGCGGCTGCGGGACGCGGACACGCACCCGCACCTGCAGCGGCACCTGTGGCTGGGGCGCGTGGGGCGCGTTCGGCGCGTGCTCCGCTGCCGGCGTATGCACGCCGGGCGCGACGCGCACCGGCAGCTGCGACGCGTGCTCGCAGGAGGTGTGCTCGGCGAGCTGCACGTGGTCAGGGACGTGCTCGCTGCGCCCCGGCAATGCGTGCGATTGGCGCGCCGGGACCAACCAGCGCTCGTGCAGTGGCGGTATGTGCATCTCGTCGCCGTGCTGGCAGTTCTGCGCGTCTTCGTGTCAGTACAACCCGTGCCAGGATCGCTGACTCGCGCAGCCCATACGATCCTTGTCGGGACCGCTGAGCGCGTGATGTATCCTGCGGCCGCCTGAGCGCGCGTGGTCCGACTGCGCGCCACCGTTCGACCGCCACCGAGGAGGCCATCGTGCCCGCCGATACGATCCCGCTGCGTCTGATCGAACAAGCCAAGCGGCGCGGCGATGCGCCTGCGCTCTACGAGAAGAAGAACGGCCTGTGGCACTCGCACTCGTGGCGCGAGTACGGCGACCTCGTGCGCCGCGCCAGCAAGTCACTGATCGCGCTCGGCTGTGCGCCCGGAAGCACGGTGTCGATCCTCGGCTTCAATCGCGTCGAATGGATCGTGTTCGACGTCGCTGCGATGAGCATCGGCGGCGCGCCGGCAGGCATCTACACCACGTGTTCGCCGAGCGAGGTCCGCTACATCATTCACCACGCCGAGTCGCCGGTCGTGCTCATCGAGAACCTCGATCAGTGGAAGAAGATCGACAAGGAGCGCGCGAACCTGCCGCACCTGCGCCACGTGGTGACGATGCGCGACTGCCCGCACATCGAGGATCCGCTGGTGATGTCGTGGGACGATTTCCTCGCCAAGGGTCACGGCGTCGCCGACAGCGCCTATCTCGAGCGCGTGCATGCGCTCGAGCCGAATGGACTCGCGACGCTGATCTACACCTCGGGCACGACCGGTCCGCCGAAGGGCGTGATGTTGTCGCATCGCAACCTCGCATGGACGGCCGACGCCGCGCTCACGATCACCGACTCGAAGGCAGACGACAGCGCGCTCAGCTACCTGCCGCTCTCGCACATCGCCGAGCAGATGTTCTCGGTGCATGGGCCGATCACCTCGGGTATGAAGCTCTACTTCGCCGAGTCGATCGACAAGGTGCCGGAGAACCTCAAGGAGGTGCGGCCCACGGTGTTGTTCGCCGTGCCGCGCATCTGGGAGAAGTTCCACGCTGGCATCGCGAGCAAGCTCGCCGACGCGACCGGCGCGAAGGCGCGCATCGCGCGATGGGCGCAGTCCGTCGGCACCGTCACGAGCGCGTACAAGGCGCAGGGCAAACCGCTTCCGTTCGCCGTACAGCTGCAATACCGGCTCGCCAATCGGCTGGTGTTCGCCAAGCTCAAGGCTGCGCTCGGGCTCGATCGTGCGCGCATCTGCGTGAGCGGCGCGGCGCCCATCGCGCGTGAGGTGCTCGAGTTCATGGCGAGCCTCGACATCATGGTGAACGAGGTCTACGGCCAGTCGGAGGACACCGGTCCGACGACCTTCAACCGACCGGGCCACGTGAAATTCGGCACCGTCGGTCCCGTGGTTCCGGGCGTCGAAGTGAAGATCGCCGACGACGGCGAGATCCTCGTGCGCGGCCCGAACGTGTTCCTCGGCTACTACAAAGAGCCCGAGGCGACGGCGGAGACGCTCATCGATGGCTGGCTGTACTCCGGCGATCTCGGCGCGTTCGACTCCGAGGGCTTTCTGTCGATCACCGGCCGCAAGAAAGAGATCTTGATCACCGCGGGTGGCAAGAACGTCGCGCCGAAGAACATCGAGGCGGCGCTGAAGAATCACGTCCTCGTCAACGAGGCGATCGTCATCGGCGATCGGCGCAAGTACCTCACGGCGCTGGTCACGCTCGACCCAGACGCGCTGGCGAAGTTCTGCGCGGAGCACCGCCTCGACCCGGCCACGGCGCATCACTCCGCGCTCGTGCGCGCGGAGATTCAGAAAGGCGTCGATCACCTCAACGAAGAGCTCGCGCGCGTCGAGCAGGTGAAGAAGTTCACCGTGCTGCCGCGCAACCTCAGCGTGCAGGACGGCGAGCTGACACCAACGCTCAAGGTCAAGCGCAAGATCGTCAACGAGCACTTCGCGACGGACATCGAAGCGATGTACGCGGAGTAGTCGGGTGCACGAAGAAGCGGTCCCGTGGACGGCGCGGCTAGTGTCCGCGCTCGGTCTGCTCACGCTCATCGGAATCGCCTACGCGCTCTCGGAGAATCGCAAGGCCGTGCCGTGGCGGCTCGTCGGCATCGGCACCTCGATGCAGGTCGTGTTCGCGCTGATCGTGCTGAAGACGCACGCTGGCCAAGCGTTCTTCTCGCTCCTCAACGACGGCTTCGAGCGCCTGCTCGCGTTCACCGCGGAGGGCACCAAGTTCCTCGTCGGCGACTACCTCGACGACTCGAAGTTCTCGGTCGCGCTCAGCATCTTGCCGACGATCATCTTCTTCTCGTCGCTGATGGCGGTGCTCTATCACCTGCGCGTCGTGCAGCCGATCGTGAAGGGGCTCGCATGGGTGATGCAGCGCTCGCTGAAGACCAGCGGCGCAGAGACGCTGTCGACGGTGGCCAACATCTTCGTCGGTCAGACGGAGGCGCCGTTGGTCGTGCGTCCGTACATCGCGACGATGACGCGCTCGGAGCTGATGGCGGTGATGGTCGGCGGCTTCGCGACGATCGCCGGCGGTGTGCTCGCGGCGTACGTCGGCATGCTGCGCGACGTGTTCCCCGACATCGCCGGCCACCTGATCGCGGCGAGCGTGATGGGCGCGCCAGCGACGCTCGTCGTCGCGAAGCTGATGGTGCCGGAGACCGAGACTCCGGTGACGAGCGGCACGGCGGCGCTCTCCGAAGAGCAGCCCGATGCGAACGTCATCGACGCAGCCGCGCGCGGCGCCGGCGAAGGGCTCACGCTCGCGCTCAACGTCGGGGCAATGTTGCTCGCGTTCGTCGCGCTGGTCGCGATGGCCAACGCGCTCGTCGGCGTCATCTGGCACGGCCTCACGCTCGAGGCGATCTTCGGCTGGCTGCTGTGGCCAGTCGCGTTTCTGCTCGGCATTCCCGCGCACGACTGCAGCGCCGCCGCGACGCTGCTCGGCGAAAAGACGGTGCTCAACGAGTTCGTCGCGTACGCGCATCTCGCCGAGAAGATCGCGCCCGGCGGCGCCGGTCTGTCACGCCGCACCGTGCTGATCTTGAGCTACGCGCTGTGCGGCTTCGCGAACTTCAGCTCGATCGCGATTCAGATCGGCGGACTCGGCGGCATGGCGCCGACCCGACGCTCCGACATCGCGCGCCTCGGCCTACGCGCGATGCTGGCCGGCACCATCGCGAGCTTCATGACGGCGGCGATCGCCGGGATGATCGGCTGAGCGCGTGCGCAGTCGAGATGCGAGGTGCGGCGTGTGACGGTCAGAGCGACCGGAGATAGGCGACCAAAGCGGTCTTGTCGTCGGCGCTGAGCATCGTGCCGAACTCGTGTCCTTGGTTCGAGTTGCCCTGCGTCGTCGTGTCCACGGTGAAGCCAGAGCGGATGAACGTCGCGGGGCGGTCTGCCGCCGGTGACAACAGATCCTCCAGCGTCGGCACGCTGCCATTGTGCAGATAGGGCGGCGACGCCCAGATGCCGCGCAGAAACGCGACGCGGTATCCATCGCTGGAACCGACGCTGAGGCGGCGACGGATGATGAAGGCAATCAGATCGGCACGACCGTCGTCCGCCGCCACGCCCGCATCCGGATCGCCGTCGACAAGAGTGCGGTGTGGATAGCTCGTCCGGATGGAACCGCTGGGAAACGCAGGATCGTCGCCGGGCACGCGCTCGCGCCCATCCGTGGAGCGGTCGTAGGGCGTCACTGCATCACGTGACGCGTCGGCCGGGTGGTGACAGGTGTCGCAGCGGGCTTCTGCGAACACGGCAGCGCCGCGAGCTACGCGCGTGGCGTCCTGCGGCGGACCGAGCGGTGGAGCGATTGCGGACATAAATGCGACGAAAGGATCGACGCGACCGGGCGCCGGGAAGCCTACCGGAACTGTTCCGTCGGGTTCCGGTTGACCCGCGCCGGCGGAAAAAATACTAAGATAGATCTCGCTTCGGGCATCGCGGCCCGTGCCTAGGTAGTTGAGGCGCGCGCGCTCGCCGAGCGCGAAATAGGGCGGGAAGTCCGCGGGGACGACGTAGGGGTATGCGCCCGATTCCGCGCCGATGCGCCCAGGCCCCCAGGCTTGCGCCTTCGCTTCGGACAGCGTTTCGAGGAAAGGCGCGTTCCCGGCGGCGACCCAACGACGATTCACTTCGACAGTGAAGCGTCCGAATTCGAGTTCCGTGTTCGGTGCACCGATATAAACACGGCCGTCCGGCAACGCACCAACGTGGCAGAGAGCGCAGGTTTCGCGCACCCGCGACGGGTCATTGGTGCCGCGCTTGAAGCCGACCGGTAGGTCGTCGTTCGGATCAGGCAAAAAGCCGAACGCCGCGAACTGGTCGCCGAACACTACTGGCTCGTCACGCTGCAACGCGAGGAAGAACTCAGTGGGTGGCCAGTCTGCCAGAGTCTCGGTATCGAACGTGTCCCAGAGAAATCGGATCTGCCCGTCGTAGAGCGGATCGTCGGCGGCGAGCGCGTTCGCCGCCTCGAGCGCGGGCCGATCGAGCGGCGCCACGTACCCGAGATCCGCGACACGCGCATCGACGCCAGCGTCGTTCGGTTGCGCGTCATCACCACACGCAGCGAGAGCGAGTCCGATTGCGAATATGCTCGCGGCTGCGGTCGTCGAGTTGCTCAGCATGGTTGATCCATCTTTTAGAGACTCTCGAGATATGCGACGAGCGCAGCGAGCTCGTCGTCGCCGAGCATCGATGTGTGACCGTGGCGATCGGCGACGTTGTGCGTGACCAGAACATCGCGGAGCGACGCGGCACGCCCGTCGTGCAAGTATGGCGGCCGCGTGTGTACTCCGACGAGCGGAGGAACCTGGACCGCGCTGATCGTCGCGTCCGCGTCGGCCGTCGCGGGCAGCACATCGAACGCGCGCGTGCCGCCGAGGAGATCGCCCACATGGCAAGTCGCGCAGCCCACTGCAGGCGAGGCGAACAGAGCCGCGCCGCGATCGATGCGCCTGCGTTCGGCGCCGTCTCGAGGGCGAACAGGCGGCGGCGACAGCTCCGCCATATACGCAGCGATGGCGTCGAGATCGACCAGCAACGCGTCGCCCTCCATCAGCTCGACGATCGTTGTTTGAGTGAGCGTTCGCGCGTCGGTAAACTCGCCATCCCAATGGTGCGGCGCGAGCGCGGGGCGTGCGCCCCAGACGGGTGGAGTACGGCGTAGTTTGCGAGCGATGCCGTTGGTGTGCAGGAACCACGACAGCCCGTCTTCGCCGCCGCCAGGGTGGCACGTCCCGCAGGTGACGACGCCGCTCGGCGTGAGGTGGGTGTCGACTGCATCGTAAAAGAGTGCGCGCCCGCGTCGCGCCGCGGCGGAGAGCATCACGTCCGGTCCGAGCGTTCGGCGGAGGGCGCGCGTCGCCGTACGCACGCCGCCGCGCACCCCGTCCCACGCGAGCACCGCCACCGCCGCGTCGAACCCGACGTCTACGTAGGCAGTTCGCCCGTCGGCCGACACGGCGAGTCCGCGCGGCCCGCGTCCGGTGCGGAACGTCGCGACGACGTCGGCCTCTGCGCCGGCTCCGCGCTCACGCGCGGATTCGTCGCACGCGATGAGCGCCACGTTGTCTGTGGCGCGGTGCGCGACCCAGAGCCACGCACCATCGCCTCCGAAGCCAACCGCGCTCGGTCCCGAGAATACGCGCGCGCCGCCATCGAAGCGCGCGTAGCGCGTACCACAGCTGCCGGTGAGGAGTGGCTCGATACGTGGCGCGCCGTCGACCACCGAGCCATAGCCGCCCCGCGCCGGATCGCGGTCGCGCGCGCTGTCGTGGTCGACGCGCTGGTAGGCAGTGACGGCGAGACCGCCCAGCGGGTCGCCAGTAATCGCATCGAGCTGCGTGGCCGCGATACCTGAGCGCGTCTCGAGCGCGCGCGTACTTACTGCGAGCCCGTCGAGCTCGAGCACGGGTGGAGCGTCACTGATCACAGCAAGTGGAAGCGCAGACCACTCCCCTACGCTGAACGATCGCAGCAAGCCCGTACGCGATGCGGTCAGAAACACCGTGCCGCCTGCCCTGGCGATCGACGTGGGCGAGCCCGAGGCATGCAGCACTCGGCGCACGATCGCGGAGCGCAGATCGATCTCGACGACCCGATCATCGAGAGGACATGTGACGAGCAGCGCGTCGTCTGACAAGCGCGCGAGGCCGCGCGTGGATGCGCACGGCACGCTCACACGGCGCACGGCGTGGCTCGTCGCATCGACGAGCGCGACGCTCGACGCGCGCCCTAGAGTTACCGCCACCACCCCATCGACGAGCAGAAGCTGCTCAGGCTCGCCGCCGAGCAGGATGCGCGAGCGCTCTTCGAGCGTCTCCGGGTCGACCGCCACAAGGGCCCCATCATCAGGGGAGGTAATCCAGAGCCTGTTCGTCGCGGCATCGAGCGCGATCGTCGAGGACTGCGAGGTCTCTAATGGCGTCGCTTCGCGGCTACACGACGTGACGGTGACGCTGCCGAACAGAGCGAACAACGCGCCAATTCGAATCGCATCGAACTGGATGCTGCGGCTGGCACCCCTGCGAACGGCGCTGGCGAACGCGCGTGGTCTGCGCGCCCGATCACCGAGAGCGCCCATCGCGTCAGCGACCTTCAGGAAGCAGCAGCGCGAACTCGACCGTAACCGGGTTGTCGACACACTCGATCTTGTAGCCTCCGATCGGCAGAGTGACTGGATCGCCTGGATCGGGATCGCCGGTCGTCGGGGAATTCCCGTCGATATCGATGAATCCGAGGATCTGGTACTCGCCGGCGGGCAGCTCTCCATCGACCGCGTACGACGTCGCGGACAGACCACTCGCGATGTCCACATCGGCAGCTTCAAACGACGCCATCGGCTCGGCACCATCTCGTGGGCCGGCGATGGTCACATCAGCGGCGCGATACACGCTCAACCACACAGGACCACGGATCGGCCCGGCGAGCGATGGGCTCTCGCGGACCGTCGCCGACGCGTCGAAGCGCAGCGTCAAGCGACCGCGGAGCGCGGACGTCGAGCCGCGGTCCTCGCAGGTCTCGACGCGCGGCGTGACGTCATCTGGGATCGTGACGCGTCCTTGATACGGCAGGAACTCGACGTCTTGCAGAAAGCGCACTGGCGACTCGACCGCATAGGCGATTCTGAAGGTTCCCTGCACGCCGGTCGCGATGACCTGGACCACACCGCCGCCCTCGGGATCGTCGTAGTAATAAGGAACTTCGAATGGGGCCGACGAGCCGACCGCAGCCGCTTCTTGCGCGAGCATGTTGTCGACCATGCGGTAGACGCTCTGCTGGAACTGCTCGCCGAGAACGTACGACGCCGGAGCGCGCGCGAACGGTATGCGGCGACCGTCAGTGGTCACCACCTCGAACGCGACGTCGGCGAGCGCGTCGCTGAGCTTTGGGGTGACCGTGATACGCAGCCAATCATGCGGCAGCAGCTGAAAATCGCGGAAGTTTTGCGCCGCGCCGCTCGTCACACCGTACGCGCGCGTCGAGAAGAAGCTGAACTCGTCACGAGAGAGCGAGAACCAGACCGTGCCAGCCAGCGTCTCGAATGGCCGCCCCGCGAATGCCGCCTGGTTTACATGGCCCGGTTGCAGTGACGTGCGCGCTGCGTTCGTGCGCAGCGTCAGCGAGATGCGCCCGACTTCGAAGCGCACTGTCACGTTCAAATCGCCGCCGTTCGGGCTCTGCGTGCGGTACTCGAGAAAGAACGGCTCCATGCTGCCGGCGCGCTCTGCTTCGATGACGGCAGCACGCGCAAGCGCGACCTGCACCGTGTCGATGAAGACCGCGCCGTACGTGTTCGACGCCGGCACGCTCAACACCGTCCGCCGCTCGGCGGTGCGCACCGTCTGCATCTCCATCCGCACAACGACCTGCTCGGGAGTGCGCGCGTCTGGCACGACGGTGAGGAACACGCCGGGCTGCACCTCGAGATCAGCGTGTCCACGCCCTTCGATTGCAGCAGTACCGATGAGCGGATCGAGGAATGCGCGGACCTCGTCTGCGCTCATGCTGGGACGGGTGAAGGTCAGTCCGACGTACTCGATGGGCTCCGAGCGCGGGCGCAGCTCCGCGGGTGCCTCGACGGGCACACTCGATGGACCGCAGCCAACGACACCGAGGAGAGCGGCCAACGCGAGGCCGCTCCTCACTATTGTCACTACGCCCGCCACCGGCCCCGTCGAACGAGACGATGCAAGCGCATGGGACGAAAATCGACGTGGCGACATTAGGTGAGTGTCGGCTACCGGGCGGGCGAAGGTCGTGCGAGGCCTCACAACTCGTTCGACGCGCGTCTGCGCGTGGCGTGCGGAGCCGGCGCGCGACGTGAGCGCGCTCACGCGATTCGCCTCGCTCCAAGTGATGCAGTCGCTTTGAGCCGCGGTTCATTCGAGTTAGGCTGCCGTTCGCCGCCACGACGTCTCGCGGCTCCGGAGCTCTCCCATGCGATCCTCGCTTCTTCGTGTACTTTCTTTGGCCCTGCCGCTCGCGGTGGTCGCACTCTCCGCGTCGTGTGGTCGCTCCACGCTTCGCGTGGATCCCACGAGCGACGGCGGCGGCGTGAGAGATCTCGGCGGCGACATGCGTTCGCCCGATATGTCGACGCTGCTGTGCGGCGACGCGATCTGCTCGGCCAGCATCGGCGAGACGTGCTCGACCTGCGCGCGTGACTGCGGGCCGTGCGCCGACTGCGGCGATGGAATGTGTGATGACGTCGGCGGCGAGTCCTGCTTCAGCTGCCCTGGCGACTGCGGCGCGTGCCCGGGCTGCGGCAACGGCGCATGCGAGCCCGACATGATGGAAGACTGCGCAGGCTGTCCCGAAGACTGCGGCGCGTGTGCCGCGTGTCCCGACGGGCTGTGCAACGGCGCAGAGACCTGCTCGTCGTGCCGCTCGGACTGCGGCGCCTGCCCCGGCGGCTGCGGCGATGCGACCTGTGGTGCAGGCGAGACGTGCACTTCTTGCCCTGGCGACTGCGGCATCTGCGGCACCTGTGGCAACGGGATGTGCAACCCCGGCGAGACATGCAGCTCGTGCCCCGGCGACTGCGATATCTGCGACACCTGCGGCGACGACACCTGCAATCCGGACGAGACGTGTTTCTCGTGCCCGACGGATTGCGGCCTCTGCGAGAGCTGCGGCGACCGCACCTGCAACGCGACCGAGACCTGCTCGTCGTGTCCGACGGACTGCGGCCTCTGTGAGCGCTGCGGCGATGCGACCTGCAGCGCGAGCGAGAACTGCGCGTCCTGCTCCGCGGACTGTGGGCTCTGCGCGACCTGCCCGAATCGCCGCTGCGATGCGACTGAAGACTGCGGCTCGTGCCCGCAAGACTGCGGTCGCTGCGCCACCTGCGGAGACGGCTTCTGCCGCGCGTCGGACGGCGAGAACTGCCTGACCTGCTCGCCCGACTGCGACGCATGCCCGACCTGCGGCGATGGCACGTGCAACGCGGCGACCGAGACCTGCTTCACGTGCCCGGGTGACTGCGGCCGCTGCACCGGCTGCGGCGATGGCCGATGCGGCGCGCGCGAAGACTGCGCGAGCTGCGCGACCGACTGCGGCACTTGCTCGGTGTGCGGCAACATGATGTGCGAGACCGATCCCGCGCGCGGCTTCGAGACGTGCTCGAACTGCACCCGCGACTGCGGCGCCTGCCCCGAGCGCAGCTGCTCGGACGGCCTGTTCTGCGCGTTTGGCTGCTTCGGCGGCGGTGGCATCCCGTCGATCGGCTGTCTCACCTCGTGTGTCTCGAGCGTCTGTGCCGACGGTCAGTTCTTCTTGCAGCAGGTCATCGACTGCGCAGTGGGTGCGTTCATCGACGGGACGTGCAGCGACGTCGACTGTGTGCGCCGAGAATGCGGCAGCGAAGTGATGGCCTGCCTGCGCGATCGCTGCTGAGCGGCAAGCGCATGCACGCGGCGGCTCGCGGCGGCTGAGCAGCAAGCGCCAGCACGCGGAGGCGACAGCAGCCTCCGCGTGATCGCGATCAGTCGGACTCGGAGCCCTCGGCGATCGTCTCGCCGGGGGCTTCGTTCGTCTGAATCCACATCGCCGTTTGTTTGCTCTGATAGACGAGCTTGTCCGTTTGGTGAAACTCGAACGCGTATTTCACCAGGATCCGCGTCGCGCCTTTGCGCAGCTGCGTCACGCGGCCGGTGAGCACGAGCGCATCTCCGGGGACGTGCGCGATGTTGTGAAAGCGCGCGCTCTCGATGCGCGCGCCGTAGCCGACCCAGCCCGCGGCGTGACGGAGCCCGAGCACGTAATACGCGTGCACGAATCCGACGATGCCAGTCGCGTGCACCATCAATGCGCCAGAAACATGCTGCGGATGACGCACCGGATGCACGATTTGCTCGCGGGTGATTGGCAGCTCCGCGCCGACGGGCATTCGACAAACGACGATGTGATTCTCCGCGTCGATGCGCAGGATCTCGTCGATCAGCTGGCCACCCGGGCCATAGAAGCAGTCCGCGACGAAGTCAGGGTCGAGCGCCATGGGGCGGCGGTGTAGCAGAGTGCGCGGCCGCGGCGAAGTGCCTAGCGGCTTCAGACGCCAGTCGCGAAGTGCGTAGCGGCGTCAGACGCCAGTCGCGTCGGGGCTCCAGATCAGCTTGTGCATCTGCAGCTGGAAGCGCGCCGGCAGCGCGTCCGCGAGCATCCACGCGACGACATCACGCGCGGCCGGGCCACCAAACACGCACGAGAGCAGCACGCCGCCGCAGCGATCCGCGAGCGACTCGCTCCGGATCACGTCGCGCGCCCACTCGTAGTCTGTGCGGCTGGCGAGCACGATCTTCAGCTCGTCGCGCTTGGTCAGATGCGGCAGGTTCGCCCAACGATTGCGCGCGGACTCGCCGCTGCCCGGTGCCTTGAGGTCGACGATGCGGTGTACGCGCGGATCGACGGCGGAGATGTCGCGCTCGCCGCTGGTCTCGACGAGCACGGTGCGACCCGCGTCGCATAGCTCCGCCATCAGCGGCAGTGCGCCCGGCTGCAACAGCGGCTCGCCGCCGGTGAGTTCCACCAGCGGTGTGCCCGTCGCGAGCGCCTCGCTGAGGATCTCGCTGCGCGCGCGGCGCGTGCCGCCGTAGAACGCCTGCGGCGTGTCGCACCAGGTGCAGCGCAGGTTACAGCCGGTCAGGCGAACGAAGGTACACGGCAACCCCGCGAACGAAGACTCGCCTTGGATCGAAGTGTAGATCTCGTGAACGACGAGCGTGTCTTGCTTGGCCATGGCGTGTGCACCCGCGAGCGAGCCGCGTGAGTGTAGTGTCGCGCTGCGCGTGCCGCCAACGCCGTCCCGTCTCGCTCTCGCGCACGGCTCAGCCGCTCTGCGCAACTCGCCGCGCGCGTCGGTCGACGAGGTGGCGCAGATGATCACGCTCACGCAGAGTAGCGCCGCCATGAAGAACCCTCAGCCGTCAGGAGACGCGCTCGAGGCGCGCCTCGCTGCACGCTTCGGGCTCACGTCATTTCGGCCATGGCAGCGAGAGGCGATCGACGCGCTGCTCGACGGCTCAGGGCGCGCGCTCGTCGTCGCGCCGACAGGCGGCGGCAAATCGCTGACGTATCAGTTCCCAGCGACGGAGCTCCCGGGGACGACCATCGTCGTCTCGCCGCTGATCGCGCTGATGGAAGATCAGGTCCGCGGTCTGACGGCGCGCGGTATCGCGGCGACGTATCTCGCCTCCAACGTCGACGCGGAAGAACGTCGTCGCCGCGAGCGCGCGCTGTTCGCGGGTGAGTACAAGCTGGTCTACATCGCGCCCGAGCGACTCGCGATGTCCGGCATCGTCGAGACGCTCGCGCGGCTGCGGCCTCCGCTCGTCGCGATCGACGAGGCGCACTGCATCTCGCAATGGGGCCACGACTTCCGCCCGGACTATTTGCGGCTCGGCGATGTGCTCGCGCGCCTGCGGCCACCGCGCGTGCTCGCCTGTACGGCGACGGCGACGCCTGGCGTGCGCCGCGAGATCCTCGAGAAGCTCGCGCTCGATGGGGAAGACACGGCCGTCGTATTGCGCGGTTTTGCGCGGCCGAATCTGCACCTGTCGTCGCTCGAGGTCGACTCGGCGAAGGATCGCCAGCGTGCGATGACGCAGGCGCTGCGCGAGGCGATCGGCGCCCCGACGGCGCCGACCGGCGGTGCGATCGTCTACGCAGCGACGCGCAAAGCCACCGAGCAGATGGCGGACACAGTGCGCCGTAGCGGCTACAAAGTCGCCGCCTATCACGCGGGGCTCGACCCGGAGGTGCGCGCTGGCGTGAGCCGCGTGTTCGCCGAGCGCACGGTGGATGTCGTCGTCGCAACCAACGCGTTCGGCATGGGCATCGATCGGCCGGATATCCGCACGGTGATTCACGTCAACGCGCCGGGCTCGATCGAGGCGTATTACCAAGAGGTCGGACGCGCGGGACGTGACGGAGATCCGGCGCACGGTCTGCTGCTCACCGCGTCGAGCGATCTCGGACTGCGCCGCCGTCTGCTCGAGCGCAGCGCGCCCGATGGCTCACCGCCAGACCCGGTACAGGTCGAGCGACAGTGGCGGTTGTTCCTCGATCTGATGCGCTACGTCGAGGCGGGGAGCTGCCGCCACGACTTCATCCTGCGCTACTTCGGCGACGAGCAAGAGACGCTCGGCGGCTGCGGGCACTGCGACGTCTGCGAGCGGCTCGGAGTCGGCGCCGGTGAAGCAGAAGAGCGCATATCGGAGGACGACGCGCTCGTCGTACGCAAAGCGCTCGCCGGCATCGCACGCAACCGCGGACGCAGCGGACTCAACCTCGTCGCCGACATGCTCGTCGGCGCGAGCAGCGCGCGCGTCACGCAGCTCGGACTCGACGCGCTCAGCACCTACGGCCTATTGAAGGAGCGGCCGCGGACCTGGGTGCTCGCGCTGCTGCGACGGCTGATCACCGCGGGCTTGGTCGACATCACGCCGACCGAGTTCCCGGTCCCGCTGCTCACCAAAGCCGGACACGAGACGATGATGAACGCACGTCCGGTGCGCGTGTTGCTGCCCGACGCCGACGCCGGCAGTGCGCGCGGGGTGCGCGGCAAACGCGAGCGCGCTGCGAAGAAGGTCAGCAGTAGCGAGCCGCCGCCCGGCGTCGATCAGGCGCTGTTCGAGCGGCTGCGCGAGGCGCGTCTCGGGATGGCGAAAGAGAATCGCGTGCCCGCGTACGTGGTCGCGCCCGATCGCACGCTGTTGGAGCTCGCGGCGCGACGTCCACGCACGCGCGCGGAGCTGAGCGGCATCCACGGCATGGGCCCAGCGCGCATCGACGCGTACGGCGACACTTTCATCACCGTCATCACCACCTGACTCCGTTCACCGCACTAGGCGCCGCGACCGCGCGACGCGAGTGCGGCACACGGAGGGCCTACTTCTTCAGCTCGCGCTTCAATATCTTGCCCGTCGGGCCCTTGGGCAGCGACGTCATGAACTCGACGATGCGCGGGTATTTGTAGGCGGCCACATGCTCTTTGCAGTAGGCGCTGATCTCTTCCGCGCTCACGCTGTGATCGGGTTTGAGCGCGAGGACAGCTTTGATCTCTTCGCCGTGCATCGCGTCGGGGACGCCGATCACGGCGGCCTCGAGCACTGCGGGATGGCGATAGAGGACCTCTTCGACCTCGCGCGGATAGACGTTGAAGCCGCCGCGGATGATCATGTCCTTCTTGCGATCGACGATGAAGTAATACCCATCTTCGTCGACGTGCGCGACATCACCGGTCTTGAACCAGCCATTCTTGATCGACTCAGCGGTCGCCTCGGCGTTCTTCCAATAGCCCTTCATCACGTTGTGACCCTTGATGCAGATCTCACCGGGCACGTTGGGCTGCGTGATCGTCTGTCCGTCGTCGTCGAGCAGCTTGAACTCGCAGCCCCAGATCGGCAGTCCGATGCTGCCGGCCTTCTTCGGTCGATCGAGCACGCTGAAGCTCGCGACTGGCGACGTCTCGCTGAGGCCATAGCCCTCGAGGATGTTGACGTTGTACTTGCGATCGAAGGCGTGCATCAC
>Ga0209181_10002325_pt1 | contig 31457 bp, 29 predicted proteins | sample MAT05_FD_187208 | JGI IMG/M metagenome (GOLD analysis project Ga0209181, IMG submission 187208) | Freshwater microbial communities from Lake Fryxell liftoff mats and glacier meltwater in Antarctica - MAT-05 (SPAdes) (version 2) | ecosystem: Environmental > Aquatic > Freshwater > Ice > Liftoff... | reverse complement strand
GAAGAAGTGGGTGTCTTTGCGCGTTAGCGCCGCTGGCATGCGCACCATCAGCAAGGTGGGCATCGTTGCGGCCCTCAAGAAGGCCAAGGAAAAGGGCTTCCTGAACGGCTGATCATCTCGATCATTTTCTAGAAGCGTTGGATGGACCTGTGCCTTTCAACGCTTTTTTTATGGAGTTCAGGCTCCAGGTCGAGGTGCCTTGGTAGCATGTCGATAAAAGTGACCACCAAGCCAGCGTGAGGCCTTCATTGGTCCCGAACGTTGCTCTGTGCAAGAACCAGGTCAACCCCTGATGGCGTGGACCAGCCCTGTTCCAAATTGTCTTTCGTCCAGCCTTTGCTTGCTTTCGGGACGGGGTCTGTTTGCGGGTCCAGTGCGGGCAATATGAGTGTTTGCCTAGTGTGCGGCTGCCGGCAGGGTTGGGCACAAGGGGCTTGGGAACGGCGGGCGGTACGCGGAATTTGTCCAATACAGAGCTTTAGCCTACTTTTGCGCCCCCGTGTCCAATGGCACGGGTCAATCCAGCCGACCAATGGCCAAGAAAGGGAACCGCGTACAAGTGATCATGGAGTGTACCGAGCATAAGACCTCGGGCCTGCCTGGCACATCCCGTTACATCACCACCAAGAACCGGAAGAATACGACCGAGCGCATGGAGTTGAAGAAATACAACCCCATCCTTCGGAAGATGACCGTTCACAAAGAGATCAAGTAAGCCATGGCTAAGAAAACCGTTGCAACCCTGAAGAAAGCCGATGCGAAGACCTTCACCAAGGTCATCCGCATGATGAAGAAGGAAGGTGGCCGTGGCTACTCCTTCGTAGAGCAGGTCGTTCCCTCTGATGAGGCCGACAAGCTCATCTCCGGCAAGTAGTGATCATTCAACCCCCTTTGCGAAAAGGCCGCACCCTTCCGGTGTAGGCCTTTTCGTGTACTCGGACCCTCCACAATGGCATTTTTCGGACTTTTCGGGAAAAAGAAGGAAGAGGCACAGACAGCCAGCGAGAAGCAGGACCTGGACCAGGGGCTCGAACGTTCGCGCTCCGGCCTCTTCACGAAGCTCAAGCTCGCCATTGCGGGAAAGAGCACCGTGGACGATGCTGTCCTTGATGACCTGGAGGAGATCCTCGTCACCAGCGATGTGGGCGTGGAGACCACTTTAAGGATCATCCAGCGCATACAAGCCCGGGTAGCGCGCGACAAGTATGTTGGCACAAGCGAATTGAACGCCTTGCTGCGCGAAGAGATCGCCGCGTTGATGAAGGATCCCGTTCCCATGGATCCGTCGGTCAAACCGTATGTGATCATGGTCGTTGGGGTCAACGGTGTGGGCAAGACAACTACGATCGGCAAGCTGGCCTATGCGTTCAAGCAAGAAGGTAAGAGCGTTGTGCTCGGTGCAGCGGATACCTTCCGCGCGGCAGCCGTGGACCAATTGCGCATTTGGAGCGAGCGGGTAGGCGTGCCCTTGGTGCAGCAAGGCATGGGTGCCGATCCCGCAGCCGTGGCCTACGATACCGTGGAACACGCCAAGGCCAAGGGTGCGGACATCGTCATCATCGACACCGCCGGCCGCCTGCACAACAAGGTGAACCTGATGAGCGAACTCACCAAGGTGCGCAACGTGATGCGCAAGGTGATCCCCGATGCGCCGCACGAAGTGCTGCTCGTGCTCGATGCCAGCACCGGCCAGAACGCCATTGAGCAGGCCCGTGAGTTCACCAAGGCAACAGATGTTACCGCCCTTGCGCTAACGAAGTTGGACGGTACCGCGAAAGGCGGTGTTGCCATCGGTATCAGCGAACAGTTCGGCGTGCCCATAAAGTACCTCGGTGTAGGCGAAGGCATGCATCACCTTCAGATGTTCGACAAGAAAGCGTTCGTGGAGGCCCTGTTCAAGGATTAGCTGCTAAGGGGAAATCGGTTACTTTGGTGGTACACATACTCCCACCATGGACGAACAAACCACACCGCTTGCCCCACCACCAGTAACCGAGGAACGAACTGTTGCCATCGTTGCGTACCTATCCTTGGTCGGATTTATCATCGCAATGATCCTGCACGGATCCAACAAGACCAAGTTGGGTGCCTTCCACCTTCGACAAGCCATGGGCATCTATCTCACGGGTGTTGTGGGTTGGATCTGTGTCCTTTTGCTCATGTTCGTGCTCATCGGTGCATTGCTTGCCCCAGTGCTCTGGATCGGACTTCTGGTGATGTGGATCATGGGCTTGATCGCCGCGGTGAACGGCCAACAGAAGCCGGTGTTCCTTCTTGGTGAGAAGTACCAGGAATGGTTCAAGAACGCGTTCGTCTGAGCAACCATCCTCCTATACAGCAGTGCTCCAAGGTATAGGCCTTGGAGCACTTTGCTTTCTGGACCAGCGGGGCCGAAAGGGGTTAAATTTGCGCCCTTCCATGAAAGCCCGCACCCTCAAGGCCACCAAGGTCAACGTCGTGACCCTTGGCTGTTCGAAGAATACGTTCGACAGTGAAGTGATGATGGCCCAATTGAAGGCCAACGGCATTGCTGTGGAACACGAGTCCAGCAAAAAGGACCACAACGTGGTGGTGATCAACACCTGCGGCTTCATTGACAATGCCAAGCAGGAGAGCATCGATACCATTCTCAACTATGCCAAGGCCAAGGATGCAGGTCTGGTCGAGAAAGTCTATGTGACCGGATGTTTGAGCCAGCGCTACGGCCCCGAGTTGCAAGCGGAGATCCCCCAAGTGGACGCGTGGTTCGGTACGCGTGATCTACCCCGGTTACTGAAGACCCTGAAGGCCGATTACAAGCATGAGCTGGTGGGCGAACGTTTGCTTACCACACCGGTACACTACGCCTACTTCAAGATCAGCGAAGGGTGCGACCGCAAGTGCTCTTTTTGCGCTATCCCATTGATGCGCGGGAAGCACCTGAGCACGCCGATGGAGCAGTTGGTGCAAAGCGCTAAGAACCTTGCGGCCAATGGCACCCGCGAGTTGATCTTGATCGCTCAGGACCTTACCTACTACGGGCTGGATATCTACAAGAAGCGCAATTTGAGCGAACTGCTCGCCAAACTGAGCGACGTGCAAGGCATCGATTGGATCCGTCTGCACTACGCCTTCCCGAGCGGCTTCCCGATGGATATCCTGGATGTGATGCGGGACCGACCCAACATCTGTAACTATTTGGATATGCCGCTGCAACACGGCAGCACCCGCATGCTGACCCGTATGAGACGAGGCATCACGCAGGAGAAGACCGAGGCGTTGGTGGATACCATTCGCGAAAAAGTGCCTGGCGTTGCGATCCGCACCACATTGATATCAGGCTTTCCCGGCGAGACCGAAGCCGATCACGAGGATTCCATGCGATGGGTCGAACGGATGCGCTTCGATCGGTTGGGCTGTTTCACTTACAGTCATGAGGAGGATACCCACGCTCATACCTTCGAGGACGATGTGCCTGCCGAGCTGAAGGAGCAACGCGCCCAAGAGGTGATGGAGCTGCAAGGCGGCATCAGTCATGAACTAAATCAGGCCAAAGTGGGCAAGGAGTTCCGTGTGTTGGTGGACAAGGCCGAAGGCGGCCATTACCACGCCCGCACCGAGCACGATTCCCCGGAAGTGGACAACGATGTGCTGATCCCTTTGAAAGGAACTCACCTGCGCATCGGCGACTTTGCACGTGTGAAGATCACCGAAGCGCAGGAACACACGCTCGTCGCCTCAGCGACCTAGTACCGTTCGTTTACCGTTTTTCTATCTCCAGAACGATCGCCATCGCGGCGCGATCCGCTGGGCCACTTGCGCCGAACGTGTTGCCTTGGGTGTAGGACATCGCAGCCGGATCGCTCAACTCATTACCGAGCGCGGCATCCAGCTTCGCGTTCAATCCGTTGGCCGGTGAAGCCTTCAGCGCTGCATCGACCTTGGTGAAATCCACGCTCTGATTGTACACGAGGATCGCCATCACATCGGTGGTGCCTACCTCATCTGCGGTCATGCTCTGGTCACGCGGGAAAACGCGTTTGCCGGTGATGCCGCAATAGGGCGAGTGCTTCGGTGTATTGGGGAATAGCACGTAGCTACTGCCGTCCGTTTCTTGGCCGAAGCAGTAGATATAGCACTCGGCGTTGTTGGTCACTTCCACTTTAAAGCGGGTGCCTTTGGCGATGGGCTTCTCCGTGCGGAAGATGCGACCACCAACGTTACGCAAAGTGATGTACTCGCCGCTGGCCTTTCCATCGGCATCCACGAGTTGCAGTCCGAAACTGATGTTGAAGGTCGATGGGCGAACGTCGATACCTTCTCCTTGCGGATACACGGCATAAGCCTCCTTGGTGAAGTGCGCGAAGTCGCCATAGCTCACCCAGCCCAAGCCGTTCTTGCCCCACTCAGGCCCCCATGAGTTCATGATCTGGAAACCACCTTCCTTGCCGAACTTGAAATCGTCGTAGCCGATCACGCACATGGCATGGCCTCCGAAACCTTGCATGCCGTAGTCGCTTTGTGCAGGGGTCCATTTGTCCTGCCCCATCATGTCCTGCATGAAACTGCCACCCACCATCATACCGATCACAACAGGGCTGCCCTGAGCCAATTGCTGTTTCATGGCTACCATGTCCACCGGGGCATCTTTTGCACCGCCTTGCGTCAGCCGCTGGTAGCCCTTGATGCGGAACTGTTGGGCCGTCTGGAGTTCTTCACCGCTCGGTTGCTTGCTGCAGCCCTCATCCGTATACGCGAACTGGCTATAGGGTAGGGCACCACCACCTTTCATCTGCTCCATGGCCTGCTGGATATAGCTGCCTTGGCAATCGCTGTTGTCGATCTTGATCTGGTTGTACATGAAGCTCGGACTGAAGGCGCTCTGGTCCGGGTTCTGCTTCGTTGCGGCGGCTTGCACGATGGATCGTGCTGCATAGGCGCTGGCCCAAGCAACGCAACTTCCCTGTTGGCCTTGGTTCCTGCGCTGCGGCGCGAATTGCTGCAGCGAGGTCTTTTCCGGAAGCGGTGCGTTCACGTTATCCGCAAGCGGCTCGAACACCTCGGTCTTATCGTACAGTTCCGGGCTGAAGTTGGCACCCGTGGCCAATTGCATCACCTGGCTCACCATATCACCACCACCCGCACACCCCTTGAAGCCGCCCATGAAGTAGATCACCGCGGCCACCGCTGCCAACAGCAACATCAGTTTAGGCTTCTTCATCAGCAGGCCGATCAACATGGGGGCCAAAGCACCTAGCCCACCGCCGCCACCGCCGCGCATACCCCCACCACCGCTGGGCCGTTGGTTGGGTTGGTCTTGGTTCCGGTCGTCCGTCATTCGAATGGGCATGGTAATGGGATGTTAGTGGTTCAGGGTCGGAAACGTTCTTGGCCGATCAAAGTCGCCAGAACATGATGAAGTCACTGGCAAGGCTGTAGAACGGGTATTCGAAAGTGGCGGGCCTGTTCCGCTCGAAGAAGGCATGGCCCACCCAAGCGAAACCGTACCCGCCCAGCGGGATGACGAGAAGCCACCACGCGCTGCCCGTGATAAGGGCTAGCGCTATCCAAAAGGCGATGAGGGCGGTTCCCGTGAAATGCAGGACACGGCTGACAGGGTTCCGGTGTTCGCTCAGGTAGTAGGGGAAGAACGCCTTCAACGAGCCATAGCGATCACCGGAACTGTCGTTCGTCATGTTCTCTTCCACGATCCGTTCCGAAATTAACCCAACAAACTTGGAACCATGAAGATCCTAACCCATCTATTCGCTCTGGTGATCTCGATCGTGTTCACCACACCGGCCATGAGCCATCCTCCTGCAACTACGTTCGAGGCCATGGTCGTGCTGCACATCAAGGACCTTGACGATCCCGCTATCGCAAAACTGGCCCATGTGGTAGGAGGCGAGAAGAACACCAGCTTGGAGTATTCATGTGTGTGGTCCGGTGTGGTGATCTTGAAGTTCACGAACGCCAGTATCGGCGAACGGGCCGATCTGATCACAATGGCTTATCGCGTCCTATCGGATGCCGGTATCGATAAAGGGGTGGAGGTACTGCATGTACATGCTGAGGAACGTGGGCCGGGGAAGTGCTAGTGGCACTTTCACCACCGTGCGGCACATCTACCTTTGGCCCCCTGATGGAGGTACATCACATCGCCTATGGCGCAACGGGTCGATTTTCACCGCCGGTGCTAGATCATTTGGCGAACGACCCTTTCCTGCGCGAGTTCTTGGAGTTGGCTCCCACGCTGGAAGGACTCTGCACCGCTGCTTCCGGTCGGTCGTTTTCTGTTGAAGCTCGTCGCATCTTATGCACCGTTTTGGACCAGCAGCACGCGGGGTTAGACCTCCATCCCGCCGTACGTGCCAATTTGGATCTGTTTCGTGATGAGCGTTGCCTAAGCATCACTACTGGCCATCAACTCTGCCTATTTACCGGACCGCTCTATGTTCCATACAAGATCCTGAATACCGTCCGTTTGGCCCGTGAAGCCGCGGTAGTTTTACAAAGGCCGGTGATCCCAGTGTTCTGGATGGCCACTGAGGATCACGACGCAGAAGAGATCGATCATGCCTTCATCAATGGGCAAAAGGTGCAGTGGTCCGGTACTTCCTCTGGCGCAGTGGGGCGCATGCCGTTGATCGGGATCCGGGCTGTGGTCGATCAGGCCATCGAGCTCTTAGGGACTGGGCCATCGGTAGGTGAGATCGCTGCGGCCTTGCGTGATTGCTACACCGAGGACCGTACCCTAGCCGAGGCAACGCGTCGTTTTGTGCATATCCTGTTCGGCCACCTTGGCTTGGTGATCATTGATGGCGATGATCCCGCCTTGAAACGCCTCTTTGTTCCGGTGATCCAGGAGGAGTTGGTGAACCAAGTGGCGCAACGGACGGTAGCATATGCGAATGAACGGATCCAAGGACGTTATGCCGTACAGGCGCATGCGCGGGAGATCAACCTATTCCATCTGCGTCCTGGCCATCGTTCGCGCATCGTCCGTGACGATGATCACTACCAAGTGCTCGATGGTGGCCCGCGCTGGACATTGGATGAGCTCCTGATGGAAGCCCAAGTGCGCCCTCAGGACTTCTCGCCGAATGTGCTTCTTCGCCCGGTGTACCAGGAAACAGTGCTGCCGAATATCGCATACATCGGTGGAGGCGGGGAACTGGCGTACTGGCTGCAGCTGCGGTGGTTGTTCCAAGGTATGCGTGTGCCTATGCCAGTGGTTTTCCTGCGTACCAGCGCTGCTAGCATTTCTGCCAAGCACCTTCGGAAATGGGAGGAGTTGGGCTTGGGTAAGACCGATCTTTTCCTACCCTTGGATGGATTGAAGGCCCAAGTGGCGAAGAAGCGATCCTCATTCCCCACCGGACTGGACGCGGAGCGCCAGCGGTTGGTGGCATTCTACGAAGAGCTGTCCGAACGCGCAGGATCCATCGACCCCACCTTGCGCGGTGCCGTAGAAGCACAGCAAATGCGCGCCCTGCGCGGGCTGGAACGCATCGAACAGGGCCTTGTACGGGCCGCGAAACGGGAGCAGGAAACAGCCCTTCGGCGTATGGATGCGGTCAACGCCGCACTTTTCCCTAACGGTGGTCTGCAGGAACGCAAGGACAATATCCTACCGATGTTGGGCGCAAGGGGCGTACATCAACTGGATAAACTAATGGAGGTACTGGACCCGCTTGCCCAAGAGTTCACGTTGATCGAGGAGCCGTGAACAGACTGGGGTTTGGACCTGTCGCTGCGAAGAACTTCGATCGGAAGTTCATCCACGTCGGTCTATCTCCTCAGTGGACCCGCTTATCGAGTAGCTCCCATCATTGGCATTGGTAGGCTTTCCGCAGAAGCGATCATTTTCTCGGCCGCACGTCCTCGATCCGACTTTCTTTGCGCGAAACCGGCCAACCATCCCATGAACTATCTCGCTACGCTTCTTGCCATTCTTCCAGTTGCCGTCATGGCGCAGGTGACCCATCCCGTCAATGTTGGTGGATCGCTGGCAGGTGGCCCCCTCCCGTATTACACTCCACAGACGCTGACCATCGATGTTGGAGACATCGTGGAGTGGACTTGGGTAACAGGTACACACAATGTGAATGGATCGGCCAACGAGTTCCCCGACAATCCTGAAGGGTTCACCAGTGGCGATGCCGTTAGCTCACCGCATCTCTATACCCACACGTTCAATTTGGCCGGGGTGTATGACTATCACTGCAATGTCCAATTCAACGGACAGAGCCACGCGACAACACAGTTCGGCACCATCACCGTGCTGGATCCCAGCGGTATCAGCACTGAGGCTACGAACCGGGCGATCAACCTGTATCCCGTGCCCGCCAACGACCAATTGATGCTTTCCTTGAAAGGATGTACGGGTGTCCGTTCAGTGGATATCCTGAATGCGTGCGGCACCTTGGTGCGAACGCTGGCCGTACAGGATGACCGCGTGAACACGCTCGATCTCGCCGGTTTGCCAGCAGGCCAGTACTACTTGCTCATGGATCGCATCCGCCGCACAGTGATAAAGCCGTTCGTGAAGATCTGATCGGACAGTTTCGGCCCCGCCGAGCATCACGTTGACCCGGATAGGACCGTCCTATCCGGGTCTCTTTTTGGTGGAAGGCCAAGTCGGTTTGGGCAAAGGATCCGATCGGTGTAAACGAATTGGGGTTAGGCCCGATCCCCGACATGAAGCATCCTGCGCAGCAACACGTCCGTGATCGGTAAGGGCTCTACGATCGCTCAAGCAGCCGTATTCTACCTCCCACACCCATTCCCTTTGTATGAGTTCGCAACTGCCATGGTCGGTCGACCGTATCGTACCGCGGCGACAGAGTTCAGTAAACGAATCGCGTGCTCTCTGCGCGCTCGCCGTTGGAAAGGCGGAAAAGGTATGCTCCACGGGATAGGCCCAAGCTACCGAGGTCGGTACGTCCGTCGGATGTGGTAGAACCTTCCTTGATGATGCGTCCCATCATATCCAACAGGGCATATCGGCTACCAGCAGGAAAATTGTGGACGGCGGTCAACTGATCGGAGTTCCCGAAAACAAGAAGTGGTCGGGCGCCAAGCATCACGGCTACCATCGGTGAAGCGGTGGTGCTACCATCCGTATCCGTTTGGCGAAGGCGATAGTAGCTCAAACCCTGATGAGGAGCTAGGTCCAGGTCCGTATAGCTCAAAGGCACGTTGCTGTTGATCGCACCGGGCACGTCCAGTACATAGTCGAAGGTGATGCCGTCCACGCTCCGCTCAACGGTGAAGAAGGCGTTCTCATGTTCCGAAGCGGTCACCCAATCCAAGCGCACCAGGCCATTCTCGGGCTTGGCCGTGAAATCCACCAAGGTTATGGGCAGCGGGTTTTCAGTAGAGGTGGAAGCCAAGGTCCATATGGAGAAGGCATTTTGTATAGCTGCGGTAGGAATGGAACCGCCGGCGAAGGGGCCGACTGCACCACCATTGCCGCGATCACGCCAAATGTCAGTGCCAACGGTATCCCACCTTGCCACGACCAGATCGGCCAAGTTGGTCACTCCGCAACTCGCAGGAGATTCCCACGTGAGAACCACCGTGGCACTGGGCGTGCCCGAAGACCACTTTAAGGTCCAATACTCGCAGTCGCTGATGTGGTCTATCGTTGATTCACGATTGATACCCCAGGTCCATGCACTGATGGGGAAATACTCGGCAGCGAATGCGTCGGTCGTGCCTCCTGCAATTCCTGTAATGCCGGCGGGCCGCAGGTCATCCACTTTACCGATCGGGAAGGTGAAGTTCGTGAGGCCGATCTTTTCCATGGGGCCGTTCACGAAGCTGGCATCCGTCGCATTGGACCAACTACTTCCGGCACGCATCGTCAAGAGACCAGTAGTGGAGTTCGTATTGATCAGTCCACTGGTCAGGTCCAGCTCATTGCGCACGGCCACGGGACTGTTCAACGTGAGGCTGCCGGAGGCCTTGTTGGCAGTAAGGTTGTAGAATACTTCTTGGAATCCACCTGTCGTTGTAATACTCTGGGCAGCAGATCCATTGAAGATGACGCGACCCATGTTCTCGGTCAGTGTGGCTTCCGTGGGGCCTGCATTGCTGTAGTTGCCGCCAATGTAGATGGTGCCGCCGTCCGCCCCGCCGTTCAGATCGATCGCGCCGCCCGTGCCAATGCTCAGATTCCCAGAGAAGCTGACCAGGTTATTGGATGCCGTATTCCGCAAATACGCCTCGTTCGCAGCGGTCCCCTGTACGGTGAAGTTGGTAGCCGTAAGCGTATTCGGTAAGGCTGTTGTTCCAACCGTGAGGCTGATGGCTGCACCAACTGCGGAGCGTTGCACCGTTATCGGGCCACCCACGGCAAGACCGCTATTGTTGGTCACTGTCAGGTTTTTGGCAGCACCGCTGTTGGTCTGCACCAAGGAAGCGCATACGGCACTTCCACCCGCAGTAACGCCCACTACGCAGTGGTTCGTTGCGGTCTCATCGATACGGACGTTCGTCGTGGCCACGGGCACCTCGGCATCGTCCCAGTTCTTGCAGTCGAACCAATCCGTGCTTGTCGTCCCACGCCAGAGGCCGGGAGTGAAACCACCTGCAATGATCGGCAAAGGCGGTTGGGTCAACCAATTGGGCACCCCTGCGTTGTATGCTCCGCAAGTACCATACGTGGAAGTCCAGTTACCTGTATTATCAAGGGCGATGATCCAGTCCCGCTGGGTCTTTGCAAGGCGTGATCCGGTGTATTTGTTGAAGTCCGAGGTCCCGGTAGGGGCCATGCTGAAGCAATTCATGCCCAAAGGCAGGTTGCTCCGTTGATTGCCTGTCGGGGAAGCACACGTCGCACCACCCCAAGGAACCGTGCTGAATCCATACAGGATAGTTCCCGTGTATTGCGCATCATGGAACCCTGGCGCATTCGTCGTCCAAGTCCCTCCTTGCATGAAGAAGATCTGGTCCCCGCCGGAATTCATATTCAGTGAGGTGGAGCCATTCATAGACAAACACGACCAGCCAGCATCCGGTGCCACGGCCACCACATTTCCGGGTCCCGTGGAATTGGCGACCCTGAAGGTGATCACCTGACCAGCAGGAATAGCTATTCCTGTCCGTGTCATTTGAACGGTTCCTTCACTATTGCCCCAACGACCAGCAGCAATGGGCGGTAAACAGTTGTTACCGCGCTCGTAGCCATTATCTGTAAGGATCAAGGTAGTCCCTGTTTGGATGGTCTGGAAACAGAAGAAGCTGATGAAGTCCTCACCAGAACTACCGCCCGGACAACCGGCGTTGTTCGCGTTCACCCCAACGATCGCAATATCACCTCGCGCCAAGGTGCTGGGTGGTGAGTCGTTGTCGCCAATGAAGATCGTTGCTGCATTCGTGGCACCAACGCCACCAACGCCCCACGGGGTGTTCGTGATCGTGAATGTGACGCTCTCCGTTGGCTCAATAATGGCCACGTCATCGTACACATTCACCGAAAAGGTCAGTGAGGTTTGTCCTATAAGAGTGATCGGTGCTGTGAACGTTGGGGTTGGGCAACCGAAGCCCACTACCTGATAGTCTTGGCCCAGCCCGCATGTAGCACCGATGCCGGGTGTAACACTGAACGTGACGTTGCCGATCGCAGGCGCACCCGGGCTGATGCTCATGCTGAAGGTGTATGCACCAGCCAATGACTCCGAAGCCGTGACGCTCAACGTGGTGAAGTTGATCTGCGGTGGGCCGTCATCATCAACGATGGTGGCAGTATGAGTGGGGACGGCACCGAGCACAATATCCCCGGTGGTGGAGGTTATGGTGAACGTGATGTTCTCGTTGCCTTCGTCAAGGATATCCGGAACTATGCTAAGATTGAACGACGCTGTGGTAGCACCAGCCGCTACAGGTATAGTGATATCGGTACCGACCACAGCCGGTAAGGTCGTGTAGTCCGCAGTATAGGCAGCAGTGCCCCCGATGGTGATCACGACATTGCCTCCGGTAACTGTGGCCGGGGTTATGTTCAAGTTCACCATTACGGTTCCAACAGCTTCGGCATTCAGCGAAGTGGCTGCATTGAAGTTCACTACTGGCGTGCAGTCCGTCAGGTGGGTGCCCAGGTTGGAAACATCATCGATAGGCAACACGGCCCATTGTGTTGTCAGCGTCGCAAAAGGGCATGCGGTCGGCGGATCCACGGTTACACCGCTGCACACGTTAAAGTTGCGGACCAAGGTCTTGTCCAACGTTGACCACGGTGCGGAGGTCCAACCAGTGCCTGGATCACAGCCGATGTTCCCAACAATGTCCACGAAGCCAGGTGGTGCGATCTTGAATAGAGCTACTGCATCATCACCGTTGAAGTTGCAAATCGTGCTATTCGTGGCGGGACCAGCATAGATCGTTGCAAGCGAATTCTTGTAGACGATAGTGGTTCCAGCGGCCAAACTTCCGGCAAGGACTACGGTTGTTGATGGTGCAGAAGCACCGTTATTATAGAGTCGAAGCTGATAATTGGCCAGATTGAACGCAGCGGCCGTGCCATTGTACACCTCGATGTACTTGTTGTTCGAACTCCCCTCTACATACTCCGAAATGATCAAGTCGGTGGGCTGCGCCATGCCGATGGCGACCGACACCACAGCGCAAAAGGTCAAGACCTTGCGCTTCATGGACTTCGAGTTACCCTTCAATGCCTTGCCGTTCAGAGCCATACGTTCTACAAAGTTCGGTAGTATTTCGATCCCTTCAACGCGCTCCGCACAATGTCAATAACCACTTGTAGGGACATCTTCACAACGGCATGTTGGTTGCGCAGGATAATCTGTTCTTCAAGGGGTTGCATATACATAGGACGCACGATTTCTGGAAAAGGTCGTCGGGAAGCGTTGTAATTTTTCAACGATCCGCGACCGATCGTTGGGTTTCTGGCGCAAAGCTCCGGCTTCGCGGCCTTGGTGCCGTTAAGGGATCATGAACAGGGATCGATGTTTTCAACCACCGGTGCCTCTGGAGCGGGTGATCGGGACCGCGTCGCGGAGCGGAGCTACTTTTGCTCGCCCATCGCAGACCTAAATCTTCGACGGTCCACCTTGCCCGAATCCATCCTCATCCTCGATCATGGTTCGCAGTACACCCAGCTTATCGCGCGCAGGGTGCGCGAGTTGAACGTGTACTGCGAGATCCATCCGTTCTCCAAAGCGCAGCAGTTCGCCAACGATCCAAGCATCAAAGGCGTGATCCTGAGCGGCAGTCCCAGCAGCGTACACGGACCCAACGCACCCAACACCGACCTGACCGGCATCCTGGGGCGGCTGCCCATCTTGGCCGTTTGCTACGGTGCACAGCTTTTGGCCAAGCGGGCCGGGGCGCCCGTGGAACGCAGCGCGGTGCGGGAGTACGGTCGCGCGCACCTCACGACCATCTCGGACGATCACCTGTTCGATGGGATAGAGGCCGGCACCCAAGTGTGGATGAGCCATGGCGACACCATCACAGCACCCAGTGAGGCGATGGAGGTGATCGCCAGCACGCCCGATGTACCCGTTGCAGCCTACCGCTTGCTGGACGGTTTGACGTATGCCGTGCAATTCCATCCTGAAGTCTATCATACCACGGACGGGTCGCAGCTGCTGCATAATTTCGTGATCGGCATGTGCGGCTGTTCCGGTGATTGGACCCCGCATGGTTTCGTGGAACAGACGGTTGGCCGCTTGCAACAGGAACTGGGCGAGGACCAAGTGGTTCTGGCCCTCAGTGGCGGTGTGGATAGTTCGGTGGCGGCATTGTTGCTGGACCGCGCCATTGGCGACCGCCTCCACTGCATCTTCGTGGACAACGGATTGCTGCGTAAGGATGAGTACGCACGCGTGCTGGAGAGCTACCGGCATTTAGGTCTGAACATCACCGGCGTTGACGCGAAGGCCGCATTCTATTCCGCGCTGAAAGGCTTGGAAGAACCTGAAGCGAAGCGCAAGGCCATTGGTCGCACCTTCATCGAGGTCTTCGATCGCGAAGCACAGCGCATCAAAGAGGTGAAATGGCTCGCACAAGGGACGATCTACCCGGACGTGATAGAAAGCGTCAGCGTGAACGGTCCCAGCGTCACGATCAAGAGCCACCACAATGTAGGCGGCTTGCCCGATCGCATGAAGTTGAAGATCGTGGAACCGCTGCGGTTGCTCTTCAAGGACGAGGTGCGCAGGGTGGGGAAGGAGCTGGGCTTGGATCCGAACATCTTGGGCCGCCATCCGTTCCCCGGTCCCGGTCTGGCGATCCGGATCCTGGGAGAGATAACACCCGAGAAAGTCGCATTGCTCCAAGAGGTCGACCACCACTTCATACAAGGATTGCGCGAAGAAGGCCTGTATGACCAAGTATGGCAGGCAGGTGCGATCTTGCTGCCCGTGAAAAGCGTGGGTGTCATGGGCGATGAGCGGACCTACGAGAGCGTTGTTGCGCTGCGTGCCGTTTCCAGCACCGATGGCATGACGGCGGATTGGTGCCACCTGCCCTACGAATTCTTGGCACGGATCTCGAACACCATCATCAACCGGGTGCGTGGTGTGAACCGCGTGGTGTACGACATCAGTTCCAAGCCACCCGCTACCATCGAATGGGAATGATCGCACGCGTTCTGTTCATTTTCGCATTCGGTCTTTCATCGGTGCTCTCATGGTCGCAGGAGCAACGTGCCGTGCAAGGGCGGAAGTACATGGTACACACCATCCAAGCGGGCCAAACGCTGTATGCGATCGGGCGTTCCTACGCTGTTCCGGTGGATGCCTTGCTGGCAGCGAACCCGACGGCAGCTGCAGGTTTGACGATCGGTCAGGAACTGTTGGTGCCGATGGATGCCGCGGTGAAGAAGGAACGCAAAGCGGCACCTGTGCTCCGCAGCGATGGCGAGTTGCAGCATACGGTGCGGAAGAAGGAGACCCTCTTCGGCATCGCGCGATCTTACGGTATGGACATGAACGCCTTGTTGGAGCGCAACCCCGAGGCCATAGCCTTGCGCGAAGGCATGACGGTGGTGATCCCCATGGCCAAGGTGAGCGGAGCCTCGGCCACAGCATTGAGACCAGCCGCTGCCGATGATGCGTTGATGCACCTAGTGCAACCCGGTGAAACGTTGTTCGCTTTGGGCCAACGGTATGGAGTGGATGTGGAACTGGTCAAGGCAGCCAATGGTGGTCTTCCCGAAGGGTTGAAGGCTGGCGCTTCCGTGCGCATTCCCGGCGCTACGAAACCCGCTTCAACGGAGACTGCGCCGGGTACGACGCATGCTCCGTCGCAGCGTTACCACGTTGCTTTTCTATTACCCTTCGCGGCTGACCGCAACGACAGTGCCTTGGCCCGCCGGGAAGGGGATGAAGAACCGAAGTACTACGAGCCCACGCGTATCGCTGCGCAATTCTACAACGGTGCTCGTCTCGCGCTTGATTCCCTGCAGCGCTGCGGACTGAATGCTGACATTTCCGTGCTGGACATGGGCGACGACCTCAAGACGTGGGGCAGTGTCACCAAGCGGAATGAGTTGCAGGACGTGGATCTGTTCATCGGACCTTTCCACCGCACGGCGATCGAACAACTCGCCAGGGTGAACACGAATGCGCATATCGTTTGCCCTGTTCCGCAAAGCAATAAAGTGATCTTGGGGATGCCCACGGTGAGCAAGGTGACCCCGACCCGTTCGGATCTGGTGAAGCACACAGCCCGCTACGTGGCCTTGAAGCATGCGCACGACAACATCATCTTAGCCCGCCCGGATATCGCCACGGACAAGGATGCACAGGACCAAGTGCGCACCGCATTGAACGACGCATTGCTTTCACAACCCGGGCGACTGCGGGATACGGTGCTCGTTGCAAAGCCCGGCCGCCGCGACCTAGGTGACCTTGCGGGTAAGCTGGACGCGTCCAAGTTGAACGTGATCGTATCACCGAGCGAGGATGTCGAATTCGTGACCACGCTCGTGGGCAAACTGAAACCGCTTACCACCAAATACCGGATCATGCTCGTGGGCTTGGAGCGCTGGATGACCTTCGAATCCGTTGCGGCCACTGACCTCGACCTCTTGGCGTTCACGTTTGCATCGGGTTCCTTCACCGACCATTCCGACCCCGCCACCAAGGCTTTCGTGCAGGCCTATCGCAATGCGTACAGCACCGACGTGGATGAGTATGCCCTGCTGGGGTTCGATGTGACCCTGTATTACGTGAAGGCGTTGATGGCACAAGGGACCGACTTTATGGACCACTTCGATCAAGTACGTACCGAGCCGCTGCACATGGGCTTCCGAATGACACGCACCGGCCCGGAGAACGGCTTTCGGAACGAATACGCCATTATGCTCCAGCAAAAGGGCCTTCAGCTGGTGAAGGCCCCATGAGCGGGATCGTCAAGGGATAGCGCGCAACGCTACCATGCCAAGCTTGGCCTGTGCGTGTTCCGGGTCCAATCGCAGTGCTTCTTTCCACGCTGTTTCGGCCTGTGCGAGGTCTTTTGTCGTGAAACAGACACCGCCCAGATTGTACCATGCATCTGCATTCAGCGGGTCGTACTTCACGGCCTTCTTCAATTGTCTGACGGCTTCCAGAAAGTCTCCCTTAGTGCCCGCTTTCAGTCCACCTTGGTAATACATGTCGAATAGGAAGCGCTCCAGTTCCTTCAGTTTAGGATCGTTCGCATCGATCTCGCGCGAGCGATCCCAACACTTTTCTGCGCTCTCAAGGCTATCCAAACGAAAGTAGGCCAAGCCCATGTTGAGCAAGGTGGGCAGGTAGGTGCTGTGGATGCTATCGGCCACTTGGAACTGTCGCACCGCTTTCCAAGCAAGGTCACGTCGTTGCTCCGGTGGTGCTGCATCGCTTTTGTGGATCAACGCGATACCGGCGAAGGTGCGTGTACGGACACTCATGGGCGCCTTCACCACGTCGTGCAGGAAGAGGTCGTCGCCGGAACTCCATTCGCGGTTCCGCTGTACTATGGCAAAAGCCGAACCGGTAGTGATCGACACGATGAGTATTGAGGCTATGATCGGTAAGGAGCGCCTCACGTGAAGGTGGATCATGGCGCGGCGAGCCAGCTCCACACAGCCGATCAGGAAAGGCACGGAGGCTTGGAACAGGAAACGTTCACCCAACGGCGCACCGATGTTGAATGCCAAGTTGGACACCAGCAGCAGCGTCGCCAAGTAGAAAATGATACACCATGAAAGCAGGTACTTTCGACGCAAGCCCATCATGGCGACGACCAGTAGTGCAATGTGCAGCGCTACCGAGAGGATCACGATCGGATCGCCTAGGTCGTGCAACGGGAGTTGGTTGAACGAGTAGTCGTAGACCAAGGGATGCGGCCAAAACATCAGCTTCATGTAGAGCAACAGCACGAAGAGGATGCTGGCGACCTTCTCGGGTGCCGTGGCGAAGAGGTAGGGATTGTCCATCACTTCCTGCACCGTGTTGTTACGTGCGCCGAGCAACACCATGCGCATGGCGACATAGAGTACCACCAGACCGATCACCGGCACGGCGCGTTTCATGGCATCCGGGACCGTGAGGCCGCCGAGGAAGTAGAGCGTCAACGGCAGCAGGGCGATGAAGATGAGGCCGTTCTCCTTGGACAATAGGGCGAAAGCGAAACTGACCACGGACCAGACACAGGACCATTTTCCCTGTTCGTTCTTGCCGGCCTTCGCGCGCTCCTTGCGCCGTGATCGGCTCTCTTGCTGGACATCGGCCCGGCGCGCGCGCCAACGCACATGAGCAAGTGCATGATGCAACGTGAGCAACAGGAAGATCAAGGACAGGATCTCATCGCGGCCTTTGATGTTGGCCACCACTTCGGTGTGTACTGGATGCACGGCGAACAAGAGCACCACGCACCATGCGGCCCATGGATGGTCGCGCAGCACGAAGCCGTGCAGGAACCGGAACAGCACAACACAACAGACCGCGAAGAGCAGCACGTTACCAAGGTGATGCACCCATGGCTTCATCCCGAAGAGCGATACCTCAATGGCGTAAGTGACCAATGACAGCGGCCTGTACCGTCCACCGGACAAGTATGCCGAGTTTCCTATGGATCCATGGAAACTATCGTGCGTAAGGATATCAGGGATCCCGGGGATCCCCCGCATAACGTAACTGTTCTCGTTCAGGACCAAGCCATCGTCCAAGGCGAACTCATTGCCGATCGTATTCGCATACAGTGCAATGGCGATGAGAGCGAAGATCCAAGGTCCTCGGACCCATGATGGAAGAGCGTTCAGCCAAGCGGCGCGATCATTGGAGAGGTCGGCCATCAGTTCAGGGGTTGAGCACTTGCAATGGGTGGTGATAAAATGGTCACGGAATGCTATCGATCATGGTCCAGTTGGATGCGGTCGGGCTTCTTGTGCGCGGCGTTGCGCAGGTCCCAATAGCCGGAGACACCGAACAAGGTAACCTGAAGCCCCCTTTCCTGGGCAAGTGCGACATCCGTTGGCGACAGAAGGTCGCTGTCCATAGTGATCCCGGAACATCCGAGCGACAGAGCCCTGTCCATTGCCGTACCGGGGTCGCTTGCATAGTAGAAGAGCGGGAGGTCCGGTGCCTTGTCGTGTATCGATCGCAGGAAGTCATCGGTCTGGCATTCGATCAGGATCCTGTTCTTTAGTTCTGGGCGCATCGCCACGTCGTTGATCGCAGTGCTGAATGCCTGCAAATACGGCCACCATTCGCTTTTCGTGTTCAGCTTGATGTCAAAGGTGAACTCTGATCGCGGGAATGTTCCAGCAGCTTCCAAGAGCAAACTGTCCAACCGTTGTATTGGGTAAGGATGATCTAGGCGCTCCAAATTCGGGCAGGCCTTCAGCTGCTCCCAAGTGTGCGAATGGATCGGCCCGCTGCATCCTGTCTTACTATGAAGGTCCAGATCATGGAAGGCCACCAACACGCCGTCCGCGGTCAATTGCACGTCCAGTTCAACCCCGTCGAGGTCGTTCGCTAGCGCGCCGAGCACCGCTTCGCGGCTGTCCATGGGGTGTTGACCATGATGCCCCAGCCCACCGTGCCCGATGAGTTTGATGCCGCTGGTATCCGGTGCAGTGCAACTCAAGAAGGGCAGCAGGAGTAAGCCTAAACGAGAAGATGCTCTGAAAGACAGTTGTTCCACGTCCACAAATGACGCAGATCCGGAGGATCGGTGCGTGTACTAGTGCTCGACCACGGTGCGCAATTCCGGACAATCGAACAAAGCGCCCGGCGAGATCATCAATTCATCCAGCGGCGGGGTACTGCCATAGCGGTCCTGCATCACGCGCCGAACGGTTTCGCTGCCGAGTGTGTTCTCGCGCATGGGTCTCGGTGCGCACAGTTCAACGCCAAGACCTTCTTGGTACATCTTCCAGACAAGTTCTGAGCAATAGATGCGCTCATCGCTCCACCCGAATTGGAGGTCGTAGGGGAGACCTTTGAAACGGGAGCCTGCCTTCTTCAAACGGGCCAACCCTTCGGGATCCAGCTTCTCCTCGGCTCTTGTCCAGCGCTTTGCGGTCCAGTGGCCATCATCACCGTGCGCGGTCCATTCATCGAGAGGGGTGTACAGGACCGGACCAACGGCTTCGTACACCATCCATTGCCCATCCCGTTCGAAGAGGATACCCACATGCGTCCATGGCGAGCCGGTGGCCAGTTGTACAGCGCGGCCTTGTTCGCCGCCGGTATGTTGGAAGACAAGATCGCCTTCGCGCAAGGTCTTCAGGTGGGCCTGCTCCGGAGCGTTCCCGCCGACCAAGGTGTTAAGGCCCAAGGCCACTGCACCGATGGCGAGCATGTTCACCAGTAACAAAGAGCGCATCCGCATATGCAACGAACGCGGATCTTGGTGTGCCGCGTATATACGCTCAATGCGCGAACGTCAGTTCGTAACGGGCCGTATTGCCGCGTTCGTCCGTCACCTCCAACTTGAAGGCCTTGCTGCCGACCGCGCTGGTGTGCTTGTCGAACGTGTGCATCAGGGTCTTGGTCTTGGGCTCGTATTCCATCAGCACCCATTCGCCGTTGATGCTGGCCTTGCACTTGTCCACACTGCTCAGGTTGTCAGCCACCTTGAAGGTGAACCGTGAGCGCCCTTTCATATCGGTCTTCAGGTCCACGTTTGTGATCACTGGTGGCACCGTATCGATCATCACGGAATAGGCACCGAAGGACCGGACTTGTACCGTGAGTCCGCTATTTGAGAAGCTGCCACCAACGGCGTTCACCTTGCCTTCACCATCGATACGCACGATCAACGCCTTGTGCTGAAGAGCAGGTTTGAGGCCCGGTGTCGCTATGTATAAAGTGCTGTTGCTGTGGATCGGCGTCAGTGGCTCGTGCAGCACATGCAAGGGAGCGATGCCTTTCGCAGGGGCTGGTTTGCGCTCGTATCGCACGAAGGTGTCGTCGTAGAGCGCGCCAGCTGGCAGGGTCAAGCGCACGCCTTCCTCTTCCAGAATGTTCTCCGTGTCATAGCGGAAGAGGCTTCCGGCAGGCTCGTTCGTGATCCATACGTCGGCTTCCTTGGCAGTGGCACCTTTCAGCAGGAAGACCAGTTCGGAACTGTTGCCATTCGCATCCGTGGCTTTGAACCGGACATGATGGTCCTTGCCCGCCTCCATCACGATACGTCCCTGCGCCTCTTCCTTCCCATAGATCTTCAGCTTGTCGTTCGGCTGCCGGTAGCTGCGGTGGTACTCCATCTTCTGCCCTTTGAAAAGGGCGAAGTCCATATGGGCATTGCAGTAGCGCGTGGTGCTGAAGTCCAGATCATCGAAGGTGGTGCTGAACACGGCCACACTATCCACGAACAGTTCGATCCTACGGACACCGAATTTGGCGGCCATGCCATCGTACCGGTCCACCGTGTGCAAGGCGAGACCGATGGTGCCGTGTGCAGTTGGGAATTCGCCGGGTCTCAATCCATAGCGCCCAGATCCACCTTGGGTTGCGAAGCCCTTGGCTTTGGCGGGGTAGGGGCCTACCCGCGAAGTGTCCGTCAACGGATACAACCGCACACCGATGATCTCCGGAGGGGTCTTGTCCTTTACGTTGATGCCGAGGTCTTGCGGGTCCAAAGCATGCTGATCGCCGGTGCGGCGTAATTCGAAGTGCAAATGGGGCCCGCCACTGCCGCCGGTGTTCCCGCTCAGGGCGATCACGTCACCCTGTTTCACAGGCACAGCGCCTTTCTCAGGCGTGTAATCGATGCTGAAATCCTTTTGGTTGTATTGGGCGTCCAGACAGGCTTCGGCCACCGGCCCCTTCAGCTGTTGCAGGTGACCATAAACAGAGGTGTGCCCGTCGGGGTGGTCGATGTAGACCGCCTTGCCATAACCCCATGGGCTGATCTTGATCCGCGAGACCCATCCATCGGCCACGGACCGAACGGGTATCCCTTCCTTCCCCTGGGTGCGCATGTCCAACCCGGAGTGGAAGTGGTCACCACGGGGTTCCATGAAATTGCCCGAGAGATCCAAGGGGATCTCCATCGGATTGATGAATACCGGCTTCAAAGGTTTCTCCTGGGCACTTGATGTGCTCTGGGCCAATAGGCTGATAAACAGAATGTTGTGTGCTAGCGGACGAAGCGCGCTACGAGGATTGGATGCCATGGATGCAGAGAGCGATGCGAAGGAGCCGCAAGCTAGACAGGTGCCTCTTCTTGGGCCCACCACGCTGTTAGAGCCGATCAACACCTTGGCGTTCAAACAAAAGGAGTGCTCGAAAGAGGTGTCCGGCTATCTTTGGCCACGGACCATGTACGGACCCCGTCCGGCCTATGAACACATTGACGGACCGATTGCAAGCGATACAGGAACAGGTGACCCGGCTGGTTCGGGAACACGAGACCCTGGGTCGGAAAGCATCGGACTTGGACACTGAAGCACGCGAACACCACCGAACGGCGGATGTGCTGAAAGCCCGTGTGGCAGAGTTGGAACGGGAGAACGAGGTCCTTCGGAAAGGGCGTTCCGCTGTTGGCGGAACGACCGGACCGGGAACGAAGGAACAGATCGATGAACTGGTACACGAGATCGACCACTGCTTGGCCCTGCTGAAGGCTTAGCGACGGCATTACGCACCATGGAAGAAAGATCGATCAGGGTTGAACTCGCAGGCCGGGCATATCCGCTGACCATTCAAGGGTCTGAAGAGGAGAACGTGCGCCGTGCCGTCGAAGAGATCAATGAGAGCATAACCCGCTTGAAGGCCAACTACCCGTTGACCGATAAGCAGGACCTGTTGGCGATGGCCGCCTTGGAAGTCACCGTGCGAGCGCTGAATAGCACCGCACCCCGACAGGAGGCCGAAGCAGATGCCGCATTGGGCGCCATCGAACGGATGCTCGCCGATCTCAGGGTCTGACCCCCTCGCTCCCGGGCACGGGCCCGACGGAGGACATACATGGTCCACTTAACATAAAGTGGACATGGACATACTGAGCATTGTGGTAGGAGGCCTCGCCGGCGTTGTCGGTGGCGGAGCTATTGTTTTCGCTGTACTGAACGCCGCCATGAAGAAGCGGAGCAGCGGCATCCTAAAAGAAGCCGAGCTTGAAGCAGAAACCTTGAAAAAGGAGAAGATCCTGCAGGCCAAGGAGAAATTCCTGCAGTTGAAGGAAGAGCACGAGAAGGAGATCCGTGAGCGGGAAAAGGGTGTGAACCAAGCCCAGGACAAGACCAAGCAACGCGAGCAGCAGATCAGTCGCCAGCAGCAGGACCTTGCCAACAAGGAGAAGCAGGTGGATAAGTTGAAGGAGGACCTGGAATCAAAGATCACCGGCTTGGACCGCCGTCGCGACGAGACCGAGAAGATGCACGCCAAGCAGGTAAACCTCTTGGAGAACATCAGCGGACTGAACGCCGAAGAAGCCAAGAAGCAACTGGTGGATTCCTTGAAGGACGAGGCGCGCACTGCGGCCATGTCCACGATCAAGGATATCACGGAGGAGGCCAAGCTCACGGCGAACAAAGAAGCAAAGCGCATCGTGATCCAGACCATCCAGCGCGTGGCTACGGAGCACGCGGTGGAGAATTCGGTCAGCGTGTTCCACATCGAGAACGACGATGTGAAAGGCCGGATCATCGGTCGCGAAGGCCGCAACATCCGCACCCTCGAAGAAATGACCGGCGTGGAGATCATCGTGGACGACACTCCCGGAGCTATCATCCTGAGCTGCTTCGATGCCGTACGTCGAGAGATCGCCCGCTTGGCGCTGCACCAACTGGTGAAGGACGGCCGGATCCATCCTGCCCGTATCGAGGAAGTAGTGGCGAAGACCAAGAAGCACCTGGAGGAAGAGATCGTGGAAGTGGGCAAACGCACCTGCATCGATCTGGGCATCCACGGCCTGCATGCCGAACTTACCCGTATGGTGGGCCGCATGAAGTATCGCAGCTCCTACGGCCAGAACCTGTTGCAGCACAGCCGGGAGGTGGCCAATCTCAGTGCCATCATGGCCAGCGAACTGGGCCTGAATCCCAAGACGGCCAAACGCGCCGGTCTGCTCCACGACATCGGCAAAGTGCCGGACGAAGAACCAGAATTGCCGCATGCTCTGTTGGGCATGAAGCTTGCCGAGAAGTATGGCGAGAAGCCGGATGTCTGCAACGCCATCGGTGCCCACCACGACGAGATCGAGATGACCACCTTGCTCTCGCCGATCGTGCAGGCCTGCGATGCCATCAGTGGTGCCCGCCCCGGAGCCCGTCGCGAAGCCACGGAAGCGTATATCAAACGCCTGAAAGACCTCGAGAGCTTGGCGATGAGCTACAACGGCGTTACCAAGGCATTCGCCATACAAGCCGGTCGCGAACTGCGTGTGATGGTGGAAAGCGAACGGATCACCGATGCGCAGAGCGATGAGATGAGCATGAGCATCGCCGATCGCATCATGAACGAGATGACCTATCCGGGCCAGGTGAAGATCACCGTGATCCGCGAAAAACGATCGGTGGCGGTTGCGAAATGATGCGGCTAAGGCGTATCACTTGTTAGGGTGATGCATGCATCGCCCCGCACTCAACCGATCTAGATCATCCCAAAGGGGCGGCACCAACGTGCCGCCTCTTTTCTTTGACCCATGGCCGCACGCACCGATGACCGGGACCTGATCTTCCAGTGGGAAGTGCGCTCATGGTCGCGTGCATTACCCTTGTGGGAACGGCACTTGCGCGCAATTACCAGCGACCAGCGGCACGCCCTTGCGCTGGGCGAACGCGATGGCGGGCTGAGCCTGATGCTCGCAAATTCCGGCTTGGTAGTGGTCTGTAGCGACTTAAATGGCCCAACGCAAAGGGCCAAAGACTTGCACGCTGCATTCGGTTGGGACGAGTGTGTCACCTATGAATCCATCGACACGCTGGCCATTCCCAAACCGGACAACAGCTTTGATGTGATCGCTTTCAAGAGCATGATCGGTGCGTTGAGTACGAAGGAGCGTCAAGCCCAAGCCATTCGGGAAATGCACCGCGTGCTGAAGCCGGGCGGCGTGCTGCTCTTTGCGGAGAACCTGCACGGCAGCGCGCTCCACGGCTGGCTGCGTAAGCGTTTCGTAGCGTGGGATGCGTATTGGCGCTACCTGGATGTGAAGAAAGACCGCGACCTCTTCGCACCGTTCACACGGGTGGATGATGCGACGACCGGTTTCCTAGCGAATCTTGGACGCACCGAAGCCCAGCGTGACCTGATCGCTCGGTTCGATGCGTTGGTGATGCCGCTGATCCCGGCCGGGATGCGCACCATCTGGTACGGTGCCGCCATCAAAGGCTGATCATGGATATCGTTCGTTGAAAGCGGGCTGCACCATGCGCCGCTCCGCTACTTTTGAACACATCCTTCCTTGCACGCGAACGTCAACATCCGCATGAACGCCAAACAGCCTCGCCTCATCCTCGTTACCGGCGGTGCGGGTTTCATCGGAAGCCACGTGTGCGATGCCTTGTTGGCCGCTGGGCATACCGTGCGGTGCATGGACAACCTCGCTTCAAGCAAACGCGAGAACGTTGCCCATTTGGAAGGGCTACCGGAGTTCAGTTTCGTGGAAGCCGACATCCGTTCCGAAGTGGATTGTGCCAAGGCCTTGGAAGCGGTGGAAGCCGTGGTGCATCTCGCCGCATTGGGTTCGGTGCCACGATCGATCAAGGAACCGCTGGCCTCGCACGCCACCAACCTCACCGGTTTCCTCAACATGATGGAAGCCGCGCGAAAGGAAGGTGTCACGCGGTTCGTCTACGCCTCCAGTTCCAGCGTCTATGGCAATTCCAAGGAGTTGCCGAAACAAGAGCAGAACATCGGACTACCGCTTTCACCCTACGCGGTGACGAAGGTGACGAACGAGGTGTATGCCCAGCTCTACTTCCGGCTGCATGGCTTCCACACCATCGGCTTGCGCTTCTTCAACGTCTTCGGCGAACGGCAGGATCCAGAAGGGCCATACGCTGCGGCCATCCCGAAGTTCATCCGCAGTTTCCTCAAGCACGAGTCTCCAAAGATCCACGGCGACGGCATGCAATCGCGCGATTTCACCTACGTGAGCAATGTTGCACAGATCGTGGTGAAAGCCGTTGACGCTGCCGATCGCCGCTGCGCCGGCGAGGTCTTCAACGTGGCCTACGGTTCGCGCACCTACTTGCTGGACCTTGTACACACGCTGCGCGATGAGCTTGCTACGATCGACCCTGCCATCGCCAAGGTAGAAGCGTTGCACATATCGGAACGGAGCGGTGACATCCGCGATTCGTTGGCCGACATCAGCAAGGCGAAGGAGTTGCTCGGCTATGATCCGCAGGTCGATCTGCGCGCCGGATTGCGGAAGGCGCTACCGTGGTACGTCAAGAATTGGGGCTGACCTTTTCCGTAGGATCCTCTACGCGCCAAGCATGCACGTTGCGGTCATCGCTGGCGGTGATCAACGTGATCCCCAGCCACAGCGCCGCATTGATCGAGTGCGTGTGGGCCGTCTTTTCCCGTGCCGAACGATGGATCGGCTCTAACGTATTCGCGTCCCACACTTTCAATAGGGAATCCCGGCCTACCGTAGCGAGATAGCGCCCTTTTGGATCGAACGTGGTGGCATAAACCGAGCCCTTGTGCGCTGCGAACTCCACCAGACAACCGCCATCGGCGCGCCAGACTTTCACGAGGCCGTCCTTGCCTCCGCTGATCAGAACAGGCTTCGTTGGATGGAAGGTGACGCAATTGCTGCCTTTCGTATGGCCTTCGAAACGTTGCTTTTCATTCAGCGTGGGTAGGTCCAATTCGCGCAAGCTGCCATCACCACAAGCCACGACCATGCGTTCTCCCGCTGCAGAAAGCACCATGTCCCGAAGCTTTTCTTCACACAACGGGATGCGACGCACCTGGGTCAGGGGTTTGGCTCGATCGTCGTTCAAATTCCACGTGCTTAGGGTCCCATCGCCACCGGCGCAGGCCAAAGTGTTCGCATCCAGTGGGCAGATCCTGAAGACGCCCTTCGTATGTGCCTCGATCGCTTGCACTTCCTGCCGTGTGCGCAGGTCGACCACCAACAAGCGACCGGTGCCGGTGCCGATCAGCAACAGTTCCTGTTCGGCCAGCAAGCCCAGGCTGAAGATCGCTTCACCGACATTGACCAGTGCTTCACCTTTCTCAGGCTGATCCACGTCCCATTGGACCACGATACCGTCGCCGCCTCCACTCAAGAAGCTGTCCGGCGTGCTTCCCGTACAAAGCGCATACACCGCAGCCTTGTGGCCTTGGAAGCTTGCGGTCGGTTGGAAAGGGTGGGTGGACATGGACTGCAAGATCGCGCTTGCAGCGCTGGTAAGCTCCCATCAAACGCTAAACGGCAACCTCTTCAGCAACCGCGAGCCATCCAAGAAGAACTGGATCGTGTACTCGCCTTTGGGCCAGCCTTGCACGGTGAGGTCCACTTCCATGCCGTATTCGCCGGGGCCGAGGTGCCGGTCCTTGCCGATGGCGTGCATCAACCTGCCTTGCGCGTTGTGGACCAGCACCATGACCACGCCGTTGGTGTTCAGCGCGAAGTCGATCTCGCCGTGTACGCTGGTGGGTGCATTGGAGAACACGCGGCCTTCTTCGGTGGGTGGTGCGTAGGTCTTCGAATACCATGGCACCTTGCGCCCGGTGAGTTCCGCCACGAACTTCCGTAATGTAACAGCGCTCGCGTCGATGGCTGCTATGTCGTGGTCGTTCGCAACAGCCCACACGGCGGCTTGCCCATTGTCCGCGTCCACGTTGTTCTTCACGAGGTGTTCGGCCAGCTTCACCCATGTGGGTTGGGCCACGCCTAGGGATCGGAGGCCAGCACCAGCTTGCGGCGCGCTATCGGAACTCTCCACGCAGTAGGCTTTACACTTCAAGCGCTCAGTTGCATGTGGCGCCAATTCGATGATGAGGTGGTCCACGATCATCAGGTCTTGGGCATCGGGGTCGCTGTTCTGCATCAGCCAACCTGCGGGGATCGCTGTGCGAATGGGATGGTCCGTGCGGTTTGTCAGTTCCACCACGAGGCACTCACCCGTATGGCCACCGAGGCATTGGCCCGTGATGGCTATGGCGCCGCTCTCGATGGAACGATGGAGCGGTCCTTCAGTTGTTGTAGGAGTGTTACCAGTGAACAGCAGTGGCAACACGAGCGGTGGAAGGAACGCGGTGTGCATGACGTTGAATAGGTTTGATGGACAACGCGGGATCACAGTGGATCCGTGCGTCTGGGCTGTAGCCGTAGTTCCCTTCGTTCCTCAGGAGACCCGCGGAGGTCCAAGACGAGAGGATCCGTGCATTACCAACGCTTTCGCTCATTCCAGTCGAAAGTCCACTCCGGCGTATAGAACTGGTTGCCATCACCGAGAATGAACCATGCGCCAAGTTCCGGCTGGCGTGTGTTCTTCAGCACATGGATCTGCTGCGCGGGCATGTAGCTCTGGGCGATCAGGAAGGCTTGTCGACCATCTGTGTGATCTGCAACATCCATCACGATAACCGCATGGCCGGGGCTTCCGCCGTGTATGAAGACATCGCCCGGCTCCACGAGAGATGTGCCTACGGACCTAAGCTCCTTGCTGAGACTGAGCGTGCCCGCGTAGGTGAAGACTTTTTCCAGGTACTCGAGAAGTGTAGTGTGTGAGCTGTCCTTAGCAGCAGTGCCGAACCAACGCGTGCCATGTGGACCATCCACCTGAATCCGTTGACCATTCACCCAGCGTCGGAAGTTCGTCGAGAAGCCGCTAGTGAACTGGTAGTGAATGTCGTCGAACCGCCCTTTTTGGAACCAATACTCGGCACGCAAGCGCATCACGGCATCGGCGCATTGTTGCAGGTCCTTCGTGCCGACGGAAACATCGAGCACTGCAGCGTGGACATCCTGCCGGTTCTTTGGTGTACCGCTGTACAGCGCGACCTGCGTTCCCTCGGGAAGCACGTTCACGTTTCCAAGCCAAAAAGCGAACGTCTCGGGATGATACACTTGACGCCGGAAACCTGCAGGCGGTGCAAACAGCGTATTGATCGTTGTGCCTTCCGAGACGGTACTTGCAACCTGGTGGCCCGTGCTGGGGCCGCAACCGATCAGGAAAAGCAGGTAAGGCAGGAACATGATCGTGTAATGCAACGACCGGACCACCGTAACGCCTCAGCGGATCAGGCGCTGGCCTTGGGTGCTGGCGTGGGCACGTAACCGAACAAGCGATTGTCCTTGATCATATTGTCCACGTATGGCGGGACGAGGTCTTCCCAGCCCGGTTTGCCAGCGCGGATCAGATCGAGCACCTGCTTGCTGAAGATGTGCAGCACGTTGGGGTCGTAGCTGTTGATGTCCACGAGCCGCTTGTTGAACAAGAGATAATCGTACAAAGGTTTCAAGCGCGGATGCACCGGCATGGTCTCCGTGGTCATGATGTCCTCATTGATCGAAGCGCGGCTCGGATACACGTAGATCTTCAGATCGCGGGTGAAGAGGATGCCGAAGGCCTCGAGCATGCCCCCGTTCAAGTGCCGATAATATTTCTCATCGAAGACCTCGACCAAGTTGTTCACGCCCATGATCACACCCATGCGTGCCTTGGTGTACCTGCTGAAATACTCCACCAGCTTATAGTACTCCTGGTAATTACTGATCAATACGGTCTGTCCCAAGCTGCACAGGATATCCGCTCGGTCTATGAAATCCTTTTCGTCAACGTCACCGGTATCGGAGCGAAGGTTGTTCAGCGTGATCTCGAAGAGCACCTGCAGGTTCTGACGGTCCACACGCTGTTCCTTGATGAACATGTTGTAACCGTTCATGATCATGTCGATGTTCACCTTCGTCACCGGTCGGAAGCTTCCGCGTATGGCCAAGATGTTCTTGCGGTAGAGCGCTTCGCTGGCTTGGAGATTCTGGCCATCGGGACCGAAGAGCACGGCATCGGTATACCCACGCTTCACCAGCTGAAGGCTGAGCAGGCGGTTGTCCACATGGTTGAACGCGGGGCCGTTCATCTGGATCATGTCCACTTCCACCACGTGGCGGCTCACGTTGTCGTAGAGCGCCGTCATGATCTCGTCCGGATCGGCGTGGTTGATCAAGCAGCCGTGGAGCAGGTTCACCCCCATCACACCGATGCTCTCCTGCTGCAGGCTGATGTCGGGATCGTGCAGGCGAACGTGGATGATCACGTCGTTCGTGGGCTCGTCGGGCGAGGTTTGGAAACGGACACCGATCCAGCCGTGCCCACTGTGCGGCCGTTCGAAGGTGCTACCTGCGATGGTGTTGGCGAACGTGAAGAATTTCTTGGTGGGGTGGTCCTTGCGGGAAAGGCGTTCGTTGATCAGCCCATACTCGTGTTTGAGCATATTCCGCAACCGGCTTTCACATACGAAACGATTGCCGGGCTCAGCCCCATAAATAGCATTGCTGAAGTCCTTGTCGTAAGCGCTCATCGCCTTCGCGATGGTCTGGCTGGCACCACCGGCCCGGAAGAAGTGGCGCACGGTCTCTTGCCCCACACCGATCTCGGCGAAGGTCCCATAGAGGTCCGTGTTCATATTGATCCTTCGAGCCTTCTGGGCGGGGCTCAAGGAAGCGCGCTGGGGGTCCTGCTGGATCATGGGTTCGTCCATGACGAGATCGTCGGGTGCAAAGGTAGCCTGTTCAGTTGCCCCGCGCATGAATAACGCGGCATCATCGGTCCTGTCGTATGCGCCCGAAGAAGTTCCTGTGGATCAGCCCTGGAAATCGATCTTGCGGTGGCTTCCATCGCAGTAGGGCTTGTTCGCCGAGGCCCCGCATCGGCAGAAGGCCGTGGTCTTCTCCCGGATCTCCGTGCGCCCGTCGGGATGCTTCACCACGCAATTGCCTTTCAGCAGTAAAGGACCCTTGTCGGCTACCTCGACCTCTGTGTTCGTGCCTTCGTCGCCAGACTCATCAGGAACCGCGTTGTTCACGCGGTAGGACAACGCACCACTCGGGCATAGTTCCACTTGATCGATGATCCGCTGCGTGGTCGCCCCGTTCGGCTCGATCCATGGACGCTGACCGGGTTTGAAGACCTCGCCGAGACCCGTCCAGCATTTCTTGCTATGTATGCAGAGCTCTGCTTTCCAGATGATGGTTACATCGCCGTTCGTGTAAGTGTGTTCCTTGCTCATGGCTTCAAGTGGGCGCTCAGGTGGAGCGGATTCTCCAAGGTACGATGCACGGGACAGGCCTTGGCGATCTGCAAGAGGCGTTCGCGGTGTTCTACCGGAAGGTCCGTTGGCAGGTCTACTTCAATGGAAAGGCGCGTATCCACTTTGGCGCCGTCCTGGTCACGCTCCATGCACACGGTGACGCCGATGGAAGGCACGTTCCATTGTTTTCGGTCCGCGTACATGCGCAAGGTGATCGCCGTACAACTGGCCAAGGCGCTCAAGAACAACTCATGGGGCCTGTAGCCCTGATCGGTGCCGCCATGGTCCAACGGTTCATCCGCGATCAAGGTCTTGCCCCGCGAAACGATGCGTGTGGCGTACGGCGCGCCATCCAAGGTGGCGGTGACTGCGTGGGTCGTGGTGTTGAGCATGGTACGAAGGTCGGGGTACGCTTTGGGAATTTCGGGTATCTCGTCCAGAGGGCGTGGTAGCCACCCCCCTTGTTCGGTCACTCGATCATGGAGGTGAAGCCAACGCTTCACAACACCCCCCTCGCCTTGATCTGCAAGTACCGGTTGATCACACTCACCGTCAGATCCTCCGGCTTGCACAGGATAGCGGGCAGGCCACTGCGTTCCAATTCGCGCGCGATCAAGCGCTTTTCGTGGACAGCGCGTTCCGTTAGCGTGTGGATGTAGAGGTCCTCGGTGTTCGTGGGGCGCTGGCGCAGGTCTTTGTCCAGTTCGGTGTTGAGAAAGAAAATGGGGACAACTAGGTGTTGCCGGGCCAAGCGTTGCAGGTAGGGGAGTTGCCGCTTCAAGGCGTTCACGCTCTCGTAGTTAGAGAACAGGAGGAGCA
>Ga0209181_10002324_pt1 | contig 31466 bp, 30 predicted proteins | sample MAT05_FD_187208 | JGI IMG/M metagenome (GOLD analysis project Ga0209181, IMG submission 187208) | Freshwater microbial communities from Lake Fryxell liftoff mats and glacier meltwater in Antarctica - MAT-05 (SPAdes) (version 2) | ecosystem: Environmental > Aquatic > Freshwater > Ice > Liftoff... | reverse complement strand
CAGCGTGCGGCACAAAGCAAATTCACTTTTTGTCGCAATCCTGCCTTAAAATGGATAGCACTCCTACAGTACGGCATATAAACGATTGATTTACAATTTTTTACGGAGGGAGAACTCCGAAAAAACTGACATTTAACTAAAATGGAATGATAAAAAATCATCAGATCAATGATATATAAACACCGCAGTGGGTGGGCGACTCAAAAAATAGGAATTGATTTTAAGGGTATTACAAAAATATTAAAAATATATACAACACAACAGCGATACCACAGGCCAATTTCAAAACATTTTGTAGTGCACATTTTCGCACAAACAAGGCTCAAAGGTACAAAAAAGATTAAAAGTTGCAAATTATTTTCAAAATATCAGGGTATCACGGTCTCCGGTGATGGTTGGCAGGTCCAATTCATTTTGCCCCAATACAATCATTTGCCAGGTTTTGTGCTTCGTTACGGGCAGTATGATGAGGCTGTCGCGCTGCCCGGCTCCGGCCATTTGTTGCCGGAGCCAGGTTTCAAGTTTTTTCAGGTCGCTGTCTTTCAGGTCGCCGAGATAAACCGAGCGATTGATGCGGTCAAGGCCAAATTCCAGGATTTTATGGCTCAATTTTCCGCGCAAAGCGTTGCTTTCTATGTCGTAACAAAGGAGGATCATGGGGCAATGGGGGCGCGCAGTTTTTGGGTGAATCGGCCGGCCAATTGGTAGATATGGTTTTTTACCGAAGCATTGCGGCCGCTCCATTTTTTTTCTGTACGCAGCCAGGCATTGAACAGGGGAATAAAAAAGGTTTTCCCTTCTTTGCTAAGGGCTAAGCCACCCGGCACTTTGGAAAAAAAGCCAGGGTGTACCTTGCCGGTGCGAAACTGCTCAATGAGGAGCCAGTCTACCCAGGGTCGAAACGGCTCTATAAAATCGAAGGCCAGCACGGGTTTATTGTACTCATCGGCGTGCAGGAGGCCAAGGTGGGGGTCGAGGCCAGCGGCAAAAAGGCCATTTTCCACGATGGTGTAGAGCATGCCATAGAGGTAATTGAGGGCGGCATTGAAGGGATCGGCAGCGGGCCGCCGGGTGCGTTTTTCAAAATCGCATTCGGCGGGCAGCCATCGGGCCAATGCCTGCCAATATTGTTTGGCAATGACGGCTTCGGCGGCCATAATTTTGGGGCCGGCCTCGTCCATCGGCAATTGGGCATACACTTCTGCATTTTTAGCCACGTTTTTCATGGTGGATACGGCGAGTTGTCCGGGCTGCAGGCGGTCTATGTTTTCGGTCTGCCCCTGGGTTTTGAGCAGGTAGAGGCCGAGTACCCACCGGCTGGCTTCGGCACCTTGCAGAAACAGCACCTGTTGTCGGCGTAGGGTGGCAATGCTTTGGAAATTGGGCGCGCTGATACGGGCCGTTACTTTTCCGATGAAATCGTGAAAATAGACGGGTATTTCGTGTAGAGCGGCCAATTCTATGGCTTCCTTGCTGAACCAGCAGGATTGGGTTACTGCCATGCTGGTTACTTTTTTGGGGCTGATGGTTCGGATGGTACCATCGGGGGCTTCTACCCGGAAAAGGCCGCGTTGGCGGTCTATTTTGAGTTCTTTTGTATCAAATACAATTTGCATGATAAACAATTGTGGTTATACAAGGTAATGAAATCCGCGCCAGCTCACGGCTCCGAAGGTTTCTTCGGGCGGCGCACAGGCAGTATAGAAACGATCGCGCAGGTTGATATATTCGGGGTGTCGCACACCGAGTACAAACCCAATGAAAGTGATTTTTCCGCGCACTTGTTGTTTCATTTTTTCTACCCAGTAGGTGCGCAGTTCGCCGTAGAAATGCTGGCTTTCCACCACCGCCGCCAGTTGTGCGACTTCGGTGGTCACTTCTTCATAAAATCCGGGGCGCAATTCGCCTTTATTGCGCAGAAGAATGCCCGTCACTATTTTTTCGTCGTCGGGGCCAAGCAGTCGGGTTTTGGATTCATTGACCAGGAAGCCATGTTCCTGAATGATACTCCTAATTTTCCATTGATCTTCTGTATCCATGGGCCGCATGGAGGAAATGGAGAGGTCGTCGGCATAGCGGGTATATACCCAGAGTTTTGCCTGGGCCAATTCGTAAAGGGCTTCATCGAGGGCGCGGCAGGCGAAATTGGAGAGTACGGGGGAACTGGGTGCGCCCATGGGCAGGCGGCCCTGATAGGTAGTGAGGGCCGTCAGCAGTTCGCTGAGGTCTTCGCTAAAGCAAAGTGGTGGGGCGCGGAATACTTCCTGTACTTTTTGTTGGGTGACGTAGTGGAAAAAATCGCAAAGGTCGGTTTGGAGGAGCCAGGGTCGGCGGAGGTGTTTGCGGGCGTTGGTGAGGATGTTGCGTTTATCGTAGTCGGTCACCGGGCTGGTGACAAAACCATACCCGGCGTGCGATTTTTCAAAATAATAGGCACTTTGGAGGTAATGGTTGAGGGTGGACTGAATTTTTTTGAGTACTGGCGGCGGGTCTTCGATGAGGCGAAGGTTGCCGTCGGCATTTTTGGGGAGGTGAAACGCTTTGTAGCGGGGTTGGCGGGCCAGTACTTCGAGGGTCAGTTTGTCGATACCCAACAAAGTACACAGCGCAGCGGTGCTGCGTATACGGCGCAGCGCCGCAAACCGCTCCTTAATATCTTCTGAAGTAGCTTTGTTCATAGCCGAATAAGTAAAAATGGATGATAAAAAAAACTTAAAGAATAAACGCAAGGCCGGCCAGAATCACCAAGCAGATAACAACAACAGTAACGATACTGCCATAGTCTGTTCGCTTCACTTTTCGGATGCGCCGTAAGTTGCCATTTGGGTCGTAGTCGAGTTGGATTTCGTATTGCTCGTCCAATTTGTCGAGGTCAAACATAGGGGGAAACGGGTGTTGAAAGTTGCGATTTTCCATAAATCCTGCGTTAAGGGTGAAAGAAATTTTTTCCGATAAATAGTTGTTTACCACCATTTATAGGGCAAAGATAGCCGCAGGCTCGTGGAATTAGCAAATCAGTGTGACCTCTTCGATATACATCGAACAGCGTTGGAAAAGAGATGAAAAAGAGATGATTGGAATTACAGGCTTATTCAGGCCGCCAAAGGCTACTGAGTACGTGGGTTTCCAACCATTCTTTGTGCGCTGGCTGCTCCAGCCAATCAATGTAATTAACCTCATCGGATGCATCGCACACAAAAGTGCGAATGCCCTCCTGCTCATGTTTAGAAAGATAGTTAAAAATGCGTTGTTTCAATTGGCGGTCGGCTGGACTGTTGGGGTTCCGGGGTTCTTCCCGGCGCAATTCCCGAATAAAGAAACTACGATTGATGTAGGTAAATGCGCTCTGATTTTTCTCTTCTCTCTCAAATTTAAATTTACCAGAAAGGAGTAGTCCATGAATCCATTCAATCCGCATATCTAATACCAAATAGGCACCTAATGCAATGAACCGCCCAATTATTTTGTCTAAAAAACGATTTAGCGCGATGTCTGGTCGGGCATCGGGCAATTCTGCGTTGTATCTCCTCACAAAATTGTAACGACTTAGTTCTTTACGGTAAAATTCTTGTTTATGTTGGTAATAGCCGGTCTTGAATTTTTTTTCTAAAATGTAGCAAAAACATATTCGGCCCAACAGCACTAACACTTGCCCGGCTGCTTTCTGATGGGTCATCAGTTGTTCATAACGGGTGGGATGATCGTCAAATTGAAAAAACTCTGTATAGATTTGTTCTAAAGGAAAGGCGTGGCCCGCTGATTCATTCCCTGATTTCATGCGATTTCCGCTGATATCTCTTGGCAAATAGTATTCTATTCGATAAATGGGAGATTCCACGATGGGGTAAAAGTCATAGCCATCGCCGATGATGTTGAACTCGTTGTAAAAATGTCCGAAGGAGTGTTTTTCCAGCAGGGTAGTATCTAATGCAGAGTGAATGAGCAAATAATCGGTTTCCGGCAAGGACTGATAAGCCCTATAATTGTAGGTGGCTGGCGTTTTAAATTCCTGCCGCATCATGCCTACATGGTTTTTAGAGCGGGTATAACCAATCAGCCCTAAGTTAAAATAACGCTGGAGGGTAGGCAGATTAAGCCGAAGCCTTTCCTCTTTAGTAATCACATTGCCCCGCACCTGCTCTATAAACTGGAGCATTTCCTGTTCATCCAGATAGGGAATAATTTCCTGTTTGTACTGCAATAGGAGTTCATGGCTTTGTTTGTTGACCAATATTCTTATTTTTGCTATTCTATCTTCCTCACTCATCTTTCGATATGCGTGGCTTGACACCAAGGTGTGCAATTCACTGCCGATGAGAATAATCTCCCGTGGGCGGCCAAAACTATGGCGATAAATAAAATCAAAAGCATCTTCATTCCGGCGCTTGCCTTCTATATCCACAGCAAAGCGATGTGGCATTTGGTCAAATCCAAGAAATTTACCGACGAGTGACTGCGTAGCAGGATCAATGAGTTCGGCGCGTTTAATGAGCTGGATATTTTTTTCAAAAATAATCCGCAGTTCATCTTTTTCGTAATGTAGGATACTGGCGTGTTGCCGATAATTGATTTTCATATCTCCGGTATAGGCTTCGAAGGCTTCCCGCCGCACGGTAGCGAATATTTTAATGTGTGCATTTTGGCGATTAATGTGATAGATTGCCCCAATCAGCCCCATTTGGGCATTGACCCATATTTCTACGGAGGGACTTAATTTGCCTTCATAATAATCATCGGTATAATGCGGGTTTTTCAAAAAAGCACGCAGATTTTGATCTACATCATCAATAAAAATGGCGATACCTGACTGTATCTTGGATTTTTGTTCCTGAAAGTCACTTACAAATTTATTGTATTCTTCAATTTTACTCCGATTGTTGAGTAGGCGGGTGAGGATGGTAGAAAGTTGATCAGCATTATCGGTAAGGCGCTCTAAATTGGCAGGAATCGGGGCTTTAATGATTCGAAATACGAGTATCCAAAGCGCTAATTCCCATATCAGGCACCAAAGTTCTTCTTCTTTGAATTGGAATAATTCTTCCTTGGTAAAGGTATCGGGGTGAATATTCAGGTTTTCCGTCAGTTCGGTTTGTGATACATTAAACTTGATGGACTCTCCATATTTTTCGTGATACAGGTAACTTTTATACCGTAAAAACAGTGTTTTACCGAGGCCTTTTGACCCGATTAAATAGAACTTGTCGTCATTTTCCAAAAATTCTCTAATGGGTTTGTTGAGCAATAAGTGTTCGTCGGCATTTTCGCTGTAATAATAGCGATAAGCTTCTAAATTCCAGGGTGCAGGTTGTTTCATTGCCATTCTTTTCGTTGATGTGATGTTAGTGCGGCAAATATATGTATTCTATTTAATTATACAAATTATTAAAAATTCTACAAGTATGGAAATTATTTTTCAGCTGCCGACTGATTAGTTCTGCGGTGTGCCATCGGCCGGCACACCCCAAATCCGTGGCTCACGCCTTTGCCCAGCCCGATGCCGTAGGGCAGCACGAGGTTGGAGCGGAAATTGACATCAAAACCGACCACATTGACACCGAGAAAACGGGTACGGCGGGTGGCATGCAACAACTCAAGCGATACTTCGAGGCGTTGGGGCAGCCGCCACCCTACGGCGCGGCAGAAAGTGAGTAGGTGTGCGACCAATACGCGCTCCAATTCCGCTATCCGGTCGGTCAGGGTGGCCATTTGCTGCCAATCGCGGTAGTTGCGCTCGTTGAGGGCGAGCCATTGGGTGAGGCGGTAGGTGTGGGACTGATCGTGATAGGCGATGTCATACTGTTCCATGCTCATGCCGTAGATGGGCAGGTTGTGCTGGGCCTCGTTCCAAAAGAGGCGGCAATTGGACTGGCTGTACCAGTCAAATATGGCAGTAGTGCCTTCGTCGAGTCCGATCAGGGCGGCACGGCCTGCTTCAGTGCGGTACTGTACAAGGGGATAGCGGTACTGTACGCTGCCGTCTTCGCGGTGGTTGTGCAGTAGGTCTTGCTCGTATCCGGCAGCACGGGCCACGGAGGCACGAAATCCGGCAATATTGCGGCGGTTGAGCGGGTGATCGAAAATGAGCGAAAGGAGGCGCATTTAAGTAATGATGAGTGATGAATGATGGATAATAAATCCTGTAATTTACTCATAATCAGGTGTTAAGGAAGAATAAAAACCGCGTTTGTTCCCGCTCACGCACTTATAATGAGCTATGAACTGTCTGACTGTGGACTGCCTGACTGTGGACTGTTCAACTATGGACTGTTCAACTGTGTACTGTATGACTGTATGACTGCATGACTGTTTAAGGGCTGGTAATTTTGATGTATTCGCGCAGCTCGCGGATACGGGCATACAAACTGATGGGCGAATTGGCAGCGTAAAATTTGTCCATCCAAGGGCGTATTTCGTCGTTGTCAAATACCCATCCGCCAAAAGACAGCACGTATTGGGCTTCCCGGGCGTTAAGGTAATCGGCCAGCAGGTCGCGTTGGTAGGCATTGTCGCCGTCTACAGGTACATGATAGTTGTCGAACACGACGAAATCGCTGACTTTGGCCAAATCTAAGCGCGGTTTGGCTGTGTCCGTAAAACAGTGATAGTGGATATTTTCGGGGACAAAATACCGGGGATTGAAATAAGGGGCCATTTTGTCTTTGCCGTTTTTATCGTAACAGACGACGGTTATTTTTTCTAAATACTGCTCTGATCGGCGTTTTTGCACTACTTCTCCGCCGAAACCAATGAGGCGAAATATCAGGTTATTGCGCTGCTTTTCAGGAATTTCCCCTTCACGGAGGTACTCCTGCTGCTGTCGTTTCCATTGGTTTTTGAGCAGGGTGAAGGTTGTTCGTTCGGCGCTGTCGGCTGGGTACAGGTGTTGTTCGAGCAGGTTGAAGAAATCGTCTATTTGCTCGCGTTCTATGAGGTCATTGAGGAGGTTTTGCAAATTTTGGTGCATGGTGTATTAATTTTACAGGATTTGCAGTATTTACAGGATGTGATGGTACGTGATGTTGATTTCACAGGATTTTGCAGGATTTGCAGGATTTACAGGATGTGATGGTACGTGATGTTGATTTTACGGGATTTTGCAGGATTTGCAGGATTTACGGGATGTGATGGTACGTGATGCTGATTTTACGGGATTTTGCAGGATTTACGGGATGTGATGGTACGTGATGCTGATTTTACAGGATTCACAGGATTTGCAGGATTTACAGGATGTGATGGTACGTGATGCTGATTTTACAGGATTTCACCTTCATGTAAGATTCATATAATCAAATAGTGGTGAAATTTATAACGCATCACTCACGACTACCTGCTGTTTATTTTTTATCTAACATTTTTCCCAAAATTTTCGCTAATCTCATCGCCTGATTAAAATCGCCGTCTATCTTTAGGCGGCCTTGGATGAAGGCGGTTTGTACGTCCAATTTGCCTTCGGCGATGCGCAGGAGGTGTTCTTCTTCTACGGTAAAAATGGCATCGGGTGCGGAGGCTTTGCCGGGTTTTACGGTGCCGGGATACACGCTGATGTCTACGGCCCATTCGGCGGGGACGGGGCCAGTCACTTTAAACTGGAAAACGCCGCTCTTGGGTTTGCCATTATCGGGCAGGGCTTTCAGGAAATCGCCCAATTGCTTGAACAACTTGTCAGAAGCCGGTTTTTCCGCTTTTTTTGTCGGTTTTTTCTCTTTTTTCTTGCTGTGCTGCTGTATGGCTGCTTCCAATTCATTGGCGGATTCCCGCAAATACCGCGTGAAATCATCCAAATCGGGCATGGTTTTGGCATCGGAAGTGGGGCTAATCGTCACTAAACCATCGTAACTTAGGATGGTAATGATGAGGCCCATGCCGTCAATAATGGGGGCCATACCCATGATGGACAACATTTTGTGGCCGTTGAGGTAGAGGGGTATTTTTGGCCCGGGTACATTGGTGATGGCTACATTAAAGACCGGGTTGTGCAATTCGGCCATTTGAAAGCGTGAATACAGGCGGGCTGCCTGATTGGCTACGCCAAACGGTACGGCTTCGGCCATGCTGGCGAGGGTTTTAGCGCCAATGGCACCGTGATACGTTTTGCCGCGTATGGTATTTTCCTGAATGGTTTCTAAACGTTCAATGGGATCGGCTATATTGGTGGCTAACTGCACCAGCATCGCGGAAAGTTGATTATCGGTGTTTTCGGTTTCTGCGGCAGTGCGGGTGGAAATAGGCACCATGGCGACCAATGGTTTTTGTGGCAATTTGCCTTTTTCCTGCAAATAGCGGCGCAATGCTCCGGCACAGATCGCTAACAATACATCATTAACGGTTGTCTTCATCGCGTTTTTCAGCACCAAAATTCGGTCAAGTGACAAGATGGCCGTATTCCATTTTCGGCGGGAAGAAATGATGCCATTCAGGGGCGTGGGAGGGGCGGTAAAAGGGGCGGTAGGCAGCTCTTTGCGCTGTACACGGGTCAGGAATCCGGCTTTTAACGTAGCACCGATGGTGTTGGCCAGCAGGCGCGGGAGTTTGAGGGGTTCTTCTGCGAAACTGAGGGCGCTTTTCATGATCAACGATACTTCATTGGGCAGGGGCTTGGGTTTGAAGGGACGCGGGGCCGGAATGGGGGCTTTGTCGGGGGTCATATCTAAGAACAACCCCAGCAAACCGCTGCCGGCCACGCCGTCAATGGCCACGTGGTGCATTTTGGAGATCAGTGCCACCGAGCCGGGCGGTACCTGCGGAATGGAATCTAAGCCTTCTACAAAAGTCATGGACCACAGGGCGCGGGAGTGGTCGAGCGGCTCACTAAAAACTTGCGAAGCCGTTTCCCGTAGTTGTTTCCAACCACCGGGCTTTGGCAGCGCTATGTGTTTGATGTGCAGATCAATATCAAAATTGGGGTCATCTACCCAGTAAGGATAGTCAATACTCCACGGAACGTACATCAGGCGCTGCCGCAATTTTTGGATCATGTGCAGGCGCGAGTGAATGGTATCGCGGAAGGTATCAAACAGCAGCGACCCCTCAATGACCACTACTGAGCCAACGTGCATGTGATTAGTGGGGGTTTCGCCGTATAAAAAGGCGGCATCCATGCCCGAAATTGCCTGAATATTGGGGGTGCCGAGCAGATTGGTGATCTTTTTTTTCATGCGCTTATGTAATGATAGGAACGAGTAAAGAATAATGAATGGAGAATGAATTTCCAAAATGCTATCCGCCAATCTTTCGCTTTTTATTCCTATTTAAATATTTATCCCAAATTTTAAAAGATGGGCAAATGTAACATTATTTATCATGATCAAGGAAAAAAAGATACATTCAACGCGCCAAAGCAAGTAGTCAACGGTCAGCAATCAACAGTTTCCAGGGTTTTGAATGATTGACTGTTTGGCCGTAAGAAACGAGTAAATAGTAAGTTATTACGCGTTTTTATCGGTAAATGCCTTAATAAAAGGGGTGTAGTAATTTTTTTGTAAAAAAAGTTATATTACTCCCCCTCCATTAAGGCATTCCCGTGTCCTTTCCTTACCTTTGCGGCATGAAACGTATATTTCTGTTAATCTTGCTTTTTAGCAGCCAACTGCTCGTAGCGGTTCAGCCCCCTACCCTCAAATTGGCCTTGCTGAAATACAACGGTGGTGGTGATTGGTACAATGATGTCAATTCGCTGAAAAACTTAGCAAAATTCTGCAACGACAACCTGCGTACCAATTTTGATGCTGAATTTGCTACCGTGGAATCGGGTAGCGCTGATATTTTTAATTACCCCATCGTATATGCCACGGGGCACGGCAATATGTTGTTTAGCGATCTGGAAGCGCGCAACCTGCGGTCTTATCTGGAGGGGGGCGGCTTTTTGATTTTGAATGACGATTTTGGCCTGGATCCGTTTGTACGGCCTGCCATGAAAAAGGTGTTTCCCGAATTGGATTTTGTGGAATTGCCTTTTAGCCACCCGGTCTATCACCAAAAATACGATTTTAAAAACGGAATGCCAAAAATCCACGAACACGATGGCAAACCCGCACAGGGATTTGGGCTGTTGTGGCAGGGCCGCCTCGTCTGTTTTTACAATTTTGAAACGGACCTCGGCGACGGCTGGGACGATGTACACAATGATCCGCTCGAATTGCGCACCAAAGCCCTGCAAATGGGGGCGAATATCGTGCAGTTTGCGTTTAGACAATGAATATTTTACTCTTGGGTTCCGGCGGTCGCGAACACGCATTTGCCTGGAAAATTGCTCAAAGCAAACGCTGCACCCGATTGTACATAGCACCCGGCAACGCCGGCACCGCTCTGTGCGGCCAAAATGTGGCGCTCAGTCCCTTAGATTTTGATGCCGTAGGCCGTTTTGTACTCGAAAACCAAGTTGCCTTGGTATTGGTTGGCCCTGAAGAGCCTTTGGTGCGCGGTATCTGGGATTATTTCCAGCGGGATACTGACTTGCAACACACACCGGTCATTGGCCCGTCGGCAGCAGGGGCGGTGCTGGAAGGCAGCAAGGCTTGGGCTAAGCAGTTTATGCTGCGGCATAAGATTCCAACGGCGGCTTACCGCGAGTTTACCGGAGCGGAACTGGAGGAGGGGCTGCAATACATCCGCCAACACGACCTGCCTATTGTGCTGAAAGCCGATGGTTTAGCGGCCGGAAAAGGCGTGGTGATCGCTACTACCCACGCGGAAGCGGAGCAGGAATTGCGCGAAATGTTGGGCGGAAAATTTGGCAGCGCGAGCGCACGGGTGGTGATTGAGCAATTCCTGACGGGTATCGAATTTAGTGTGTTTGTCCTGACGGATGGTAAAACGTGGAAATTGCTGCCGGAAGCAAAGGATTACAAACGCGTCGGTGCGGGCGATACCGGCCCCAATACGGGTGGCATGGGCGCTGTCAGCCCGGTGCCTTTTGCCGATGCTGCCATGATGGAGCTGGTGAAAACCCGCATCATAGAACCGACAGTGGCGGGTTTAAAAAAAGAAAGAATACCGTATAAAGGATTCATTTTCTTTGGGTTAATTGTGGTAAATGGCGAGCCTTTTGTCATAGAATATAACTGTAGAATGGGCGATCCGGAGACGGAAGTGGTACTGCCTCGTCTGAAAAACGATTTGGTGAGCCTGCTGGTGCAATGCGGAAAAGGGACGCTTAGCCGCGCTACGATCCGCACGGATGCCCGTGCAGCCACTACCGTGTTTTTGGTCAGCGGCGGGTATCCCGGTTCTTATGAAAAAGGAAAAATTATCAACGGATTAGACAAAGTAAAAGCAGGAATTGTTTTTCATGCCGGTACCAAATCCGCTGGCGATCAGGTGGTGACCGATGGCGGGCGGGTGATTGCCCTGACGAGCTACGGAAAAGACCAGGTCACTGCCCTGAAACGATCCAATAAGAATGCCCGGACAGTGCAATTTGAGGGCAAATATTTCAGAGACGATATTGGGAAGGACGTAATCCCTATTTTTGGCTTCAAGCGCTCCCATGGCAACAAGTCTACTAAAAAAATTAAAAAAACTTGACAAGTTGGCAATAAAAACATTACCTTTGTCCAAAACAAAAAGATACGCGTACATTTACAGTAGGTGATTTTAAAACTAATTTTTCAGAAATACTCGACTGGGTACGTTCGGGAGAAAAAGTAGCCATTGCTTATGGAAAAAAAAGAAAATTGTGGCTTATATGGTACCGCATACCACTCAAACGGCAGAAAAACGACCGCTTGGATTATTATCTGGTAAGGCTACCGTAATATTCACCAATAGTTTTAAAGTGACAGAAGAAGCGTTAATCGACTGATGAGTACTTATTTGTTAGATACGCATACTTTGATCTGGGCAATCACGGAGCCCAATAAATTGTCGAATAGCGTACGGAAATTACTGGAAGAACCAGAACAACATATCGTAGTCAGCGCTATTACTTTTTGGGAAATTTCTTTAAAATATGCTCTTGGTAAATTGCTTTTAGAAAATGTAATTCCAGAGAATTTTCCAAAATTATGCCAGCAAATGGATATGGAAATACTACCATTAAACACAACTGTTTGTGCCACTTATCACCAGCTTGGCGTATTTTACCACAAAGACCCGTTTGACAGGATGTTGATTTGGTTGGCAAAATGCGAAAATTTTACAATTTTGAGTAAGAATGAATACATAAAACGCTATGAAAGCGAAGGCATTTCTGTAATTTGGTAAATTATAAACACCCATGTTTCCCCTTCCACCCGCTTTAGAGCCGCACCGCACGGCCGTTGAAAATACCCGGATGCCTTTTATTCGGGTAAAGGGCCATGCTGCTCGCGCAATTCCGCTGTGGGCCAGCAAGGTGGGCGGCGTTCCGTATTTACCGAAAGGCGTACCCTACCCTACCGCCCCGGATGGCCGGGAGTTGTTTTTTTTGGCGCAGATCAATTTTGCTGAAATGCCCGCGCTTGCGCCTTTCCCGGAGAAAGGGTTGTTGCAGTTTTATATCCACGATGATGATCTGTACGGCATGGATTTTGACGATGGCGAAAACCCGGACACTTTCCGGGTATTGTTTTTTCCGGAGGTAATTCAGGAGGAAAAGGCACTGCACTGCCCGGTCAATATCCTGCGCGACTACGAGGAACTGCCCCACCACCCGGATGAGTGTTACCCGCTATCGTTTGAAAGGTCAGAGGAATTTGCTCCCGTGAGCGATTATCGTTTTTGGGAGCAGCTCGGCCAAAATTTTTTCCAACAACACGGGGCTGCTGAATGGGAAATCATGGAGGGCTACAACAAATCGGTACCCGGCCAAGGGCACAAGGTGGGCGGTTATGCCTATTTCACCCAGGATGACCCGCGTACCCCCGCCGATCCGATGTTATTGCTCTTTCAAATTGATTCCGATGAAGGCATGGACCTCATGTGGGGTGATATGGGGGTAGGTCATTTTTTCATCCGGGAAAAAGACTTGATTGCCCGCGATTTTTCCAAGGTATTGTATGATTGGGATTGTATGTAAATAGTCCACAGTATACAGTCTACAGTCTAAAAGTTAGTAGAAAATAAAAAAATCCTGTAAAATCCCGTAAAATCAACATCACGTACCATAGCATCCCGTAAATCCTGCAAATCCTGTAAAATCAGCATCACGTACCATCACATCCCGTAAATCCTGTACGTCCTGTAAAATCAAGATCACATAGAGCATCAAAAACTTCTACCAACATCCTGTTATAGCGGGTCTCCTTTTTTCGGCTCTTTGGGCTTCGGCTTCGGTCGCCACCAAGATTGGGCTGCTGTCCGCGCAACCCTTTGTATTGTCTGACACCCGGTTCTTTATTGCCGGGATATTGATGGTGCTTTGGGCACACGGGCTGCGCCGCCAGCCGCTACCTGCCCGCCACGAATGGTGGCCATTAGCTATTTACGGGGTACTCAATGTGGGCATTTATCTCGGTGCTTTTGTCCTGGCGATGCAGGAAGTTACGGCGGGCATTGGCACGCTGGGAGTCGGCATTAATCCGCTTATTATCAGCGTATTGAGTGCTGTTTGGTTGCACAAAAAAATATCCTCGAGGGTGTGGGCAGGCTTGCTGTCAGGGGTAACGGGCGTGGCGATTGCTACCTGGCCCCTGCTGCTCAACAGTACGGCTACTCCACGCGGATTGGCGCTATTAGGATTCAGTATGTTATCGTACTCGGTGGGTACTATCTATTATTCCGGTCGCACCTGGACGCTGCCGCGCTTAGTGATCAATGGGTGGCAAATTCTATTTGGCGGGTTGTTTTTACTGCCCGCTACGCTGTGGTATTTTGAACCCTCAAGCAATCACTACGATCTGCGATTCTGGGGATCGGTCGGCTGGTTGGTATTGCCTGTTTCGGTGGTTGCCGTGCAATTGTGGCTCTATTTGTTGCGATTAGATGAGGTAAAAGCCTCCATGTGGCTGTTTCTTTGCCCCATTTTTGGTTTTTTGTACGCCCGTATTTTTATGGGAGAGCCGATTACGAGTTGGACGGTGGCGGGTACGGGATTGGTGATTGGGGGTTTGTACCTGGGGCGGAAATAAGGGTAAAATTGACTTCAAAGACCGTGACCCCTGACGGCTCCGTTTGTAGTGAAAAGCCAAATTGATGCTGCATCAGGATTTCGCTAATAGTGGGGCTATTTAAACAAAAAGGTAGGCAGGTTGGGTGAAAAGGAATCACATCAAAAATACAAGTTATTGTTTACCCGTTCCTAAATTGGTTTCACTTTTATATTTCTCCAATGTACTTTGATGCCGCCACCGTCATGGATTTGCAGGGCAATTTGGCCGTTGGCCTGTCCTATTTTGGCATCTTTCAGCGTAATCATTTGTGTGTCATTGAGCCAGGTGGTAACCTCTTCTCCTACTACCCGAACCCGCATTTGGTTCCAGGCGTTCATTTTTAGGGATTTATCTAATCCTTCTGCGGGTTTGATGAGCCAGCCCCGGCCATAAGATTCGTAAATACCACCGGTATATTGTCCCGGAGGGGCTACTTCTGCCTGCCAGCCCGTGATTTTTACGCCTTCGATGGACGACCGGAAAAACACGCCGCTGTTGCCATTGGCAGCCTGCTTGAATTCGAGGGTGAGGTCAAAATTGTGGTAACTGGCTTCGGTACCCAAATAGCCATATTGCTTATCGGGGCCGCTTTCGCAGATCAATTCGCCGTTTTGTACGTACCAGCGTTCGGTTCCGTATATTTTCCAGCCGGATAAGTCTTTGCCGTTGAACAATAAAACACCATCCGTTGCTGTTTTTTTAGCGGTGCCGCAAGATTGTAAAAGCCCCAGGAGGGCGATGAAAAAAAGTTGACAATATTTCATTTTTCTATTATTTATGTTACTTGAAACTACACGCGTGTTCATTCGCTCGCTGACCGAAATGGATTTCCCGGAAATTTACCGGATGCAAAGTGACCCGGAAATCATGCGTTACATCCGTGCTGCGGTGGCAGAGGAACAACTTGTCAGGGAACGCATGGCTGCCTGGGTAGATTATGAACAAAAAAATCCCGACTTGGGTGTTTGGGGCATTTTTTTAAAAGAAACGGGCGCATTTGCCGGGTATGTTACGGGCCGCCATGTTGGTTTTGATCCTGCCATTGCCGAATACGAGGTGGGCTACGTGATTGCACCGGAACATTGGGGCAAGGGTTTGGCCACAGAAGTAACGCAGCGGGTATGTCGTCATTTGTTTGAGACTTTCAAAGTAGCTGAAATTGTGGCGTTTACTGATCCCGAAAACCACCCCTCCCAACACGTCCTGCGCAAGTGCTTGTTTATTGAAACGGGCAGGCGCCATGTTTATGGGGGGGAATCGGCGGAGTTTAAATTGTTAATGCGTTGATTTGTTGATGCGTTGATTTGTTCAAACAATTCCCGCCCCAAAACGGAAAAAGGCAAATATATGATGCTCTGTTGGACGGAACATAACAGGGTTGAGTTCAATCGTCCATCAAAAATGTTCCAGTGTTTAAGTCCTCCTCAAAATTACCCCCTCAATCTTTGCCATTTTTTACCAATTTTTTTGTCATCACCTCCCCTCCTGCCAGCAATCGAACCAAATAAATACCCTCTGGTTGGTTGGACAAATCAATCATTGCATTGATTTCATCTGCTTTGCTGAATGCTGCCGACCACACCGAACGGCCCAATATGTCTGTTATCGCCACGTGCGCCTCAGCAACCTGCTCCAATTTTGCCTTTAATTGCACCTGTCCGGTCGTTGGGTTGGGTTGAAGTTTCATTTCTGTGATAATGGCAGTTGGTTGTTGAACACTCACGATGGTACCCGGAACGATATTTACGTTGTCGAGATCAAACCAAAAATCGCCGGCAGTATGCAAACCAGCAAAACGAACAATGATATTTTCTCCTATATAATTTTTCAGGCTCAAGGCAAGGGTACGCAGGGTGGCAGATGGTACGTGTGTAAAATTGCGAATAATGTAGAGATTTTGAAAATTTTGGCCACAATCGTTGGATAACTGTACATCAATGCGCGTACCGGGTGCCAGTATCGTAGGTTCTGTACCGTTGCTTAGGCTGTCAAGTTCAAAATCCGTGATCCGGTAATCAAAATACAGGGAATCACCCGCTTTGACGGGGCCAACAACGGGCATGGTGTGGGTAAATTTATTATTAAAGGAAAAGAGATTAACGGCTACTGCAAATGTTTGGTTATTGTGTCCATTGGTAATTTCGGCTTCCGGGTCAAGCGTCCATCCTTCGGGTTTTCCGTTTTCAAAATCTTCCACTACCGGAACCGGGTATACTAAATGTTTTACGGCATAAGCCACCGTATCATTCAGGCTGTTGGCTTCACCGGCTACTGCTACCCACGCGCGGATTTGGAAAGTGCCATTGCGGCTGTCAAATGGTTTTTTAAAGGTATAAGTCACCACTTCGTCCGGGAAAATGGTATCACCGTTGATCGCCTCCACTACTGTTGGCCCTCCGTTGATGGAATATGCCAATTCGTACAGCCTTTGCGGTTGCGTACCAAAGTTGGTATACGTGAACTGTATACTGTCCCGTGACAGGCCGCAGGGGTTTTTCTCACCGGTTGTAGTCGTTTTCAAAGCCACCAGATCGCGCGGCGCCGGAATAAATACCTGAATATTGTCCACCCCCATACCACCGGAGCCGGCTAAAAAGCCATCGGTAAAGTGAACAAACCTCAATCGCACTTCCGATTTTCCTGCTGCGCCTTTCAGGGTATCTTTGGCCGTAATCCAGCCGTTGCTTTTGCCCGACCAAACCGGGCCATTCAGGACATTATCGGTATTATACCAGTTTAAACCGCCGTTGGTGGTGGTATCTACTTTAGCCCATGTTGCGCCATTATCGGTTGACATTTCCAAATATCCGCCATCACTGTTGAGGCCATTATCATAAATCAGGGAAAAGGCCATCATAGGATCGGTCGTCTGCCCGGCAAAATTGAAGCAGGGCGACAATAAAACAGAGCGTTCTATAATGGGGGTGAGGTCTTTTAAATCGGTGACCCAGGCGTTTTTGCCCTCCGCAGCATTCGGTATTTCGGGCTTGTCGGGCACACCATATTCCCAAACATTATTTTTTGAGTCCTTGTTATCGGCCGTCCAGGCACCGTCCCAGCGCTCAAACGTCTGCCGATAGTTGGGTACTATACTATTGGTCAGGTAATAGGTGAAGGTATCGTTGGTCGGGTTGTCGTCGTTCATCATTTGGGTATAAATGGTGATGACAAACTCTCCCGGATCGGAAAAGTCATAGGTCGTTTCAAATGCGATGGCAGAAGTACTGTCTTTCCCTAAAACACCGGTATAAAAACCATCTTTGGGTTGTGGCACACCTGCGTCAATGCCATTTACACTGTATTTAAACGGAATGAGTGATTGCGGATTGGCCCCAAAATTGGTCATCAGGATTTTCACGGTATCCAAACCCAGCGAGCAGTCGCTGCGAGGAGAAACCACCCCCGTGATGGCTACGTCGTCTGACCAGTAGGTCTCAAACGACAGGGGTCCGATGCGGCCACTGGCCAAATTACCCGGGCAGAGTTGTTCCACATAACAATCATATTTTGTTTTTTCTTTCAAACCGGTCACGGTCGCTTTGGGTGTAGCTACCTGCAACGTATCGCCCACGCCGGGGCCTGGCACAAATCCTTGCGGACCGGTAATGACGCGCCATCCGGCAATGGGGGCAGTTCCACCGGGATTCCAGCGCAAGCGCAGGCGGGTATCCCAAACGTTTTCAATCCGCACACCTACCGGGCGCAAGCAGTCTGCACACTTTGCTTTGCCCCGGAAAAGTATTTTGGGGGCAATAGTCAGGGGTACCGATTTATACACCACCTGTTGATCGTTGTCCAACAACTGAAAAGAAGTTTCGCCCGGATACAGTCCGGATGTCCAGCGAATGACTAAGGTATCGCTGGTTTTCACGCTTACAACTACCGTACTGTCAGCGCCGTCAAACAACGAATACGTGGTGGAGTCAGCGCCCGTTCGGATCGTCACCTTGCCGCCGGTCCAGCCATCGCCGGAGGCATCTTTTAGTTTCAAGGTGAAGTTGCATTGCGCCTCAGCGCGTGGGCCACACAGGGCCATTAGCCCCGTCAACAGGGCGAAGTAGAGTTGTGTTGCGACTTTCATAATCGTCCTTACTTTGTTTTTTTGGGGAGTTTGGGAGTTTCTAATGCCTTCTTGATTTTGATTACTTTAGATTCAGCTATTTCAAAATCTTCGGCAATTTCCTTAATGGTAAGTTTGCCTCGTTGCAATGCTTTAATAATAGCCTTTTCTTTAGCTAACCGCTCACCGCGTGCTTCACCGCGTGCTTCACCGCGTGCTTCACCGCGTGCTTCACCGCGTGCTTCACCAAGCGCTTCACCGCGTGCTTCACCGCGTGCTTCACCAAGCGCTTCACCGCGTGCTTTGCCAAGCGCTTCACCAAGCGCTACAGCTTCTTTTTTAGCCGCTTCCAGCTGTTGTCTCTGACCGTAAGCAATCATATTAATTTTCACGATGCCCATTTCCATCAGGGTTATTTCCTCCTGAGTCATGCTTCTTTGGTCTAATTTGTTGATGGCTTCCTCAATCCACTCTTTTTGCCAAAAGGGCGGAACCTGAATAGCCTTGCGCAGGTCAATTTGATGTCCGTATTTCATAGTATAAACGAGTTCTTCTTTTTCTGTTTTTACTTTGTGATATTCATTGCGTTTTATCGGGAATTTGCCCAATTCAATCAGGTGTATCTCAATTGGCTCATAAAAGATATGCCCTGCATCCGATTGTATGCTGAATTTCTGATAATAGTCACCTTTTTTCATTACCCGATTTTCAACAATACAAATACAATGAATGGGCTTTAGATTTGCAAAACCGTCGTCTCCTTTTTTCACCATGGAATTGTACAGGTGAAAAATGTAAAACAAGAGGCGTTCTTTAAAAAAAGAATAATCAGTAGCCTGCATCTCTATAATAAACAGTCTGCTGCGCTCATCCCGGCAAAACACATCGTAAATACCGGAACGAGCCTCGGTTGTAATACCGACAAACTCATTTCTGAGTAGTTCCAAACGTTCTATCGGACTGCCTAAATCAGCTAATAATTCGATTGCTTTCCTCGAAAAAAGTGAGTTTCCTACGGCAAAAGTAACTTTAAAGCCATAGTCGGAAATAAACGGTACAATGTGAACTGGTTTTGATGCGTCTGTGCTCATGGTGTGTTTTGGCTAGTTTTTTTGGATAAGGAACTGCGTCATAATAAAGTTTAAAACTTAGGCAGATTAGTTTTTGCTCCAATAACTACCTTTTTGCGCTAATAGTGGGGCAATTTAAGCAAAAAGATGGGCAATTTGAGTGAAAAGAAATTACTTAAGATTGATACTTTATTATGACACCGTTCCTAAAACAACCTTTTGAGGTTGCAAGTTACGAACTCTTAGACAAATTTACAAATAAATTTAGACATTCGTTCCGCCAATATACGATTTCTCCTTAATACCCGGCGAAATTAGCATAAACAAAATGGCGGTTGCAAAACAAATGCCCGTAAACAGCCAGAAAAATCCTGCGCCGTGAAATTGCGCAAAAAATCCGCCATTTTTGATATTATTCTGAATGACTGACACAATAACGTTGCCAACGGTAATGCTCAGGAGGTAGCACGCCATGATGGTAGATTTCATAGATGGAGGCGATTGGGTGTAGGCGTATTCGAGACAGGTGATGGAGATCAACACTTCACCAGCGGTGAGGACAACAAAAGCCAGAATTTGCCAGCTGATATTGGGTGTTCCTCCTGCATCAATCCAACCTTGAGTGATGGCAATAATGACAAATGAAAAGGCCGTTAATACCAGACCAGCCCCAATTTTCCGCAGAGGGGTCACTTTCAAACCTATTTTATTCAATGCCGGGAAGACCACAAAAGAAAACAGGGGAATAAAGGCCAAAATAAATGCCGCATTAACAAAAGAAATTTGCTCTGCTTCCCATTTTATGCCCAGCCAGTTGAGGTCCATTTTAGAGGCTTGTACTACCCATTCCGACTGGCTTTGATCCCATAAAGCCCAAAAAACGGGTACGAAAGCAAATACCGACAACACCCGCCACACTGATCTGATGCCTTCTACCGTTTCGTCGCCGTATTCTTTGGCAGCACCAGCAAAGCCGCCATTGGTGAGCGCATACAGGTTGATGCCCACAAAATTGCCGGGCTTGGCAAACCATTGCTTTTTGAAAACAAAAGCCAACACTAATATCATAAGGAGCCAGGCTCCCAGCACGGGGCCTATCCCTGCGTGCTGAATCTTGTCAAAATAGAGGTAACTTGCGACCAACGAAAGGAAGGAGGTAGCAAGAATGACCATCCGGTTGGAGTCATAACTGGGCGGAGCAATTCGGCGGTATTTATTGCGACCAGCCCAAAAGAAAAAGACAGCAACCGCCATTGCTATGGCAGGAACGCCAAACGCTACTGCCGGGCCATAGTGTTTCTTGAGGTACGGGATGAGCAAAATGGAAAGCACCGAACCAGCATTAATGGACATGTAAAATGCGTCAAATGCTTTGGATATCAAGTGCTGATTGGATTCATCAAACTGATCGCCCACGTTGGCTGAAACGCAAGGCTTGATGCCTCCTGCGCCCAATGCGATGAGCATTAGTGAGGTAGTAAACATCACTTCGCTATCCACCGAAAGTGCCACCATGACGCTACCGCAAGCATATACAATCGAAAGCCAAAGGATAGTCTTGTATTTTCCCCAAAACCAGTCGGCTACCATACCACCAAACATCGGCAGCAGGTAAGTCATGGCTACAAAATCGTGGGTTTTGGCGTTGGCCGTGGCTTCGGCCACTTGCATCACAGCGGGGTCCGTAGAGCCATTTGGGTTATAAAACTGTGCCACCATGAAGGTGGTGAGAATGGCGCGAAGACCATAATAATTGAAACGTTCTGCGGCTTCATTACCAATAATATAAGGTATACTGGAAGGGAATTTACCTTTCTTTGCGGTTTCTGTGGTGTCGTTGTTTTGCGCCATGTGAATGATATAAAGTTGGTTTGAAAAATTCTAAAGATAAAGGTATAATGCCGAAATAATTTCAATATTAGGCATTACCCGGCAGCAAAGTTAGTATTTCGCACTAAAGTAGGTCAAATAAAAAAGTAAAAATAGGTTAAAAGTTATTTTTTTACAAAAATATAACCCAAAAACGTTCTTTTGGCTATATTTCGTCATTATACAGTGCACAAATAGTACCTTTGCAGCACTAATTTTTTAGTCATTATTGATGTACTCCTCTTTTCCTATGTTTCGCTACTGTGCTTCTCTCTGCTTGCTTTCTGTATTCTTATCAGCCTGCAACGATATTACTACCCTGCCCGTCCCGGACAAAATCAGGGCATTTGATGAATGGAAGGGGCAAGGATGTGATTTGGTCAATGAAGCGGATTTGGTGCGCATCATGGGTGTGCATCCTTACGAAGATGTACTCAACTCCCGCTCACTGCCCGATGAAGTATTCTGCCTGCGCACCTGGAAAAAACCCGACTGGATGCAGCGCGAAAGCAACAATGAAAAAGAAGGCGCAACTTACCTCATGCCCCACAACCGCTTAGTGGTTCAAGTGCTGCATTACGTTACAGCCGACGGTGCTCAACAGCGTTTTGAGATGTTGCGCCGCGATCGGCGTGACACCTACGAAGAAGATGTGACAGGTTTGGGTGAAGATGCCATGTGGAGTACTTCTACCGTGACGTTGTTGGTAAAAAAAGGGCCTATGTTGCTTCAGGTAGCGTTGGAATACTCCGATACGCCGCATGAAAACTTGGAAAAGGCGAAGGAAATAGCGGCTGTAGCGCTTAAAAGGATATAATCAAAGAAAACTTACATCCATTTCATGTTGTCAAAACAAGCAGATTATGAAAATAGAACGCATAAGGTTGAAAAATTTTAAGGCATTCAGAGAGATTAACATGGATAATCTTCCAAAGTTAGTCATATTTACCGGAGCCAATGGCACTGGTAAGTCAACCCTGTTTGATGTGTTTGGCTTTTTGAGTGACGCACTAAAAAACAAGTAACTATCCAGCTGGTCTGACTTCATTTTTCAGAAATCAGAATAAATGACTGTTTTTTATTGAATTAATTTAATTTTAAGAATATAATTCTTAAATTATTTTAAATTAAATATATAAATAACTGATAAAATACTCAAAAATCTTCAAAAAATGACCGGCTGGATAGTTACAAAAACAATGTACGTCAGGCAATTTTGCGGCGCGGCGGCTACAACGAAGTGTTGAGCAGGGGAACGGAAGGACAAATAGAAATAGAGATTCAATTTCGCATTATTATTAATGATACAGAACGGTTGGTAACATACATTTTGCATATTGGTCACAAAAAAGGATTCGCTTATGTAGCAAAAGAAATATTGCGTTACAAACGAGGAAAATATGGTTCTCCTTTTCATTTTCTTGATTTTTCTAATGGTGAAGGGTATGCTATATCAAATGAAGAAAATTTTAATAAAGATGAAGATTTGACCAGAGATAATCAGAAATTGGATCCTGATATTTTAGCCATTAAAGGGTTAGGACAATTTGAACGATTTAAGGCTGCAAATGCATTCAGAAAGTTTATCGAAAACTGGCATATTTCAGACTTCCACATTACGGATGCCAGGCAAATTAGAGATGCAGGCTACGCCGAACATTTATCTCCATCTGGCGATGACCTTGCTTTAGTTGCACAATACATGATGCAACATCACCCGAAGATATTTGAGAAAGTATTGAAAAAAAGGCAAAAAAGGGTTCCGAGTATTACCAAAATAGAAGCCGACACGACTACAGACGGCAGAGTGATCCTTAAATTTCAGGACGGCGAATTTAAAGACCCCTTCACAGCCAGATATGTCTCTGATGGTACGATTAAAATGTTTGCTTACCTGATTCTGCTAAATGATCCTAATCCGCATCCATTGCTTTGCATTGAAGAACCCGAAAACCAACTGTATCCATCCTTAATGCACGCGCTTTTGGAAGAATTTAGAACTTATGCCCATCAGGGAGGGCAAGTATTTATCACTACCCACTCTACTGATTTATTGAATGGTGCTCAATTGGAAGAAGTCTTTTGGATTTCCAAAAAGAATGGATTTTCCGTAATTAATAAAGCATCCGAAGATAAAATGGTCGTTGCCTTGTTTCAAGAAGGTGATAAAATGGGGTATTTGTGGAAACAGGGTTACTTCACTCGGGCAAACCTCGAAGGATTATGAGATTAGAAATATTAGTAGAAGAACGCTCTATGGAGGTTTTTCTGAGAAATATTATACCAAAAATTGTGGACACCAAATGGATATTGGATGAACATATTTTTATCAGGCCACACGAAGGTAAAAATGACCTCTTGAAGTCAATATCTGTAAAAACTAAAGTATATAGCAATTCTCACGAGCCAATTACCCTTCTGATCTTGTATGATCAAGATAGTAATGATTGCAAAATATTAAAAGAAAAATCACCAAAATAATCGAGGAACGAGAGAAGGCTTTACATTACAAAACCCGAATTGTATGTAGAGAATTAGAATGTTGGTACTCGGGTGATTTGAACGCCATAGAAAGTGCTTATCCATCCATCAAAGTATCAAAATTGAAGAATAAAGCAAAATTTAGAAACCCTGACGTACTCAATGGAAAAGATGAAATCAAAAAATGGATTAAGCCTTACGGAGCCATTGATGCCGCTAACAGCATTACACCTTTTATGGATTTGGACAGGAATCAATCCAATAGTTTTAAACAGACCATCAATGCAATAAAAAATTTATTGTCAAATTAGTCCTTTGATCTTGAATCAATCCCGCCACACGAAAGGAAAAAGCACAAATGTGAGCGCAATTAATATCGTATCAATCGCTAACAGATTGATGATATCCCGCTGATAGGAGGTATCTTGAATCAGCCGCAGCGCAATAGCCGAAAGCCGAACCAACGTCAATAAAATGGGCAGAATGACCGGAAAACTCAATATCGCCATGAGCGTAGCACCATTATTGGCCTTGGCTGCGATGGAAGCAATAAAAGTAAAAGCAATGGCAAATCCCATACTGCCCAATAGAATGACCAATAAAAATAACTTCCAGTCTTTTACCGGATTGCCCGCCACCAAACTGTAGACACCGCAAGCCAACAGGCTCAAGACCAATAGCAATAAGGTATTGTAGAGAATTTTTGCCAACAACAGCACCGTCGGGTTGGTCAGCTGATAATAGTAGAGCTGCCGTGCGCCACTTTCCTGAACAAAACTTTTCACTACGGCGTTGATGGAGGCAAATAAAACGATCAGCCAAAACAGCACATTCCACACCGGAGGTGGCACTTTGATGGTTGCCGCATACACCACAAATACCATACTCAAAACGTACAAAACAATGCCACTAATGGCATAGCCTTGCCGAAATTCCAGCAAAAATTCCTTTCGGAAGAGGATGAATAGCGATTTGATTTTGTTGATTTGTTGATTTGTTGATTTGACTGATTGTTGATTTTTCAGGCGCTGTGGTGCAATCTGCGTTCAACTCCTCTCTCCTCTCTCCTCTCTCCTCTCTCCTCTCTCCTCTCTTATCTCTTATCTCTCCTCTCTCCTCTCTTATCTCTCTCCTCTCTTATCTCTCCTCTCTATCCTCCACTGACGGGCGGAATCAAAGCAATTTCATCCTGCCCACTCAACAGGGTATCGTCCTCCGCGTAAGCTGCATTCACCGCAATAAAAAGCGCATTAAGCGACTCAAAGCGGGGATATAACCCAAGCAAATGCCATTTCAGATCCGCAACCGTACTCCCTTCCGGCACTTCTACCGTCAGGCTGCTACCTCCGGCAATATCACGGGCAATACCAAAAGTTAACAATTGAATAGTCATGGCGCAAAGGTAGGTTTTTTTGTCACTTTTTCCCAAAATAACTTCCAGATCATCCTATAAAATTCAGGTACAAACATGAAAGCACACCACCAGGCGATACCAAAATCGCGCTTCAAAAGCCGTTGCATAAAAACAAAACTGATCGTATAGCCCATTAAGGTAGCATAAGCGGCTCCAAACAGACCATAATATTTGACAAAAAAGTAGCTCAATACGAGATTAATTACGGCTGTCATCAGGGTATATTTGAAATTGACTTCTGGTCGCCCCGTAGAATCTAATATAGTGCCAAACTGCACTGCAAATGGCATGAACAAGCCAAAAAAGGCCGTCAACCGCAACACATTGGCCGATTCTGCATATTGCGAACCCGCCAACAACTGCACAATTGGCCCGGCAAAGACCAGTGCCAACAGCAAAAACGGCAAAATGATGGCCAAAATGGCCCCTACGCTGCGTTCATACAACCTTTTGATCCCCGCAGGACCCTCTGTCAGTACCCGCTGTGCACTCTGTGGAAACACCACCGCAGCAATGCTAAAAGAAGGCGCTTCTACCATCTGCGTGATTTTACTCGCCACATCATAGATGGCAAATGCGCCCGGCCCCAGCAGACTGCCCAAGGCTAATTTGTCTATATTTTTGTAAAACATGGCACTTAGGTTGGTACCCAACACGTATTTACCAAACCGGAAAAATTGTGTGATCTGAAAACGCATATCTGATCGGCTGCTCGTTAGTTGTTTCATTATCTGAAAACGGGGCAAAAAAGGCCGCGCAAAATGCCAGCAGGCAAACGCACCCACCCCGGCACCCAACACCTGCGCCCATACCATTTGGTTCAAAACAAGCGGCCAATGAAAAATAAAACAGGCTAAAACCCAAAAAAATAGAGCGCCGCGAAAGCAAAAAGCGCCCAAAAATACTCCCCGAAATTCAAAGTTAGCCTGCTGAACAAATTGACAATGCGACAGCCAGACCAAAATGAAATTAATCAATACATAAACGGGTATGATTTCCAACAGCTGCGGCGCCTGATATACGTTGGACAGCCAGCCAACTAAACTGATTAATACGACATTGGAAACAAAAGAAAAAGCAAAATTGAGCCATAAGGCAGCCGTAATGACTTTTTCAGCGGCCATGTCCTGGCCTTTTGCAGCAGCCAAGAAACGCATTAAACCGTTTTGCAGCAATCCACTGCGCCCCATTTCCACAAAATACGTAAAAAGGATAAAAAGCCCCCAAGCCGCAAAATCCGCCTTAGAAAGCCCTCTGGAGGAAATCATGACGGTGCCTAAAGCAAATACCAATCCTGTTGCTTTTTCAAGCAAGGAAAGCACACCTGAACGGAGCCAGTAGGAATGGGGAAAATTGGCCAAAGACTACGGTGTTTTAAGTTTGTTATGTGTTTCACAACCACTTGATTAGGGCATTTCTAACCAAAAAAATGCAAACACCCGGCTGCGAAAACGCGCCAGGTGTTTGTAGTTTATTGAAGGATTACGGAGGACGGGAGCCCGGATTTTAGAAAAAAATCCTACTGCTAAAAAGGGACCAGCAGTAGGAGAATCAAAACATACTATGAGAAAACTGACTGCAAGATACCATAATAATAGCAATATCCTGTTAGAACAATTTATCAAACGGTAGTAAATTTACAAGGAACGGCATTTTTTTTAGGAATTAATGTTATTTATTCAAGGAATCGGTCTCAAAAAGCCGATAATCGGTCGTCAAAGAAGTCAATACTGATTCTATCCTGGAACGTTGTGTATCCGTAATAAAAATCTGTCCGAATTGCCGTCTGAGTAACAACCCAATTAAGTGCCGTACACGCTGTTCATCCAATTTATCAAAAATATCATCCAACAACAAAATAGGGTCAGTATCTTTTTGCTGCCGCAAGACTTCATATTGTGCTAAGCGGAGCGATAGCAGAAAGGATTTCAATTGCCCCTGTGAGGCAAATTTTTTCACTGGCTGCCCGTCCATCGTCAGCAGGAGGTCATCGCGGTGCGGGCCAACCGTGCTGCGTTGCAGGGCGCGATCTTTGTCTGTTGCATCCACCAATAATGTTGCCAGGTCGCGGCCTTCCATCTCCGACGAATAGTCAATTTGTACCATTTCTCGCCCGCCCGATATTTCCGCATACAGATCACGAAACAAAGGAATCAGGGTGCCTGCAAAGGCTTTTCGATGCTCAAAAATTACCTGTGCCGGTGCCAGCATCTGGTGATTATACACGGCTAACAGCACTCCGTCAAATCGCCGTTCGTCGGCAAATTGTTTCAACAGGGAGTTCCGTTGTTTCAGGACGTTATTGTACGTTAAGAGGTTATTCAAATACTCCCGGGACAATTGCGAAAGCGCATTGTCCAAAAATCGCCTGCGTTCATCGCTCCCTTCCTGCACCAGCGCCACATCGTCAGGGGCAATCATTACCGCCGGATACAAACCTATATAATCCGCAAGGCGACCAAACTCCACCCCGTCCTGCTCCATTATTTTTTTCTGTCCTGCTAAGAATTTAGCCGCTACCTTGTGTTGCGCCCCCTCCTTTGTTTTCATGATGCCTTCCACCCGGAAAAACGAATTTCCGTGCTTAATCACGCTTTTATCCGCCAAACCGCTGTAACTTTTGCAGAGGCAAAGGTAATGCACAGCATCTAAGATATTCGTTTTACCCGTACCATTTAGCCCGGTGAAACAGTTCAGCCGGGGCGAAAACGTCAGGTCAAGGTTTTCATAATTTTTAAAACAGGTCAGTTTGACCGATGCCAAATGCATTATTTTAGTTGTTCAAACTTCGGCAAATGCCGGTCATGGTACATACCCGTTACGACGCCGTCTTTCAACACCACGACACCCGGATTGGCCCGGAGGATGGTTTTCAATAATTTATCGTCGGCTTTATAGAAGGGATAAGCCGCACCCGTAGTGCGTTTAAAATCTGCCGCCACCGGCGCATCGCCAATAGTAGTAATGGCGTATACTTTCCAGCCCGCTTTTGCAGCAGCATCCGCCAGCGGATTCAGTTGATCGCGGAACAGGGCTGCGTATTCCGGGGTTGGCACAAAAATTTCGCGCTCTATCGTTCGGGGGGTAATGCTGGCCACACGGCGCGTTGAGTGAATCGAGTCTTTGTTTACCCGAATGGTATCCACTGCGTACACTGTATCTTGCACCGTCAGCGTTTCCTTCTTTTTTTCACCTTTTAGTTTATACGCCACAATCATGAGGCTATTGCCCTTTTCTGCCAGCAAATCCTCGGTGACTTCGCCATTTTCAGCGTCTTCCACGGCAAAGTCGTTGACTTTCGTTTTGGTAATCGGCATCCGCTGATCACCTTTTTTCACGTACCAGTCGGTCTGAATCTGATCTTTCACCTTCCAGCCCTGATTCTTGGGATAGGTTTTATAATACGTGATTTTACCGGCTTCCGGTTCCATAAATTTGATCACCTGCTTTGTAGAATCGTTTTCCAATACCCAGCCGAGTACATCTACCTGGGCGCTTTTTTCCAATTCAAACCGTTCGCGCAGGTTGGTACCGATGCTAAAAGGCCGAAAATCCACCATCGGCAGGTCGAGGTAGGCATTGCGATAGCAAAGGTATGCCGATACTGCAATGGTGGCTATCAGTAGTACAGCTCTGATGCCTTTTGTCCAGAGTTGATGCATATTTTTGGAGCGCAGCAAAAATAAAAATGCCGGAACCATCAAAAATATGTCTTTAAAAAAAGACACCTTAGGATCCAATTTAATAAAGTCGCCAAAACACCCGCAATCCGTAACCCGCATTTGAGTTTTGATGTAAGGGCCCCATTTTGCAAAATCAAAAAAATTGTCTTCTTGCGGCACATAACCCGTCAGAAACGTAAAACCGGTGAGCACCGTAAAAAACACCATCGTCAGAAAAAATAGCCAGGCCGTCCATTTTCGGCTATAACCTATCATCAGCATAATGCCCAGTGCTATTTCCAGCACCGTCATAAAAACTGAAAAACCTAAGCTGTACGTTGCCAAAAATGGAAATAGCGGCGCGATGCCCTTAAAAATATTGGTCAATCCTTCGGCGGTCTGGGTAAAAGCCACGAAATAATCCTCCATTTTGTAAGCGGTGCCAATGGGATCAATCGCCTTCACTAAGCCGGAAAAAACAAACCAGACCCCGCAAAAATGTTGCAAAAAAGTCCAAAAGGTGTTTTTAGATTTTCCGACACGAACGGTTAAGAAAGCAAAAACAGCGCCAATGATGGCAAAAGAAATAATTAATACTGGAAGCGAAACCACGATTTGTAGTTGTGAGTTAGGAGTTATGGGTTATAAGTTTGAAACTAATCGCTAATAACCACTTAATGTGCAAATTGGGTGCAAAAGTAGTAAATTATTGAGGGAACAATAAGATTTTTTTGTCTTTGCCTAAAAATCTATTATCTTTGCACTGCTGTCCCATCACTTATCGCGTTACTATGCAAACCACCTTATCATCGGTCCGACAGGTAAGTGGGCCATTTTTTTATTCTGGGAATGGGCAGTGGCAGTACTCTTTCTCGCCCTGTTCACTTGGAGTTATGTAGCCCACCGGAGATACGGCGCACCCGTCTTCGTCAAATAGAGAAAGATAATTGACCGTGAATACCTACACTTTCATCGCTGTTCGATCTGCTGAAGTTTGGTTGGAACAGGTGGTGATAAAGGTTAAGGAGTACTTGCTTGCGGGTGCCGAAGGCCGCTTTGAAGGCGGCTAATCTCTGACGTTAAGAAGGAGCGCTGCTTTGTCAATGGTGAGTGCTGCGGTATAAAATTGTATATCACGGTATAAACGTTTATTGCCCGCGAAATGTGCTAATTTTTTTTAACCAATAACTCGTAACTACTCACCACCATAGCCGCTCTCCTTTATCAGTGATGATATTATTGTTGACATTTAAAAGCGGTATAACTATTGTGGAATGGTGCGTGTGTACGAAGAGACTCGAAGAGGGGATTTTGGCGCGGGTGAACGCCTGACGGGAAAAACACCTTGATTACCGTTTTTCGGTATGCTATGAATGCGCCCCTAAAAATTAGCAACAATCGCTGCGGCCAGCGCCTGCATTTCCTCGGAAGAAGGGGCGGTATAAACACCTGTAAAACGCATATCATCCATGGAATGCAACGGAAGCAGGTGCACGTGTGCGTGCGGCACTTCCAGCCCCACTACGGCAATGCCGATACGGGTACAGGGTACCGTTTTTTCTACGGCTTTTGCTACTTTTTTTGCAAAAACCATCAATCCGGCCAATAAATTATCCTCCAAATCAAAAATATAGTCCGTTTCCTGCTTAGGAATACACAGTGTATGCCCTTTCATTTGAGGCCGGACATCTAAGAAAGCAAGATAATCAGCCGTCTCTGCAATTTTGTAGCACGGAATTTCACCCGCTACGATACGGGAAAAGATAGTCATTTATAAATTGTTGATTTGTTTGTTTATTGATACAGTCAATACCATCACTTGTGTCTAAAGTCTTGTGTCTCCTGTCTTGTGTCTCCTCTTGTGTCTCCTGTCTTGTGTCTCCTGTCCTGTGATGTGTTCCGCGATATCGTCGGGCGTGGACGACCCGACGTACGTCACTTTTTTCAAAAAACCGCTCTGCGAACTTTTGTGTACTTTTGTCTATTGTGTTTCAAAAAACCGCTCTACGGGCTTTTGTGTACTTTTGTCACTTTTGTGTTTCAAAAAAACGCTCTACGAACTTTTGTGTATTTTTGTCACTTTTGTGTTTCAAAAAAACGCTCTACGAACTTTTGTGTACTTTTGTCTCTTTTGTGTTTCAAAAAAACGCTCTACGAACTTTTGTGTACTTTTGTCTCTTTTGTGTTTCAAAAAAACGCTCTACGGTCTTTTGTGTACTTTTGTCTCTTTTGTGTTTCAAATAAACGCTCTGCGGGCTCCTGTGATGTGTTCCGCAACATCGTCGGGCGTGGACGACCCGACGTGCGTCACTTTTTTCAAAAAAACCGCTCTGCGAACTTTTGTGTACTTTTGTCTCTTGTGTTTCAAAAAACCGCTCTACGGGCTTTTGTGTACTTTTGTCACTTTTGTGTTTCAAAAAACCGCTCTACGGTCTTTTGTGTACTTTTGTCTCTTTTGTGTTTCAAATAAACCGCTCTGCGAACTTTTGTCTCTTTGTGTTTCAAATAAACGCTCTGCGAACTTTTGTGTACTTTTGTCTCTTTTGTGTTTCAAAAAAACGCTCTACGGGCTTTTGTGTACTTTTGTCTCTTTTGTGTTTCAAAAAAACGCTCTACGGTCTTTTGTGTACTTTTGTCTCTTTTGTGTTTCAAAAAAACGCTCTACGGGCTCCTGTGATGTCTTCCGCGACATCGTCGGGCGTGGACGACCCGACGTACGTCACTTTTTTCAAAAAAACCGCTCTGCGAACTTTTGTGTACTTTTGTCTCTTGTGTTTCAAAAAACCGCTCTACGGGCTTTTGTGTACTTTTGTCACTTTTGTGTTTCAAAAAACCGCTCTACGG
>Ga0209181_10002322_pt1 | contig 31480 bp, 30 predicted proteins | sample MAT05_FD_187208 | JGI IMG/M metagenome (GOLD analysis project Ga0209181, IMG submission 187208) | Freshwater microbial communities from Lake Fryxell liftoff mats and glacier meltwater in Antarctica - MAT-05 (SPAdes) (version 2) | ecosystem: Environmental > Aquatic > Freshwater > Ice > Liftoff... | reverse complement strand
CCGAGCCGAACGCGCCAAAGTAGTACCCCGTCACCAACCCGCCAAGAAACAACGCGATGTCCGGATAGTGATGATGCCAGAACTGTTGATGAATGAACGGCATCAGCGCAATACTGCCCAGCAGCAGCACGAACGGAATGCACAGCCACAGCGGAATGAACGGCTGGGCCACCTGCCCGGCCGCAGTCAGCCCCGCCGCGTCGGGCGGCAGCGCAGCCGCCTTCGTCACATCGGGCGCGACCGGCGCGATCAGCGTCCGCCGGTTGCCCCCCTTGTCTACCTCAATCACAATCAGATCGCCGTGCCCCGCCGCTTGATCAGCCGCCGTTTGCAGCCGTCCCGGCGCCGCCACCGATGCCCCCCACCCCACCAGCAACCCCACCACCAACATGACTGCCCAGCAGATCGGGCCTTGAAACGAGCGATTTGTAGTTGGGGTCGTCATATGTAAACGCGGGCGAAGGGATTCGAACCCCCAACCGTCCGGTCCGAAGCCGGATGCTCTATCCAGTTGAGCTACGCCCGCTGAAGGTTCCCCAACAGTAGACCCTCCACCCCCCGCCCCCTGCCTTTCACCTTCCCGCCATCCGTCCACCCTCGTACGCTTGGCCGTGAACCGCGCCCTCATTCTTCTCGCCTTCGCGCTCCCCGCCCTGCTGCTCGGCGGCTGCGGCTCGCAGCAGCGCACCATCACCGTCACCAGCGATCCGGCCGGCGCGCTCTGCTATCTCAACGACATCGAAATCGGCCGCACCCCCTGCGACACCGAGTTCAAGTTCTACGGCATTTACGATGTCCGCCTCATCGCCGATGGCTACGAACCCCTCCAAACCAGCCAAGATGCCGAGCAACCTTTCAACGAGTTCCCCGTCATCGACCTCGCCACCGCCGCCCTCCCCGGCGCCCGCATCACCAACCTTCGCTGGCACTACGTGCTAACCCCCAAGCCCGTGTCCCCCGATCGCGCCGCCCGCGCCCAGTTTGAAGAGGCACTCGTCAAACGCGCCCAGACCATGCGCCAAGAGTCGGCGGCCGATCAGCCCATCGGCACCCCCATTGGCACCCCCGAGACCCCCTCGCCAGCACCCGCCACCAGCCCCGGTGGCCAATAACACGCCCTACGAATCCCTGACCGCTACGCTCCTCGGGTTTGATCGTTGATTCCTTGCAGCGCACCGAGGTCCGTTGTCGTATTGTCCGTTGTACCTATTCACGGCCATCAGTGCGCCCGCATCGCCGCTCCTCATGAAACTCCGCCCGCTACATCTCGCCGTTCTTGCCGCTTCCCTTGCCAGCGCAACACCCGCGTGGTCACAGTCCCAGCCCAGTGCCCCTTCGCTCGATGCCCGGATTGTCAATGTCGCCATCGACTCCGGCCTCGTTTCCGCTCCAGCCGGCGCGTCCAGTCAGCCCGATCCCCACGGCCTCGTCGTCGTTTATGCGACAGAAGTTCGGGCTGCCGGCAGTGCGTGGATTCGACTTTTCTTTGACCACCTCACCCTTGCCGGTCCAAGCGGCACCGAGAAGGCTGCGTATCTCAAAATCATCTCCCTCCGCGATGGCGCAACCCAGCAACTGAGCACCCAGGCCGCCATCGACTGGAACTTCTCCTCCGCGTTCTTCAACGGCGACGCCGTCCGCATTGAACTCTGGGCCGCCCCCGATGCCGGTGCCAGCCGCCTCGCCATCAGCAAGGTGCTCGCCAGCGCGGGCGATCTCCTCGGCGTGCAAGATATCTGCGGCCTCGACGACGACCGAGCCCAGAGCGGCGATGTCCGCGTCGCCCGCCTCATCGCCGGCACCAATCCCAACTTCCCGGTCATCTGCTCTTCCTGGGTCTTCAACGACACCAACCACTTTTTCCTCGCCGCCGGCCACTGCGCCCCCGCTGGCAGCAGCGTCGTTGAGTTCAACATTCCCCCCTCCAATTCCTTGGCCCAGATCCAGCACCCGCCACCGCAAGATCAATACGCCGTTGACGGCCTCTCCGTGCAGCGCAGCACCAGCGGTGTCGGCAACGACTGGTCCTATTTCGGCGTCTTCGCCAACGCCAACACCGGGCTCATGCCCTTCCAGGTCTACGGCGGCTCATTCCAACTCGCAAACACCATCACCACGCCGCCCGGCCAGATTGTCCGTATCACCGGCAACGGCTCAGTCACTTTCCCCGTTCCCCCCGAGAGCAACTACGCCCAGCAAACCCATAGCGGCGCGTTCGTCTCCGTGGGGTCAACCCTCCGCTATCAAGTCGATACCAGCAGCGGCAACTCCGGCTCGCCCGTTATTGATGAATCCTCCGGCCTCGCCATCGGCATTCACTTCCTCGCCGGATGCGGTCCGGGCGGTGGCGGCGGCAACCAGGCCGTGCCCATCACCAACACCAATCTCCGCGCCGCCATCGCGGCCCCATTCGGCATCGCGCGCACCGGCCTGGGCACGCCCGCCGGCTCTATCTTCGCCATCGGCGATGCCGCCAATAACTTCGGAACCGTGAACGGCCCCCCCAACCGCTTCGCCAAAGTCGCTCAGATCGGTGCCCGCTGGCAAGGCCTCGCGTGGAACCCGCTCACCCAGCACTTCTTCGCCTGCGATTCCGCCCTGCAGCTCCACACCGTGGATGCTACAGGCTCCTCCACGCTGCTCGGCACCATCACCGGCAGCGGCGGCGCGATCCTCAGCGGCCTCGGTTTCGATCCGCGCCGATCCATCCTTTACGGCATCGCTGCCGCCACCGGCCGCCTCTACTCAATCGACCCATCCACCCTCGTCGCCACTCCCATCGGCATTGCCCCCATTACTCCCGGCTCCGTCAGCGGCCTCGACTTCGACACCCGCCGTGACCGCCTCGTCGGTCTTGACGATCAGCCCACCGGCACCCGCCTCGTCTCGATCAATACCTCGACCGGCCAGCGCACCGTCATCGGTCCCCTCGGCAACAGCGTGAGCGATTGCAACGGTCTGGGCTTCAGCTTCCTCGACGACGCGTTCTACACCATCAACGCCGTCGACGACTTCCTCTATCGCGTCGATCCAGTCTCCGGCGCTTCCGTCCGTGTGGGCTTCACCTTCGGCGCTTTCGGCACCTCGTTCGGCATGGCCTGCATCAACGCCGCACCCTGCGCGCCCGACTTCAACCAGGACGCCTTCCTCAACCCCGACGATCTCGCCGACTTCATCGGCGGCTTCTTCAGCCAGCCCACCAGCCCCCAGTGCGACTTCAATCTCGACGGCGAGATCAATCCAGACGACCTCGCCGACTTCATCGCCGCCTACTTCGCCGGCTGCCCCTGAGCACGCTCACAGTTTGCGCCGCCAACCCGCAAACAACCCCGCCGCGCCCGCCCCGCCGCTCGGCAGATACCCAGTCAACGTCGTCGTAAACGACTTCGCCTGCGTCGCCGCCGTGTGCGCCAGCTCGTCCGCCCGCTCGCTCACCAGCCCCCACTTCACCTCCAGCAGGCCCGCGTAATTCCGGCCATACAGCGCCAAAAAAAGAACCCGATCGCCGCGATCGCAAACCCGAAAAAAGCCCGCAGTGCATTCCCCACCGCAAACGCTGCGAAAAAACTAAACCCCAGCCGAAACACTGCCGGCGAATAGGCCGCCCAGTCAGTACCCGCGCTTGTGCCATCCGACTCGGCCGTGCCCGCGCTCGCCCCGAACCCTCTCACCATTTCGCTCGCCGTGCCACCGCCACTCGGCGCCGCGCTGCCGCCTCCGCCCACATACGGCAGCGCGAGGCCGACCCCCATCACCACCACCGCCACGACCGCCAACGTCCACGCCCAGCCGGGGAGCGACCCTTTGCTTGCAGTAGCCGCAACAGACTGGCCGCTGGAAGTCGTGTCGCCCATGCCTGATTGTTGGCAATCTCAGCACCCAACTTTTCAACCCTACCCTTTCCGCTCAATTTCCCTGCCGCCATCCGCCCCGCTCCATCATGCCAACCCCTTCCGACCCACTGCCCTACAAAATCGCCTGCCTCTGCGACCTGCGCGACAAAGACGGCCGCGTCCTCCTCCTCCGCCGCCTCAAAGCCCCCAACTTCGGCCTCTGCTCACCCATCGGCGGCAAGCTCGACATGCACACCGGCGAGTCCCCCGCCCAGTGCGCCCAGCGCGAAATTGCCGAAGAAGCCGGCATCCACGTCGATATCGCCGACCTCCACCTCGCCGCCATCATCAGCGAAGCCGGCTACGAAAACAAAACCCACTGGCTCATGTTCTATTACCGCGTCATGAAGCCCGTCTGGGTCGAACCCAAGTCCATGCGCGAAGGTGAACTCGCCTGGTTCAAAGAGAGCGAGATCGACGGCCTCCCCCTTCCCGACACCGACCGCCGCATCATCTGGCCCCTTATCAAAGAGCACGAGGCCCGGCCCGATGCCGCCGGCCGCCCCTCCTTCTTCGCCGTTCACATCGACTGCACCGGTCCCGAACTCAAATGGACCGTCGAGCAGCACGGGCGAGTCCTCCCCCACTGACCGCTGACCGTTCGCTCACCCACGCTCCCCCCAAAGCTCCCGCTCCCCAACCTTCTTCGTTCTACGCTTGGCCCGCCCATGATTCGACGCGTTATCATCCTCGGCTCGACCGGTTCCATCGGCACCCAGACCCTCGACGTCATCGAGCACCTCAACACGCTGGCTGCCGCCTCCCCATCCGCCGCGCTCCCCCGCTTCGAGGTCGTCGGCCTCGCCGCCGGCAACAACGCCAAACTCCTTGCCCACCAGGCCGCCCGCTTCGGCGTCCGCCATGTCGCCCTCCTCGATCCTCACGCGCCCCTTGACGCGGCCCTCAAAGCCCGCCGCGGCACCACCGCCGCCGAAGCCCTCGTCCGCGAGGTCGAGGCCGACATCGTCGTCGCCGCCATGGTCGGCGCTTCCGGTCTGCCCGCCACGCTCGCCGCGGTGCAGCTCGGCCGCGATATCGCCCTCGCCAACAAAGAGACACTCGTCGCCGCCGGTGCCCTCATCATCCCCGCCGCCCGCGCCAGCGGCTCGCGACTGCTCCCCGTTGATAGTGAGCACGCCGCCGTGTGGCAGTGCCTCCTGAGCGATCCCAGCGGGCGCCACAACCCCGGCGCTGCCCCGCTCGTGCCCCCGCTCACCATCGGCTCCGAGGTCGCCAAGATCATCCTCACCGCCAGCGGCGGCCCCTTCCGCACTTGGACTCGCGAGCGAGCCTACGACGCCACCCCCGCCCAGGCCCTCGCCCACCCCACCTGGAGCATGGGCGCCAAAGTCACCATCGACTCTGCCTCCCTCACCAACAAGGCCTTCGAAGTCATCGAGGCCCACTGGCTCTTCGGCGCGCCCGCCCAGCGCATCGGTGTCCTCATCCACCCCCAGTCCATCGTGCACTCGCTTGTCGAGTTCGCCGATGGCAACATCATGGCCCAGCTTGGCCCGCCCGACATGCGCGCCCCCATCCAGTTCGCCCTCACCTTCCCCAACCGCCAGCCCGGTCGCTCCCACACCCTCGACTTCACCAAGCTCAGCAAGCTCGAGTTCGAACCACCCGACACCGCCCGCTTCCCCGCCTTGAAGCTCGCTTACAACGTCATCACCGCCGGCGGCGGCAGCGGTGCCATCTTCAACGCCGCCAGTGAAGAAGCCACCATGGCGTTCCTCGACCCCGCCGGCCCGCGCCTCTCCTTCGGCCGCATGCCCGAACTCGCCGCCGAAGCCCTCGCTGAACTCGGCGCCCCGCCCGTCCGCTCCCTCGCCGAGGTGATGGACCTTGACGCTCGCGCCCGCGCCTTCGTTCGCGCCCGCCTCGCCGAACCAACTCGCACCGTGATCCCCACCGGGTCAGCCACGCCCGCCCAGCCCGCTCCACCCGCTGCTCCCGCCAGAAGGTGACCCGCGATGGCCCCGAGCTCGCCGAAAACCGATCAGGCCCTCGCCCTCCTCGCCGCCGGCAAACTCGCCCAGGCCCGTAGCCTCATCACCCGTGCCATTCAGGCCTCCCCCGCCGACCCCGCCCCCGTCGATGCCATGCGCGCCCTCTGCATCGCCGAGGGCAACCTCAAGCAAGCCCACTACTTCGCGACCCGCGCCCTGGCGCTCGCCCCCCACCACCCCACCTGTCTCGCCAACCTCGCCGCTCTCGACTCCGCCCTCGGCGACTTTCCCCTCGCCATCTCCCGGGCCCGCACCGCCCTCGCCCTTGAACCCCCAAACGCCCAGGCCCACGCCGCACTCCTCGGCGCTCTCCTCACCACCGGCCGCTACGCCGATGCCCTCGCCGCCGCGACCACCGCCACGGCGCACTTCCCAAACCACCGCGACTTCGCCATCAAGCACGCCGCCGCACTCCTCCACCTCGGCCTCGCCGACGAGGCCGTTCCCATCCTGTCCAAGGCCCAGATCGCCGATCCCGACGACCGCGAACTCGCCGAAATGCTCTGCACCGTGAGCAACTACGCCTCCGCTCAGGTCGTCTCCCCCGCCCGCAGCTTCGCCATCCACCGCGCCTTCGGCCGCCTCGCCGACGCCGCCCCCGTCGCCCCACTCCGCCGCCCCGCCGCTCGGCCCCCCGATCGTCCAGGTGCCGGCTCCCGCCTCCGCATCGGCTTCATCTCACCCGACTTCCGCGCCCACTCCGTCGCCACCTTCGCCCTCCCGCTCATCTCCCGCCTCACGCAGCCCGCCCACGCGCTCGACGTCTTCTGCTACAACACCTCTCCCCCCTCACGCGCCGATGCCACCACCCAAGCCTTTCGCCACGCCGTCACCCCCGGCCGCTTCCGCGAGTCCGCCCGTCTCGGCTCCGTCGCCCTCGCCGAGCAGATCGCCGCTGACGACCTCCACATCCTGATCGACCTCGCCGGCCTCACCCAGGGCCACCGCCTCGACGCCCTCCGCCACCGCCCCGCCCCGGTCCAAGTCACCTACCTCGGCTACCCGAGCACCACCGGCTGCGGCTTCATCGATGCCCGGCTGGTTGACGCCCTGTCCGATCCCCCCACCCACCCACCCACCGACCCACCCACCTATCCCCCCAACCACCCCCCAGCACCCCCAAACTCCGCAACCAGCCCGCAACACGCCTCCGCCGCGACCATTCCGGTTGAATCGCTCCCGTCCCGCTCCACCGAACGCCTCGATCGCCCTTGGCCATGCTTCCTCTGCTTGGGCCCCCCGGATCCCGCCACCCTCCCACCCGTCTCCCGCAGCGCCCGCAAAACCACCGACGAGATCGTCTTCGGCTCCTTCAACGCCCTCACCAAGGTCACCGGCGCTGTTCTCGCTGCTTGGGCCCGCTTCCTGAGCGCCACCCCCGGCTCGCGGCTCATCATCAAAGCCAGCGAACTCACCTCGCCAGACGTGCAGGACTTCACCCGCCAGCGCGCCCAGAACGCCGGAATCGACCCCGCCAGGCTCGAACTCCGCGGCCGGGCCGCCAGCACCGCCCACCACCTCGCAGCCTACGCCGATATCGATATCGCCCTCGACACCTTCCCTTACAACGGTGCCACCACCACCTGCGAAGCCCTCCTGATGGGCGTCCCCGTCCTCACCCCACCCGGTGACCGCCACGCCGCCCGAGTCGGCGCATCCATTCTGCACGCTGTCGGCGCCCCTCAGTGGGTCGTTTCCAGCCAATCACACCTTCCCGAAACACTGAAAATCCTCGCCGCCAGCCATGCCGAGGCCGTCTCGGCCCGTCAATCGCTCCGCAACCGCGTCCTGCGTTCGCCGCTCTGCGATGCGGATTCGTTCGCCGATGCGTTTGCCGCTTGGGCTCGGGATGCTGCCGCGCGGGCCTAATCGCGTCGTTCTCGGTCAAGCCTGCGTTCTCAGCAGGTCCAACATTGGCGACCAGCGACCAAAACCAAAAACAGCGAGGGCTCCCCTTGAAGAGGAGCCCTCGTGTCGAATTCGGATTGTCTCGACGCGTCGGCCGTGAGAGTAGAAGGCCGGCGATGTCGATTCTTTCCAGACTGGCGTTACCAGTCACTCCTGATCAGAAGATCAGGCGCGACGGCGACGACCAGCGATCAGACCACCGAGGCCGAGCAGAGCGGCCGCACCCGGGGTCGGAACCCGGAAGGTGAAGGTCTGGGGGGCGAGGTTGAACGAAGGGGAGGCCGAGAAGAGGCCACCGTTGTTGCTGGACAGGTAGCGCACGCCAATGTTGACAGCCGTCACCGTGATGTCGCGGGGGAAGGTAACGCCGAGCTGGAAGCGCGGGGTGTACACGAAGCGGAACACGCTGGTGAAGTCACCGGTGAGCGAGCCGTCAGCGTTGACGATCGCAGCACCGAGCGCACCACCCGGAGCATCAGGAAGGATGTTGCCGGGGTTCGTGTTGAAGGCCGAACGGCTGCCGACGATACCGCGAGCGGTCGCGTTACCAGCGGCGTTGTTGCCGAACTGACCGTTGCTGGGATCGCTGTTGTTACCACCGGTGTTAGCGGGGACGTACGAACCGCGATATGGAGCGAAGTGCCCGGCGAGGGGGTTGCCACCCGCGTCGGTCAGGCCTTCGCCCGTCGCGCCGCGGCCAGCGGAACCGCTCGAACCCGGGGCATCGAGAGCATCCACAAACGTCATGAGGAACGCGCTCGCTGCGGTGCTGGCTGCACCACCGACGCGGCTCACACCGAAGTTGGTCGTACCAGCAGCCGACGTGTTGGCACGAATGCCAACCCGAGCCTGCATGGTGATACCAACGGCAGTTGCGTTCGGACCCTGGGCAAAGGGACCGTCGTTGTCAACAACGAAACGGATCTCCCAGACCTGGGCCGAAGAGGGAGCCTGAGCATTCGCCGAGAACGCGGCGAGACCCAAGCCAGTGACTGCAAGCAGACCACGAACAACACTCTTATTCACGAGCATCTCCTTCCTACCACAAATTTCCAATGACACGACACGACAGAACACGCCGGAAAAACCGACACGACACCTACAAGTTACTGCATGCATGTCAACCTGTCAACCAAAATGGCCTCAAATCCGTCAAAAGCCGCCGAGTCGTCACCTTCCATTGCCTTTTCACTACACTTTGTTCGCAACAAGTTCGGCAATTGTCGCCTCCGCACCGCCAAGCCCTTGCTTATAGGACGACCACTCCACGCTCCCCCAATGATGGCATCAATCTTCCTTCGCTCGCCCACCAGTTGGACCCGCCCGCGCATCCAGCGGCTGTGCCACAATCACCTCAATCGTCGAGTTCCCCGACTTCGGCGGCCCCACCATTACCACCTTGCCGTCCACCCCGATCGAGCGCACCACGCACGGCCGCGCAATAACCCGCACCCCGCCAATCGGTGCTGATGCCCCGCTAAACACCGCCAGCGACATCCGCTCCACCACATCGCGACGCGTCAGCAGCACGCTCGCCGCCGCATCCGGAAGCACCGCCACACTCAGCGATGGCCCCGGCATGTTGATGCCCTTGGTCGTCACCGCATCAAGCAGCACCGGCCGACCCGTCCGCGGCGCGATGATCGCAAACAAGGCCCCAGGCCCGCCCGTTCCCTGCGGCCACAGCGGTGCCGCCAGAACCCCAGAGCACGACTGAAACGCCGTGCGCGGCTGTTCCTTGGGCGCAAGATCATGCCGGACCCGCACCACCACCCCCAGTTCCGCCGACTGCGCAAACGACGCGTCGATGTCGATACTCAAGAGCGATGTCGCGCCCTCAAGCGAAATCGAATACACCCCCACGAACTTCCCGTCGGCCGAAAGAATCGGGAATATGAGCGTTTGGCCCGCCAGCGCCAGCCTCCGTTCGTCGGCCTCCTTTGATGCGCCATCGCCCGCCCGCCGAAGCACCAGCGAAAACGCCGGGTCTTTCATGCCCCGCGTGCAGTACACCAGTAACTGGTTATGACCCTCGATCGCAAACGCGTTCACCATCTCGTCGCGAACCAGCCACTCAACATCCCCGCTCCGGAACCCCACACGCCCGATGCTCCGCGAGCCATCCGCGTTGATCTGCTCCACCAGATACCCCGCCTCCTCTGACCCATCCGCCGTCGGTCGCGCCGCGCTCACCGACCGCCCCAGCAGCAGCCCGCCACTCGGCGGCGTACGCGGCTCAACCACCGTCGGCGGCGTGCTCAAAAGGTCATACACCCGCTGCCTCGCCCGCACCGGCTGCGGCGGCGTGCCCTCGGCCAGCAGCATCTCCCACCCCGGCGGCTCATCCACCTGTGTCACCAAATAGCGCCCGTCCGCCGACACCAACGGCAGTGTCAGCCCGTCATACGGCAGTTCACCCACTGTGCGAATCGCCATGGTCGATTGTGCCGATGTCGCCGTCGCGCCCGGCTTCATCATCTCACTCAGGGGCCTGTCGGCCCCGCTCGCCTGCGGCTGCGGTTTCAAAAGCATGCCCTGCGGCCCGCTCGGCGCGTCCTGTTCCGTCACAACACACCCGCCCAGCGAAATGAGCATGCTCAGCCCAATCGCGCGAGCAAGCATGGGATATCCAGCCGGTGAGGCGGCCGCCGAGCGATTGATCATCATGCCAGAGGATACATGCCGCCGGTCCGCCGGTGGCGAATCTGCTCGATCACTTGTCGGATTTCGCCGGTGCCGCAGCCGCGGGCCCCGTTGGGCTCGCGGGAGCTTTCGCCGGCGGCGGATACGTCGGCGGCCAGTTGCTCCCCGTCTCGTCCTGCCCCAGCTTGTCACGCAGCTCGCCCAGCCGCTGGCGATAGGGCGCGTTGGCCGCATCGTTCTCCGCCGGGTTCTCGATCACGATCGGCGTCACAAACGCGATCAGCTCGGTGTTCTTGCGATTGTTCTCAACGCTCGTAAACAGCGGCCCGATGAACGGCAGATCCCCCAGCAGCGGCACCTTCCGCGTCGTCTTGCTGTCCTGAGTCCGCATGATGCCTGACAGAATCACCGTCTGCCCGTCCTGAACGATGAGTTGCGTCGTCGTCTCGCGACGGTCCACAATCGCACCGCCAAACAGCGTCTGGCCCGGCACGGTTGACGAAAGCTCGAGGTTGATCTTGATGTCCACATCACGCTGCGGCGTAATCCGCGGCCGCACCCGAAGCGAGATACCCACGGCCCGATAGTCGAACGACTGCAACAGGTTGCCGTTGTTGTTGGGCTGACTCTCGGTGATGAACGGAATGTCCTGACCCGAGAAGAACTCCGCCTCCTGGTTGTCGCCCGTATACACCCGCGGCTCAGACAGAATCGAGACCGACGACTTGAGCGCCAGCGCCTGCAGCAGCATATTGATGTTCACGCCAACGTTCAGCACGCTGGTATCAAACAGCCCCGGCAAAATGTCGTTCTTCGTGCCCGTAAACGCCTGCGTGTTGTTGGCATTGCCAGCGCCCGACGTATTCGCCCCGATCGCAAAGTTGTTCTCCCCAAACGTCGGCGTGATGCCGTTCTGGTTGGTCCGCAGACCCAGCGCCAGCGCATCCTCGGCCGCGATCTCCGCAATCACCGCCGTGATCAACACCTGTCGCCCCGGCTTGTCGAGCTGGTTGATCAGATCGGCCACCGCGTCGGCATACTCCGGCGGCGCCATCACCATCACCGCGTTCTGACGCGAAACCGGCACGATGCGCACCTTCGCCACCAGCGTGCTGGTGCCGATGTTGTCCGTCGGCGTGCGACCCCGACCCCACCAGAAGTTCATCACATCGGGCGTCGTCCCGCTTTGCTGCGAAAAGTTCCCCTGCTCGTCCACACCCGACTGCGAGAACGGCGACTGGATCGATCCCTTGTCACTCAGCTCACTCACCGTGCGGCGAATCTGCGCCAGCGTGCCATCCTGGGCCAGCAGCGCGTTCAACTGGTCGGCCAGCTCTTCAGCCTGGCTGTGCTTGAGAGGCACCACTCGCGGCATCCCGGCCAGCCGCGGCTTGTCGATGTCCTCGATCATCTTCTCAATCACCGCCATCGAGTCTGGGCTCTTGGCCACAACAATGATCTGCGAGGCCTCGGGAAGAGCCGTGAACGTAAACTGGCCCGCCAACGCGCCGATGTTCGCCGACGCCGCCTGACGCGTTGAGCTCGTGCTGAACGACGCCTCCAGAATGTCGCGAGCCTTAATCGGGTCGATGTACTTGAGCGTGAAGACCTTGGGCTGCGTGCGATCAATCGGCGCCGGCTTATCCCAGAACTCGGTGATTTGCTTTTTAATGCGGTCGATAACGAGCGGATCGGCCAGCACGGTCACCGCATTCTGCGGCTTGTTGCTTGAAACGCGGAACGTCGGCGTCGTCTGGGTCGCGCGCCCTGCCCCTCCTTGGCCGCCACCTTGCTGCGCGCCACCCGGCTGGCCGCCGCCCTGCGGGGTCGGAATGCCAAACCCGCGGAAGTTGATCGCGCCGCCTTGATTGCCACCACCACCGCCGCCGCTACCGCCACCGCCGCCGGCAGCCGCGCCGCCCGTCGTCCGCGCGCCATCGCCGAACAGTTCTCGGATATTGGCCGCGATCTGCTCAGCATCCGCGAACTTCAACTGGAACGTCTCAGTCGCCAGCGTCGCTACGCTCTTCTTGTCGAGCGATTTCACCAGCTTTTCAATCCGCTGCAGCATCGCCACCGGCCCGCTCACCACCAGCTGATTCGACTCATTGTCCACCGTCATCTTGGCGTAATCCGGCAGCGATGTCTTCACAATCTCGCCCATGTTGGACGCGATGGCATACTCAAAGCCAAAGACCTTCTGCACCACCGTGCCATAGTCGCCGCGCTTCAGGACGCTCTCGTCCGGGCCAAGAACCGGAATGCTCTGCTGGTCCACCTGCGCCTGGTCGCGCAGATAAATGATCTCAGGCCCCTCAACCACCGCCACGCCCTTCTGCTGAAGAGCCAGGAACACCAGATCGAGCGCCTGCTGGTCATTCAGCGGCCGGTCGTTCACCACCGTGATGCGCCGGCTCAGGATCTCATCCTGCGGCAGCACCACCTTGCCGGTGTACTCCACGATCATCGGAATCAGTTCGCTCACCGAGGCCGATTTGAACGACAGAACCGTGGGCTCGGGGTTGTCACGAATCCGGCGATTGGACTCCGGGTCGCGCACCTCCGGCCCGCGCACCTTCACCGCCGGCTTGACCGCCTCCGCCGCCTTCGCATCATCCGTCGCTTTGCCGCTCTCTCCATTCACCGGCTTCACCGCGCCATCATCCGTCACCGGTTTGACCGGCTCCTGCGGCTTGGCCGCAGGCACAGCCGGTTCTTGGGCCGTGCGGTTCATCGCATAGCCCGCGGCCACGCCTGCGGAAATCACACCAGCGGCAAGCATCAGAGTTCGGGCGGATCGGTTCATGTTCACGAGTCCTTCGCGCTTCGAGCAAGCTCCAACGCGGAGCCAGAGAGGCAGTGAGTAAGGCAGAAAAGGCAGTCGCACCAGCACAGAGAGTGATTCAAACAGCAAGCGTCACGCGGCCAGTTCTATTTCGGCGCTGCGCCAACCGCAGGGCCCGACCGTTCGGGTTCCGGCTCAGGCGCAGGCTCCGGCACCGGCTCCGGAATCGGCTCCGGAATCGGAATCGGAATCGGCGCGGGCACAGGTTGGGGCGGCGCCACTCCCGTCGGTTTGCCAGGAGTCGGCGCTGCACCGGGTGCACCAGCGGCCGGAACGACCGCTCCGGGCCAAACCGCAGCAGGAACAACCGTGCCCGGTGCTGATGAGGGAACTGCTGGCGTGGGACCTGCCGGCGTGGAACCTGCCGGCGTGGAACCTGCCGGCGTTGGCCCGCCCGGCGGGCTACCCGGCCCGTTCGGACCGCTCGGCCGAGCCGACGGCGCTGGCGTCGGCGTCGGCGGCGGCGTCACCGGCGGTGGTGGCGGCGGCGCGCCCAGCCACACACCCATGCTCTGCGTCAGGTTCGCAATCGACCGATCAAACAGCTTGACCTTGTACTCCCCACCCGCCCAGCGCAGCTGCGCCGACCACGGCGGGTCCAGCGACAGCACCTTCAACCCGGCCATTTCTTCGCCCAGCTTGATGCGCTTGCCATCGCGAAACCACGCGTAATTGTCAGCAATACCCGTGAGCTCCGGCCCGCCATAGCTCGACGGCACCAGCGGCTTGGCCGGCTCTTTGACCTTGGTTGCCACCTTGATCTGCCCAAACGGCGCTCGTGCGTTAATCGTCTCAATCGCCGTCGCCAGCATCACGTCATACGCCGCCTTGCTCTTGTCAAGCCGATCTTCAGCCACCGGCCGCGGCGCCTGCGTCACAGGAATGCTCCGCGCCGCCTGCAGCGAGAGCGTTGTCCACACGCAGATCACCGCCGTCACACCGCCCGCCAGCACCACCAACGTCCCAACCCGCCGCAACGGCGACAACAGCATGTTCAACATCGGGCTGCTCATCGGCCACCTCCAGTCGCGCTGGTCACACGGCTCGAACCGGTGCCGGCAGGCAATGGCATCGTGACCCACGACTCTACCGTAATCGTCGCCGAAAGTGGCCCCGGCTCGCTCGATCGCCGGCTGTTGCTCGAGGCACGCTTCAGCACCACCTTCGACACCGCCGTCACCTCCGGCGCCAGCTCAAAGTCCCTCAGCACCGCCGTCAGCGTCACCATGTCGGTCTCAAACGTCAGGTCCCGTTCAATCTTCGCCAGTTGCATGCCCCGCCCCGCCAGCGACGCCGGCACGTCCTGCGAGACCACCCGCGATTCCCTTGGCACCCGCCGCCACGTCGCCACCTTGTGGGCTTCGAAGACCTTCACCACACGGCTATCGAGCTTCGAGATTCGGTCCGTCTCCAGTTCCGGCAGCATCGGCTTGCCCAGCACCGCCGTGCCCTGCTCAACCAGCCCCGCCGAGTCGGCGGTCGATTGCCGCGTTCGCGCCATATCGCTCAGGTCCCTCTGAAGCGAATCCGAGCGCGTGTTCATGCGGTTCTTCGCATCAATCACCTGCTCAATAACGCCAAAGTAGAACGCGATGCCCGCCCCGGCTATCAGGGCCCACCGAATTGCCCGCGGCGATTCCTTCCAGCGCCGCGCGAGCGTTCCTTGCCCGTTGCTCATTGGCCCGCTCCCTTCAGCGCTTCCATCCGCGCTTTGAGTTTCTCAACCTCGCCCTTGAGGCGATCCACCTCACCCGCGTCGGTCAAAATCTTGCTCGCCTTCGACCGTGATGCAAACTCCCGGATCGCCGCCGACCGGTCGAGCCGATTAATCTCATCGTCGGTCATCGGCGGCGGAACCACATCCCCCGCCGCGGCCTTCTCGCTCTTGGCCGCATTGGTGCGACCTCCACCCGCGCGGTTTGTCCCCGCCGGTCGGTCGTTGCGATTCCCAGTGGCCCCCGTCGCCGGCGCAGGCCGCGCCGGTGCCGGCTGAACCACCGCAGGCGTCTCCGTCGCCGAGGGCGTGACAATCAGCGCCGACTGATTGACCCCCGCCGCACCGCCAGAGGCCAGGAACGGCTGCGAGACGATCGCCGCCAGCTCAAACGCCCCCGCCGTCACCGTTGCTTCGTTCTTGGTGTCTCGCGCCTCTTCAAACACCGGTGACTTCTCAAGCTCCACACGCCACTGGCTCACCAGCGCCGCCGAATCGGCCATCCCCGAAACCTTCACCTTCTGGCCAAACTCCAGCGTCAGCGTCTCGAGCGTAATCCCCTGCGGCAGGCTGGCCGTCAGGTCCCCCAGCAGCTTCGTCATCGGCCACCGCTTCTTCTTCAGCAGTTGATAAAACTCAGCCTGCCGACGCGCGTCCTGCGCTGCGCCATCATCGCTGCCCACCAGCTTGGCCTTGTCTTCCAGCACCCGCTGGCGAGCCCACGCCACACCCAGGGGCCATAAAAGCGCGAGCGCCAGGCACGCCGCCAGCGCCGTCGCCGCCCGCGAAGGTCGGCTGAAAAAATCAACAACCTTCACAATCGGCGGCACATGCGGCACCGGGCGTGAAAAGGTCATCCCCAGCAGCGTCCGGCTCAGCGGGTCACCCCGCAGCATCGCCATCGCCCCGCCCAGCGCCGTGCCATATTCGTTGATCCAGCGCGCATCGGCCACCACGCCCTGCACCGTCGGCCCAGTCAGACTCTGCCCGCTCGCGCTGATCAGCGCCACGGTTCGATCACCCGCCGAAAGCGCCTCACGCGGCGGCGAAACCTCAACCGCCGTGCACGCTCGCGCGGCGCTCTCATCCAGAGCCTCGCCCCAGGCCTGCGAGTCCTCGCCATCTTCATTCATCGACCGCGCCGCCACCTTCGTCGCGCCCGCCGAAAGCGTCAAAATCGACCCCGCCGCCCGATCAGCGCTCAGCGCCATCGCGCACCCCGGTGTCGCCGCCGCCAGCGCACCCAGCGCCGCCGCCTCCGGCACCCACGTGCACGCCTTGCCCAGCGGGCCGGTGTCCTTGCTCTGCGCCTGCTGCGAACCCGCCGCATCGCCCACCCACCCCACCACCAGCGTCATCGCCGCCGCCGCTCCACCCATCCGCACCATGCCCGCCGCCCGGCGATGTTCCTCAGTGCTGGTTCCCAGTGTCGCCTCGGCCACCAGGTCCATCGCGCCAAGCAATAACCCTGCATCGGCCCCCGGCGCGCTCGCCTCGGCCGTCGCCAGCACCGCGCGAACCACCAGCTTCGACGCCGGCACCACGCTCACCAGCGCGTCGGCCTTGCTGCGCTCGATGGCCGCCACCAGGCCCGCCGCATCATTGCCCGGAACCGTCGTGGCGCTCTCGATGTGCACGCCCTGGCCCGCCGTCCGTGCCACCAGCACGCGCCAGCCGCCGCCCTCGCCGCCACTGCGCGCAGTCACCACAACTCTGCCCACCGACCCGTTGTTGTTTGTCGCCTTTGCCATGCGCTCGCTTTTTTCTTCGTTGTCCTTCTGATCCAATCCAGCCGTTCAGTTCCACCCTTCAGCACCGTCAATCACGCCGCATCACCAAGGTAAGCGGTACATATGCTCGGGCCGCCGTTGCGTTGCACCACGCGCCAACTCATCAACCGCACCAGTTCACCGACCTCACCGCACCAGTATCGTCCGAATCGTCACCGGAAGCGTCGAACGATCGATCTCCACGTTCATCTCAACAGTCAACCCCGAAGCGTCATCTCGACCCTGCACCGTCATCGTGACCACGTTTGATCGCACATCAAACTTCTCATAGAGGTCCGCCAGAATCGCCGGCGTCACCTGTGGCACGTCCAGCAACTCAGTCAGGCTCTGCATCTCGCCCGCCGCCTGATCGCGATACAGCAAAATCGCGTCCCGCGTCGTCGGGTTCAGTGTAGAGAGATATTCAAGCGTCTTATCCGTCGCCGTGTTGATGTTCACTTTGCCCGTATACACCAGCTTCGCGTCGCCGATCGTGCAGGTCGCCAGCAGCGCCGCCAACTGCTCGCGCGTCAGATTCGCCACCCGTGGCGCCCGGCCCCCCCGCGCCGCGTTCGCCGCCTGCCCCAGCACACTGTTCTGGGCCTGGTTCTGCTGATTCTGCTGCGCGATTGTCGACAGGTTCGTCTTGATAAAATCCCCAAGCGTCGTCGCTCCGCCCTTCACGTGCGTCACAATCGCCTCGGCCTGCGTGTCATCGCACGATATCGCCGCCGACACCGCACCCGACGTTTCGGTCGACAAATCCACTCGCGCCTCACCGGTCGTCGCGCTGATCCCCCCAGACGCCCCGCCGCACCCGACAATCGCCGACCAACCCGCATCCAAAATACCATCCCTGTTGTCCGGCGGCCAGCTCGCATCACCGTCGTTCTCGTTGGGGTCGAGCACGCCGTTCAAGTTCCAGTCCTCGCCCCGCACCCATTCCGGCTTCACGCCGATCACCAGTTCAAGCTCCTGCAGGTGGCGAATCGGCCCATTCCGCGGCAAATACGGGATCGGCAGCCCGTAGTAACTCTCCGCCTCCGCCCCCAGCGTGTTGGGCTCTTCGTCGGCGTCGATGTAGTCGAGAATCGTGTAGGCCACGTCCTCCGTCATGTCGGGCAAAAGCATGAGGTCGTCATACGTCATCGTGTTGATGTTGAGCTTCGACTGCGAGTCCGCCGGGCCGGAGGCAACACCGGTGTCCTCCTCATGCCGCGTGCGATACGTCGCTCCGTTGAGCACGCCCTGCGAGTCCGCCGCCAAAGCGTCCATAAGCGCCCTGCCCCCCAGCGGCTGCGCCTGCGTTGCTTCTTGTTCCAGCCGGGCGATCACCGTTTCCACCGCGCTCCGCGCCGCCCAATAGGCTCGCGTTCGCGCCAGTGCCTCGCGCCCCTCCGCTGCCTGCCGCCACGCACTCATCTGCACCGCGCCCAAAATGAGCACCGCCAGCGCCACCGCCCACAGCACCAGCGCCGTCGCAAATCCACGCCGCTTCGCCCTGCGCCAATCCGGGCTGCGCTGCTGAATCATTCGGGTTGTCTGGCATACAGGCTTCATCGAGGGCCACCCCCACCACCACCGCCGCCGCCGCCGCCACGGCCGCCGCCGCCCGGGAAGCCGCCCCCCGGAGCCGGAGGCGCACCTCCACCGGGGCCTTGGCCCGGGCCCGTCCCCGGACCTTGTCCGGGCCCGCCGCCACCGTCACGACCTCCGCCGCCACCCCCACGCCCACGACCACCCCCTCCGCCACCGCCCGGTTGCCCGCGTCCGCCCCCGCCCCGTCCACCGCCGCCGCCGCCAGCATTGGTCGCCGGCTGCTGCGTCGTGTTGTTCTGACCCGTGTTGCCGCCGGTCGGGTTTGCAGCATTGGCCGCCGGAGCCGCCGCCGTCGCGCCCGCCGTGCCAGGCAGAGGCGTCCGGTCAAGCGCGACCGTTCGCCGCGCCACCGCCGTGCGCTCCGGCGTGCCCGAAACCGCCACCACCGTCACCCGCACCGCGTGCGGCATGCCGTCAAGATCCGAATCCCACGATTCAAACCACTCCGCGCCGTCCGTCGCCTCAATCGAGATCGATTTGATCTGCATCACCAGCGGGGCCGCCACCCCGCCGCCATCCAAATATTCATCCGGCAGCGGATCATCACGCCGCCACAGCACCTTCTTGCCCGAATCCGCCCCCACCGAACCGCTCGCGCCCGGGGCCGGCGCGGAAAGCTCTTCATTCTCAAGCCGGTACTGCACCTCGTGCACCGGCCCATCAGGAATCTTCGGATCGTTGCGCGTCGGCCGACCCGTCCGCGCCAGCAGAATCAACGAGTCACTCGGCGCGTCCGCCGAACCGCCCGTCGTGAGCGCCACCCGCACATACTTCGCCGTCTCGTCTCGCGCCGTGTTCTGCAGGTCCTTGGCAATCAAATCCGCCGCCGTCGAAGCGCTGCTGAACGCCTCATACCGCGCCTGCGCCGCATCCCGCGTCTTCACCGACCGCGAAATCGCCACCGTCGTCGCGCCCGCCATGAGCGCCACAATCACCGACGCCACGATGATCTCAACCAGCGTAAACCCCGCGCGCAACCGCCCTCGCGCCGCCGCCGGCCGCACGGTCTTCTCAGGTTGTTGCGCAGGTGCGTTCATAGTGCTCACGGTGCTGCTGGGATGCGCTCCACAGCCGCTTCCGGCCTTCGATCAGGATCAATATCCGTCCCCAGCCGCGGGGCAATCTTCGCCTCCACCGCAATCGTCCGGTCCCGGCCGCTGCTGTCCCAACTGATGGTCGCCGTCACCTTGTACGGTTCGCCGCCGCTGCCCGCCACAAACTGCAGGTCAAACCCAAACCGCTCGAACGGCGCATCACACTCGCCGCTCGTGCCATACCGCTTGGCATATTCATCCGGCCCGCGCGCCAGCACCAGGTTCAACTGCTCATCGGCCAGCATCGCCGCCGTCCGCAGTTCCTCCCCCACCCGCTGCGAGTTGAGAGCCTGATTGCCCAGCCCGATGATCGCCGAGAGCGCAACCCCCAGAATCACCGCCGCGATAATCGCGTCAATGAGCGCCACGCCACGCCGCAGCCCGGCCACGCCACGCCCAACTCGATATGACCGGCCGCGCATGTTCACCACGCCGCCTCCCTCATCCCGCCCGCGTCTAGGTCCACAGCGCCCTCCCGAGGCGGCCGCGCCGCCGAGACCGAGTCGCACGCGCTCATCGATGCCGCCGTGTTCGACGGCAAAAGATCAATCTGATACGCCCCGCCCGGCCCATCGCCAGACCTTCGCGCCAGCACCAGGCCGATCGCCCCGCGCTGCTGCGACTGATCCACCTCAAACCGCCACGAACCAGTCGCCTCCACCCCGCCGCTCCCCGCCGATGACCCCAGCGACAGCCCGTCGCGCGTCGCCCGCGCCATCGTCGTGTGCGTCAGCACCACCGGCTTCACCATCGGCGCCGGCGTCCATTCCTCAGCCGGTACACCCTCCTCATCCCTCGTCTGCACCAGCAGCGACAGCGTGCCCTTGTCTGCATCAAACTCAAGTGCCATGTGCTGCCCGAGAATCGCGTCGCGCTGCGCCAGCGTCGTCAGCAGCAGTCGCACCTGCTTGGCCTCAAGCTCCGCCTCCCGCGCCCCGTTCGTGATCATCCGCGGCACCACAAAGGCCGAAAGCACCGCGATCATCACGATCACCACCATGATCTCGATGATCGTAAACCCGCGCCACGCCGCCCGGCCGCCCCCACCGCGCACCATGGCCCGGCCCGCCTTCGGGTCTGGCCACTCCGCCGTAATTGGAAGCGCTCCGCGCTCTGTCATCGTCTGATACTCACTGGTCTTGTGACTTCGGCCCGCCGAGGGGACACGAGCCTCTTTGCCCACGGCCATCCGTGCCCGCGCGGGAGAGGGGGGTTCACTTGTTGGTCACGTCCTGATCTTCGCCCTCGCCGCCAGCCTTCTTGTCGGCTCCATACGAAACCACGTCAAAGTCAAAGTTCCTCTGGCCGGGCACGATGAGCACAAACTCAACGCCCCATGGATCCAGGAGATTCTCGCGGCTGTTCATGTACGGACCATGCCACTTGTCGGCCTCCACGTCCGTCGGACGCTCCACAAGGAACATGACCGAGGGCCCCGTCGGCAGCGACCCGGTATCAAGCCGGTACGTGTTGATCGCCCCCGCAATTGAGTTGGCGTTGCTCAGCGCCGTCGAGGTCTTCGCTGCCCCCACCCGCCCAATCAAACGCGGGGCGATCAGCGTCGCGAGAACGCCGATGATGACGATGACCACGATGATCTCAACGATCGTGAAGCCGCGCCGAAAAACGCCGCGAGCGGCTCTGCTTAGGGAATGAGTATTCATGCTTGTTCTCTTCAAAAAAACCAGTCCAATCTCGATCACGGTCCGGCAATCGCGTCCTGCATTTCCAGCAGGGGCAGAATGATCGCGGCAACCACGCCGCCCACCACGCACGCCACAATCACAATCAGAATCGACGGCAAAATGCCCGTCAGAATTTTTACCTTCGCCTGCGTCCGCTCATCCATCGAGCCCGCGGCCTGAATCAAAAGCTCCGGCAGCCGGCCCGACCGCTCGCCCAGCGACACAATCTGCACCAGCAGCGGCGGAAACAACCCAGCCCGCTCCAGCGGATCGGCAATCGTCTTGCCCGCCGCGACTTCATCGCACACGCTCACTACCGCGCTCTGCATCGCCTTGTTCGTCAGTGTCGCGCCCGTTAGCCGCAGCGCCGACAGCACCGGCAGGCCGGCCCGCACCAGCGTGCCCAGCGTCCGCGTGAACCGCGCCACCATCGCGTCGCGAATCACCGGCCCAAACAGCGGCAACCGCAGGATCATCCGATCAATCTTCTCACGTGTCGCCGGCTGCGCCCGCGCCTGCTTCCACGCCACCGCCATGCCGAACGCAATCAGCGCCAGCAGCCACCAGTAGCCGCCAAAGAAGTCCGCCGCGCCCTGCACGATCCGCGTCGGCAGCGGCAACTGTTTCCCGCCCGCCGCGATCGGTGCCAGCACCCGCGGAATGATCACCGTCACCATCACGATAATCGCCGCCGTCACCAGCAACGTCAAAATCGCCGGATACAGCGTCGCCGCCGCGATGGTTCGCCGCAGCGCCACGTCTTTTTCAAGTAGGTCGGCGCATTGGTGCAGCACATCGCCCAGCTTGCCCGACGCTTCACCCGCCCGCACCAGGCTCACCACCAGCTCAGAAAACGGCGGCCCCCATGAGCGGCACGCCTCAGCCAGCGTCGTGCCCTGCTCCACCTTGCCGATCAAATGCACAAGCATCGCCTTCTGGCCCGGCGTCCGCCCCTGCTTGGCCAGCGTCCGCAGGGCCGGCACCATCGGCAGCCCTGCCTGCACCGCCGTCGCCATCTCACGAATGAACGAGGCCGTATCCACCAGCGACATCGTCGCCCGCCGCCCCGTCGGAATATCCGTGCTGCTCCCCGCCCGCGCCGCCGGCTTCACAACATCCAAACCAGCCGCGCCGGCCGCAGCCTTCCCTTGCGCCGAGCCCTTCGCCTTCGCACCATTCGAGCGGCCATTCTCCGCGCCATCCGCCGGCTCAATGCTCGCCGGCGTAATCCCGCGCGACAGCAGCACGCGCACCGCCGCCGGCCGATCCGCCGCGTCAATCACGCCCGCCGCCATGCCGTTCGCCGATCCCAGTGATGTATATCGAAATGATGCCATAGTGCTCATCGACCGCGTCTGGTTCCGTCCGTTTCCCGTTCATTCCAAACTCGCGCACGGCGTTCCGCCCCGACTGCCGCTCAAACTTCCGCATCTTGCGTCGCGCGAAGCACCTCATCCACCGCCGTCAGCCCCGCCGCAGCTTTAACAAGCCCGTCGCGCCGCATCGTGATGTGCATCCCCCCCGCCGCCGCCAGCAGGTCCGTCGGGCTCGTCCGCCCCGCCGTAATCGCCGTTCGCATCGAGCCGTTCACCAGCAGCATCTCGTAGTAACCCACGCGCCCGCGATACCCGCTGCTCTCGCACTTTTCGCACCCCGTGCCCTTGCTCCCCATCATCCCCGGGAACATCGCCTTCTCCACCGGCATCAGCCGATGTTGCAGCACCTCAGGAATCGCCGTCGGCGTCCGGCAATGCTGGCAAATCCGCCGGCCCAGCCGCTGCGCCAGCACCGCTTCCACCACGCTCGCCAGCAGGAACGGCTCAATATCCATGTCCAGCAGCCGCCCGATCGCGCTCGCCGCGTCGTTGGTGTGCAGCGTCGAAAGAATCAAGTGACCAGTCAGCGCCGCCCGCACCGCAATCTCGGCCGTCTCAGAGTCACGAATTTCACCCACCATCACGACGTCCGGGTCCTGCCGCAAAATCGCCCGCAGCCCCGAAGCAAACGATAACCCGCGATCCGGGTTCACCGGAATCTGGTTCACACCGTGCAGCTCATACTCAACCGGGTCCTCAATCGTGATGATCTTCAGCGAGGGGTCATACAGCTTCGTGAGCGCCGCATAAAGCGACGTCGTCTTGCCCGAGCCCGTCGGCCCCGTCACCAGCACCATGCCGTGCGGCAACGCAATCACCTTGTCAAACTGCGCCCGATGGTCATCGCTCATCCCCAGCGCCTTCAGGTCCAGCGACACCGCCTGCTTGTCGAGAATTCGCATCACGACGCTCTCGCCGTAAATCGTCGGCACCGTCGAAACACGAATATCGACCTTGCGCCCCTCAAACCGCAACGTGATGTGCCCGTCCTGCGGCACATACCGCTCGGCGATGTCCATCCCGCTCATGATCTTGATACGGCTCGTAATCGCCGCCTGCAGAGCTTTGGGCGGTGAGTTCGCCGGCCGAAGCTCGCCGTCAATGCGATACTTCACGCTCAACAGCCGGTCAAACGGCTCCACGTGCACATCGCTCGCGCGGCTCTTCACCGCTTCAAGAATAATCAGGTTCACCAGGTTGATGACCGAGGGCTCCTCGGCCAGCTTCTGCATGTCCCCCGCATCCACCGCCTGCATGTTCGACAGCAGGTCATCCTCTTCGCCCGTCCACCCGCCCAGCCGCGCCGCCATCTGCGTCGCCGTCGCCCCATATGCCGCCCGCAGCAGGTCGTCGAAGATATCCACCGGCACGCTCGCCCGCCGGATCGGTCGGCCCGTGATCACCGAAAGCTCATCGGCAACCGCATCATCCGCCGCGTCGCCCATCACCACCAGCAGCCGCTTGCCGCTGAACCCATACGGCACCACCCGCAGCCGCGTCGCCTGCTCAGGCGTAATCAGCACCGCCGCCGCCTGGTCAACCTGCGGCTTCTCCGACATCATGAGCACGCCCGGCGGTCCGCCCGCCCCACCCCCCCCAGCCGGCCCAGCGGACAAAACAGCCTCAGAACCGGCCGCAGCCCGGCTTGAAGACGGTGCGCTCGAAGTCGGCGAGCTCGAAAACGGCGATATGGTTTCTTGAGTGGGCATGCACGCACAAAAGCACAATGAAAGTTCAGAAATCCGCCGCTGAGCATAGGGACTCAGGGTCCGCGCGGTTGCGATCTCGCACATCACACGAAGCTCGATTCACGCGGCCTTTCCAGCCCCGCAAGCCGTGTACTCCACACATTTGCAACAACCGTGTCACTTCATCGGCATTTCAGCGCCGACAAAACGAAAACGTGACGCCGGTGCTTCCACCGCCGCCACGCAAACCCAGTCACCACCCGGCTGATCCACACCAACCGAGCTGTCCCTGGGCCGAAGTTCGTGCATGCATCGTCAGAGCGTCACCCGCGCGCCGCTCGGGCCCCGCTTGGGTGCCACTTGGGCGTCACTTGGGCGCCACTTGGGCGCCACTCGGGCGCCACTTGGGCGCCACTCGGGCGCCACTCGGGCGCCACTTGGGCGCCACTCGGGCGCCACTTGGGCGCCACTCGGGCGCCACTTGGGCGCCACTTGGGCGATTATCGCTCACTTGGGTTCCGGCTGGCCCTGCGGACGAGCGCGACGCTGCCCACCGGCCCCGGCACCGCCGCCGTTTGCGTCATTCCCACCGCCTTGGCCGCCAGCCGCCCCGCCGGCGCGACGGTTGCCGCCACCGCCACCGCCGTCGCCGCCATTCGCCGGACGCTCGGGCAGCTTGGACACTTGCTCGGGCGTCAACGTCGACTTGACCTTGTTGTACGTCGAGTCCTCAAGGGCACGCCGCTGCTCGCCCAGCTCGCGCATCGTGTCGTTCCCCTGACCGCCGCCAAACATCCCGCCCTCCATCATCTTGCGGAACGAAAAGTTCTTCTCCTGCTCGTCCTGAGCCGCCTCGCCACGCTTGGCCAGCGCCGCCGACTCATTCGCATAGGTCTCTTTGATCGCGATCAGACTGCTCTTCTGATCAGCCGAGAGGTCCTCAAACTTCTCGACCGAGTCAATCATCCGCGTGGTGTACCGCTCGCGATAGATCTGCGGATAGCTCGCCCGCTTGAACTCGTACTTGAACTTCTCGGCCTGCTCCGTCGGCAGCAGCCCCTCAACCTGAGACGCATACCGCTTGTGCACATCGCGAACCCGCATCATCGACTCGCGGTTCTCTTCCACCAGCTTCTCGATCTTGGTCATCGACTCTTCATCCATGCCCCCGCCGCCAAAGCCGCGGAACAGGTTCCGACCCTGGCCTTCGGACTTCTCCTGCAGGTCGTTGCGCTTCACAAGCGCCACATCAAGTTCTTCCTCATAGGCCGTCAGCACCGGCTCAAGCTGCGTCTTGGTCTCGGCCGAAATGTCAATCCGGTCAAGAATCTTGATCACATCGGCCCGCTCGCCGCTCACTTGGAACGGCGTAAAGCCCGTCGCAGCCGCCTCGCGCCGACGGCTCCGCTCAAACGTCGGCCACATCTGGCTCTGCTCGGCCGTCAGGATCGACTTCACGTCGCTCCACAGGCCCTTCTCAGCCGCCATGGTCTCCTCGCGGAACTTCGCCATCTTCTCGCCCATTTCCTGGAACACCGAAGGATCACGGCTCTCTCGGAAATCTTCGCGCGCCTTCTCCTGAACGTCGCGCATGTCCTTGCTCTTCTTCTGGTGCGATTCCAGATACCCCTCAAACAACATCTTGGCCGCATCCTTCTGCTCGCCCGCCAGATCCAGCATCTTGCCGAGCTTGTCAATGTCCTCGCTGTTCACCCGCGCATCCATCCCGCCGCCGCCGCCCATCCCCATCATTCCGCCGCCACCACCCCCGCGACCTTGCGCAATCGCAGTCGTCGTAGACGTGCCAATCACTGCGGCACAAGCAAGCACAACCGTGGCAGTCACGCGGGCAAAGCGACCAATCATGGGAAACTCCTCTATGGACTTCAGAGCGTTTTAACAAGAACCGAACGAACATGGCGAACGTATCCGCCAAACGAACCAACCGCCTCTTCTATTGCAAATCGCCACTTGGGTTGCGTCCCCGCCCCTCCAGCGGGACACCAGCCGGTCCCTCATCGCCCAGATTCCTGACATTTCCGCTTTTTCATCCCACCCCACCCAGCGTCATCCCAGCCCCAGCGCCGCCCGCACACCCTCCACCGTCACCCCGTCCACCATAACGGCCTTCTCCGCCCCATTCGCCCCGCTCACCACCGATACCTCCCGCGCCGCCACCCCAATCGCCTCCGCCAACAACTTCTCGATCGCCGCGTTCGCCTTCCCGCCCTCCGGGGGGGCCGACACCTTCACCTTCAGCCGCTCGCCAAGCACCCCCACGATCTGGTTGCGTGACGCGCCCGGCACAGCCTTCACCAAAATCTGCACCCCGCCCGCCACGGCGCGGACAACGCCCGCCCCGCTCCGTGCCCCACTCACCGACCGCCTCCCACCCCATCGACTCCAATCGCCCCCACCCACCGCTCCCGAATCCGCACCCACGCCTCCCGGTACCGCTCCGCCATCGCCTCCAGCGACCCGGGAATCACCCGCACCCGCGCCACCACCGAAATAAAGTTCACATCTCCGCCCCACCGCGGCACAACATGCACATGCAAATGCCCCGGCACCCCCGCCCCCGCCGCGCGACCCTGATTCACCCCGATGTTCAACCCCTGCGGCGAAAGCGCTGCCTCCGCCAAATCCGCCGCCACGTCCGTCAAAACCCACAAATGCGCCCGCTGCGCCAAGTCATAGTCCATCAGCCGCGGCCGTCCCTCTCCCATCGCCACCAGCAAGTGCCCGTTCGAATACGGATACGCATTGAGCAGCACCATACCCATCCCCGACCGCACAATCACATGGTGCTTCTCATCCGCCCCCGGCTTCGCCCAATACTCCCCCAGAAAGCTCGCCGGGGAATCGCTCGTGCCCCCGGCCGAGCCCGCCTTCGCGTCCCCATCACTCTTGAGCCCCTGCAAATACTCCATCCGCCACGGCGCCTGAAGCAGTTTGGGCCCCAGCGCCGGGTCAACAGGATTCGGTTCATTCGGTCCGGCCATTGGTGCCTCGCATCCTTCGCATCACTCTGGCCCGGCCGTGTCTTCCGTCAAGTCCGTCGCACGCTTAGAGCACTTCGCTCGCAATCCCCGCCGCCTTGCCCGCCTGCCGGCTCTCGATATACCGCTTCACCCAAGCCTCCCACGTCTTCCCATGCGCCGCATCACGCCCAAACCCGATCTTGCTGATCTCGCCATACGTCAAGCTCACCGGCTTCTCAACACCATCAATCATCAGCCGCGCCACGCTCGCCGCAAACGTCCCGCCCACCCGGCGATCAAACACATACCCCGTCACCTCGCGCCCGTCCGCCAGCGTCAGCGTGCAATCGCCCCGAAAATCAAAGGCCTTCTCCAGCACCTCGCGCCTTGACGCCTCGTCCATCGTCGAGAGGTCCACTGTCATGTTCTGAAGCGTCGAATCGGCCATGGCGTCTGCATCGTCCTTTCAGGCTGTACGGTCGGTCTCTTCGCCCGGAATTATTGTCCCACCCTCACACGAATCCATCGAATCTCACGGCCCAAACCGCCGCCCGCTCTCGGGGTCCATCATCGTCCACTGCTGCTCGCGGCACACCCGCAGCATCACCGGGAAAGCAAAATCCTCATCCGTCAACGTCACCATGATCTGCCGCACCTCGTCATCACCCGTCGGCATTTCCATGATCAGCCCCGGACCAAACAACACCTCGATGCCCGTGCCCTTCGCGGCCGCACCGTCCGGCGCCGTGTTGTACCGCGCCAGCGATGCCGTCACCGCGCGAATACTCCCCAGCGGCTCCAGACCCCCGTCGCCCTTCTTCACATCGGCCGCTTTCAGCAGAATGATTTGCCGCGACTTCGCCATGCTTTACTTCTTCCCCTCACCGCTCCGCGGCCCAGGCTTCCCCGCCGCCTTCAGGCTCTTGCGAACCTCCAGCAGTTCCACGCTCTTGGCCAGCAGCCGCTCCAGCGGCGCCGGCTTCAGCATGTACGCATCCACCCCCAGCGACTCCGCATACGCCTGATGTCGCCGCCCCTCATTGGCCGTCAGCATGATCACCGCCGGCGCATCCTCATAGCCCTTGATCTTCTCCAGCACCAAAAACCCCGACCGCTTCGGCAGCATCATGTCCAAAATCACCAAATCCGGCGGCTCTTCCTGACACACCCGCACCGCCTCGTTCCCATCCATCACCGCCCGGGTCACCGCCCCCTCCGCCTTCATGGCCGTCTCCATCGCCTCCAGAACGTCCCTGTCGTCATCCACCAGAACCACGTTCACGCCGCTCAGTCGAGGAATCATGCTTTTCACCTTGCCATCTGTCCGCGTCGCCGGCACCGCCGGCTCCGCCAAAGCGGCTGTCTGACCCGAAGTATTCGTCGCTCCGCCCCCCTTTGCCAGCAATTCCCCGCTTCCACCATTTTCAACTTCTCCGCCGCACCCCTGCCCCACTCTACCCCCGCATCCTCTAACCTCCTCGTCATGTTCGCCCCGCTCCTCACCGCCGCCCTCCTCGCCCTTCACCCCGCTCCCCCCAGCGCCGCCCTTCCCCCCCCGGCCGCCACGCAGTCCGCACCCTCAACCCCAACCTCGCCCGCCAGCCCGGTCGACTCAATCGACAAAGACCGCCTCATGGCGATCGTCCGCGAGCTCCCCGTCAAACGCTCCCCTGTCGGTGAAGAACACATCAAAGGCCTGCTCGCCACAGAGGCGCTCCTCGAAGCCAAAGTCAAAGCCCTCGGATTCACCCCCACCCTCCAGCCCATCCCCTACCGCCCCCGCGCCGACCGCGACAACCCCGCCGCCCCCAAATACCACAACATCCTGTTTGATCTCCCCGGCTCCTCCCTTGCCAACCAGATCATCCTCATCTCCGCCCACTTCGATGCCGTCCCCAACTCCCCCGGCGCCGATGACGACGGCTCCGGCGTCGCCGGCCTCCTCGAAATGGCCCGCGCCCTCAGCACCACCAAGCACGCCCGCACCGTCCGCTTCGCCCTCTACAACCTCGAAGAGATCGGCCTCGTCGGTTCCACCCACCACGCCCAGACCATCGCCGATGACAACACCCACATCGCCCTCATGGTCTCGCTCGAAATGCTCGGCTTTTATAGCGACGCCAAGGGCTCACAAACCAACCCCTTCCCCGCCTTCAAAGGACTCGGCGTCCCCGACACCGCCGACTTCATCGGCCTCGGCACCATCCTCAAATACCGCCCCCAGGTCCGCGCCCTCGAAAAAGCCATGCTCGCCGCCGAGCCCCGCTGCAAGGTCTTCACCCTCGACCACTCCCCCATCGCTCCGCCCGACCTTCTCCGCTCCGACCATGCCCCCTTCCTCGCCCGTGGCATGCCCGGCATCATCGCCACCGACACCGCCAACTTCCGCTCACCTCATTACCACAAGCCCACCGACACCGCCAACACCCTCGACGCCCAGCGCTTCTACCTCACCGTTCGTGCCCTCACCGGCGGCGTCTCCGCCCTCGCCCTCCCGATCGATACCGCCGGCAAACCCGCTTCGCCCGATCCCCTCGCCACACCAGAGCCGCCCGCCGCGCCGCCACCTCCCGCGCCCGCACCCACCGCGCCAGCTCCCGAGCCGGCCAAATAGATCAACAAATAATCCAGCCCTCTGGCCTCACCTTGGCCTCACACCGGCTCATACGCCATCACCGCCCCGCGCTCATCCAGCGTGCATGTCGTGATCGACACCGTCCGCGCCCCCTCGCGCACCATCATCACCGACACGTTCGTCCGTTCCGGCCACTGATGCCGATGAAACGCCCGCTGCGCCGCCCCCCGCGCTTCCGATGCCGCGCCGCCCACCGTCTCAGCAAACAGCGGCATACGCACCGCCACGAGCTCATCCCCCAGGCCCGAACTCACAAAGCACCGCGCCTTCCGCGCATCGAGAATCTCTTCAAACGCCCGCTGCCCGCTCCACACAAAGCTCACCAGCTTGCAGTCCACCCGTGACGGCTTGTCCCCCTTGCCCGCAAACTCCTGCCGGCTCAGCCCCACCAGCCGAAACGGCGCAAACCGATGCAGCGCCATCTCGCGCACCCGCGAAAGCACCGCCCACGCATCCGGCGGGTTGGTTCCAATCACCTTCGGAATGATCGTCCCCCTTGACACCACATCCTCCGGCCGCGTCGGCCGCGCCGTCGGGTTCCCGTTCATCAAGCACAGCACCAGCCCCGTTCCCACACTCCCACCGTGCCCGCTCGCCGTCGCCACCCACGTCCCCCCCGCATCCTGATCAGTCGGCCACGTCGCTCTGATCCCCGCCCCGCCCCCCAGTTCATGCACCGTCGGTGCCAGCGCCGCCAGCCGGCTCTGCTCCTCGTCGCGATTCATCACCACCGTAAATCCGTCCGATCCGCCGCAGACAATCGAGAGTGTGCACATAAAAAACCATTGCTCCCAAAGCGAACTGATCCACCGCGCCTCGGCAAATCGCCCAAGCCGCCCACGCCGCAACCGTACGGCCCGCGCCGCACACTCACACTTAACCGCCGTTCAACTCAAACCTCACTGCCCCGCACTGCCCCCGCACGTCCGCTCAAAGTTGAGCGTGCTCGGCGCCTTCCCCAGCCCGCACGGCACCGTCGCCCCCTGCTCGCGCGCAATCGCCGCGATCATCGCCAAATGGTGCTGCGCATGATGCGCTGCAAACGCCAGCTCACGCCCCAGCGTGGTCTTCATCGTCGCGTTCGTCCCATCCGCCGCCATCATCATCCGCACCGTCACCGGCCGGTCATCGCTCCCCGCGCCCAGCGAACCAAGCTCCCGGCAGCACGCGTGAATCCGCCCAATCGCTGCCGACCGCATCGTCTCATCGGGCGTGTTGCGGTTCCGCTGGTCATAGTCAATCGGCGCGCCCGTCAGCACGCTGTCCAGCCCCGGGCTCAGAAGCACGGCCGCAAAATGATCGAGAATGTGCCGCATGTGCTTGCCGATCGTCCCCGCCGGCAGCACCTGACTCGGCGCCGCATACACACCGTCGCTCATCGTCCCCAGCAGCTCGGCACACTGCTCCAGCACGTTCTTCGTCGCCGCCACCGCCAGCGATCCGCTCCCAGCGCCCTCGCCGCTGACCGGCTTGATTTCCACGCTCGTGTGCATCGTGCCCGTTGTCGTACTTGTTGTCGTACTTGTTGTCTTGCTCATTCGTCAACTCCGCGGCCAAAACGGCCAATCACCCGGCTCCGTAGCTCTCAAGCATACCAGCGCCCGCCTTCGCCGTGTTGCAGCCCACCCGGCCACCCCA